>Ga0137403_10000271_pt1 | contig 66299 bp, 56 predicted proteins | sample CZOMad2_1_16fung_FD_122057 | JGI IMG/M metagenome (GOLD analysis project Ga0137403, IMG submission 122057) | Vadose zone soil fungal communities from Angelo Coast Range Reserve, California, USA - CZOMad2_1_16fungal (Hybrid Assembly) | ecosystem: Environmental > Terrestrial > Soil > Vadose zone...
TTTTCCGTGCAGGCGCTTTTTTCGACGGTGCAATACTCGTTCAGCATCGACCCGAAGAACATGGTGGAGACGTTGGTCTTCCGGGTGCGCGACCCCAAGGACCTGATGCAGGTTTCGATTGAAGACAGCGCCTCGGCCGTGACCACTCCGGCCACCATGCTGACCAGCAGTACGCCCGCCAGTCGTATCAAACTGGAGCGCTTCGGCAAGTCGTCGGTTGTGTTGGCACGCTGCTTTGCGTCGGAGGCGGGGCCGGCGCCGGATCAGACCGCTTACGAGCCGTTGTTTCAGGACGCGTCGGCCATTCTTTCAAACTATCGTGGACTGCTGGGCGCGCGAAATACTGTGCCGGAAGAGCTCGAGCGGGTCGCCGGAGCGGCGGACCGCAGGCCCAAAGTGCCGAAATCGCCTTCAGTCACGAAGCCTCCGCCGAAGAAGAAATAGTGCTGCGGCGGAGGGCGGGACGCCGGCGCTGCTTGCATCCAAATCGGATTTTGGCAATCTAACAGCTGCACACTTCCGTGGCACCTAAATATGGAGAACATTCGTAACATTGTCATCATCGGGTCCGGTTGCGCCGGACACACCGCGGCGCTCTACACCGCCCGTGCCAACCTCAAGCCTCTGGTGATTGAAGGGCATGAGCCTGGAGGCCAACTCTCGCTCACTACGCTGGTGGAGAATTTTCCCGGGTTTCCCGATGGCATCCAGGGACCCGAGCTGATCGAGAACATGCGTAAACAGGCCGGACGCTTTGGGGCGCAGTATCAACTGGGCCACGTGGTCAGCGTCGATCTGAGCAAGCGGCCCTTCGCGGTGAATTTTGGCAAGGAGACGATTCACGCCCGCAGCCTGATCATCGCCAGCGGCGCCTCGGCACGCTGGTTGGGATTGCCAGGCGAAAAGGCGTTGATCGGACATGGAGTTTCCTCATGTGCCACATGCGACGGTTTCTTTTTTTCCGGAAAAGAAATCGCGGTCGTCGGTGGGGGCGATTCGGCCATGGAGGAAGCGAACTTCCTTACTCGCTTCGCCACCAAGGTGACGCTGATTCATCGCCGCGATCAGTTCCGGGCCTCGAAGATCATGCTCGACCGCGCCCAGCAGAACAAGAAAATTGAATTTCTTACCAACACCATTGTCGAAGACGTCCTTGATCCTTCCAAGCAGGAAGTTACCGCTCTCAAGCTGCGTGATGCGAAAACCGACAAGACCTGGGACTTCCCAACCAGCGCCATGTTTCTGGGCATCGGTCACACACCGAATGCCCGGATGTTCGAGGGCCAGCTGGAGACCGATCAGGATGGATATCTGGTGACCGAGAAGAACGTTCTAACCGCGGTGCCGGGCGTCTATGCCTGCGGTGACGTGCAAGACCGGCGTTATCGCCAGGCCATCACCGCCGCTGGCACAGGCTGTATGGCGGCCCTCGAAGCAGAGAGGTTTCTGGAAGCCGAGGGAGAATAAACCAGCAAGCTTTTTCGGAGGAATCCAAATGGCGCGTCCGGCCGCAATCTGTTCCCACCTGGGAGAAATCCGACAAGTGAAACCGAGCGGCCGAGGCTGCAAAGAATGCCTGGAGATGGGCGATACCTGGGTCCATTTGCGGGAGTGCCTAAGCTGCGGCCACATTGGCTGCTGCGATTCTTCGAAAAACAAGCATGCCACGAAACACTTCCACCAGACCAAGCATCCCCTGGTGCAATCCTTCGAGCCCGGCGAAGACTGGCGCTGGTGCTACGTGGACGAAGTCTTTCTGGAGTGACGGCGGAGAGCGGACGTCAGATGTCGGGCCTCACACCTCACACCTCGGCTTCTTCTCGGTACGCCAAGTACATCCCTTCGAGAGCGCTTTCGCTCAATGTCTACATCAAGATCCAAGGGCTGAGGTTCGACGCCCGAGGACCGATGCCCGCCTCAGTTACCTAGGTCATCTTTTACCAAACCCAGAGGCGAAATAAGCTGCAAATGACTTATGAATCGGCTCATTTCAGCCAGCCTCCTGGTTCTGTTCGGGCTCTTCCTTCACACCCCGGCTTCGTCGGGGCAGCAGGAGCAGGCCGACGGTGCTCGCAAGATTGTGAGCCGGGTCATGCCTCGATATCCGGAAATGGCCCGCACCATGAACATAAGAGGAAGCGTGAAGGCCGAAGCGCTGGTCAAGCCGAATGGCGTGGTCAAAGCGGTCGAGGTGAAGGGCGGGCATCCCGTGCTGGTACGGGCGGCGCAGGAGGCGATCTACAGGTGGAAATGGGAGCCGTCTGCACATGAGACCCGGGAAGCCATCGAAGTCAAATTCGATCCGCAGTGACGTAGCCGCGATTTAACTCCGGTGCGTAGCGTGTAAGTTGAAATTCCCCAAAGAATTGTGATTTCGAGGCGCGGCATTGTCGCGCGAGCAATCTGCTGCTTTGCTGGCGGCAGGAAGCAGATTCCTCACCGATAGACCTGGCTGCGGAATGACAAGGGGTGGGTCACTTTTGCGCAAACTGCAGCACCACCCTGTGGTGCGCCCGTCTCAGATTTCTTCGATTGTGATACAAATTTCTGTGATTCTCATGCACCCGCGGAGCGCCCGTCATCTCGACGTTGGCCGGGAAGAAAGATGCTGAGGGCGCTTTTCATTTCTCTTTCCGAAAACCGCTCGCTGCGTGGGATGGCTGAGCGGTCCGCGATAGGGCGGCGTCTGTCCAGCCGTTTTGTGGCTGGCACCCAGGTGGACGACGCGCTACGCGTCACCCAAACTGTCAATCAGAAGGGTCTGAGCGTCTCAGTCGATAACCTCGGCGAGAATGTCACCAACGCCGAGGAAGCCCGTGCCAGCGCCCAGCTCTATCATCAGTTGCTGGACGAAATTTCGAGCCGCCAGCTTAACGCGAATGTCAGCCTGAAACTGACCCACATGGGTCTCGACGTGGACGAGAAACTCGCCCGCGATTTGGTGACCGGCCTGGTGACGAAGGCAGCCACGATGAATCCGCGCAATTTCGTCCGGGTAGACATGGAAGGCTCGCCCTATACCCAGCGCACGCTCGACTTCGTGCACGAACTACATCGCATGCCGGGTCATGCTGGCGCCGTGGGCGCGGTGATCCAGTCTTACATGCGGCGCGCAGAAAAGGACATCGAGGGGTTGCTGGCCGAACGCATTCGTGTCCGGCTGTGCAAGGGGGCTTACAAGGAGCCGGAAGAGATTGCCTTCCAGAAGAAATCAGAGGTGGACGCGAATTACGTCCACCTGATGAAGATTCTGATGAAGAGCGGCGTCTATCACGGCCTGGCGACGCACGACGAACAGATCATCAATCAGGCCAAGATATTTGCCACGCAGGAAAATATCCCGCGCGAAGCCTTCGAGTTCCAGATGCTCTACGGTATCCGCCGCGACTTGCAGCGGCGGCTGGTGCGTGAGGGATGGCGCATGCGCGTCTACATACCATTCGGCACCGAGTGGTATCCCTACTTCATGCGACGCCTGGCGGAACGGCCGGCCAATGTGTTCTTCCTCGCCAGGAATTTGTTCCGGAGGTAGTTGAAACCCCGTCGGAGTGGGCCAGGCCCTTCATCCTCCGGTGTCCGTGGAATCTCAGGGCTACCTGTTATATGAGTGATTTCCGCCAACAGCTCATTCCACGGCGCAAGCGGGAAAGACTCGTAGGAATGTGGTTTCTCGACCTCGAACCGGCCCAGAGATCGTTGATTGGACATTGCCGTCACCCCTTAAACAGATCTGGGGTGCCATTTGGAAGCAAGCCGATTTGATTTTTCTGTTGGAGTTCGGCCCAGGGCTGCAAGAACCGAAAAGCATTTGCGCGGCGAGGAAAGCGAGGGGATTGTCCTATTCGAAGGGGCGCGAGTTAATCATGAAATTGACTAAAATTTCTGGCACGACGGTCGGAGCTTTAGTGCTGGGGCTCAGAGTTTGAGTTCCCAGACTTGCGATACCAGATTGTCGCGGCCCCAACTTTGGTGCTTCTTTTGTTGCGTGAGGCGGAACCCCGCGTCCTGGTAGATATGGCGGGCGGCGGGGAGTTCGCTTTGTGTCCACAGAACCATTTTCTTGTAGCCCACTTGTCGAGCGAAGCGCAGACATTCTCCGACCAGACGCTTACCGATGCCTAGTCCTCGGGCAGAGGGTTCCACCAGCAGCAGTCGCAGCTTGGCTGCCGTCTTCGATTTCCTGACGAGAAACACCGAGCCGACGATTTCACCCTCTTTTTCCGCGATCCAGCAACGCTCACGCTTGGGATCGAAGTGCTGAATAAATTTGGCTGTGATCTCCGCTACCAGGGCTTCGAAGGTCTCATCGTATCCGTACTCCTGGCCATAAAGAACACCGTGGCGATGCACCACCCATCCCATGTCGCCAGGTTGATGCGTGCGCAAAATATACGGAGTCTTGGGTTGGGGACTGCTGCCGAGCAGGCTCTCGATGACATGCATGGCTTGCACCAGCCGGGCCCGCTCGGCGGCTGGAAGTTGGCGCAGCATGGTGGCCACCTCTTCGCTTTGGCGTGCGTCCAGTGTGGCGAAAGTTTCTTTGCCACGTGCGGTCAATCCCAGCAGGCTTTGACGTCCATCCGCCTGAGAGACGGATTTGCGGACCAGGTGGCGTTTTTCAAGTTCCCGCAGGATGCGGCTCAGGTAGCCGGGATCGAGGCCCAGGTGCTGGCAGAGTTCGGTTGCAGTGGGTCGGTCGCGGTGCGCAAGCTCGTAGAGCACTCGCAGTTCGGTAAGCGAGAAAGGGCTTTTGAGCAGCCCTTCCCGCAACACGCCGATCTGCCGGGTGTAGAAGCGATTGAAGGCGCGGACGGCGTGGATATTTTGCTCGACTCGGGTACTGGGAGAGGTGACCATGCGTTATATGTCCTCAAGTAAATAATGTGACTTCGTCAATTATATATTTGATTTTGTCACATAATGGGGAAATTGTGCACTTAGAACACGATGTAGCCACGCGTCACCGGAGGCCTCGAGAGGGTCGGTGGGGTTGGTCCTTTCGCTCCTTCGGAGCTCGATCGCTGTCCCGTTCTCCACCCACGGCTTGCGCCGTGGGCTATGTCTTGTGCTGCTTCGACGGCGGGTCATGCTCTTGTCAAGACCTCATGAATCGTGGATCCCGGCAACCCGCTCTGTGCGTGACAGATATAAAGTTGCCGTGGGTGTCCCATTCACCCTTGGCTGGTTGCTATGCTGGAAATAGAGAGCAAGCTTAGTGAGATCAGGCTTGGGGCCGTCGTGCCCGGTTGACCTGGGCGTAGCGGAAGCACTCGACGCTATGGTCGTTCACCATGCCTACGGCTTGCATGAAGGCGTAGCAGATCGTTGAGCCCACGAAGTTGAAGCCACGCTTCTTGAGGTCCTTGCTCATGGCGTCGGACTTCGGGGTGCTGGCCGGCACCCGTTGCCCCGAGCGCCAGGCGTTCACCTGCGGCTTTCCGCCCACGAACTGCCAGATGTATTTGTCGAATGAACCAAACGCCTTCTGGATGTCGAGAAAGGCTTTCGCATTGCTTACCGCGGATGCGATCTTGAGTCGGTTGCGAATGATGCCGGGGTTGCCCAGCAGGCGTTCGAGCTTGCGCCGATCGTAGCGGGCGATGGGTTGCGGGTTGAAGCCATCGAAAGCGGCGCGATAGTTCTCGCGTTTCTGCAGGACAGTGTTCCAGCTCAGGCCGGCCTGGGCGCCCTCGAGAATGAGGAACTCGAACAGCACGCGGTCATCGTGCTGAGGCAGTCCCCACTCTTCGTCGTGATAGCGGATCGACAGCGGGTTGCCGGCCCAGGTGCAGCGGATCAGATTTGAAGATTTGGTTTTCACGGCGATGGGCAAACCTAGTTTACGAGGTTTGCTTAGTCGCGGGCGACCTCGCCCGCGGCTTGACCTCTTTGATTTTGACCTCAGGGCATTCGCGGGCGAGTCGCCGGCGATCACGCAAACAAACTTCACACCAAAGCCACAGTCCGCACAAACAAAAGGCCTTGCAGGAATGACCAAGCGCGTGCTCCTTTTGTAACTTGGCTTGGCGGCAACAGTCCCCTACAGTCGGGACAGTACTGGTGGTAGCTGCGGCTTTCGGCCCGATACGTGCATCTAATTGAGAGGCGAGGGCTTTAGCAGCGCTTTGGCGTGAAATTTTTGGGTTTATCGGGCATGAACTACACGACCTGGTTTCGGTGGCTGGTGGCAGTTTCCGTTGTGCTTGCCACGGCTGGTTTGCCCGCGCTGGCTCAGGCGCCGTATATGGCAGCATCCAGCGTGGCCCTGCCCGAGGCTTCCCCTGCCATCGGATCAGATTCGGACCCCATCCTTACCATCAAGAAGCGGGTCGACGAGGTCAATGTGCTGTTCATTGCCACCGACCATCATGGCAAGTTCGTGCGCAACCTGAACCAGGGTGATTTCAGCATCCTGGACGATCACAAGCCGCCGCAAGCCATCATCAACTTCCGTCGTGAGACTGACCTGCCAATCGAGTTGGGACTGTTGGTGGATACCAGCGGGTCGGTGCACGGCCGCTTTGATTTCGAGCAGGAAGCGGCCGTCAGCTTCTTGCAGCACACCCTGCGGGCAAATTTCGATAAAGCCTTTGTCATGGGCTTCGGCACGCACAGCCTGGTGACGCAGGAGTTCACCGACAACGTTCGCCTGCTTGAAACCGGGGTGCGAAGCCTGCGCAACGGCGGCGGCACCGCGATGTACGATGCCATTTATAAAGCCTGCCGCGAAAAACTGAGTAAGGATCGCGGCGACCATCCAGTGCGGCGGGCCATCGTCGTGATCAGCGATGGCGAGGATAATCAGAGTGAGGTCAGTCGGGCGCTGGCGATTGAGACGGCGCAGCGCGCCGAAGTGATCATCTACGCGATTTCGACCGACGACAGCGGCTTGATTCTGCGGGGCGACAAAGCCCTGCAACAGATAGCGGACGCTACCGGCGGACGTGCCTTCTTTCCCTTCAAGATGAAAGACATCAAGAATTCATTTGCCGCGATTGAGGATGAACTGCGGAGTCAGTATGTGGTTTCCTACAAGCCAGCCGATTTCGATGCCGATGGCCGCTACCGTTCGATTGAAATCACCGCGCTGAAGAAAGACCTCCAGGTGCGGGCGCGCAAAGGCTACTACGCGCCGCGGCAGTAGCGGAAAAACAACTCTAAAATTGGGTAGGCACGAGTGCACTCGTGCCATCGTTTAAGGTTGTGTGGGGCGGGCGTCCTCGCCCGCCGCCTTGGATCTTGCTTGTCAGACTTCGCGCTGTTGCCTCAGTAGCTGCGATTCCAAACCAAGAATCAACTTCAAAATCGGCGGGCGTGGGCGCCCACCCCGCCCCACATGGTCAGCTCTACTTGGCTTCGTGTCCGGCGTGGCTGTCGACGGGAGGCACGGTCAGGGGTGTTTCGTGGTCGCAAACAAAGAAAGCGATCAGCTTGGCCGGTTCTTTGTCGCTGGCGTTGGCCGATACCTCGTGGACACCATTTGGCGGCTCGTAAAAGCTCTCTCCCGCCTTGAATACGCCTTCCGGCCCACCCTTTACCTGGAAGCGAATCGCGCCCTGGGCAACGTATCCGATCACGGTGCAGGGATGGCTATGCGGCTTGTCGGTTTCTCCGGGCGCGTAGTTCACTTCAACGACGGTCGCGCGCAGGTGATTGCCATCCAGCTTAGGCAGTGCGTGCGAGAATTCGCCGGGAGGGCTCGCCGTCGCACCGGATTGCGCGGCAGAAAATCGTGTGCCTAGGCCAGCGGTGAGAACGAGGGTGATGGATGGCGCGAGCCGCAGGAGGGATCGCAAGCTCTGCCGCTTCTGCCTGATTTTGAACATGGTTGTCTCCTTTGGTGCCGAACAACGATAAATCGCCAGCGGGTGGAACGGCAAACCTTGAATCGTGGCAAGACGGGGCAGGCGGGACACACGGCCTACCTCAATTTCGAGGTTCGAGATCGCCCGGCCGACGCTCGATTCCGATGCTACAATTCCGCCTAGGCCGCAACCGGCATCGAACCCACTGTGGGCCGGGAAACAGGTACCGTGGTTTTCCTCAAATCAGCCTCGTCCGCGAGAGTTCGGTTGGTTCTTGCCCCTATTCTGCTTATGTTCCTGATGCTGAATATGGCGGCGTCCCAGCAGCCTTCAGCCCAGCAATCTGCGGCTCAGCCGTCTTTCGCTCAACCCTCCGTGGCCCAGCCCTCGGTGGTTCGGAAGCGTGCGGCCAAAGCGGTGAAGAAGCCAGCACCCGAGCCCCCACCTGCACCGGCTCCGCCTCCGCCGCCCCCCACTCTGGCGCAGATGCCGGCATTGCCTCCGCAGGTCCGGTATAGCCGCGGGCAGCTTACGATCGTGGCCGAGAACTCGACGCTGGGTGACATTCTTCGAGCCGTGCGGACGCAGACCGGGGCACAGGTCGAAGTTCCGCCGAACGCGACCGAACGGGTCGTGGCTCATCTCGGACCGGGGCCGGCCCGCGACGTCCTGGCGGCACTCCTGAATGGAACCCACTTCAACTACGTGATGTTGGGTTCGCCAGCGCATCCTGACAGCGTGGATCGGCTTATATTGACTTCGAAGTCTGGCGGAGTGCCTGACGTTGAGCCGCCAGTGCCTGCGGCTCAGAACACCAACCAGTTTCAAGTAGATGAGCAGGGAGTTCAGGGCGTGGACATCTCTGAACAGCCGGTTGATGACTCGGCCGACACCCCCCCCAGCGGAGAAGCTCCACAGCAGCAACCCAATGCCCAGCAGGTGAAGACGCCCGAACAATTGCTACGTGAGTTGCAACTGCAGCAACAACAACAGCAGCAACAACAGTCTCCGCCGGGCGCGCCTCCGCCCCAGGGCGGGCCGAACTAGGCCATGACGTCGGGCCTCGGGCATCAGACGTCGGACTCTTGGACTGCGGATCTCAGGAGTATTCGGGTTTGGTGGTTTAAGCCGTTAGATTGTTGGGCGGAGCTTTTCGTGTCGGCATGAGACGGGCGGGACAACCCGTCCTCCATCAACAGGACCGAGGACGAATTTCAGTTCCGTGGGTACTTCGAGGTCTGAGGACTGACGGCCGATGTCCGGATCTAGTCGCCGCTGGCTTGGCTCTGGCTGGGGACGAGGATGGCGGAGGTGGCGCTGGGGCGCCGGCGCGAGCTGTAGGCGAAGGCGTACAAGATGCCGGTTACGACGGCGTAGGCCGCGAGGATCCCCACGAGTACGACCGTGATAGCAGTGAAAGACATGACGAAAGCAACGATTAGCCCGCCCAAGTTCAGCCTACTTTCCTGTTAGGTACCGGCTTTAGATGCTCCGGGCCCGTTTGGCGCAATCCCTGACTTTACCCCGCGTTGACGCTTGCCGTTGATAGCAACTAAGATACGTGAGTAGAGTTGCGCAAACCCACTTTCCATCATTTCTGCGGGGCCGTCCATATTACGGAAGGCCAGTCGTTGCTTTCGCCAATCTCATGCCTATTACCAAGATTTCGGTGCGCGGGGCGCGGCAGCATAACCTCAAGAATATAAACGTCGAAATCCCCCGTAATACCCTTACCGTGATTACCGGACTGAGCGGGTCGGGGAAGTCTTCGCTGGCGTTTGACACCATCTATGCCGAGGGCCAGAGGCGCTATGTGGAGACGTTGTCGGCCTACGCCCGCCAGTTTCTGGACCAGATGGAGCGCCCCGATGTGGATGCGATTGATGGTCTCAGCCCGTCCATCTCGATCGAGCAGAAGACCACCAGCCGGAGTCCGCGATCCACGGTAGGAACTATCACCGAAATCTACGATTATCTTCGTCTTTTATTCGCTTCGATCGGCGTTCCTCATTGTCCCAAGTGCGGGCGGGCCATTGCGCGGCAGTCGGCAGAGCAGATCGTCCAGAGGGTCATGAGCCTGACTCCCGAAGATCGCGTCATGGTGCTGGCGCCCATCGTGCGCGGACGCAAAGGCGAGTTCAAGAAAGAGATCGAAAAGCTGGTACAGCATGGCTTCACCCGGGCGCGGATCGACGGCGAGCTGGTCAATCTCGAAGACGACATTCCGCTGGACAAGCGACGGAATCACACCATCGAAGTAGTGATCGACCGGCTGTTGGTGAAGCCGGGGATCGAGCATCGCCTGGAATTGTCGGTGGGGCTGGCCATGAAGCTGGCCGGCGGATTGGTGCAGGTGGCGGTGGTGGGTGGCGAGGAGCAACTTTATTCCGCGAAGCTGGCTTGTCCGGATTGCGGGATCAGCGTGCCGCAACTCGAGCCGCGGTCATTTTCGTTCAACAGCGCCTACGGCGCCTGCCCGGAGTGCCACGGGTTGGGTAGCCGCTATGAATTCGATCCGGCGCGGGTGGTCACCGACTGGTCGAAGCCCTTGCTCGACGGCGGACTAGGGCCGGGGTCTGCGTCGCAGAACCTGATTCATCAGCTGCAAATTACCGCGGCGGCCCATGGATTTGACCTGGCAACACCGTTCGAAAAGTTTCCCGAGAGGATCCAGAACCTTCTGCTGTATGGCGAGGCGGGCAAAAACGGCAGCGAAACCGGCAAGAACAGGAAGACTGGCTTCCGCGGAATTTTGGGTTATCTCAAGCAGGCGGTGGACGAATCCACGTCCGACACCTACCGGGAATTTCTGCTGGACTACATGTCGGCAACGAAATGTCCCGCGTGTCAGGGCAAGCGGTTGCGGCCGGAGAGCCTGGCGGTCAAGGTGAACGGCATGTCCATCGCCGATTTCACGGCGCTGCCAGTATCGCGGGCACTGGAGACAGCGCGCAAGATCAAGCTCAACGGGCGCGAGGCCATCATTGCCGGACGCATCGTGCACGAGATTGTCGAACGGCTGCAATTTCTGGATGCCGTGGGCCTGGGTTACATCTCGCTGGAACGCTCGGCGGCGACGCTTTCCGGCGGCGAGGGACAACGCATTCGGCTGGCGACGCAGATCGGATCCAAGCTGCGCGGCGTGCTCTACGTCCTGGATGAGCCGTCAATCGGATTGCATCATCGCGACAACGGCCGCCTGCTGAAGGCGCTCGAGGAATTGCGGGATTTAGGGAACACCGTACTGGTGGTGGAACACGATGAAGAGACTATCCGGCGGGCTGACTACGTGATTGACCTTGGTCCGGGGGCCGGCCGGCACGGTGGACGATTGGTGGCGCACGGAACTCCAGCGGAGATCGAGCGAGTGCCAGAGTCGCTAACTGGGGCCTACATCTCAGGCCGGGTACAAATCGAAATGCGGGCGGATCGGCGAACGCCGAATGGGGCGGCGATCACGCTGCTGGGAGCGAAAGAGAACAATCTCAAAAACCTCGACGTTGTTTTTCCGCTGGGCGTGATGACCGTGGTGACCGGAGTTTCGGGATCGGGCAAATCTACGCTGGTCAATGACATTCTTTACCGGGCGCTAGCCCAAAAGCTGTACCGGTCGCGGGAAGAGCCTGGCACCTACAAGGCGATTTCGGGCACCGAGAATATCGACAAAGTCATTCGCATTGATCAGTCGCCGATCGGTCGCACGCCGCGCTCGAATCCTGCGACCTATACAGGCGTATTTTCTCAGGTCCGCGATCTGTATGCGATGTTGCCGGAATCGCGCGAGCGAGGTTACAAGCCGGGACGATTTTCCTTCAATGTCTCTGGCGGGCGCTGCGAGGCTTGCCAGGGCGAAGGACAGCGGCGGATCGAGATGAATTTCCTGCCCGATGTGTATGTGCTGTGCGAAGTTTGTGGCGGCCACCGCTACAACCACGAAACCCTGGCGGTGAAGTACAAAGGGCAGTCAATCGCCGATCTGCTGGAAATGCCGGTTTCGGATGCCTTGCCGATTCTGGAGAATATTCCCCAGGTGAGGCAGAAGCTGCAGACCTTGGTCGATGTCGGGCTCGGCTACATTCATCTCGGGCAATCGGCGGTGACGCTCTCCGGCGGTGAGGCCCAGCGTATCAAGCTGGCGCGGGAGTTGAGCAAGCGGCAGACCGGGAAAACCATGTATCTGCTGGACGAGCCGACTACCGGACTGCACTTTGACGATGTCAAGAAATTGCTCGAGGTGCTGCACCGGCTGACCGACCTGGGAAATACAGTTATGATCATCGAGCACAACCTGGATGTGATCCGCAATGCGGACTGGATTATTGATCTCGGTCCGGAGGGCGGAGAAGAGGGCGGACGTATCGTCGCTCAAGGCACGCCGGAACAAATGGCGCGCAACAAGAAGTCTTATACGGGGCAGGCGCTGGCAGGATATTTTGCCAACGGACAGCGGGAGAAGAGCTTGGCCTAGTTGTGTGGAGCGAGGGCCCTCGCCCGCCGCTGTTGCAGTTGATTCGGTCTCGACCTTAGTGCCAGCGTAGGGATTCGTGACGATGCGTGCAATAAGAGTCAAAGGCGGCGGACAAGAGTGTCCGCCCCACATTTGCTGAGGTAGGTACACAAACCAATTGTCTTCATCCGATCATGTTGTCCCGGGCATGCAGGTCGAGCCCCCGCTAGAGCCGGTTGCCTCCCAGCCTCTGATTGCGATCAATCCAGGCTCAGAAAATCCACCATGGAGCGGGCTTGATCTTCTGATCGTCGTACTGGTTTTGGTGGCGGCACTGTTTCTGTTTACCTCGATTGCTTTTGTCATCGTTTTGCATAGCCCGCTCGCGCATGGCATGTCTGCCGCCGAGCTGGGCAAGAATCCCGGTCCCCTGGTGATTGTGCCGAGCATGACGCTGGCCTACCTTGCCATGCTGGTGGCCATGTATGGGCTGGTGACGCGTCACCAGCAACGTCCTTTCTGGCAGACGGTAGGCTGGCAGTGGCCAGGCAATCTGGGCTGGCTGGCTTTTCTGGCCGCCGGCGCGTTTCTGGCTGTGACCCTGGGAGAGCTCTCGCGGCTGTTGCCGATTCCGAAATCACTGCCCATGGACCGGTTCTTCCAGAACGCGTCGGGCGTCTATCTGATGATGATTTTCGGGGTGGCCATTGCGCCTCTGGCTGAGGAGATGCTCTTCCGCGGATTCCTGTACCCGGTGCTGGATCGCTGGCTGCAAATCCTTTTTATGAGGCCGCGCCAGCTTCGGCGAGGGTGCATATGGATCTTGATCATGGCGGGCTGGGGATATGTCGCACACCGGCTCCCGCTGGCGTGGTCGGTCCTGCTGGCGGTCGTTGTTTTTCTCGTGGTCGGGATGCTGGTGGCGGCGCGAAGTTTGAGGGCGGGAGAGAAACCGTCGGGCCTGGTGTTACTGCCGGCCTCTATCACCGTGGCCTGGGGTCTGGCGGCCGGAGCGATTTCCGGTCGTGCCTTCGGAATCGCTACGACATCGCTTCTGGTTCTGGGTGGCCTGCTTGGAGTGCTTAGCATGGCGCCAGCTCCGGAAGCTTCGGTGGCTGGAAAGTGGGGCAGGTTGCTTGCGGTGCTGGTAACCAGTCTCGCTTTTGCCATGGTGCACGGCGAACAACTGGGACAAGCCTGGGGGCCACTGCTGGTGCTGTTCGTGGTGGGACTGGTCCTGACCATTACGCGAGTGGTGACTCGATCGGTGACGCCCGGACTTCTGATTCACATGGGTTATAACCTCATGCTCTTCGGCGTCCTCTATATCGGTACCGACCATTTCCGTCATCTGGAGCGCATGAGCCAATAGCAGGCATGGAGCGTGATATCGTAGATTTTGATGGCTTCCGCGCGTCAGGAATTGCTGCGTTTGCTGGCTTCCAAGTCGTTCCGGCTGGGACAGTTCAAACTCTCATCCGGCGGGACGAGCGACTATTACATCGACTGCCGCACGACGACGCTCGCGGCCAAAGGCGCGCGTCTGACCGGGCAGGTGGTGCTGGACGAGATTCGGAACCGGGGATGGAAGCCCAAAGCCATCGGCGGCCTGACCATGGGGGCTGATCCGATCGTGGTAGCGGTTTCTGTGGCCAGCGGCGAGGTGGACGGATTTCTGGTGCGCAAAGCCGAGAAGCAGCACGGTACCGGACGGCGCATTGAAGGTTTCCAGGAAAAGGGAGCGCGCGTCGTGATGGTCGACGACGTTTGTACTACCGGGTCCTCGACCGTGCAGGCGATTGAAGCGGCGAGGGAATTCGGCTTTCAGGTGGTGGGCGTGCTGTGCCTAGTGGAACGCGAGGAGGCGGGAGGGCGTCCTAATGTCGAGAAGGCAGCCGCGCCGGCCCCGTTTGTTTCCGTGTTTACCGCCAGCGATGTCCGGCAAGAACACCTGCTGCAAACCGACGAGACGTCCCCGAGAATGCCCGCGGCAGGCTCCGGCTGCGAAATTTGCGGAAAGCCGGCAGTGGTGCATAGCCCGCACGTCCGCTGCGAAGGGCACAAAAACTAAGATCGTCTTTGGTCGTTCGTCTTTGGCCCTTGGCTCCGGCCGACATTTACGAACCTACGGGCGGAAATCTGACATGCACCTTGCCGATAGCGCCGACATCAGCGACCAACGACCAACACTATGATTCAAACTCTTGAATGGACCGATTCCGGCGTGCGCTTCATCGATCAAACGAAGCTGCCGACCGAAGAGACTTACGTAACCTGCAAGACCTACACCCAGGTCGCCGACGTTATCCGCAACATGGTGGTGCGGGGCGCGCCGGCCATTGGCGTGGCTGCGGCCATGGGCATCGCGCTTGGGGTGAAGGCTTCCAAAGCCGAAAACGGCGGCGATTTGAAGGCGGAGTTTGACCAGATCTGCGATGTCATGGGGAAGACCCGGCCGACAGCGGTAAATCTTTTTTGGGCGATCCGGCGCATGCGGGAGAAGTTTGAGATGCTGCGGGTGCGGCCGCTGGTTGAAATCAAGCAGTCGCTGATTGGAGAGGCCCAGCGCATGCACGCGGAGGACATCGCCGCCAACCAGGCCATGGGTAGGCACGGCGCGACCTTGATGCCGGCCAGCGGCGGCGTGCTCACCCATTGCAATGCCGGAGCCCTGGCCACCTGCGGATACGGCACGGCGCTGGGGGTGATTCGCGCCGCCGTCGAGCAGGGCAAGAAAATCCATGTCTTTGCCGATGAGACGCGTCCTTTCCTTCAGGGTTCGCGATTGACGGCGTGGGAGCTGATGAAAGATGGAATTCCCACGACGGTAATTTCCGACAACATGGCGGGCGCCATGATGAAGCAACAGAAGATCAACGCCATCGTGGTCGGCGCCGACCGCATCGCCGCCAATGGCGATGTGGCCAACAAGATCGGAACCTATTCAGTGGCGGTGCTGGCCAAGGAACATGGCATCCCGTTTTATGTGGCTGCGCCGCTGTCGACCGTGGATTTCGAAACGGCGGATGGAAGCGGGATTCCGATCGAGCAGCGCGACGCGAAAGAAGTGACGCACATCGCCGGACGGCAGATGGTGCCTGACGGCGTAGAGGTGGAGAATCCGGCGTTCGATGTCACGCCGGCGAACTATGTTACGGCGATCGTAACCGAGCGCGGGATCGCGCGGGCGCCGTATGGGGAATCTTTAAGGAGGCTGGCGCCAGAAAGCGTGGTTGCTGGCTAAGAGGTTCTATCAAGGGCCAAAGGTTCGAGGCGAGAGAAACCTGCCTCGAAGGCCCAGTAGTCAGTTTCGAATTTCAGTTCTCGGTTTGTGTAACCGGCATGGAACTTTTCGGGTATTCTTCTCGTAAATAAAGTATGTTCGCTTTTCTTCTCTGGTGCATTCTCTTCGTGGTGTGCTGGCCGTTGGCCCTCTTGGCCCTGGTGCTTTACCCGTTTGTGTGGGTGGCGCTGCTGCCGTTTCGGCTGGTCGGTATTGCGGTCCACGGCGCACTCGCGTTGGTGTGGGCCGTGGTCATGCTTCCCGCGCGGCTGCTGAGTGCACCGTTCAGGCTCTAAAGCAAACCTCAGCGGCTGAAGTTTTTAGCTAGAAACAAGAAACTGCATTTCACTCCCTGCCTGGCTCCTGCATTCCTGCTTTCACAGCTTTCAAATCCAGATTACGGATCAGACGGAGCAGCGAATTGGGGTGCATCCCTAGAGCCTTTGCGGCTTCGATGTAGTTACCCTTGGCCTGTTGCAGGGCTTGCAGGATGAGTTGCTTCTTGGTCTCTTTGATATTGCCGTGATATTTGTCGGTCGACGTCGTAGTTGTGGAGCCGGCCTCGAGGACGGCATCGGGCAGGTCGTCGGGAAGAATGGAATCGGTAGAGCCCAGGACCAGCGCCCGTTCCAGGGCATTTTCCAGTTCGCGAACGTTGCCTGGCCAGTCGTAGTTCATCAGACAGGCCAGCGCTTCCGACGAGAGCGGCTTGGCTCGCATGCCGCACTTCCGGCTGGCCTTGGCGGCGAAATGATCGGCCAGCACGGATATGTCCTCGCGACGCTCCCGTAACGCGGGCACGTTGAGAGTGACGACGTTAAGGCGGTAGTACAAGTCGTTGCGGAAGGTGCCCGCCTTGACGGCTTCGGGCAAGCTTCGGTTGGTGGCGGCAATCAGGCGGATGTTAAGCTTGATCGGCTTGGTGCCGCCCAGGCGTTCGAATTCGCGTTCCTGCAGGACGCGTAACAGCTTGGCCTGCAAACCGGACGCGAGTTCGCCGATCTCGTCAAGAAACAGGGTTCCACCTTCGGCCACTTCCACTTTGCCTTTCTTCTGCGCCGCGGCGCCGGTGAAGGCGCCCTTTTCGTGACCGAACAACTCGCTCTCCAGCAGGGTTTCAGCGATAGCAGCGCAATTGATAGCGACGAAGGGCTGCTCCGCGCGGGAGCTGTTGCGATGCAGGGCGCGGGCCACCAACTCCTTTCCCGTTCCGCTCTGGCCCTCGATGAGGACAGTGGAGTCCGTGGGCGCCACGCGGCGAATGAAGTCAAATACCTTGCGCATGGCGGGGCTTCCGCCCACCATGTTGTGCTCGACCTCGATTTCAGCGCGCAATGCCTGGTTTTCCTGCCGCAACTTTTCCCAGTGGCGTACGTTGTCAAAGGCCAGGCTGGCGATGCCGGCAACTGCGGTCATCACCTGCAAGTGGTCTACGTCGAACTGTACGGTCGGGCTGGTCGAGTCCAGATAGATGGCACCGAGGACCCTGTCCGCAACCAGTAACGGAACACAAAGCAGCGACCTCACTTTCAATTCGAACAACGTCTTGACCTGGCGGAGAGCTTCGTTACCCAGGACATCGCTCACCACCAAACCCACGCGTTCTTCCAGGGCGCGCTGCACCACCGTACGGCTGACTCGAACCGGGTGGCCGGGCCCTCGTATCCGGTCCCAGGCAGCGGTAGACGTGAACTCTTCCGGGGTATCGCAGAGCAGAACGGCGCCGCGTTCGGCGGGAACTACGTCAAATATGAAGCCCAGGAGTTGCCATTGCAGCGAGTCCTGGTCGCGAATGCCTCCGATCCCGGTCGCGACCTTGAGCAGGGAATTCAGGTCACGGGCGCGACGCTCCGAGGCAGGCAAGCTCACGCCCATCTTCTGCGGTTGCAGGTAGAACGAGTCTTCGGGGCGAAGCAGAAGTGGCGAGGCATCGATCGCGGCGGTGTCCTGAAACTCAACCGGGTTTCTTGCGAAGTGCTCGCCGTCGGCGTCCAACAGGAAGATGAGCACCGAATCGCCGATGTAGATCTGGTCTCCGTGCCGCATCTGCTGTTGCTCGATCGGGACGCCGTTGACCAGCGTGCCGTTGCGGCTGCCCAAATCGCGAATCGAGACTTGATCGTCGCTCGCGACCAGGAGACAGTGCCGGCGCGACAAAGCCGGGTCGGGCGCCCAGAGGTGGTTCGATGAGTCGCGTCCGATGGACACTTCGCCGGAAGGCAAGGAAAAAGCTGTGCCTTTCAAAGGACCGCCGATACCGACCAGTCGTGGGTTCGACTCCGCCATACTCCGCTGTTTAGCACATATCGGCCTGCTATGTACATGCAAGGGTGCTTTTGTATGTGCGGGACCTGGTCGGGACGCCCGTCCTCCATCGATGGCCCCGATCAGGTCGAACATTAACGTAACGGATTGCTGCTACTAACACTTGGGTTAGCGGAACCGCGTCTTCAAGCGAGTTCTAAATCCGGTACGGCTTGCATCATGTCGCGAGAACACCAAGTTTATCAATGAGTTTGGGAAATCCAAGCGATCGAGGTTCGCACCTCACAAACTATGGCACGCCACCTGCAATCAACCAAAGCGTCAACGGTTTTCAAAGCCATTGCGAAGAGTCACAGAAGTGACACGAGGAGGTTTCATGAAAAACCAAATGTTTGCACTCATCGGACTGGGCCTGCTGCTGGCCACGGCATCAGCCTACGCCCAGACCGGCGTGGTGAAGGCGAATGTTCCGTTCAACTTCATCGTAAATAAGGCCGAGCTTCCCGCTGGGCAATACAGGATCCAGCCTATGGGTATCTCCGCCAGCGCGATGGCGATCGAAAGCCCGGACGGCAAAGTTGCCCAGGCGTTCTTGCCGAATGCCTGCGCATCGCCGCAAGCGCAAAAGACAACGAAGCTGGTTTTCCACCGCTACGGCAGCCACTACTTCTTGGCCCAGATCTGGAAGGCAGGAAACGACCGGGGCCAGGAATTGCCGGCGAGTGGGCTTGAAACCGAGGTTGCCCGGGATTATCCGGCCCAGAGTGTTGTCGTAGTCGCGACGCTGCGTTAGAGACGCCCTTCGGGGGAAGGCGCACTTCTTGCGTAGCGAAGCGTGGAAGGGGCACATCCAGTGCCCCTTTTTATTTTATTGTCACGCTTGCTTTCAAGCCTGCGAGCGCAAGCGCCACCAGCAACTGCGATGCAACTGGCGAGCCCACTCCGTGCCTGTTAACATCGCACCAGATGGCCCGTCCCAAGCCTAAAAAGGATGTCAAAGTCGCAGCCAAGAAGGCTGCCCGGAAAAATACCGCCGTTCGTTCGCCGGGTGAACTCGTCATCATCACCGGTATGAGTGGATCGGGCAAGGCGTCCGTGCTCAAGGCGTTCGAGGACCTGGGCTACTACTGCGTGGACAATCTGCCGGTTGAGCTGATTCCTCGTTTTGCGGAGTTGGTTGGGCAGTCTACCGAGATCAAACGCACCGCCTTGGTGGTGGACGTTCGGGAAGGCACGCAGCTGGAAGGGCTTCCGGCGATCGTGAACTCGGTCAAGCGGATGCTGCCGACCAAGGTGCTCTTCCTCGAAGCTGCGGAATCCATCCTGCTGCGGCGTTTCAGCGAGACTCGCCGGCCGCATCCCCTGGGCACGCACACGCCCGTGAAGTCGTCCCTGGCAGCCGAGCGCCGCCATCTGCAGTACATACGGGCCATGGCTGACCTGGTCATTGACACTTCCAGGTTTAATGTCCACGAACTCCGCGCCTATATCACTGAGCGTTTTCACAAGCGGGAGTCGGGCAAGAACATCCTGGTGTCCTGCGTCAGTTTCGGATTCAAGCATGGAGTGCCCGATGATGCGGACCTGCTTTTCGACGTTCGCTTCTTGCCCAATCCGCACTTCGTGCCCGAGTTTCGCCCACTGACCGGGCTGGACCCGAGAGTCGCGAAATACATCCGATCGTTTCCCCAGAGCCGGGAATTTATCCAGCGAATTTCTGAGTTGCTGGTGTACCTGCTGCCGCACTACATCCGGGAGGGCAAAAGCTATCTGACCATTTCCTTCGGTTGCACCGGCGGGCAGCACCGCTCGGTCATGATCGCGGAAGATGTCGGCAAGCGGCTGCGCAAGGCGGGATACCGAGTGAAGGTGGTGCATCGGGACAGTCCGAAGTAGGTCGTTGGTCGTTCGTGGTTGGCCGTTGGCCGTTGGTCAAAGTCGGAATTGCCCTCTCGTCGTTGTCGGTCATTGGTCGCCGGCGAAATTAGAACCTTGATCGTCGGACAGGCGAGAACGGGGCGCACACGACAAACGAGAAATGATTGATGGACCGGCGGCGAAGGGCCAACGACGAACGACCAGCGACTGAAGTAAGATAGAAGCTATGCCGATTCCATCAGGCGCCGGCCTCCACGGGCTGCGCACCGAGAGCCCCAGATGCGGCAACTGACCCGCCTTCTACGGTATGTAGCTCCGTACTGGTGGCAGTTGCTGTCTTCGGTGTTGCTGATGGCGGCGGTGGGACTGCTTGATGCCTTCCGGGTATTGCTGATCGGGCCCATTTTTGACCGCGTGCTCAATCCCAGTGCTCCTTCCCACGAAATGCAGCTTTTCAAGGTGCCCTTCAGCGGAAACACGGTGGACCTGCAGCACTTTGTTCCCTCCCACTTTCACAATCCCTGGCCGGTAGTGGCTTTCGCACTGGTGGCGGCGACGATTTTGAAGGGGATTTTTGATTATGCCGGCACTTACCTGGTGAACTATGCCGGGTTCGGCATGATCACCGATCTGCGAAACGAGCTGTACAACTCCATCCTGCGGCGCTCGGCGGCGTTTTACCAGAGGCACACGACCGGCACACTGATTTCAACTATCGTGAATGACATCGAGCGGGTGCAGTTCGCCATGTCGAGCGTGCTGGCAGAGTTCCTGCAGCAAGTCTTTACCTTGATCTTCACCGCGTTCGTAGTGGTACTGCTCGGCGGAAAGCTGGCCTGGGTGCTTTTGCTGTTTGTTCCCTTCATCATTTATTCGGCGGGAAAAATTGGGCGCAGAGTGCGGCACACCACGCGCCGCGGCCAGGACAAGCTGGCTGACATCCAGAACATTTTGCACGAGACCATTACCGGCAACCGCATCGTGAAGGCGTTCAGCATGGAGTCGTGGGAAATTGCGCGCTTTGCCAAGGCGGCGCAGCGGTTGTTCCGCGCCAATCTCCGCTCAGTGGCCGCGGCGGCGATCAGCTCTCCGCTGATGGACATTGTGGGCGCTATCGCTATTGCCCTGCTTCTGTTACTGGGCCGCGAACAGATGAAGCACCAGGTGTTTACCGCGGGGACTTTCCTGGCATTCATCGTCGCGGTGTTCAAGCTCTATGATCCGGTGCGGAAGTTTGCCCTCTTTAACAACAATTTCCAGCAGGCCCTGGGCGCGTCCTCGGAAATTTTCAAGTTTATGGACACGGAGGACGACGTCAGGGAAAAGCCCGGCGTCAAGCCCATACCGCCCTTTTCAAAGAACATTCGACTGGAAGGTGTGTGCTTCTCCTACGAGGCGGATGGCGACGAGGCGCGGGAAATTCTCTGCGACATCAATCTCGAAGTGCTCGCCGGAGAAGTCGTGGCCGTAGTAGGGTCGAGCGGAGCGGGCAAGAGCACGCTGGTGCACTTGATCCCGCGTTTTTTTGATGTGACCGCCGGGCGTTTGCTCATCGATGGACGCGACGTTCGCGATACCACGCTGCCCTCGCTGCGCTCGCAAATCGGCGTGGTCACGCAGGAGACGGTGCTTTTCAACGACACTTTGCGTAACAACATTGCTTACGGGCAGCCGTCCATCTCGCAAAAGCAGGTGGAAGCTGCCGCCCGGGCTGCTTTGGCGCATGATTTTATTATGGAGCTGCCGAACGGCTACGAAACCATGATTGGGGAGCGCGGGGTGCGACTCTCCGGCGGCGAGCGGCAGCGCATCGCTATTGCCCGCGCCTTGCTGAAGAATGCGCCGATCCTGATCCTCGACGAAGCCACTTCCGCGCTCGACAGTGAGTCGGAGGCCCTGGTGCAGTCGGCGCTGCAGAATCTTATGAGCGGCCGGACTGTGTTTGTTATTGCGCACCGGCTTTCGACCGTCCGGCGCGCCGACCGGATTGTGGTGTTGGAGAACGGAACCATCGAGGATATCGGTCCGCACGAAGAGCTTATGCAGAAACCTGGGACCTACCGGCGGTTGTATGATCTTCAGTTCGCGGAAGGGGAGCAGCCTAAGGTGAATGCGGTGCGATAGCTGACAGTGCGAGGGCGAGACGCCCTCGCGACAGCCGGCGGGACGCCGGCGCTACACAAGACCGATGCCTATTCGTTCCATGACCGGGTTTGCGCAGGTGAAGGGTCAGGTTACTGATCCGCGAAGCAGTCTACCGGGCAAGAGTCCGATGGGCTTCACGCTGTCTTTGAAGGCGGTGAACCACCGCTTTCTCGACGTGCACTTCCGTATGCCGTCGGACAGCGATTCGCTGGAGATGAAATTGCGCCGCCTGCTGAAGGAGAAACTCGCACGCGGCCACGTGGAATTGACCCTCAATCTGGAGCGCGGCGGAAACGAGAGTTTCGCGCTCAACCGCCAGATCGCAGGAGGATACATTCAGGCATTTCGGGCGGCAGCGGCGGAATTCGGTCTGGCGGCCGAGCCGGATTTGAATGCCGTCCTGCGCCTACCTGGAGCCCTCGACTCTGCGGCTCTGCCCGCCGATGGCGCGCTTGAGGCGTCGGTTTTGGCGAAGGTGGAAGAGCTTCTTGATCGCCTCAACCAGATGCGGGAGGAAGAAGGACGAGGTATTGAACGCGAATTGCGGCAGCGCATGGCCCAGGTGCAGAAGGCCGGCGACGGCGTGGAGAAGCAGCGCCAGGCGGTGCAACACATCTATGTCGACAAGTTGAAAACGCGGATGCAGGAGTTAATTGGCAGTCAGGTGGACCCGGAACGCCTGCTGCAAGAGGCGGCGCTGCTGGTTGACCGCAGCGATATCCAGGAGGAACTCGTCCGGTTGGATACCCACGTGAAGCACTTCCTTGGATTGCTCGAGCAAGGCGGCGAAGTAGGCAAGAAGCTCGACTTTCTTTTGCAGGAGATGAATCGCGAGGCCAACACGTTACTCTCGAAGACCTCCGGCCTGGCCGGCGACGCGCTGAAAATCACCGAGATGGGACTGGCGATCAAGACAGAAATCGAGAAGGCCCGCGAACAGGTGCAGAACATCGAATGAGTTGCGTCTACATCATTTCGGCCCCATCCGGTTCGGGCAAATCTACGCTGGTAAATAAGGTGCGCGAGATTGTGCCTGGTCTGAAATTCTCCATCTCGTACACCACCCGGGCGCCGCGCGCCGGCGAGCAGAACGGACGGGAGTACTTCTTCGTGTCGCCGGCCGAATTTGAAGAAATGATCCGCAAAGATGAATTTCTCGAACATGCCAAGTTCGATGGCAACTACTATGGCACCGCGCGCAGGTTTCTGGCCCTAGCCGACCAGGAAAGAAAGGACCTCCTGCTTGACATCGATGTCCAGGGTGCAGCGCAGATCAAGGGCAGAATTGCTGACGCCGTAAGCATCTTCATCATGCCCCCGAATCGCCGGGAATTGGAGAAGCGGCTGCGCACCCGCAGCCTGGATACGGAAGAGGTGATCCAGCGCCGGTTGGTCACGGCCTCTCGTGAGATTGAGAATTACGACAAATACGACTATATTTTGATTAACGACCGCCTGGAAGAATCTATCGACGCGCTGAAGTCGATCCTGCTCGCGGAGCGACTGACGCGACCAGGAGCCCGAGAAGAGAAACAACGATCCGCTGACGAGACCGACCTGATAGCCAAAGCAGAGCGCTGCCGCCTGAAAAACGTGCGGGAGCGGCTAAAGCCGATTCTGGCTTCGTTCGAAAAGGTAGCGGCGCCGGGTACACGTTAGCGGCAGGGGAGAAGACGATGAAGTTGATGGATGGGTTTGACAGCAACTATCGGTACATCCTAGTGGCCGCGCGGCGTGCGCGGCAATTGCAGGGTGGTGCGCCTCCGGTCATCGAAACGCCTTCCCGCAAACCTTGCCGGATTGCGCAGGATGAAATCAAGGCGGGCAAGGTGAAGTGGGTGATCCCCGAAATGCCGCGCTCCGCGGCTGAGGTCGCCAGCGAAATGCTGGAGAAGGCGCTGGCGAAGGACGTCTAAATTGCAGATTGCAGATTTTTGATTTCAGATCGTGGACTTGGGCGCAACTGGCTGACGCGGCGTCCAATCTGAAATCGTCAATCTGGAGTCCGCAATCAATCTGGAACGACTCATGAAAATTGCGCTCGGAGTCAGCGGTGGTATTGCAGCCTATAAGGCGGCGGAAGTTGTTCGCCTGCTGCAGGACCGTGGCATCCGGGTACAAGTGATCATGACCCGGGGGGCGCAGCAATTTGTTCGCCCGCTGACGTTTGCCGCACTCTCCGGCGAAAAGGTCATTACCGAGATGTTCGCCGCGGGCGGTGATGAAAACGCCCAGCCCAATATTGACTCGGCCATCGAGCATATTGCGGTGGCGCAATCGATCGATGCGCTCGTGGTCGTGCCGGCCACGGCCGACATTCTCGCGAAATTTGCGCAAGGCACCGCGAACGATTTTCTGACCACACTTTATCTGGCAACGGCCGCACCCGTGGTGGTTGCGCCCGCCATGAATGTCAACATGTGGAACCATCCTGCGACCCAGGCGAATCTGGAGTTGCTGCGCAAGCGCGGCGTACGGATTGTGGAGCCGGGGGACGGTTATCTGGCCTGCGGAATGACGGGCCCGGGTCGGCTGGCGGAAAACGAGTTGATTGTCGCTGCTGCGATGGAGGCCTTGGGAGCTTCGCAGGAGCTAGCCGGCGAAACCGTGTTGATCACGGCCGGCCCCACGCGAGAGAAGATTGATCCGGTGCGCTATCTCACCAATCGTTCGAGCGGCCGCATGGGATACGCACTGGCCGAAGCCGCGTTGCGGCGCGGCGCCCGCGTGCTGCTGGTGAGCGGGCCGACAGCCCTGACGCCAGTGGGCGGTGCCGAAATTACGAGAGTCGAATCCGCCGAGCAGATGCGCCAGGTTGTACTGAAACTGCTGCCCGAAGCGACCATCGTGATCAAGACCGCGGCCGTGGCCGACTACCGTCCCAAGAGCGCGGCTGAGCAAAAAATCAAGCGTAAGGGCGCGATGTCGCTGGAACTGGAGCCGACCACCGACATCCTCGCTGAACTGGCACGCAGCAAGAGCTCGCAAATCATCATCGGCTTCGCCGCGGAAACCGAGAATGTGCTGGAGAACGCGCGCAAGAAACTGATGTCGAAGTCGCTCGATGCCATTGTGGTAAATGACGTATCGCACGAGGGCGTGGGTTTCGATTCCGACCGCAACGCAGTCACCATCATCACCCACAGCGAGGTGATCGAAGTGCCTGAAACCACAAAGTGGGAAGTTGCCCAGCGCGTGCTCGACCAGGCAATTCGACTGCGAAAAGTGCCACAGGCCAAGTAGCAACCACCAGCCACGTAGGGACGGCTGCCCTCAGCCGTCGGGCCGAGCAAAGCTCGGCTATGATGGATTGCAACCGAAACAAGAAATTGCCCTGATGCCCACAACCCTGGACCCACAACTCAAACGCGCCCTGGCCGACCGCATCCGCTACTACAACGAACTCGGCATTTATGATTTCTACCGGCGCGAAACCACTGTCCAAATCCAGCCAGAAGAGCGAGAGCCATTGCCCCGAGCCAAAGCCGCAATCCTAAGGCCCGCAGAAGAGTTAATCGACATCTCTATCAAGCCCGAATCAACATTTTCTGACCCCGCCGAGGGGCTGCGCGCCATCCGCGAAGATATTGGCGACTGTACTCGCTGCCGTCTGGCCAAGCAGGGCCGCAAGCAGATTGTCTTCGGCGTGGGCAATCCGCGGGCGGAGTTGATGTTCATCGGCGAAGCGCCCGGCGCTGACGAAGACCAGCAAGGCGAGCCCTTCGTGGGCCGCGCCGGCCAGCTGCTTAACAACATGATCAAGGCCATGGGCCTGCGGCGCGAAGATATTTATATTGCAAATATCATCAAGTGCCGGCCGCCCGGCAATCGCACTCCGGAGCGTGACGAGTGCGAGACCTGTTCTCCATTTCTAATGAGGCAGATCGCCACCATCAAGCCCAAGGCCCTCGTAGCTCTGGGCGCGGTCGCCGCCAAGACACTGCTGGCAATCAATGCGCCGATGTCTGAACTTCGTGGCAAGTGGTATGACTTCCGTGGGACCAAGCTCGCCGTTACTTACCATCCGGCGTTCCTGTTGCGCGATCCGCGGCAGAAGAAAGAAGCCTGGAAAGATTTGCAGATGGTGATGAAGGACCTGGGGCTGGTGGCTCCGCCCAAGAGCCCGGAGTAAATAAAGAGCCCGGAGTAGACTGCCAACGATTCCTCACCGCAGCACGAGCGAGGACGCTCGCGCCTACATTGACCATGCCCGAATTCTGCGACGTAGCTCTGCCGGTGCCGCTCGACATCGTCTTCACCTACGCTGTTCCCGAAGGGATGCAGCCGGTTGTGGGCGGGCGCGTGCTCGTGCCCTTCCGCCAGCAGCGTATGTCGGGCATCGTCACCGCTGTGCACAATGAGAAGCCGAAGGTCAAGACCAAGAACGTCATCAGTGTCCTCGATCCTGCGCCGGTGCTTGACGAATATCTGATCCGCCTGGGCCGGTGGATTGCCGATTATTATCTCGCTCCCATCGGCGAAGTTTTCCGGACTATGCTGCCGCTGGGCGCTGAGTTCAAGCGTGCGATCGGGTACTGCATCACGGAACAGGGCTCTCTGGCGCTGCACCTTGCCGGAATGTCGGGATCGTCGGCGCGCTCCCAGAAAACTCCCGAAGACCAATTGATTGAGTTTCGGGTGCTCGACTACCTGGCGGAGCGTGAGATGACGCGGGAGGAGAGTCTGCGGGCCGCGACGCGGTCGTCCAAAGCGCTACTCGCCGGAATGGCGCGGAAGAAGTGGATTGTTCGGGAAGATTTGTCTGAAGCGCGCCAGGCGACCCGCACGGTCAGGTTCGCTGTCCTCAAGAATATCGAGGGCAAACTTAACTCCAATCAACAAACTCTTATCGACACTCTGGCCGCGGCCGGGGGCAAGGTGTTGGTCGATGCACTGCAATCGTTAGACGTCCCACGCGCGACCTTGGGCACGCTGGTGAAACGCGGGTTGGTGGAGCTTGTAGAAGAGCCAGCCGGGTTAACGGTGTCTGTGCTGAAGGCCCGTCCCAGCCTGTTTGATTCGCAATTCAGTCCGGCACAACGGGCGGCGCTCAAGTTCATTCAGCAAAGTGTGAACACGCGCAAGTTCGCGGGCATGCTGCTGCACGGCGTCACCGGATCGGGTAAGACCGCCATCTATCTTTCGGCGATGCGGGCGGTGCTCGAAGCCGGGCGCTCGGCCATCCTGCTTGTTCCTGAGATTGGTCTGACTCCAGCGGTGGCTGCCGACCTGCATCAACTGTTCGGAGATGGAGTGGCCATCTTGCATTCGGCATTGTCCGACAAGGAACGAGCTGAGCAGTGGCATCGCATTAAGCGGGGAGACGCTCGCATGGTGGTAGGCACGCGTTCCGGCGTGTTCGCTCCTGTCACGGATCTGGCCCTGGTCATCGTGGACGAGGAGCAGGACCCCTCGTACAAGCAGGAGGAAATGCCGCGCTATCACGCCCGAGATGTGGCGGTGATGCGGGCCAAAATGGCGAACGCAGCCGTAGTGCTGGGATCGGCCACACCGTCGCTGGAGTCGTACTTCAACGCCAAGAAGGGCAAATACAAGTTGCTCGAATTGCCCGACCGAGTGGAACAGCGGCCCCTGCCGGAAGTCGAGATTATCGACATGCGGCAGGAATTTCAGGAGACCGGCAGCGAGCAAGTCATATCGCGCAAGCTGGCGGAAGAAATCAAAGAGCGGCTGGAGCGCAAAGAGCAGGTCATGGTGCTGCTGAACCGGCGGGGATATTCACCGGTTGTGCTGTGCCGCGCCTGCGGCAAGACACTGGAGTGCAAGAACTGCGCTATTGCGATGACCCATCACAAGCGCTCCCGCCGTATGGAGTGCCACTATTGCGGGTATACCGCACCCGTGCCCAAGGCCTGCATCCATTGCGGGAGCGAGTATGTCTATTTTATTGGTACCGGCTCGGAGAAGCTGGAAGAGTTGCTGCACGGAATGTTTCCGCAGGCGCGCATTGGACGGCTGGACCGTGATACCGTGCGCGGCCGCGAAGACTTCGAACGCGCGCTCAATGCCCTTGATGAAGGCGAACTCGATCTGCTGGTGGGAACACAAATGATCGCGAAGGGTCACGATATTCACGGGGTCACGCTGGTGGGTGTTGTCGGGGCTGATATGGCGCTCGGGTTTCCTGATTTCCGAGCGGCCGAGCGCACTTTCCAGTTGCTGACCCAGGTTGAGGGACGAGCGGGGCGCGGGCAGCGTCCCGGAAAAGTCGTTTTGCAGACTTACTTTCCTGATCACTACGCAGTGCAGTACGCAGCGCAGCACGACTTTACGGGCTTTTACGAAAAAGAGTTGCGCTTTCGCAGCTGGATGCACTATCCGCCGTACAGCGCATTGGCCAATGTATTGATAAGGTCCGACAAACTGGACGAGGCGCTTGGCTGGTCGGGGACATTGGGGAAGTGGTTTGAGAAAACCCGGCATGAAGGAATTCGCGTGCTGGGTCCGGCGGCCGCTCCGATTGTGCGGTTGAAGCGGGACTACCGCTATCACTTTGTGGTGAAAGCGGCTAGCCGCGAAAAGCTGAACACATTGCTCAGGACGATGCTGGCGTATGCCGCCCAACAAAAGATTCCGCGATCGCAGGTGATCGTGGATGTGGATGCAGTGTGGTTGATGTAACGTAGCGCCACCGTCCCGGCGGCTGTCCGGCTAGCGTCGCGCCCGCGGCGCCGAGGGCGAGACGTCCTCGGGACTGCCGGCACTACTTTGATAGGCCCTTCTGTCGCAGAAAGTCTCTTACCACTTCTTTTACGTCGCGACGCTGGCCGTCCAACGCGTAGTTCAGCTGACGCATGTCTTCATCCGAAATCTTTCCTGCAAGTTCATGGAGAGCTCGTTCCACCCCGGGGTGATGAGCCAGCATTTCCTGCCGAATGATGGGGACGGCTTCATACGGCGGGAAGTAGTGTCGGTCGTCCTCCAGGACGAACAGGTCCAGCACCGGGATCAAGCCATCGGTCATGTTTCCCGCAGCCAGATCAATTTGTTTGTTAGTGAGCGCACGGGCGAGCAGGCCCAGGTCCATGACGCTGGGAGTCTCGGCGAAACGAAGTCCGTAGGTGGCCGCCAATCCCTTATAACCGTCGGGACGTCCCGTGAATTCGTAGCCGAAGCCGGCGCGCCATTTCGGAGTATAGGCGGCGGCTTGCGAGATCGTCTTCAGGCCGAGACGCCGGGCGTCTTCTCCCCGGATTTCGATGGCGAATGTGTTATTGAATCCGAAAGGCTGGCCGAGTTCGAGATTAAACCGCCGGGCGTATTCGGTCTTCACCCGGTTGTAAACCTCGACGGGATTATTGGACGGCTGCTCTTTCAGAATTGCGGTCAGGGCGGTGCCAGTGTATTCCGGATAGATATCGATGCGGCCGCCGAGAATGGCCTGCTGGCAAATGTATGTGCCAGCCAGGTAGAAACGGCGCTCGACCGGCAGGTGGGTTTTATTTTCGATTTGCTGCGCCATGATTTCACCGAGGACGAGTTGCTCGGTGAAGTTCTTGGAGCCGATCACGATGACATCTGCGCGCGGCGGTCCGCAAGCGGTGAGAAGAGCTGCAAGCGCGAGAGTAAGAATGGTGCGAGTCAAAACGTATAGTACAACCCAATGCCTAGGTCCTTCGTGGCCTAACGGCCATTCAGGATGACGACTCTGCGTAACTTACTTATAGCTTAGCGGGGCTTAGGCGCTTTTCTAACCATCCCAGGCTCGTGTCCGCCAGTATTGCCAGGGCGGCGGCGGGAATTGCGCCCGCCAGGATGACCTGATTGTTGACCATGGCCAAGCCGCGAAAAATGAATTCGCCCAGGCCGCCGGCGCCGATAGCGGCAGCGATGGTAGCGAGGCCGATCGAGAGCACCGTGGCCACGCGGACGCCCGCGATGATCACACTCAGCGCGAGGGGGAGCTCGACTTGCCACAGGAGCTGGCGGTCCGTCATGCCCATGCCGCGTCCGGCTTCGACCACGGCGGGATCGACGCCCTTGATGCCGGTGTAAGTGTTACGAATGAGAGGCAGGAGCGCGTACAACATCAGCGCGAGTATGGCGATGCGGTCGGCGCGGGCGCCAATCCAAGGCGCGGGCAAGAGAAATCCGAATAGCGCTAGGCTGGGAACGGTTTGAATGATGTTCGCGCCGCCGAGCACGGGTTTGCTCAACCCCGGCCACCGCGTGATCAGGATGCCCAGCGGAATTCCGATGAGGACAGCCAGTGTGATGGAGGCTCCGACCAGCCAGAGATGCTCGGTGGTGAGATCCAGAACCTCCATGTGATTCTGCAGAATGAATTGAAGGACATTCATGATGGACCTCGCACGGCTTTCGGCTTACGCGGGGATCTGCGCAGTTCTTCTCTTTCGCATCTTCGAGGGCAGGATGGGCTCGGGACAGCCGGCGGGACGCCGGCGCTACTGTCTTGGTTCATCGCGCTTCCTCTTTTCGGGGCGAGATGTCGGTTTTGAAGGCGTCTACGTAGTCTGCCACCAGGGGATTGGTCGAGCGTACAAATTCATGGGGCGTGAGTGTGACTACCAGCTGGCCTGATTCCATGAGCGCGATGCGGGTTCCGAGGAGCAGCGCTTCGCGCAGATCGTGAGTGACGAAGACCACGGTTTTGCCCAGGCGTTGCTGCAGGGCGAGGAATTCACGCTGCAGCTCGGCGCGAGTAATGGGATCAAGCGCGCCGAAAGGTTCGTCCATGAGGAGAAAAGCCGGGTCGGCAGCCAGGGCGCGGGCTACCCCGACTCTCTGGCGCTGCCCGCCTGACAGTTCGCTGGGGTAGCGCGCCGCGAGTTGCGGTTCAAGGCCTACCAGTCCCAGTAGCTCGGTGACGCGGCGCTGAATGCGATCGGCAGACCATCCTTCAATCTGCGGGACGATTCCGATATTGCGGGCGACTGTGAAGTGCGGAAACAGGCCAACGTCCTGGATGACGTAACCGACCATGCGGCGCAGGCGAATTACGTCCCACTCGTCGAGGGAGCGTCCGTCCACGAAGATTGCGCCGGCGCTTTGCGTGTGCAGACGGTTGATAAGCTTTAGAGTCGTAGTCTTGCCGGAGCCGCTGCGGCCCAGGAGCACCAGGGTTTCGCCAGGCTGGACTTCGAGGTTCAGATTGCGAAGCAGGGTGGTTCCGTTATCCAGGCGATATTCGACATTGCGGAATTCGATGGCTGGGCCTGGTTTGGGAGAATCCTTCATTTGTGCTTTTCGCCGTGAACCTGGATTCCACAGCCGGAGCCTGCCCTGATCGCAGGCGAAGGGCCGGCGCTACGAAAAACCGCGACTACGACACCTCGTACGCTTTTTCTGGCAAGCCTGTGATGCGAATACCGGAGTGGCCTTTGTGCCGGATATTGAGGCCGATCAGGAGGGCGGTGATCTGTTCCAGAATGCGGGCGTTTTCCAACTTGCCGCCATCGATGGCGCGCACGCCGGGAATTTTTGACGCCAGCGTTCTTACCGTCTGAGCCGCGGCGGCGTCATCACTGCAGACGATGACGTCGCAGTCAACCGGAGCGTCGCCGTTCAGAATATCCGCCGAGGTATTGTGGAAGGCAGCTACCACTGATACTCCCTGAGGCACGAGTTCGGCGGCTTGTTGCGCTGCCGAGCCTTCCCAAATGCCGAGAGTGCGAGTCACGCGTCCGCCAACGCTGGCCGCCAGAGGCACAGTGGTATCAATCACGATGCTGCCGGGACGGATGGCCGGCCTAATTTGCTTGAGCAGCCCGCAGTGGCCTTCAAACGGGATGGTGAGCACCAGCAGGTTCGTGGCGGCACAAGCAGCAACGTTTTCTTCGCCTGAAACGATTGCGCTGCCACCAACCGCTGCCAGGATTTTTGCTGCTGCCTCGCGAGCGCGGCCTGCGTCCCGCGATCCGATGATCACGCTCTCGCCTGCCCGGACCCAGCGCAGAGCGAGTCCAAAGCCTTCCGGGCCGGTGCCTCCTAGGACAGCGATAGCGCGGGGCATTATGGCTCTGACCTCATCATGCGAACTCCGGCTCAAGCGCTTCTTCGATCGCGACGTAGTCAGGTTGCAGTTTGAGGTTGATGCGCGTGTAAACCGTGTTGCGCTCGGCCGGAATACGTCCGATCTCAAGAATCAACGACTGAAATTCTTCTCCACTGGTGTACTGTCCGGCAGTGGCTCCGGCTTCACGCGAGATGTTTTCTTCCATCAGCGTGCCGCCGTAATCATTCGCGCCGGCGTGCAGGCAGAGTTGCGATAGGCGACGGTTCAGCTTTACCCAAGAGACCTGAATATTGTTGATCGCGCCCGCCAGCATGACCCGTGCCAGAGCATGGATTTTGAGATGCTCGGCCAGGGTGGGGCCCGGCCGGGCAATGCCCTGATGAAACAGCAGCGTGTTCTGATGCACGAAGCCGAGCGGAACGAATTCGGTGAAACCGCCGGTCTGCTGCTGGATGTCGCGCAGAAGCTCCAACTGATTGACCCAGTGCGTGGTGGTTTCGACGTGACCATACATCAGCGTGGACGTACTGCGGATGCCGCATTGGTGAGCGGTGCGAATCACCTGCTTCCACTGTTCGGTGGAGAGTTTGTTACGGGAAAGCACGAAACGCACATCGTCGTCGAGAATCTCCGCGGCCGTCCCGGGAAGAGTGTCGAGGCCGTTGTCACGCAGCATCCTCAGATAATCAGGCAGCGGCATACTGGTGAGTTCGACGCCGTAAACAATTTCCATGGGGGAAAAGGCGTGAATGTGCATATCTGGAACAGCCGCCTTGATCGCCCGCAGGATGTCGCGGTAGTAGAAAGGTGGCAATCCGCGAGGCAGCCCGCCCTGGACACAGACTTCCGTGGCGCCCAGCGCCCGGGCCTCAACCGCCTTCTGCGCCATGGTCTCGAGGCTGTGGAAGTAGCTGTCTTCCTCGCGCGGGCCGCGGCTGAAAGCGCAAAACTTGCATCCGACAAAGCAAACGTTGGTGAAATTGATGTTGCGATTGACAACGTAGGTCACGAGATTGCCGACCAGATCGCGGCGCAACATGTCGGCCGCGACCAGCAAACCGAGTAGGTCATCGCCTTCGGCATTCGCCAGAAGCCGGCATTGTTCGCGAGAGAGGACGCTGCCATCCTGCGACGCCAGCACCTGGTCGAGCGCGTTCCGCGATTCCGAGCACATGCGCGCCGCGATCTCTGGCCATTCGAGCACAGGAAAATCTTCCAGTTCAGAATCAGGTAGGGCTCGGGTCATGGCGCCTCCTCGGGCAAGAACGACGGTTCAGCGAAACAGGTCCTGCGCGGCCGGGCGAATCAGATCACGAGCACGGCCCCGGCCGGAGCGATAGGCGAACCCTCGAATGATACATGCCGGCGTACGAGCTAGCTTGCCGCAGACCAGGCCCGCCGCGCAAGCCAGCTGGTCGGCGTCTGCCTCAATACTAGCCTGCAGCGCATATCCGTGCGAGTCAGGCTGGCCGCGATAGTCGTGAAGAGCTTGCATACCGGCGACACCAATCGCGACTTCGGTCAAGCCTTCGCGCCACGGCCGGCCGAAAGTGTCTGTGATGATCACGGGGATGGAAAGGTGCAGAGTTTTTTTCAGTTCGCGATGGATTTGCGCGGCGGAGCGGTCGGGGTCGTCGGGCAACAGGAGCGCGTGGCGTCCTCCGTCAACGTTTGAGACGTCCACCGCGCTATTGGCACAGATCAGGCCATGGTGAGTTTCCGTTATCAAGACGCCGCGCTTCCGCCGCACGATACGGCGGCTCTGCTGGACGGCGAGTTCGATCACGCAAGGGTCGAGGTGATAGCGGTGTGCCCAGCGGCGAGATGCGGCGGAGGGTTTGATCTTGGTAAGGTCTACGAATTGTCCCTCGACCTTGGAGACGATTTTGTGCTTGATGACCAGGATGTCGCCTTGGCGCAATTTTTGATGCTTGAGAGCCCCGAGGAGCAGCCCGGTGAGGGAAGAGCCGGGCTTGACCTCCCCTTTCACGGGAAGCGGGATGATGCGGAGTTCCCGGGCGGGGAGAAGCGAAGGTTTCTTTCGCCCCTTTGGGGCTTTGTCGTCCTGTTGCGCCGACCCACGGCTTACGCCGTGGGCTACATTCTTGCGCCGCTGCGGGGCTGTTCCTTGCCTGGCGACTTGCTGCTTACTCATTGGCAGCTACAGGGAGATCGGCCAGTTGCCATTGCCGAACTAGGCGCTGGGCGCGGGTTTCGCCGGGCGCGGCGGCAAGGGCACGTAAATCCGAGGGATTGTCGACATCCAGCGCGATGCCGGGCAGGGAAAGCACTACGCAGGGTCTCCCGGTGCCTTGAGCGGCGGCATGGTGAGGTTCGAAACTATCGTTGCCGAAGCGGGCGGGAAACAATCCGGCCGGGCGTCGCCAGATCGCGTTTGTGCCACGTCCGTCAGCCGCGCGCACCAACACCGAACCCTCGTCCGGCGCGGATTGCAGGATCCTTTCGAGTTCCCAGCTCTGGATCAGGGGGATGTCGCCCGGAATAACCAGCGTGCTATCAACGCCCTGCGCCTCGCAGAAACGGGTTGCCATCTCGATGGCATCGGTCTCGCTCCGGTTGGCGTTGTCGGGAATTACGGAAAAATGGAAATGATGGGCCAGATCAATCGCAAAAGGATCGCTGGTCACGATGCCGACTTCTGGGCAATCTGTCCATGTGCCCAGGGTCTCGAGTACATCGAACAGCATGGCTTGCGCCAGTTCGGTCCGGGTCGCTTGATCGAACAGGGCGGCGAGGCGTTGCTTCGCGCCAGAGAGGTTTTTGACCGGGACGAGAATCATAACAAGTCCGAGCCCGCGTGGGCGGCGCTTTCGGTCGACATCAACGAAAGGACCTGGCGCGCCAGGTCGACCTTTTCGTCGGCTGTGCTCATGATCGTGTTAGCGCAATGCACCCGCAGTCCGGACTGTTTCAGTTCTTCGGCTGCCTTGGCGTCGCGGTTGTCCACCACCAGAATATCCAGAAATTCGTGGTACGCCTGGGCCACGCCTGCGATTGAAACCGGCAAACCCTGGGCTGCCATCAAAATGCCGGCCGGCCCCGAGACTGCGGTGTTGCCGATAATCGGACTGACAGCTGCAACCGGAGCGCGAGTTTGTTTGAGGGCCTCCATGATGCCGGGCACCGCGAGAATCGGGCCAATGCTCGTCACGGGGTTGCTGGGGGCGAGGAGCACTACGGTGGCCGACATGATGGCCTCGATCACGCCCGGCGCGGGCTCGGCATTCTCAATTCCCGCAAAGCGGATGGAGTTGACCGGGTCCTGATACCAGCGCTGCACAAAATATTCTTCGAAGCTGAGTTCGCCGATCGGCGTGTCCACCCGGGTTTCCACACGGGCATTGCTCATGGGAAGAATTTGGGCCTCGACACCCATCTTGGTTGCGATTTCAGCTGAGATCTCAGATAAGGTCTTGCCTTGCTTAAGCAGTTTCGTGCGCAGCAGGTGGACCGCAAGATCGCGGTCGCCAGTGTGAAACCAGATGGGCTCACCCAGATCGCCCATGGCTTGCAGGCAAAAGAATGTATCGCCCTTGACGCCCCAGCCGCGTTCCTTGCTGAGCAGTCCGGCCAGCACATAGGTGATGGAATCGAGGTCGGGCGAAACGTACAGTCCCCACCACTCCAGGTCGTCTCCCGTATTGACGATGATGGTGAGGTCTTTGGACGGAACGACCTGGCGCAGGCCATCCACAAACTTCGCACCCCCTGTCCCTCCGGTGAGTACCACAATCATGCGGCCTTGGCCCTCCCGGCGTAGCCTTCGCGATCGGCAGCGGCCTGAACTCTCTCCGCCAGCAAGCCGGGACGCGAGGTTATCGTGGTCAGGTACTCAGGATAAACCGGGAGGCGCTGGCGCAGAATATATCCTCTTGATTCGGTGCGGGCCTGAAGCTGGTCCAGATGAGGCCAGGGTTTTTCCGGATTGATGAAATCAGGGGTCAAGGGCGAGACGCCGCCCCAATCGTTGATGCCCGCATCGAGAAGTTCGTCATAGTAAGGAGCGGAAAGATTCGGCGGCGCTTGCAGGTTGACTTCCGGCATGAGGAGGCGCGCGACCGCGGCGGTTCGCAACATCTCGCCACGAGTCGGTTCCGGCCAGTCGCGCATTGGAATTTGCGGTTTGACGCGGAAGTTCTGCACGATCACTTCTTGGATATGGCCGTAGCGCCGGTGCAGTTCGCGGATGGCGAGCAGAGTGTCTACCCGGTCTTCCAGCGTTTCGCCGATCCCAATCAATAAGCCCGTTGTAAAGGGCACCGCCTGTTTGCCTGCCTGTTCAATGGTGCGCAAGCGTTTGGCTGGGGCCTTGTCAGGCGCGTTGTCATGGGCGGCACCGGGCGCAAGCAGCGCGGTGTTCGTAGTCTCCAGCATCAGGCCCATGCTGGGCGAAACCGCCGCCAGGCGGGTGATCCACTCCGCGCTCAGCAGCCCCGGATTGGGATGCGGCAACAGGGTAGTCTCGCGCAGGACTCGCTCGCACATGGCTTCGAGGTAGTGCAGCGTCGACTTATATCCCAGGTAGCGCAGAGCCTCCCGCATCTCCGGGAAGGCCAGCTCCGGCTTGTCGCCCAGGCTGAAAAGAGCTTCAGTACAGCCCATCTTTTGTCCCGCAGTCGCGACTTCCAAGACTTGGTCCGGGGTCATGGTGTGCGCCCCGGGTTCGCCTGGGTCGCGCCGGAAGATGCAGTAGCCGCAATAATCACGGCACAGGTTGGTCAGCGGGATGAAGACTTTGCGCGAATAAGTGATGACGCCGGGCTTGAAGCGCTGTTTGAGTTGCAGGGCTGCGGCAAGAAGATTTGGGAGTTCATGGTCCGGGCAATGCAGGAGTTGGCAAGCCCCCTCGCGTGACAGCGGAAGCCCGTCCCGCAGTTCGTCGAGATAAGCCGTGAGCGAATTTTCCTGCACTTCCATGTCTTCTCTGGCTCTCAGGTCCGGAGAGATCGGCCTCACAGGATGATCTCCAGAATGATACATGAGAGCGATTCGGAGCGCTCCGCGTTAGCGTGTCCTCGATTCATTCATGGCGGGCGGATTTTGATTTTGGGTGGAGCAGCGCTTTAGCACTGCATTGAAGGCGGCGTTCCAGGCCTGAAAGCCTGCTTCACTGGCTGACGGAGCGTCGAATTGTTCAACCCTCCGGGTTTGGTGGTAAAACTCTTAAGGGCTGCGGGGCTGATTGCCTGCTTTGCCCGAATACTCAGGGAATCGAAAGGGCTCCAACTTTCAAATGGCCGTCACTCAGGAAGAATTCCGCAACGCGCTAGGCAGTTTTGCAACGGGAGTGACGGTGATTACGGTGGATTACGAAGGCGAAGTGAACGGCATGACCGCCAACGCTTTTAGCTCCGTGTCGCTCGATCCGCCGCTGGTGCTGGTTTGCGTGGACCATCGTGCCCGGACGCATGCTCACCTGCATGCCAAGAAGCGGTTTGGAGTGAACGTGCTGGCGGAGAACCAGCGCGTCATTTCCGAGTACTATGCGCGCCCGGCTCAGGACCATCGTCATGCCGAGCGGGAGGCGGGGGCGCACTTCGATCGCACTGCCCATGGCACTCCGGTCCTGAACGGCGCTCTGGCGTATCTTGAGTGCCGGCTGCATAGCGCGCAGGATGCCGGTGATCACACGATTTTTATTGCACAGGTCGAAGAAGTAGTCGTGCGCGGAGGCAATCCGTTGCTCTATCACCGCGGGGAATATCGAACCATGGCCTAGTCGTTCCCAGCCCGACCACGCAGAGTTGCGTGTGGCGCGGGAGCCCTCGCCCGCGTTAGCAGGCGGCGGGCGAGACGCAGGCGCCCCAACCGAGAGAAGCAGCGCTCTTACCGAGTTCTCTCCTGGGCGGCGAGGACAGCATGTTTATGACCGTAAGCGCATCGTGACTGGCGGTCGTGGGTCAGAGGCGCCGGGTGCGGTAGTCATACGTTGCTTAACGGGAGGAGCAGGCCTTTAGGTCTGCCTAAGCTGCGGTCGTGCCAGGGCTTTTAGCCCATGGGGTACCTCAACGGCTAAAGCCGGAGCGAGACAATGTCTTCCTATGCGGCGCTGAAGCGCTGCTCCACTCAAAATCAAATCTGCCGGCGAGTCGCGAGACGCGCGGTACGCTAAGATGGAACGCTTTTGGAATTTGAAAGATCTTGTCCGGGCGGAGGCTCAATGGCGAACCGAAGGGAATTCATGCTCAGGCTTTCCGGTGTGGCGGCGCTCAGCATCACCACCGAGGTGAGCCAACTGGGCCGGATGCGCTTTCTGCGCATGGCAACCGCCATGCCCGACATGAGTCCGCACGACCGCCTGCAACCCGACTGGTACCGGCGCAAAGTTGCCCAGGTGCAGGAGAAGATGAAAGAGCGCAAGCTCAACGCGCTGCTCCTCCTGGACGCGACCAACATCATCTACACAGTGGGATATTTTCATCTTTCAACCGAGCGCCCCCTGGCGACATTAATTCCCGAGTCGGGAGATCCGGTGATGTTCATTCCTGGGCTGGAGGCTGATCAGGTCAAGACCTGGTGGGTTAGAGACTACGAGTCTTATTTTGATTATCCCGGCCCGGTAAACCGGGTGCGCTGGATCTTTGAGAGAGTGGCCAAGCGCGGATTCGATCGGGCTCGCATCGGGGTAGAAGAGCCCCGGCCCAGCCGGCTGCATCAAATGAATGTTGGCGCTCCGAAGGCCACGATTGTGGACGCCGGAGACCTGGTCGAGGACCTTCGCCTGGTTAAGGACGAGGACGAAATACGCATCATGCGGCGGGCCATGACTTATGCCGATTTCAAAGTGCAAGCCGGACGCGAATTCGTCCAGCGCAACGGCAGCGTAAGCGAAGACGAAATCCTGAAAGTCACGGCCGACGCCGTGGCCGACAGAATGTCAAAGGAACTTAGTGACGTGGTGGGCGTGGGCATCGAGCCTCCATTCGGGGGATTGGTTCCATTCGGCAAGCGTTCGGCGTTCCCGCACGCGGTCCCGAGCAAGGACCGGCTAAAGACGGGAGACGCCTTGATCCTGAGTTTCGGCGCGCAGGTGGGAGGCTACAACGTCGAGTGCGAGCGGTCGTTCTGCGTAGGCAGGCCGACCGACTATGCTACGCGACTGTTCGACGCCATGCTGGCTGCGCACGACGCCGGGGTCGAGAACATGAAGGAAGGCGCGGTCGCCGAGGAAGTCGACCAGAAGAGTCTCGACCAGATCCGCAAGGCCGGGTTTGAGAAGTTCCTCAGACACCGTACCGGGCACGGCATTGGTCTCGAGGGCCATGAGGCTCCCTGGATTGCCGAGGGTGATAAGACAGTGCTCAAGCAAGGCATGACTTTCAGCTGTGAACCGGGAATCTACGATCCTGACTTCGCCGGTTTTCGACATTCGGACACGGTCGTCGTTCGCAAGGATAAGGGCGAGGTGTTGAACAGTTATCCCACGCGTCTGGAAGATATGGTCATCGAGATTTGAGGTGTCCTCTTTGCGATGCAGACCGAGCAGGGAGCCGGTGCAGGATTAAGAACCAACGACTAACGATCAACGACCAACGACTAGTCACAATTCGGAGAACGTAATGGCAGAGAAAATCGAAAAGCCAGAAGCAGAGTGGCAAAAGCAGTTATCGCCTGAACAGTATTATGTGACTCGCAAGGCGGGGACGGAGCCGGCGTTTAGCGGTAAGTATTGGAAGACAAAAGACGCGGGTACCTATGCCTGTGTCTGTTGCGGGCAACCGCTGTTCACTTCAGACACCAAGTTCGACTCCGGCACGGGCTGGCCCAGTTTCTGGAAGCCTGTGGACGAGTCCGCAGTGGTGAACCATACCGACAAGACTTATGGCATGGTCCGTACCGAGACTCGTTGCGCGCGCTGCAATGCCCATCTGGGACATGTGTTTGAGGACGGCCCCGCCCCGACTGGCCAGCGCTATTGCATGAATTCGGCGGCGCTGAATTTGAAGCCGGAAGAAAAGAAGTAGCGATGGGTGTGGGGCGGACAGCAGTGTCCGCCCCACGCGGCCCGGTTCTTCTGAAGCGAATTAAGCGCCTGCGACCGCGGCCGCTCTGGCCTGCTCGGTGGTAGCCGGTTTGGGCTCAGCTTGTGCCTGTTTCTGAGCCTGAGACTTATTGTGCTCGACCGCGCGCACCTGGACGCTGCCTTTCAGAATGGCTCCATCTTCCACGCTGATACGCTGAGTGACCACATCACCGGTGAGCGCACCCTCGCTGCGGATGTCCAGACGGTCGGAGCATTGAATGTTGCCCTGCACCTTGCCCAGGATCACAACTTCGCGGGCGCTGATGTTGGCGGCGACGCTGCCGTTGCGTCCAATGGTGACCCGGTGCTCGGCAAAATTGACGGTGCCCTCGATGCGCCCATCGACGTAGAGCGATTCGGTGCCGCTGACTTCCCCTTTGATGACCACAGAGCGGCCGATCGTAGCCTGCTCCACGGGCACACTGACAGTTTTGCTGGGGGTGTAGGGATTCGAGGGTGACTGCGATTTTTGGGAATCTGTTGGCTGCAGCATCGGTTGCGGCGCTCCTTAAGTGTTCCGCGCGGCGCGCACTATGAGCGTTACCGCATGCGGCGAGTCTGCTTGACTGTGGCCGATTGGCCAAACTGACTATCGCATGGGAGCCGGCAATAGAGCAGGTTACGGAAGAACACGACCAGAAAAACGGGCTGCCTGGAATGAGTAACCGGCTGTATTTGCAGCAATGTATGTCTACACTTGAAGCGCTTGGCCCAGTTCTTCCCACTCCGCCAGCCGCTTTTGCAGGTCGGCCTTTCTAACCTCCAGTTCCTGGGTAACCCGCTGTGTTTCCTCCGCGCTAACGAAGGTCTGCAGGGCAGCTTCACACTCGGCAATGGCATCTTCCAGGCGGTTGATCTCAGATTCGAGTTCGTGGACTCGGTCTTCCATCTGCTTGCGCTTGATGGGATTCAGGCGCTTGGCCGCAGAATCCTCGGCCTTCGCTGGCTGTCCGTTGACATTGCCGTTCGCCGGCTGCGAATCCGCTGCTGACGACACCGCTTTTTGCAATGCCGCGGCTCCGCCCTCCTTCCGCCAGCGATAGTCCTCGTAGTTGCCGGGATAAACTTCGACCCGGCCCTCTCCGACCTCCAAAACACGCGTGGCCAGCTTGTCAATGAAATAGCGATCGTGGGAGACGAAGACCACGGTGCCGTTGTAGTCGGTCAGCGCCTTCAGCAGGACGTCCTTGGCGCGCATGTCGAGATGGTTTGTAGGCTCGTCGAGAAGCAGGAAATTTGCCGGATGCAATAGCATTCGAAGCAACGCATAACGGTTGCGCTCGCCGCCGGACAGCACTCCGATGCGCTTGAAAACATCGTCGGCAGAGAACAGAAAGCAGCCCAGAAGGCTGCGCAGCTCAGTTTGGGTGGAGCGAGGAGACATTTCACCCAGATCGTCGAGGATGCGGGCATTTGGATCGAGCTCTTTGTACTGGTCCTGCGCGAAGTAATCTGGATCGACATTGTGGCCCAAGCGATACTCGCCCCGGGTCAGAGGCTCGGTCTGCGCCAGCAGCTTGATGAGCGTGGACTTTCCAGCGCCGTTCACCCCTACCAGCGCAATCCGGTCGCCCCGCTCGATCATGAAACTGACGTCGCGGAATACTTCCTTTTCGCCATAAGACTTCGCGACGCCAACAAACTCGGCAACGATCCGCCCGGCCGGCTTGGGCTGCGGGAAGGAGAAGTGGATGGTCTTTTCTTCCTCGGGCAGTTCGATGCGCTCGATTTTTTCCAACTCCTTGATCCGGCTCTGCACCTGTTTGGCCTTGGTGGCCTGGTAGCGGAAGCGGTTGATAAAGACTTCCAGTTGCTCGATGCGCTCGCGCTGGTTGCGGTAGGCTGCTTCGAGCTGCTCCATGCGCTGCGTCTTGGCGCCCAGATATTTTTCGTAATTGCCGTGGTAAAGATGAATACGTTTATTCCAGATCTCGACAATCTTGTTGATCGTGACATCGAGGAAATAGCGGTCATGCGAGATCAGCACGAAGGCATAGGGATAGTTGCTGAGGTATTCTTCCAGCCAGTTGCGGGCTTCGAGATCAAGATGGTTGGTGGGTTCATCCAGCAATAACAGGTTTGGCTGTTGCAGCAGCAGCTTGACCAGCGCGATACGCATCTGCCAGCCGCCAGAGAATTCCTCAGTTTGCCGGGTCCAGTCTTCCTTGCGAAAACCCAACCCCGAAAGTACGGTGCCGACCTGGGCCTCGATGGCGTATCCGTCGCGGGTGGTAAATTCGTGTTCGATGCGCTGGTAGCGTTCCGCGACTTGTGCGTATTCCGGAGAGGCGTGGTCGAGCTCGGACATGCGTCCGGTCAGCTCTTCCATCTCCTCTTCCATTGCCTGTAACTTCGCAAAGACCGACATGCACTCGGCGAAGACGGTTCGCCCGGAGAGCGCCAGCCCGTCCTGCGGCAGGTATCCCGCGCTGATACCCTTGGCCCGGCTGACGGAGCCATAGTCCAGGCTTTCCGTGCCGGCCAAGATCTTTAATAGCGTGGATTTGCCGGTGCCGTTCGCGCCCACGAGTCCAACGCGGTCGCGCGGCGTGATCATCCAGTCCGCGCCTTCGAAGAGGAGCTTCTGGCCATAACGTTTGCCGGCGGCGGAGAGTTGGAGCATTCATTCAATCGTCTCATGAGAGAGCCAGTTTGAAGAAGAACCCTATCATCCTGAGCGTAGTCGGAGGACCGCTACTCGACAGCTGAACCTGCGGGGCTGGGGAATTTGGCGGTGTTCCTAAAGAGTGACTGAAGGGGAATAGGGGTGCTTCGGCTCCGACTCCGTCCGTCCGGTCGCAAAGTGACCGTCCCGAACCGGCTCGGCAACAGGTTTGCGCTGCGTGGGTTCAGCTATCCGTGCGCACGTAGTCGCAAACCAGCACAGTCAGATCATCATCCTGGGACACCGACCACTCTTCAACGGACGCGATGATCCGATCTGCAGCGTCGGATGGCGGAAGCCTGGACGTCGCGCGCAAGAGATCAGACAAGCCATCCTGCCCGAAGAATTTTCCTGACGCATCTGTCGCTTCCACAATCCCATCGGTGTAGAGCAATAATCGATCACCCTGTTCCAGGCGGTGTGCGGCGTTGGAATATCTTGCGAAGTCGAAAGCCGCCAGCATCAAGCCATTTTCCTGCACCTCTTGCACGTTGCCTTGACGCAGCAACAGCATGGGCGGATGTCCTGCCGCCGAATAGCGCAGCTCCTGCGATTCTGAATTGAGATGAACGTATGCCGCCGTAACGAACTGATTCTGTGTATTGCCCAGCAGGGCACTGTTCATACCCGAGAGAAAACTGGAAGGATCCGCGGCCTGGGCGCGTTGTGAGGTAGCGGCGAGCTTAACCATGGAAGCGATTAGCGCCGCCGGAACTCCGTGGCCGGACACATCCGCGATCAGAATCCCGGCCTGGTGGTCATCCGCCACGATGAAGTCGTAGAAATCTCCCGCAACCGACGTCATGGGAACATAACGAGCCGCGACGCGAAAATTCGCCGAATGGGGAAACTCCCCCGGCAGAATGGACAACTGCATACGGCGTGCCACTTCCAGTTCTTTTTGAATGGCATTGAGTTGCTGGTCCCGTTCCAGGATCTGGCGGGCCGCAACGTAGCCCAGAGCTGCCAGAAAGGCCACAAAGCCATACGGTTCGATCTTGGATGTCCGGCCAAACGCCCCGACCACGTTGTCCCACAGGGCGAATGCCACGAAAATGAGCAAGCCGCGACGGACCGCGACAAAGTCCCGATTGCGGTCACGATTCAATAGCGATTGAATCACCAGCAAAACCAACGCGGCAATGACCACGACGTCGTTGATTACGTGATACGAATGCGAAGGCCCGAAAGCAAAGGTTGCGACGGCAAGCGAGCCCAGAAGGATTCCGAGGACGTAGCCAAGAACTTTGCCCCTACGATGAAGGAGTCCGGCTGCATCGAAAAACAAAAACGCAGGAATGGGGACCAGAAAGTCGATGCCCGAGCGCAAGCGCTCGAATAGCTGGGAAGGGGGAATCAGGGTTTCAAGCAAACCGGCTTGCACCCATAACCTTTGTCCGTACAAAAACGCGAATAAGGCGAAATAGACTGCCAGGGAATCAACCTTGCGTCGCAGGAAGGCAAATGCGGCCGCCAGAATGGCGACCGTCGTGAAAGCAGCTCCTAGAAAAAGATATGGCTCGTCGTGATGGAACACGCGGAGCAGTTCGCTGGCTGTAACTTGGGGGTCGACTGCGGGCATGCGACAGGATAGCAAATCATTTCTGGCTGGCCATTGAACAAACGGGAGCCGAACTGACTCGGTTGGATATTACAGAACGCTGCTAAGGTGCGGCTGTGGTTTGGGCGAGGCCAATCTTTTCCATCGCGCGATCGACCACCGCCTGCAACTCGCGCGCGTATTTCACCTCGCGACCTTTGGCCAGGATCTTCTTGGTTTCTTCGGGGCTGAACCAGGTGGGATTTCGGGTAGATTCTTGCGGCTCTTCTGCGAGCTCCACTTCGAGCAGAAATGCCTTGATTACATATTCGCGGACCCCCGGGGATTTCCAGAAAACGCCTTTGGAGTGGATGTAGAGGCAGAAATGACGCGACTCAATCGTGCCGCGGACACCAGCTTCTTCCCAGGCTTCGCGCTCCGCAGCCTGGCCATGGGAAAGAGAGGACTCGGGATCGCCCTTGGGAAAGGTCCATTTCCCGCCCCCGTTCGTATTCACCAGCAGGAATTCGACCGACGGGCCACGCCGCCGGTAGCAGACAGCCGCCACCTGCAAGGGCAGAGCGTGTTGTGGATTCCGGGCCGGTCCCATTCCGAAAGCCTCCGCAGAGCTGTCTTCACCTGCAATGTTATCTCGAAGATATTTCAGGAGTGTTAAAGTGCAACCAAAAAGGTGCAACCCAGTATTACCAAAGGGTTACGGGGCCTGGCGGGGCGTTGAGGGCGATTGGGTGGGTATTTCGAGGATGGGGGATCAGACACTGACCGGCTTTTCCAATCTTTGCATAGTCTCCAAAATGGTCGAGATGACAATTTCGTCGCCCACGACTGTGTTGATCATCATGTGATAAAGAGAACGAGTGGGCCAGTCGGCGCCGAAGTAGTGCTTTACGAATTCGATGCGGTCACGGTCGACGGTGTCGACCAACTCTTCGGCTTCTCGATCGCTGTGGCCTATCAGGCGCAGTCGCCGAATCTTCTCCGACCTGGCAGCGTAGAGGAATACGTGGAAGGCGTCCGAGCTTTCGCGCAGGAAATAGGGAGCGCCCCGCCCGACTATGACGCAATTTCCCGCGGATGCGATCCGGGCCATGACTTCCTGTCCGATGGCCACAAAGCAATCCGCGTCAAAAGGGGCCGCGTCCGCCATAGGCATGGCGCGTTCGTAACTGCCGCGCCAAAATGTCTTGGCCAGACGATGAAAGGTGCTGTCGGTTCTCTCCTCGCAGCGCGCCACGGCGGAGCGGTCGACCTTGGCTTCCCGGGCGATCTCCTCAGTCAGATCCTTGTCCCAGAGCTTCCAGCCCAGCCGGCTGGCCAGCGCACGGGCGATGTCGGCGGCGCCGCTTCCGAATTCCCGTTCGACGGTGATCACTCGAAACAAAGTATGTTTCCTCTAGCCATGTGGGGCGGACACTCTTGTCCCCGCCTTTAACTTCGATCTTTGCCCTCAGGGCTTCCTTATGATTTCGTGACTAAAACTCTGGAATGCAAACCAAAATCAACTTCAAAAGCGGCGACAAGAGTGTCCGCCCCACGCACGCATGAGCCCACACAGGCATTAATGGACGGCTATTTCGCCGCCGGTTTTTGGCCGCTTCATCAGAAATACCAGCGGAACCATGACTAGAATAGCTACTCCCAACAACCAGAAGTTGTCAATGTAGGCTAGCATGGTCGCCTGCCGGAAGAGATTCGCCTGCAACAGCGCATAGGCCTTGTGCATGGCATCTGTGGCGGAAAACCCTCTGGCCTCGAGCGCGCGGGTTGTGCCCTGGATCATCGACTGCACTTGCGGGCTTCCGGCCGAAAGATGACTCGACATGCGATTCAAATGATATTGCTGTCTGCGGTCCAGCATGGTAGTCACGATCGAGATGCCCACGCTTCCGCCGATGTTGCGGGCCAGGTTCATCAGTCCCGAGGCGGCGTTGTTCTTCTCTCTGGGCAGGAAGGCATACGCCGCGGTGTTAATGGGGACGAACAGGAACGCCATGCCCGCGGTCTGGATCATGCGGGCGAACATCACCGTCCGAAAATCAACTCCCAGGTCGAAGTTCGTCATGTGAAACAGGGAGAACGAAAGCACCAGCAGTCCGCCCATCATCATCTTGCGCGCGTCGTAGCGCGAGAGCATGAAACCCACCAGCGGCATCAGCAGCATCAGGCTGAAGCCCCCGGGTAACAGCGCCAGGCCCGAGTGTTGAGCGGTATAGCCCAGCAAGGTCTGCATAAAAAGGGGGAGCAGGACCGTGCTGCCCAGCAACGCGAAACCCAGCATGAACATCAGCATATTTGAAGCCGCGAACGTCCGGTTGGTAAACAGGTGCAGGTCGATTACCGGGTCTTCTCGTGTCCACTCCCAGTAGATGAGAAACAAAAGAGAGGCAGCCGCGATGACGGACATGATCACGATGAAGTGCGACTCGAACCAGTCTTCGCGCTGCCCTTTGTCGAGGACAACCTGCAAGGTCCCCAAACCCAAAGCCACCAGACCGAGGCCGATGTAATCAATTCTGGTTTCCGCCAGCTTCTTGCGCTTCATATGGGGCGGATCCTGGATAAGGCGCGAAGTCAGCATGAGGGAGAGAATCCCGACCGGAATATTCAGCAGAAAAATCCAGCGCCAGGTGAAGTTGTCGGTGATCCAGCCACCCAGAGTGGGACCAATGGCTGGCGCCAGCACGACCGCGAGGCCATAAACCGCGAAGGCCATGCCGCGCTTGGCGGGAGGAAAGGTGTCAGCTAGAATCGCCTGCTCGCTGGGCTGCAAGCCGCCGCCCCCCGCGCCTTGCAGGATGCGAAAGAAAATCAGCATGCCCAGATTCGGTGCCAGTCCACACAGCAGCGAACTGATGGTGAAGATCGCAACGCAGCTCATGTAGAAGCGCTTGCGTCCGATGATGGAAGAAATCCACCCGCTCAGCGGAAGTACGATGGCGTTTGAAACCAGGTAGGACGTCAGCACCCATGTGCTCTCGTCGGTTCCGGCGGAAAGGCTGCCGGCGATGTGCGGCAGGGAAACGTTAGCAATGCTGGTGTCCAGCACCTCCATGAAGGTGGCCAGGGTGACCGCCATAGCGATGATCCAGGGATTGATGGCGGGACGTGGCAGAGCTGCGCCATCAGCAGTCAGAGCGGCCGAACTCATGGCAGCTTACTCATCGGATCCTATTTATCGGACCCAGACCTTGGGCTCGACGGACATTCCCGGGCGCAGGATATGTTCCTTGGTTTCTCCCGGATCAAAGGTGATTTTCACCGGAATACGCTGCACGACTTTCACATAGTTGCCGGTCGCGTTTTCCGGCGGCAGCATGCTGAACAACGCCCCGCTGGCCCCGGCGATGCTCTCCACGTGTCCGTTATATTTTTTTCCGTAGGCGTCCACCGAAATGGTGGCCCGTTGCCCGGGCCGCATATAGCGGAGCTGGCTTTCCTTGAAGTTGGCGGTTACCCAGATGTCGTCCAGGTTAATGATCTTCATCAGTTCCTGACCGACCTGGACATTCTGGCCGACTTCGACCGTGCGATTGCTCACGATGCCGCTGACAGGAGCGACCAGCCGCGTGTATCCCAGATCCAGAGTGGCTTGTTCCAGTTCAGCTTTCTTTTGCTGGGCCTGGGCCTCCGCGGCCTGGGCGCGAGAACGCATCGCGGACAACTGTTGCGGCGCCGTCTGCGCGGCGCGCAAACCGGCTTCCGCCTGCTCCCGTTTGGATTGGGCCTGCGAAACCATCTGCTCGGCGGCGGCGACATTGGCTCGAGCAGCTGCGACCCCAGCCGCACTCGACCGCGCCGCGGCAACTGCCTGGTCATATTGCTGATGAGAGATTTCCTGCTTGTCCACCAACTGTTTGTACCGTCCGACGTCGTTCTGTGCCTTGATGTCATTGGCGATCGCCTGCTCCAACTCGGCCCGTGCAGCCTCGAGTTGCTGGCGCGACATCGAAACCCCGGCGCGTCCGCTTTCCACTTCCGCCTGGGACGAAGACAACTGGCTGCCCGTGTTTACCGAAGTGATCGGAACATTCACCTGCATGGATTCGGCCGTGGCCTGAGCATCCTGATAGGCGGCCCTGGCCTTTGCTACCGCCACCTGATAGTCCTTGGGATCAATCTCGACCAGGGGCGTGCCCGCCTCCACAAACTGATTGTCATTGACCAGAAGTTTGATGACGTGCCCGGACACACGGGTGCTGATTGCGTTCAGGTGCCCGTCTATCTGCGCGTCGTCGGTGGACTCGTAACTCCCCAGATAGCGCCAAAGAAAGAAGCCCGCCACCAGCAACACAATCCCACCCACGATCAGGGCCAGGCGAAAGCGGGGATTGCGGGAGGCTTGCTTCCAGCGGAGGTCCTTCTCCGAAGCCGGCAAGGGAGGATGTTCGCGAGTTTTAACTTCAGGCGTGTCGTGCACGGTCGTCGTGGTTTGTTCCATATTACTTACTCTTTAGATATTGCATTACGCCCTGTTCGGCGTATCCCATGGCGCGGACCAGTTCGATCTTGGCCAGGTTATGAGCGTACAAACTTGAAATATAGCTTTCATGGGCCCCCGCCACGGTCTGCTGCGCCTGCACCACTTCCAGATTGTCGGTAACGCCGGCGGAAAATCGGTCGCGGGCCTGCACAAGCGTCTGTTCCGACAGATCGACGGAACTCCGTGCCACCTGCACCTGCTGGTCGGCAGCCTCGATGTCCAGCAGAGCGCTGCGGACCTGGTATTCAATCTGGCCGCGCAAGTTGTCCAACTGGGCGCGGGCCTGACGCAACGTGGCCTCAGATTGCAGCACGTCGGCGTGGACTTTGCCGCCCTGAAAAATCGGAATGTTCAGCCGGCCGGCGACGGTAAAAGTTCCATGCGAGTTCCCGAAGTTGATTCCCAGATCGCCATAGTCGGCGGTCATATCGATGGTGGGGAAGTATTCCGAGGAAGCGCCTTTGCGATAATACTCGGCCGCACGGACCTGTTGCGCGGCCGCAAGGTAATCCGAGCGTGAAGCATACGCGCGTTGCAGGCTGCCTTCAATTCCGAGGGTGGCGATGGCATCATACGGCGCTTTCGAAGTAAGAGCGATTTCCTGGCCGACGGGCAAACCAATGGCGCGCACCAATGCCAGTTTCTGTTTAGCAAAGTCATTGCGCGCAACGATCAGTTGTTGCTGCCGGTTCTGGAACTCCACCTGGGCACGAAGCGTGTCGATGGCCGGGCTCAGGCCCGCGTTCTGCTGATCAGTGGCTTTGCCATAGAGCGCCTGCGCGGTCTGCATTTGCGCTTCGGCGGTTTCCACCCGCGCGCCTCCGGATAGTGCCTGAAGATAAGCGTTGCCGGTCGCCAGAACCACCAAGTCGCGAGCATCCTTGTAACTGAATTGCGCCGCCCGTTCATCTTCTCTGGCTCCGCGTTCACGGTTCAGTGCCTTTAGATTTAGAATGGATTGGCTTAGATAAACCCGCGCATCGGAGAATCCAAATGGCCCGACCACCGCGGGAAATCCGGGGAATCGAAGACCTTGAGCCGCAAGATTTTCCTGCACCACGCTTTCGCTGACCCTCGCCGTAACGTTGGGGAGTAGTTCGCTGAGCTCTTTCCATTTCTGTCCCCGGGCGGCGATGGTGTTGTAACTCTGCAGCAGGACGCCGAGGTTGTTCTTCAGCGCCAGGTCAATCGCATCCTGGAAGGTAAGCGAGACCACTTCCGGCTTGGCAGTTCCCTGGGCAACGCTGCCGGTGTAGGGACTTTGGTTCGATGGCGTGACTTGTATGCTAGCTGCCGGGGTTGAATCTGAACCGGTGCTGGAATATCCGCTGCTGCCTTGCGCCTGCGCTTGCCCTGCTGCAAGCGCGAACAGGCAGAGGCCCAGGGCCGCTAGAGAGGTAACCTTCTTTTGTGGTGACGCCCTTTCAGGGTTCAGTTCTTCCATATCGAAACAGAGGCTGAACATAACGGATGCAATAGGTTAACTTGATTCCCGGAGCCGCATTATAGATGCAAACGATTGCTGGCGGGTGGCTGGCGCCACGTTCGCGCCCCGAACTTTGCTTGCTGCTGCGATTGTTACCAGCGTGCTCCCGCTTTACAAAACTTTTCACTTTCTCCCAGCGGAACCGTTGCATCTAAAGCATATATCGCCCCGGAGGATCACTTGAGAAAGCTCAGTTTAATGGCAGTGCTGATTCTACCTTTTCTTATTCAAGGCATCCTTCATGCGCAGCAGTTCGATGTGGCTTTTGGCGTAGGCACGCTCACGGCGCCTTCGGCCTCGAGCGCTAACGGAAACCACGCACCCGTGTCACTGACCGGCGGGGCCTACCCGGTGTTCAGCGCGGACCTTCTCTTGAAGCAGCGGTTTGGAGTAAGCGGTGAACTGGCCTGGAGAGGCAGTCAGAATCTCTATGCTGGGTTCCAGCCTTACCGTCCACTTTTCTACGATTTTAATGGGATTTACGTCCCTAAGTTGGGCAAGAGCGCAGCCGCCGAACTTTCGGCAGGCATCGGATGGGAGAGCCTGCGCTTCTACCAGGGCTTCACCAGTTGTGGCGCGATCAGCTGCACCGACTTTGTCAGCAGCAATCACTTCATGGGACACTTCGGCGCCGGCCTGCGCTACTACTTTCGTGGACACTTCTTTGTTCGGCCGGAAGCTGACCTTTATCTGATCAACAATAATCAGGAGTTCAGTTCGCCCCGAGCCACACGATTCGGAGTCTCTCTGGGATACTCGTTCACCCCTGGATTCTGAACGCGGGTTTCGAGGAGCCACGCGAGCGAGGGGCCTCATGCTTCGCGGTTTTTGCGAAGGGAGAGGCAGACAGTGAGCGCCCGTGGTTGACGAACGGGGTTGGTGTTCCGCGGATGGGTCCCACTCCATTCGTTGCTCGCGCCCTCGCCTCCCACCCTCTCGCAAAGTGCGCGAGCAGGGTGGGGCACCCACTGTACTCAACGTGTCCACAGTGCCCACGTCTCGATTAGAATGATGCAAATCTTTCGATAGGACGACCCCTATGTCACAGCTCACGCCCGACCAGGCCAAATTCGTTTTGGCTATGGCACTACCCACGCTCAAGACTGAGCACCAGACCACCAAGCGGGTGATCGAATCTATTCCCCTGGATAAAGGCGACTATCGCCCCGACGCAGTCTCCAAGAGCGCCCTTGAACTGGCATGGCACATTGTGGCAGCGGAGAAGCGCTTTCTGAGCGGAATACCTGCGGGCGCGTTCGATTTCAATCCGATTCACCAGCCGGACTCGATCAAGAACTCTGCGGGCGTTGCAGCCTGGTTTGATGAGACCTTTGCGGCGAATCTGCAGAAGCTCGAAGCGATCGGCGGCGAGCCTCTGGTGAAGATGGTCGACTTCCGGGGCTTGTTCCAGCTTCCCGCGGTCGGCTTCATACAGCTCGCGATGAACCACACCATCCATCATCGCGGACAGCTTTCCATGTACCTGCGTCCCATGGGAGCCAAAGTGCCGGCGATCTATGGCGAGAGCTACGACACGATCCAAGCCCGCCTGGCAAAAGAAGGCAAAGCGAGCTAGCCCGAGAGTTATCTACTTCACGCCCTTGTCGGGATTCCACGAGCCTTGCAGCTTGCGAACAAAAATCATCTGTCCCACGTGATACGCGTTGTGGGTCCCGATGTGCGCGATCTCAGAGGCCCAAGCCTGCAGCTTCGTGTCATCAGCTTTTTCGACAAGGCCTTCCAATTCGGTCATCACCTGGTCGAGCTGCTTGACCGTATCATTCCATTTCTTGGTGTCAAAGTTGTTAAAGGTTTCGTCGTTGTTACCGCTGAACTTCTCCTTAGGCTCTCCCTTGAACTTGGCCAGTTCTTGCCTGTTCCAGAACAGCAGATGATTGGTCAGCTGGCCGACAGAGTGGTTCCCGCTTGCGTCCTTCCAACTGGCTTGTTCTGCCGTAAGACCTTCCACGGCCACGTCGATCGGAACAAACCAGTCTTTTTCGCTGTGGGTGGTGCGCAATTGTTCTAGCAGTACACTCCGCAGCGTTACTGGTTTTGGGCTTTGCCCGTAGGCGTAAAACGACAAGGACAGAACTAGAAGCGCAACCGTAGATTTCATACCGCACATTCCTCCCGTACCGCACATGAAGATAGACGTATAAGGCGCGTCGTTCGCTAGCAAGCCGCCTTCAGCTTCCGGCCAAATCGTCGCGGCCAGACGATGATACTTAGTATCAGGGCGGCTCCTCCAAATTCATGGTTTCGTTGACTTGCCGGTTTCACAACAAGTAACATCGTGCGCCAGTGATCGGCCGGACCATCTCGCACTACCGCATTATGGAGCAGGTCGGTGGTGGTGGCATGGGCGTCGTCTACAAAGCCGAAGACACCCGGCTGCACCGCTTTGTCGCGCTCAAGTTCCTGCCGGATGACGTTGCCCGCGACCCCCAGTCCCTGGCCCGCTTCCAGCGCGAGGCCCAGGCGGCTTCTGCCCTGAACCATGCCAACATTTGCACGATCTACGACATCGGCGAGCAGGAGGGGCAGGCCTTCATCGCCATGGAGTATCTGGACGGCACGACTCTCAGACACAAGATCGAGGGCCGGCCGCTCAAGCTGGAACAGCTGCTGGAAATGGGTATCCAGATTGCCGACGCTCTCGACGCCGCCCACTCCAGTGGCATTGTGCACCGCGACATCAAACCGGCGAATGTTTTTGTCACGCAGCGCGGGCAGACCAAGATCCTCGATTTTGGTCTGGCAAAGCTAACTCCGCAGGGCAATCGAGTGGTCGAGGGCACGGCAGGGGCGACGCGCACTTCGATCAGCGTGGACCAGCTCACCACGCCGGGGACCGCGATGGGAACGATTTCCTATATGTCGCCCGAACAGGCGCGCGGGGAAGCTCTGGACCATCGCACCGATCTATTCTCATTCGGCGTCATGCTGTACGAAATGGCGACGGGAAGGCAGCCCTTCTCGGGGACGACGTCCGCGGTCATCTTTGAAGCGATCCTGAATAAAGTGCCTACGTCACCGGTTCAGTTGAATCCGGGCCTGCCGCCGCAACTCGAAACCATCTTGAACAAAGCTTTGGAGAAGGACCGGGAGCTGCGCTGCCAGAGCGCGGCGGAACTTCGCGCGGACCTGAAGCGTTTGAAGCGTGACACGGATTCCTCGCGCGCAGGGATCAGCGGGGTGGCCACGGCAGCCGCGCCGAGTAGCGTAAAGGGCAACAGTGGGAAAGAAATTCCAGCACAGCCCCGGCGCAGAGGAGGTCTTCTGCCTGCTCTGGTCGGCATCGGCCTGCTGGTCGCCCTGGCAGCCGGACTCCTGCTGGGCAAGCGTCTGTGGGGATCCTCCGGAGCCAGTGCACCGCTCTATCACGAGATCACCTTCCGCCGCGGCGAAATTCGTTCGGCCCGCTTCGCTCCCGACGGGCAGACCATCCTGTACAGTGCCTCCTGGCAAGGCAACCCGGTGGAGATTTTCGCCGCGCGCCAGGGCACCGTCGAATCGCGTTCTCTGGGACTGGGGCGCGCCGAGCTTATGGGAGTTTCATCCACGGGCGAGATGGCGCTCTCGCTGGGCAGCCATCCGATCGGGACCTGGGTAAACGTGGGCACGCTCGCCCGAGCGCCGTTGGCGGGTGGCGCACCACGTCCGATTCTGGAGGACGTCGAGTCGGCGGACTGGTCTCCGGACGGAACCAGCCTGGCGGTAGTACGCAATGTGAGCGGCCGCGAGCGGCTCGAATATCCCATCGGAAAGGTACTCTACGAAACCAGCGGCGGCTGGATCAGCTATCCGCGAGTTTCGCCGAAAGGCGACTATGTCGCGTTCATTGACCACACCAATCAGGGAGACGACGGCGGCTCGGTAGCCGTAGTTGATCTGAATGGAAAGAAGAAAAAACTGACCCGCGACTGGTACGGCACCGGGGGCCTGGCCTGGTCACCCACCGGCGAGGAAGTCTGGTTCACGGCAAGCGAATTGGGCGTGGACCACTATCTCTCCGCCGTCAGCTTGGCGGGAAAAGAACGGCTGGTGGCGCGGATACCCGGCACCTTGGTGGTGTTCGACATCTGGCACGACGGCCGGGTGTTGTTGGCGCGCGTCGGCCGGCGGCGCGAAGTCATGGCCCTGCAAGAGGGCGAGGCCAAAGAGCGGGATCTTTCATGGCTGGACTACTCCTATCCCGCGGATCTTTCCGCCGACGGCAAGATCGTCCTTTTTGATGAGGAGGGAGTTGGCGGCGGAGTGCAGTACGGGAATTCAAAAGAGCTGACGTACGCGGTTTATATCCGCAACACGGACGGATCCCCAGCCATTCGACTGGGTGAAGGAGTCGCCGACGCGCTTTCTCCCGACCAGAAGTGGGTCATCGTTCAAAGTCCAGGCTCGCCCGAGCAACTCCGGCTGTTGCCCACCGGGGCCGGTGAAACCCAGCCGCTCACCAACGATTCGATCAATCACCAGTGGGCGCGCTGGTTTCCCGACGGCAAGCGCTTTGTCTTCTCCGGCAACGAACCAGGAAAAGGCGTGCGCCTCTATACGCAGGACCTTTCAGGAGGAACCTCGAAGCCGATTTCCCCAGAAGGGGTAGACGCCACCGCGTTTGCGGTTTCTCCGGATGGCCAGCTGGTGGTGGGAACCGGTCCCGACGAGAAGGGCTACTTCTATCCCACCGCAGGTGGCGACCCGCGCGTCGTTAACGGTCTGGAACCGGGAGACATCCCGATCATCTGGAACAAGGACGGTCGTTCCATTTATCTCTATCGCACCGGCGAAGTGCCCGCCAAGGTTTACCAGTTGGAATTAGCCACGGGCAAGAAAACTGTCACCCAGCAGATTGTTCCGGTCGACACCACCGGCGTTTCCACCATCGGACCGATTCAGACGACACCAGATGGGAAGACTTACGTCTACGGTTTCCATCGCACCCTCGGCGATCTCTACCTGGTCGAAGGCCTGAAGTAGATCTCATTCTCAGGTATTTTGGTTGGCGGGTGGCGCACCGTCTTAAGCCGCGCGTGGACAGGACCGGTCTACGAAGAATGCCGCAGGAACCGCCGAACGCCGAAGTCGTAGACTCCGGCGCCTAATACTCCACCGACGAGCGGCGCAAGGACAGGCACCCACCACACCCGATTCCCGTCCGTGATGCCGTTGTTGCGAAAGCCCGCCAGTACGGTGAACAACCGTGGACCCAGATCCCGTGCCGGATTGATGGCGTATCCGTGCATTGCTCCAAAGCTCATGCCGATTGCCGCTACCACCAGCCCAACCATTAGCGGCGCCAGGTTGGATCCTGGAGGCATGTTGAATTCATCCGTAATGGCAAAGATGAGCAGCAACAGCAATGCAGTGCCAATCACCTGGTCGAGGAATCCTGCTTGCGGCAAGTCAGGGAATGCGGGGAACGTGGTGAAGATGCCCGCTGTTTTCTCCAGATTTGGGTCCACCTGATGAAAGGCCGGCAGATAGTTTCGGTAAACCAGCGCCGCTGCGACAAATGCCCCGGCAACTTGCGCGATCGAATAGGGTAGAACTTTCTTCCAGGGAAATCCCCTGAAGATCGCCAGCGCCAGGGTTACCGCGGGATTCAGGTGCGCCCCGGAAATTTTCCCGGCCACATAAATCCCCATCGTCACTCCCAGTCCCCATCCCAGAGTGATGTTGGTGTATCCGCCATGGATCACCTCGCCCGGCGTCGTGGTCGGAAACAGCACGACCATGGCGACCACGCCGGCTCCCAGCAGGATCAACACAAAGGTTCCGAGGAACTCGGCCGTCAACTCCGCCAGCAGCGAGAACTTGGGGTTCGTCATGGACCTCCTCTAACTGATTTGAGCAACCGAAAGTCGCAACGTAGTCTAACAATGATCTGGCGCGACAAGGACAGAGTTAGTTGCCCGGCAGTCAACTCGCAGCCTTCTCGGCTTTGCGAGCAACAAGAAGGAAGCCAGTCCTGGTTGCGTCCTGGTTGAGAGCGGCGAGTCGGGCTCGTGCGGCAGTCGTCTTTCCCGACTTCATTTCTGCCTCGCCGAGTGCGAGTCGGGCCTGGTATTCGTAGATGAGATAGCCGTACTTCTTGGCTTCGGCCAGTACGGCGTCGAGCCGTTGCAAAGCTTCCGCGCCCTTGCCCGATGCGGCCCGGGCCCTTCCGTTGGCCAACTCCACGTCAAAACGCGCTTGCCGATTCCCGCTTTGCCGGGAAAGAGTGATGGCCTGTTCCGCAGTCTTCTGCGCATCGGCGACCCTCCCCTGTTTCAGCATGATCAAAGTCAGGAGCGCCTGGGCCGCAGCCTGATTGTCCAAAACTTTTTCTTTTTCAAACTCCGCGGCAGCGGCGCGGATCAGGCCTTCTGATTCCGCTTCGTGGCCCTCCTCCAACGCAATCGTGGCGAGCTGGGTCTGGCTCAAAGCGATGTTGAGCTGGGCTCCGAGATCGCGGCGAATATTCGCCGCGTCTTGCGCATGCTGTCGTGCCTTGGCCAGATCTCCTCGCTGCATCAACACGTCGGCGAGGCCGGAAAGAGCGAAAGCCGCACCGCGTTTGTATCCGATCTGATTGTCCAACTCAAGCGCTTCCGTGTATTTCTCCTGCGCAGCCGAGAGGTTCCCCATTTCGACCAGCAGGTTGCCCAGGTTGGATAGCGTCGAAGCGGTGCCACGTTGATCAGCGATCTCGCGGAACGCCGCCAACCCGGCTTGCTGCATTTTCAGCGCCTCCGGTAGATTACCCATGCTGTCGAGCACGTTGGCAAGATTTCCCAACCCGCCTGCCAGACCGGACTTGTCGTCGATCTCGCGATAGGCTGCAATCGTTTGCTCGTAATACTGCCGCGCCTGAACCAGATCTCCATGGTCGTAATAAATGTTGCCAATGTTGTTGAGCGAAGCCGCGACGCGAGCCTGATTGCCCAGGTTGCGGAAAACGGCCAGGGCATCCTGATAGGACTGGCGGGCCTCCGCGAAGTTTCCCTGGTCATAAAGCAGATGCCCGGTTGATTGCAAGGCAGTCGCGGCCCCCATGCGGTCACCCGCCGCGGTGAACAGTCCCTGCGCCTCGGCGAGAGCGGCCGCGGCGTCGTTCGATTGTCCCAGACGTTCCATCGCCCACCCCTGTCTGGAACGGGCCAGGGCGACCACCAGTTGGGTTCCTTGTGCGCGTCCTTTCGTCACTGCCCGGGCGGCGGCCGCTTCTGACCGTTTGAAGTCGCCGATCGCCGCCGCCGCGTTGGCTTCGGCGAGATCTAGACGGGCATCGTCTGTCGCCGGAGCGGGCAGGCGACGCAGCCCCTGGAGCGTAGCCAGCGCGTCCTTTCCCGAGCCTCCCGCCGCCTGGCTTGCGGCGAGGCGCAAGCCATATTCAAGGTTGTCGGGAAAGAATCCGGTGAGCGTGCGATAGATCTCAATTGCTTTGGGCCACTCGCGGGAAAACTCGTGATACCGTCCCTCCACGAACAGCCGTTCCTCACGTGAAAGATTCTGGGAAAGGTCGAGGGCTCGCTTGGCCTCAGCTGCCGCCCGGCTGTCGTAGCCTAGAGCTGACCAAGCCTCGGCCAGCGCGGCATGTGTGGGCGCATGTTTGGGATCGGCCTGCACCGCCTTTTGCAGCCGATCGCGGGCGGCAAGGGCGTTCAGGATCTGCAGCTGGGCCAATCCTTCGGAGTAGAGCCGGGCGGCCTCTCCATTGCTCGGCAGGGAAGCGCGCACCCCGGACGTGTCGGAATCCGATACCAGTCCGATGCCGAGTTTGCGGCGGATCTCGGTTCCACTGCGTGAAACCAGGTCGAGCAGTTCGTTCTCAGTGCCAGTCTCCGAAACCGAAGCGATGGTCTCCCCTGCCACTGCGTCCTGCAGGCGAAAATCGAGCCGGATCTTGTTTCCACCGGTCCTGCCCATTGCCAGGTAGGAACCCACAACCACGAGGTCGGTGCCCAGATGATTGCGGATTCTTGCCAGCGAATCCTTGCCGAAGCTGTCCGCGTCAGCCAGCGCCAAGTCGACCTTCATGCGTGCAATGTTTTCTCCGGGGATGGTCCGCACTTGTTCTCCAGCCGCCAGTTCGGTGCTCAACATCTCCGCTAGGGCGGTGGAGATCCAGGCTTCATCCAACTTGCCTGACAGGTTTTTGAAGCCCAGCACGGCCACGGAACGGCGCGCCTTGATTATGGGAGCGATTCTCGCCGACGTGGTTGCTTCCGTCGGGTGGGACGGCCTCGCCGGGTGGAGGAAACGGCCGCGAATGCCACCCACGTCGAAGGCCAGCAGCGCCAGAACGGCGATCCCCAGAGCCACAGCGCTGGTCGCAAATAGCCGCCATTTTCGACGGGGGCGTTGCACAATCGGGGTCAGGCCACTACTCAACCGCTCCAGATCAATCTGCATTTCGCGCGCCGATTGATAGCGGCGATTGGGATCTTTGTCGAGCGCTTTGACGATGATGCTGTCGAGGGCCGCCGTAATCTGCGGATTGTGCAAGCTGGGCGCAGTCAGTGGGCGTTCCAGAATGGCTGAGATGAGTTGTGGCCCCGAGGTTTGAAGATGCGGCCGCTTGCCGGTGGCCATTTCATAAAGCACCGCACCGGCGGAATAGATGTCGGTGCGCCGGTCGGCCCGCTGGCCGCGCAGTTGCTCCGGAGCCATGTAGGGCAGCGTGCCGGTGATCTCGTGCGCCTTACTGACCGTAAGCGCCAAGTTGTCCTGGTCGCCCGTTGGTATCCACTGCGCCAGGCCAAAATCGAGGATCTTCAGGCGATCGTCTTTCGTGATGTGCAGGTTGCCCGGCTTCAGGTCGCGATGAATGATCCCCTGCGCATGCGCCGCTTCCAGGCCGTCGGCCAGCTGTGCACCCAGGCGGAGGACTTCTTTCTCGGGCAGTGCCCCGCCCGCGAGTTTGTAATGCAGCGCGACGCCGGTGATCAGCTCCATCACCAGGAAGTCAATTCCGTCTTCGCAGCCAAACTCGTAGACAGTCTCAATATTCGGATGGTTCAGCTTGCCGAGAGCCAGGGCCTCGCGGCGAAAGCGCTGGCGCGCGGTTTCGTTGGCGAGTGTGCCCCGATTTAACACTTTCAGTGCAACGTCGCGCTCCAGTTGTTCGTCGTGAGCGCGATAAACCACGCCCATGCCGCCAACCCCGATCCTGGCAACAATGCGATAGTGCGATATGGTCCGCTCGAGCATGCAGGTTCTTACGCTCGCCCCGAATTGCTAAAGGAAAAGTTCTCGTTGCTAATCTGCGCTGCCGGTATTGGGACTGTATCAAGAGTGCTTTCCACGATGAAAGCTAAACCTCCTGACCGGGTTTCGGAATGTCCGGGGAGCTAGGGACGGAGGCGTTTGGGGTGGGAGACGGGGATTGAACCCGCAACGTCCGGAGCCACAGTCCGGTGCTCTACCAATTGAGCTACTCCCACCGTTTCCTAGCGATTATAGCAATTGGGGTGAGAGCTGTCAGAAGAGCGGGGAGGGCCGGCAGTGGGTCAGTTGGGTGAAATCTTAACCGTTATCATTCCGAGCCGATTTATCGGCGAGGAATCTGCTTCTGAAGCCAACCACAGCAGATTCCTCGCGCAATACCGCCGCGCTTCGGAGTGACAACTCTAATGACTGTTCGAACTGACTCACTACCCGCCGTATGGTTTGGCGAAACCTAGTGGCGGCCGACACCGACGTACTGGAATCCCATGGCGCGCAGGCGGGTTGAGTCGAGAAGATTCTTGGTGTCAACAATTACAGGACGTTTGAGCAGGTGCTTGATACGGTCGAAATCGAGGGCGCGGAACTCGGGCCAGCCGGTTCCGACGACGAGCGCGTCCATGCCTTCGCACGCCGCGTAAGGCGTTTCGCAATAGTGGACCGTGCCATTCAGTTCCATGCGCGCCTCCGGGAGGGCTACCGGATCGTAGGCGCGAACCCGGGCGCCGCGGGCCACCAGATTCTGGGCCAGCCGGAGCGACGACGATCCGGCGACCGAGTTGGTGTTGGGCTTGAAGGCCAAGCCGAGGATTCCGACGTCTTTGTTCTGCACTGACTTCACCATGGTCGAAATCTTGTCGACGATGCGGTCGGCCAGACTGAGATTCACTTCCCTCGCCGCGCTCAGCACCTTGAGCGAGACTCCCTTGGCGCGAGCCAGTTCGGCCAGCGACTCCATGTCAGATTCGGCGAAGATTCCGCCCATGCCGGCTCCCGGCTGAAGGCAGCGGGGCGCGATTTTCTTGTCGAGCCCAAGCGCCATGGCCAGGCTGACGGCGTCGGCGTTCACGTGCTCGCACAAATTCGAAAGCTCGTTGATGAAAGAAATCTTGGTGGCGACGAACGCGGTGGCCGATTCCCGCACCAGTTCCGCGGTTTCGTGGTTGGTGACGATGACGGGAACGCCACGCATCACCAGGGGATGGAGGATCTGTTTCAGCGCCAGCACGGCATCGTTTGCGCTGGTGCCCAGGATAATTCGGTCAGGCCAGTTAAAATCTTCCACCGCGCAGCCCGGAGTAAGAAACACAGGTTGCGACACGATGGTCGCCTTCAGGCCGGCGTCCTTCAGCCGCTTTTCAACGCTGGTAGCGGTTCCGACCGACACCGGCGTCATGATGGAAAGAATGGGAGGCTTAGGCGCCAGGCGAGCAATTCGTACTGCCAGATCGGCCAGGTGCTGTGGCGTATCCTCGGCCAGAAAAATCACCTGGGCTTTCCGGGCAAAAGACTCCATGTCGGTGGAGTAGGCCAAGCGGCCGGAGCGCACGTTACGCTTGATTACTTCGGTCAGGTTCTTTTCAAAGAAGGGCACGTTGCCCTGTGCCATTTCGACCATGCGAGAACTATCGGGATGGCAGCAGGTTACTGGAGTTCCGAAGTCCGCCAGACAGGCTGAAACTACCGTCCCGAGGTAGCCTGACCCGTAAACTCCTGTCTGCATAAGCCTCCTGGCCGTAATGTCCGAAAACCCGCGCGGGCAGCGGCTTTACACAGCAACCCCACATCCTATGTACGCCCAGAAAGAGAGCTTGGCAATAGACGGGAAGGCCATGTACTTCAGAGGAAGGTGCCAGGCGTTGGCCCTCGGACTTCGGCCCTCGGACGCAAACCCTCAGCCACGGATTTCGCGGATTCACGCGGATAAGGCAGGACAGGATAAAGATCTTAATCTGTAGAAATCAGTGGAAATCCCTGGCTGATCTTGCTGATCTCCGAGGTCTGACGCCCGAGGTCCGTCCTACGACACCAACTGGCGGCCCAGTGGGACTCCGGCAAGATCCACCCAGCAATTCTGTTCGGCTTCGCGCACGAAAGTCAGTTCGCTCACCAGAATCTCGCGACTGCCTTTGAAGTGCACCCAACGCTCGTGCGCCATTCGATGGGCTTTTTGCGCCTGGGATTCTTCGCTCATCTTCACGATGGTCAGATGAGGCATGTATGGCCACTCTTCCTGGGCGGCCAGAGCCTTGGTGTTGAGCTGGTCATGCAATTCGCGCATGCGGAAGGACCCTTCGGCTACCCGGATGAAAACCGTGGGGGTGCGCGGAACAAAGGTTTCGACATCGCCCAGCGTGACCGTAAAGGGCGCGACCTGGCTGCATACTTCTTCCAGGGTCTCGACTGCCGAAAGCTCAGTTCCCCGCAGAAGGCGGGGCGGGAGCACGGTCAGATGAGCGGCAAGATGAGGAAGCTCAGGGTGCAACTGGCGGCGGAGGCGCTCGACAAATTCCCCGACCGGATTTCGTACGTAGGCCACCAGGGCATAACGCGGCGTCAGCATGATCCTTGCGAATTATACGCCGTGTAGGTAAACGGAACAGCGGATTGGCTCCGGGGATACGCCAAGATCCATGTGGGGACAGTCGCCCCCGGCTGTCCGGCGGTGCATTTTCCCCGCCGGCGAAGGGCGGTGCGTCGGTTGACTGGACAGCATAGATCGGTTGTCCCTTCGAGGTTGGTGGTGGTTGTGAGACAATTTTTCGCCGCCGCCCATGAAAACGAAATCCTCCATCTCGAATCGACGGCAGAAGACTCCCGCCTCGGAGGCTTCGTCGGGCGCGCCGGAATCTTTCTCGCCCGTAGCTTTTTCCGTCACAGCGGCGGCGCTGGCGGCAGCAGTCTTCGCCGTCTACAGCCCCGCACTGAATTTCCAATTCATCCTTGATGATCACCACTTTGTAGGCGATCCACGCTTGCAGTCGGCGGGTCACATTTGGGAATACTTTTCGAATTATGTATGGGCGCAAGTGGCAGGCGGGCCGTCAAGTTTCTACCGCCCGCTGTTCGTACTGTGGCTGAGGCTGAATTTCATTCTGAGCGAAATGTCCCCCTGGGGATGGCACTTCCTCAGCATCGTGAAACATGTGTCAGCCGCCATCTTGCTGGGACTTCTAATCTGGAGGCTCTTGCGGAATCGCGTAGCCGCGCTGATGGCTGGAACCCTGTTCGCACTGCATCCGGCGCAAACAGAATCTGTGGCCTGGGTGACAGTGCCCGATCCATTGATGTCCGCCGCTGTGCTGGGCAGCGTGCTGTTGTACCTCAGATATGAAGACAACACTTCCGCAGACAGCCAGCATCCGGGGAGAAAAAGCGGCAGAGCGGCCCGCAAGATAACTCGTTCACGGCCATCGGTGGCATGGCTCATTGCCTCGGCGGCGGTTTGCCTGGCCGCGCTGCTGACCAAGGAAACCGCCATAGTGCTGCCCGCCGTATTTTTCGGGTTAGCGTTGACCAAAGACGTCGAACCGGGCGGCGTCGGCGGAGGGTTAGGAAATCGTCTGCTGCGTGCCTTCCGCGAGATCCTTCCATTTTTGGGCGCGACCGCGGTGTACCTGCTCTTGCGCCTCCAGGTCCTGGGCCAGCTCGGAGCACAAACCCAGCACCTGGCTTGGAGTACGGTGCTGTTGTCCTGGCCGGCCACTCTCTGGTTTTATGTCAAAGTGCTGCTTTGGCCGGTTCGGCTGCGCGCTTTTTCCGATTCCAGCCAGACTGACACGCTTTCTCTTGATGGGGTCCTGCTTCCTGGGTTGGCGGTAGTTGGTGTTGCAACAATTCTGGCATGGGCTTTGCACTGGGCGTGGAGAAAGGCACGGCGTGATCTTCCGGAACGCGAGGCGATGGGCGTCAAGCAGGCGTTAGTTCTGGGTACGCTCATCCTGGTGCTCCCAATTCTGCTGGCGTTGAACCTGAATGCGCTGAACCCGGAAGACTTTCTCCATGGCCGCTACACTTACCTTCCACTGACCGGACTGTTGCTTTTGCTCGCGACTGGATGGCACCTGGCCGGGAAGAAGCAGACGATGTTGCTGCTGGCAGCCGGATTTCTGGCAATTGTCTCTGCCGTATTGACGGTGAAACAAGAGGCGGCGTGGAAGGATGATTTGACGGTCTTCACCGTGGCCCATGAAGTAGCACCGCATAACGCCCCGGTTTCCTTGAGTCTGGCCAGGGCGCACGTTCAGGTTGCCCTTGACCTGGATCAGGCTGGCCGCTGCAACGAAGCTGTACCTCTGTTGCAGCAGGTTACGCGGGAATATCCGCAAGACTGGTTTGCCTGGGCGGGTCTCGGAGATTGTTTCCTTCAGCTCAACGACTTGCCCGGTGCGGAAGAATCGCTGCATCGCGCCGCCGAGCTCTCGCATGAGCCCAGGGTCACAGAACGGTGGCAGGAAGTGCGGGCGAAGATAGGAAAGCTCAGTTCCGCGCCGCCGAAGTAGCGGGCTTCGGGCATAGCGCAGCCCTGGTAGCGCACCTGCCTTGGGCGCAGGGCCAAACCTCTCTCCCTGATTCCACAACACTTGCACACGTTCGACCCGAAACAGCGCACCAACTTCGGAGGAAGCGTGAGCTTCTCTCAGTTCATCAAGGAACGGCAATACCTCAGCAAGGTCTCTCCCGCAACCGTCGAATGGTATCGACAGAGCTTCGCTTGGCTCTCCACAAATCCTCAGGTATAGACCCCACGGGTTCTATCAGCGCCGCGCGTCCTTGTCGGCGCAACCGCCTCGAGGTTTTGGCATCCAGTCCACGCCATCAAACGTTGCCAGTTGCGTATCCCAACAGGGTCGCTTGCCTCCGGCCGTAGTCTTGAGTAGAAAACGTTGTCCGCCTACTCGTTTCCCTTTCATGTCTAGTTCGGTTAGGTCCAGTTCTAGAACCCTGGAGCCAAGATTCGCTTTGCCATCGGGTACAAACTGTAGCCGTAGGGTTCCGAACGATCCCGGTTTGATAACCGGCCCCACTAGCTCTGCCCCGGTGTGTTCGATGAAGAGCCGCCCATCAGGAAGGCGCTCAAAGCCTTTGCCCTTAACTTCGCCTTTGCGCCAGGAGTTAAGAGCATCACCGCGAAATCCAACCAGAACATGTCCCCAATCGAACAGTGATGCATCCTTTGGAGTGTGAAAGACGAGGCGCACTTCCTGACGCTCTCGGTCAGAGCCGCCGAGGACCACATCACCGAAACGCATGCCGGAACCGTCGGTATCGACGACCGTGATGTTCTTCCAGACGATGTTGTTGTTGTTCTGCACGTTGGCATAGAGGTTGCTAGTTTCTGGAGATGTCATTCCGAAAGGTGCTGTCGTACTGGTTTCGATTCTGGCGAGGAAACAGAAATGTGCCTGATCGGCGCCGAATACTGCATAGTCGGAGGGGTCGGGTGGGATCCATGGGAACTCAGCTATGTTCGTACTGCCGCCACTCACATTCACCCCTTGTGCGCCTATCAATCCGCCCATCAACGCGGGAGAGGTTACACTGCCGTCCCATGGCGCTGGCCATGACAACGAACTCGAAGCCTTCGCCGCCCAGTACAGTTTCAGTGTCCCGCTCTGCGCCGGCCCACCCGCGCACCGGCGGTTGCGCACCCGCACGTACACGTAGTTTGTCTGTTCTCCATTAGGGTTCTGGTGATCCTGATTGGTGAGACCGTCCGGCGCGTTGCGAACCCATATATCATCGCTGATCCACATCGGGTTTGCGCTTGGATCCGGCTCCCCTCCCGTATCGTCGGCGTTGTCTTGCATCCACAAGTCCGGTGCCGGGGCTCCGCCGCCTACCGGAACAAGCCCATCGGAAGCTAGGATCCCGGGCCTCGAGATCGAGAGCGCTGCGTTCATGCGCGTTGCTTGGTCCTCCGCGAACATGAACATGGAGTCGTCGCCCACATAGTCCATGTAATTCATAAACAAATCGCCATTCGGGCCATTTCCACACGTTACATGTGGGAACACGGGCTTACCGTAATTCGGGCCGCCTTGATTGGGGGTGTCACCGACAAAGTCTGACCCCGCGCAACCCGTCCCATCGTCGCCCCAGATGTGGTGCAAGTTGAAGAAATGTCCGATCTCGTGACCCATGCGAATAAAGACACTCTCAAAGGATCTCGCCCCAGCCGGATAGATCCCGCCGGTGAGGGTCAGGCCCGATATTCCAGCTTCGGATACCAGTCCTTGCCACGTCCCTCTGGCGTCAAATCCAGCATCAGCCAAAGAGGATCGAGGTCCGGGGCTCCCCGCGGATCCTGGCCGGGGTCGGCCATCGACGCTGCCATTTCGCCGCTGTAGAAATGGCGGATGATTCCATCATGCCGGCTGAAGATGCTGAAGCCGGGAACGTCGGTGTCTTCAGGACTTACGTAGGTCCGTGTGTATTCGCCGGACCCGTCCGAAACAAAAGTAAGATTCGTAAAGCGGCGTTGCTTCGTGTAATCCATGAGGCGATCAATCGGGGAACGGGCCGTGACGGCCATGGCGACGCGTTCCCTCAGATTGACTGCCGTCCCGTTCCATGAACTCAGGAAGGAGGTACACATAGGACACGGTTCTTTGCGATGAGGACCGTACATCATGCTGTAGACCAACAGAGTACTTTTGTCGCCGAGCAGTTCGGAGAGACGAGCGCGGCCTTGTTCCGAGACAAACTCGAAGTCTCGGGGAATTTCACCACCCGGAGGCAGCGGTCGCCGTTCGGACGCCACACGCTCGATGTGCCGGCGCAGCTCAATCTCTTCCACCAGGAGCGCATTGCGAGCCTTGCGGTAGGCCGCGTTTTCATTGGGAAAATGAATTTTGTTGGTTTCCGCCAGTTGCTGGGCGGAAGTGAGCGTTTGTCTTTCAGTCATGAGTCCCCCAGAAATGACGCGAGCGAATGGATATTGTTTCCCTGCCATATTCATCAGTTTCGTGAATGTTCGGGATCAGTTGAGCCATTCCAGAATCCAGGTTACCTAGGACACTTACGGGCACCT
>Ga0137403_10000273_pt1 | contig 66063 bp, 60 predicted proteins | sample CZOMad2_1_16fung_FD_122057 | JGI IMG/M metagenome (GOLD analysis project Ga0137403, IMG submission 122057) | Vadose zone soil fungal communities from Angelo Coast Range Reserve, California, USA - CZOMad2_1_16fungal (Hybrid Assembly) | ecosystem: Environmental > Terrestrial > Soil > Vadose zone...
TTTTTCCCTGGGAGCGCTGGCGTCCCCGCCGGCCGGGCGGGGGAAGAAGAAGCCGGCGAGGACGCCAGCGCTCCCAGGGAGACACGCTCGTCGGTTTGAGGTCGGAGACCTCGCTAGCCCGTGCTCCGATCACGAGTGGCTTCAGGTGGAACTTTTAATGGCCACGTCGCGAATGGAGGCACGAAGGCACGCCGGTTTGCAAGATGGCGGCTTGTCTCAAGAAGAACGTACTGCAACGCGGTGCTGAGCTCGCTTGCGACGTTCGCACACTCGTCATCAGTGAGTCCATGGATTCCCTGGCTCAGCCGCTCATAGATAAGCCGGACCGGATTCACGCCGCCCACGACAAGCGAAACGGGGACGTGCTTTGAGGCGGCGGCCAGCTTCTTGTCGGCTACCTTGGATTCGAGTAGCTCTTTCAGCTCGGAGACCTGATCGCTTTGGGTAGCGTCCTCTGCCGCTACTTGTATGAGTAACTCAAGGATTTGATTGACATGGTTTTCGACGACCCGACGAAAGTAGGCGCAAGCCCCGAGGCCATATCCCTGGCTGAGGCAGATCAGTCCCTTGCGATAATAGTCGGCGTCGTTTCCAAGCAGCCGCTCCAACTCGGGTTCAATTCGAGTCGACCACGGCGGCACTTGGCCGACCTTCCGTAGCCACGACTCTTCTACGCTAAACTCGAGCCAGTATTCGATGGCGAAGTTGCAACCTGCGCAATAGAACTTGTAGAAGTAAGACCCAGAGGCTGTGCGGGGCTCTCCCAGTCCGGTCCCGCTGCCGCGGGAGAGGCGGTCACCGAATGGCCTCTCAATTTTGCACTGAGGGCAAAAAGCTAAGAGCCGGTCTACATCCAGGAAACTGGGATTCGTCGGGATTGTGGCTGGAACGCGCACGTACAGCGGTTTTCTCAACCAAGAGGCGAGTCACCAAGTTTTTGTCTGCTACCGGTAGTTCAGTCATACCTGCCTCGCGACTCCCCTTTCATCTTCCGCCTCTTTTGTGCTACTCTTCGCCCATCGAGAGAGGATCGTCCTCTCCATCAAGAACCAGCGGGGCCGACAGAGCGTCAACTCTGCCGACCCCCGACCCCGCACGAGGTGATAGCTCATGCGAAGCCAGTCCCATAGTACCCCGTCCCTTCCCCCCCTCGAAAACGCCTTCGCCCTCTCCTACCTGGCCCACCTGCGCGAGCAGGACGAGGTACTGACTGCCGCCGAGGCCGAGATGGCCGGCCCCTGGAAACTGGAGCCGGTCCCCGTCAAGCCCGGGGCCGTCGCCGTGCTCCGGGAATGGGAAGGCCTCGACGCCGGAGACCGCCCCGTCGCCGTCTGGTGGCACGAGGAGACCGCCCGGCTCTGGACCGTACTTCTCCCAGCCCTCGACCGCGAGCCGCTCTTCCATCTCGTGGAAGGGGAGACCGCGGACGGCTACCCTGTCCTTGCCATCTACGGGGAGCAGGGGCCCCAGGTGGCTGGCTGGGTCGACCGGTACGAGCCGCGGTGGGTCGAGGGCCTGCACCTCCTGGAAGCGATTGTTCGCTCGCCACTTGCCCTTGCCACTCTGCTCGAGGCTGCGGGACCGGGCGCCGAGGAACAGGTTGGCCGGATCCGCGCTCGGCGCTAGCGGGCCTGAGATCAACGGCAACGGTTCGGGAAAGGAGAGGGCCGGGGCGCGAGCCCCGGCTCTACCCGGACTCGTCGCTGCGATCACAGAGGGCGGCGGACCCGAGGCGCAGCCCGATTTCGTTCAAGCCGCCGGAATGGCCTCCTCACGAACCGTGTACAGGAAGGAACTCTCCGCCGCCTGGAACTTCTGATAGCTGACCGGAACCACGGCGAGCAGAGCGTCGGCGGCGAGCCCGAGCGGCCACTTGAGCGGCTCGATCCGGAGGATCTCCTGGCTCAGATTGACCGGCCCGTCGAGCAGCAAGAGAAGGTCGACGTCGCTTCCCTCCGTTGCCTCGCCCCGGGCGTAGAAGCCGTAGAGCAGGAGGCCGCGGAAGCGGGCACCATAGAGGCCCTTGAGGCCCTTTTCCAGCTGCGAAAGAGTGCTCGCCAGAGCAGGAGGGAGGCGGCTCATGACGGAAGTGTACTCCAGTGGCGGCTTCTGGGAGGGCGCATCCATGCATTCATGTAAATGCTCGTAATTCTATCCGTAAGCTCCGCGGCCCAAACTGAGCTTGTCATGAGAAGCACGAGCGCAGTCACCCTTGGTTTGGCGATCCTGGCGATGGGAGCCGGCCGGGCTCGCTCCGACACAGCGGTCACGACCTTCGCCGGCAATCCCCAGCACACCGCGGTCTATACGCCGGCTGCCCAGGACCTGAACACCATCCGCTGGTCCACCCCCATCGATCTGAACACCGGAGGAGTACCGGCGCACTACGGCGCCCCTTTGTTGACGGCCGCGAACACCATCGTGGTGCCGGTGAAGACCGCGACCGACGGTTTCCGGTTGAATGTTTTCGACGCGGCCGACGGCACGGCGAAATACTCGCTCACGACCGATTACATCCTGCCCACGCGCAGCTGGATTCCGGCCTATCAACCGGCGCTGGCCATCAGCTCCTCGGGCACCCGGCTCTACTATGCCGGCGCTGGGGGGACGGTGTACTTCATCGCCGATCCGGATTTCCTCCAGCACGGCGCTCCGGTCCGGCAGGTCTTCTATACCAGCCTGGCCAACTATCTGGCGAACGCCGCGGCCTTCAACGCCAGGGTCTTCGTCAACACCCCTTTGACCGCCGACAGCCAGGGCAACGTTTTCTTCGGCTTTCGCGTCCAGGGCACCGCCCCATCTCCCTTGAATACCACCCAGAGCGGTTTTGTCCGCCTCGACCCGAACGGCCACACCACCTATGTCCTCGTCGGCGCGGCCGCCGGCGATGCCAACATCGGGCGCGACTCCCACAACTCGGCCCCGGCGCTCTCGAACGATCAATCCACCCTCTACGTGGTGGTGAAACCTCCCGCCGGCTCGCAGACCTACGGCTATCTGCTCGGCCTGGATGCCACCACGCTGGCGACGAAATACAAGGTTTTCCTGAAGGACCCGCGGAACCACCATGCCAACAACGCCACCCTTCTGGACGACAGCACGGCCTCGCCCATGGTGGCGCCCGACGGCGACGTCTACTTCGGCATCTTCGCCAATCCGGACAACGGCTCGCGCGGCTTCCTGCTTCGCTTCAGCGGCGACCTCACGGTCGAAAAGACTCCCGGCGGCTTCGGTTGGGACATCACCCCCGCCCTCGTGCCGGCGGCCATGGTGCCCTCCTACACCGGCGCCTCGCCCTACCTGATTTTCACCAAGTACAACGACTACGCCAACGTCGGCGCCGACAGCGGCGCCGGGGTGAATCGGATCGCCCTCCTCGATCCCAACGCCACCGAGGTCGATCCCCACCCCTCTTCGAACGGCCTGCTGCTGATGCGGGAAGTGCTGACCGTGATCGGTCCCACGTCCGATCCCGAAAGCCGCTCGGCCAGACTGCCCTACGCGGTGCGCGAGTGGTGCATCAACACCGCCGCGGTCAATCCGGCCACCCATAGTGTTTTCACCCCCAGCGAGGACGGCCACGTCTATCGCTGGGACCTGGCGGAAAACTCCTTGAGCCAGCTCGTGGCGCTCACCGCGGGGATCGGAGAACCGTACGTCCCGACGGTCATCGGTCCGGACGGCACGGTGTTCACGGAGAACGGCGGCACCCTCTTCGCGCTGGGGAGCGTGAACGGCGTCGGGATCCGCCTGGCCTCCTCCCGGCCCGACGTCCAGAGCGGAGTGGCCGGCGCATCGATCACGTTCACCGCCACGATCGCCAATCCCGACAGCACCACCGGAGCCCGTCCCACCGGCACCGTCACGTTCGAGGACACCGTCCACGCCGCGTCGAGCACCGGCACCTTCACGAGCACCACGACGGTCCTCGCGGCCAACGTCCCCCTGGATGCCACCGGGCAGGCCCGCTACACCAGCTCGACGCTCAGCGCCGACGTTCACTTCGTGACCGCGCTCTACAGCGGGGACGCTCACTTCAATGCCGGCCGGGCCGCCCTGGTGCAACGGATTCACGCCCAGGCGTCGGTCGCCACCCTGGCGGCGACGCCCAATCCGGCCAACCTCGGCCAGGCGGTCACCTTCACCGCCAACGTCTCTGCTATCGCCGGGCGACCGCCGGGAGTCGGGACCCCCACGGGGATGGTGACATTCGCGGACGGCACCGCCGTGCTGGCCCAGATGCCCCTCGGCCCGGGTGGCACCGCCGCTTTCAGCACCGCGGCCCTGGCGCCCGGTACGCATGCCGTCACCGTGGCCTACGCGTCCGACCCGCTTTTCGCGTCGAGCCGGGGCAGCGTGGCCGAAACGATCCAACGGCTCGCCACGACCACCAAGCTGAAATCCTCTCCCAACCCTTCGGCCAGCGGTCACGCGGTCAGCTTCACCGCCACGGTGGCGACCCCCGGCACCGTCATCCCCCCCGGCACCGTGACCTTTCGGGAGCAAGCCAAGGTTTTGGGCACGGCGTCCCTGAATGCCGCTGGCCAGGCCACCTGGACCCTCTCGACCTTGAGCCCGCGGCTGCATTCGATCACCGCCGAGTACGCAGGCAGCGGGACCTGCCTCGCCAGCGTGTCCGCCCCCCTGGTCCAGGCGGTGACGCCGTAGGCCTACCGCTTCGGCGCCGGCCTGGGCGCCGGCCTGGCCCTGGGCTATCTCGGCCGGCCCGGCTTCGCCAGGTCAACCGGCGCCCGCAGGCCCTTCTTCAGGTCCCAGATGACATAGAACTGGGTGACCTGGGTGGGCACCGAGATGGCGATGTCGAACGTCACGTCCTTGGGCGCGGTATAGGTGTTCGTGGCCGTGGTGCCCCAGGAGCCGTCGCCGAGCTGCACCGCCTTGCCCTCGGTCTTCCCCACCTTCTCCTCCGGCGGCGAGGCGCTCACCGTCCACGAGTACATCGCCTTGAAGGTGGCGGGGACCAGGGTCAGGCGCCCGGGCTTGTCAAGCGTCCCGCGCAGGGTGACGACGACAAGCTTTTCGTCCTTCGCCGGCTTGAGCTCGGCGTCGCCCAGCTTGACGCTGTCGACGACCCGGGCCTCGGCGATCCGGAGGTTGAGCTGCGCGAGCTCGACGGACGCGGGCTCCGCCCCCTTCGGGGGTTGACCGAACGACGCGCCCGGGGCCAGGAAAGTCGCCCCGCCGAGCAGACCCACCACGATGAACTGCCGCATAGACCGCATAGCTTCTCCTCCAAGTGCCTCCCCATGGGGAGGAAAGAGATCGTGGCGGTTAACTATGCAAATTAGGGCGGCCTTGTCAAGGCTGATGCCCTTCCTTATACCCCGTCACGGCGCCGGGGTTGGGCTCCCGGGAGTTGATGCGGCTTTTCAGGAAGCAGTCCCCGCTCGAGACGATGTAGCTGAAGGCCCGGCAGCGTGAATCCCGGCGGCAGGAGGCCTTGCAGGCGCCCAGGGTGCGGGCGCGGAATTGGGTGTAGTCGTCGCCCCTGCGGTCGAAGCCGGTCTCCTCGGTCAGGCCGGCGCTCCAGGGGTTGAAGGTCTCGCCCCCCTTGGCGCCGGTCACCGCGCCGTTCTGCCGCTGGGGGAATCCGGCATGGCTTTTCAGGTAGCAGGTGTTGCTGCGGGTGAGGAAGGTATAGGCCTGGCAGCGGCGGTCGGCGGAGCAGGCGCGCTTGCACTCCCCCATGCCGGACACCTCGAAGGAGCGGTAGTCGTTGCCGCTCCGGTCATAGCCCCATTCCTCCGACAGGCTGCTGCCGCCCCGGTCCACGTCCCGTGGAGCGGCGCCGGTCTCCCCGCGCTTGTAGCCGGTGATCATGTCGCCGTTGCGCTTCTGGGAGTTGATGCGGCTCTTCAGATAGCAGTCGCCGGAGCGGAGGTCCCAGGTGTAGGCCTGGCAACGGTCCTCCCGGCCGCAGGCCCGCTTGCACTCGCCGACGCTCTCCGCCCGGAAAGAGGTGTAGTCGTCGCCCCGCCGGTCGTAGCCCCGCTCCTCGGTCAGGTCCTGCGGGAACGCCGGCCGGGCGGGCAGGATCAGGAGGGCGGCGAGCCCCCAGGTGAGAGCGAGGCGGTGGTGGGTGCGGAGGGCTCTGCGCATGGCCGACGGCTCGGGACGATCTCGGGGTGGGTCTCGCCCCGAGATATTCTACCTTGGCCATCTTACGAAATACGTTGCGGAGAGTTTCGGCGGGACGGTGCTTGCGAGAGCCTCTCCTACTGTCATCCTGAGGGAGCCTTGGCGACCGAAGGACCCGGGAGGGGGAGACTCGCCCGCGCCCAGATCCTTCGTGGCTCGCCGAGGCTCGCCCTCAGGATGACGCTCTTTGAGTGCGGATGTGCTCCTGCTCCGATCCTCTAGAAGCTCACCCGCAACCCCAGTCGCAACGACCGCGGCGGGGTGCGGAGCACCGGTTTCTTGTAGTCGTCCCGGTTGACGGGGGTCGGCGAGGCGTTGTCGTCCTGCTGGAAGCCCCAGCGCTGGTCGAGGAGGATCGCCCGCTGGGCGTTCAGCAGGTTGAAGACGTCGAGCAGGACGTTGACCGTCGCCGGTCCCGCCGTCACCGGATAGCCCAGGTGGAGGTCCGCCTCGTAGATGTCCGGGGTCCGCCCCTCGGCGCCGCGTGGGGTGAGGAAGAACTCGTAGCGGCCGTAGGCGTCCGAATAACCGTAGCGGGTGACCGGCGTGCCGCTCTTGAAGAAGGCCGAGAGCCCGATCTCCAGCTTCCAGGGGCTGAAGTAGGTGCCGGAGACCTTCAACTGGTGGCGCCGGTCGTTCGACAGCGGCCCCTGGTTGGTGATGCGGCCCAGGTCGGTGCCGTTGGTGAAGAAATCGTAGTAGTCGTAGGCCGCCGAGATGTTGGGGTCGGCGCCGGCGTTGGTGAAGGGGGCGTACTCGCCGTCGTAGTTGCCGTCGAGCTTCGAGTAGATGTAGGACGCGAGCCCCTGCCAGCGATTCGAGAGGCGCTTGGTGACGTCCAACTGCACCCCCTTGTAGGTGCGCTTCGCCTTGGGCGCCGGGTAGGTCGTCGAGTAGTCCAGGGTGAAGACCCGCTTCATGATCCCCTCGCCCGGGTTGCCGACGCAGTAGGTGCCGTCGTCCATGCAGAGGAAGTCCTCGATCACCTGGCCGTAGGTGCGGTAGATCCCCTTCACCCCCACCGCGACGTCGGGCATCACCTCGCGCTCATAGCCGAGGATCGCCTCGTCCAGGTACTGGCCGCCCAGGTTGGGATCGGCCGGCTCGGTGAAACCGCCGAGGATCGCCGAGGCGGTGCCCAAGTCGTTCTCGGCGTTGGGGTCCGGGTGGTTGTCGGTCGGCGAGAAGTTGATGATGCGCGGTTGCCGCTCGAAGGAGTAGGAGCGGATGACGAGGTCCATCGGCAGCTGCTCGTAGAACCGTCCGGCCGAGCCGAAGACCTTGGTCTTGTGGTCGTTCGAGGGGTCCCAGATGAAGCCGAGCCGCGGCGCGTACTCCTTCTTCAAGTCGATCTGCTGGGTGCCCGCGGCATCGATGATCTGCTGGCGGTCCCAGCGCAGCCCCAGGCTCAGGGTGAAGTTCGGCAGCACCGCCCAGCGGTCCTGGATGTAGAGAGAGGTGACCTTGTGCTCGGGGCTGGCGTTCAACGCCGAGAGCGGGGCGTTGTCGGGTGTCGCGGTCGGGGTCGTCCAGTAGTTGTGGCGGTAGATGGGCTGGTCCGGATGGACGTTGTTGGCGAGGACGTCCACCTCCTGGCCGCCCGACTCGCGCTTCACCACCTCGGCCTGCTCCTTCTCGTACTCGATCCCCACCTTGAGCTCATGGCCGCCCAGGAAGTGGGTGGCGGAGACCCCGCCGAAATCGCGCTTGAAGCTCTTGTCCTGGATCAGGCCGAAGCCGCCGGTCTGGAAGGAGTCGTTCGGCAGGTCGCGGAACTGGATGGTGTCGCCGGTCGAGCTCGCCGGGCCCACCGAGTTCTGCTCCTGGTGGCGCGCCACCTGGCCGGCGAGCACCCAGTCGGCGCCCACGATCCCCTGGTAGCGCAGGGCGTAGTCCTTGCCGCCGAACGCCTGCTGCCCCTGGAAGGTCTGCGGATCGCCGTACAGCGAGTGGCCGGCGTCGTTGATCGCTCCGGTGTCGGTCCGCGGGTCCTGGAAGAAGCTGGCGACGATCGACTGGCTCTCGGTGGCGCGGAAGGTGAGCTTGCCGGCCCCCAGGTTGCGCTTGCTGTCGGTCTCGGTGTTGATCACCTGGCCGGTCTGCTTCACGATGAGAGAGTTCTTGAGATTGTTGGTCACCCGGTCGTAGGCGCCGAAGAACCAGAGCTTGTCCTTGACCAGGTAGCCGCCGAGGTCGAGACCGTAGTCCTCCTTGGTATACCCGGTCTGGGTGCCGCCGAGCGACACCACCCGCTCGGCTTTCGATTGGAGCGAGTCGCTGTCGTGGTAGCCGAAGACGTCGCCATGGAAGGCGTTGCCGCCCGACTTGGTGATCACGTTGACCACCCCGCCGGTCGCCCGCCCGTACTCGGCCTCGTAGCCGCCGGTCTTGACGTCGATCGCCTCGATGAACTCGAAGTTGAGCTCCTTGCCCTGGAAGCCGTACTCGACGTTGGTGGTGTTGACCCCGTCGATGTAGTACGAGTTCTCGGCCCCCGAGGAGCCGTAGACGGCGATCGTCGACTGGTCCTTGTTGTCGGGGTTGGCGTCGGAGGAGACCCCGGGGGTGATCTGCACCACCGAGGAGTAGTTGCGGCCGGTGGGGAGCGCCTGGACGGTCTTGGCGTCCAGGCTGGTGCCCAGGCTGGTCGTCGTGGTGTCGATGACCGGCGCCTCGCCGACGACGGTGATCTCCTCGCTGGCCCGCGGCTTGAGCACGGCGTCGAGGGTGGTGTCACGGTCGAGGCTGACGGTGATCCCCTTGCGCGCCTCCGGCCCGAACCCCTGGAGGTTGAAGCTCACTCCATACTGGCCGGGGGGGAGGAGGGTCAGCCGGTACACCCCCTTGACGTCGGTGATCGCGGTGCGCGACCCCTGGAGCGCCGGCCCGGTCGCCTCGACGAGAACCCCGGGCAGACCCGCCCCGGCCTCATCGGTCGCCCGGCCCACGATGCTGCCGGTGGTCTGGGCAATGAGGGGAAACGCCGCAAGGAGCAGCGCGAGGGGGAGGAGACAGCAGCGGAGCAGCTTCATCTCGGACCTCCTAAAAGGGACAGAACCGACTGAGGCGGAAAGGTACCACAGGGCGGGGGGAGGGGGGGAGGAAGACGTGCCCCCACCTCCTGGCCCCATAGGCGCTAACTTACCGCGCTCGCTGGCCGGGCGGGGGGTCCCTCCCCCCTTTCCCAACCTCCCCCGCGGCAGGCGGCGATATATCTCCTACGTGCTCCGCTCCTTTCTCTCAGGGTGTACTGGACCCTGGCAGGAGCCCTGCACACGGCCTCTGCGTACAGGCGCGCAGTCATCGCGTGCAGTCACACGGTGATCGTGTACAGGCGCACGGACCTTGCGTACAGGCGCGCAGTCCCTGCGTCCCTGTACACAGTCATGGCGTGCAGGCGCACAGGCATCGCGTGCAGGTGCACGGTCCTTGCGTCCCTGCGCGGGGTCACCGCGTACCGGCGCGCGGTGATGGCGTGCCTGCACCCAGATACCGCGTACGGGCGCGCGATCGTCGCGTGCAGGTACACGGTCGCTGCGTGCAGGTGCGCGGTCACTGCGCGTAGGCACACGGGAGCGAAGAACCTGGGAGGGGGAGCTTACGCGCTTATTACACTTTTTCTTCTCCAGCTGCCAAGGTCAGGATGAAGAAGAATACCATCGAGTGTCCTCGACTGTAGAGAGCGACAAGGCTACACACTCTTTTTCTGATTTCTAAGAAGGGTACGACTATTGTGTGGCCTAATATCATAGGCCCATCGCTGCCCGCCACAATAAACATCCAGTAGATACAGCAAGTCCCTGACACCTTCCAGGATTTCCAGGACCTCCCGCCACTCTATTTTTACCTGCGCAGCGCGGTGGACGGTCATATTTTTTAGTTCAATGCCTCGCTTCAAAGTCTTGCTTAATCTCGATGGTATTAGCGCCTTACCGTTGACGAGTAGCTTAAGGTCAAGAAGCGGCAGGAATTCTTTGAGCATCTTGTCAAGCGGTGGAGCTTGCAGTTCGTCTATGAGCCATTGAGCTTTTGGGGCCAGGGATCTTGCATAGTATTTGAAGGAGATTTCGGCGGCTGCCACGACAATGACCAACGCACTACGTGGCGCAGTCTTGTAGTGCTGCCATGCTTCCCGCAACAATTCATGGCCAAGCGGTTCCGAGAGGCCGGTGGCGAGCGCCGCTGACACCTCATCGGCTAAAGTCTGATCTACTAACGTGATTGTAGGGCCTACTATAGTGTTTAGCGATATTCCTCTATCCAGCGGCTTCCATGTCTCGCCGGTCTCAGACCATGAAGCGAGAGGGAAAGGCGTATGGGGTCCGAGGGTTCTGGGCTGCCGGTCCTCCACAGTAATAGCCGAAGGCTTCGTTCTGTAAACTCGCCGAGCATGCGAAGCACCTCAAAGCCTTGTTCCCTCACGGCTAATGCATCGGCACCGCCGGCAAGAAGAGTGCAGATCTCTAGATCAGCCTCGAGGGTAGCGATAGATAGGTGATCGTTCGGCTCTCTTCCACGGATAGTGTCATCGTCTGTCAACGTCCGAAGTAAAAGAACATAACGCTCTTTGTTCCGAAGCTCGGAAATCGTGACGGAGTTGGTATCTCGCAACCGCAAACCGCGAATCAGGCTGTTATACCTGAACAGCATCTGCGACCTCCAAGAGGGAACGAGTAGCGCTGTGCTCTACGACTGGTGTCTGTAGGCGCAGGAAACGGCATGACAGATGATAATGGGTGTGTCTTCAGGGCGCGTGAGATACCTACGGCAGGCAGTCCGCGGCGGAGATCACCAGCCGGCGACTCTCCGGCAGCAGAAGAGCGATCCCCTCCTCCCCCGAGCGCTCCGTCCGCTGGCGATACCGACCTTGCGCCGAGTCCGGCTCTCCGAAGACCTCGACCCGGGAGTGGACCAGGTTGACGATGACGTACTGCGAGATGCCGGCGGTCGCGTAGATCCGCTGCTTGATCGTGCGGTCGCGCTCGAGGGAGCTGCCGGCCACCTCGATCACGCAGGTCACGTCCGCCGGGCCGGGATACTGGAGGGCGAAATCCGCCGGCAAGCCCCGGATGAGCGCGAGATCCGGTTCGGGCTCGTCGCGGGGCGGCAGGGTAATGGGGCTCTGGACCCGGACATGGCAGGGCAGGCCGGCGAGGCCTGCCACGACCCGCATGTTCAGCTTGCTTACCGCCAGCGAGTGCAGCGGATTGGTGGTCATGCCCTCCCCTCGGCTCCTGCGGACCAGCAGCCCGTCCAGGAGCTCGATGGGCTCCCCCTCTGCCAGGATTCCCGCCTCGATCATGCTGTGATACTGCCCCACCGTGAGAGGAACGATTTCGCGCCTCTCGGGGGATGCGGATTTCAGCGAAGCGATACTCATTGGCGATACCCTAACCTGGAAACAAGAATAGCATGGCGACCGCGGCGTCCCGCGCGTGAGGGCAGGGCAGGCACAGGGGCTCGGCCCCTACGCTGCCCTGCCTCGGACCGTTCGCTCCGAGAACGCGAAGTGGCTGGAGAGAGATGAAGGTAGCAGCAGGGCAAGGTAGGGGCAGAGCCTGCCCTGCGCGGGCACTACGTTAGCGCCCATGGGGCCTAGGGGGCGTGTAAGATGCCCCCTATGCAGGACGCCCCTCCGGTGCGGGTGGAGCACGATGGCCCGGTAAGCATCGTGACCCTCGATCGACCAACGGTGCGCAACGCTGTCGACGCTCCCACCGCCGCCGCTCTCGCGGAGGCCTTCCGGGCTTTCGATGCCGACCCGGCGCGCGCCGTTGCCGTCTTGACCGGCGCGGGCGGCACCTTCTGCTCCGGCGCCGACCTTCAAGCGATCGCCCTGGGACGCGGCAACCGCCTGGCACCCGACGGCGACGGTCCGATGGGGCCGACGCGGCTGCAACTCGACAAACCGGTGATCGCCGCGGTCGAGGGCCACGCGGTCGCCGGCGGTTTGGAGCTGGCGCTGTGGTGCGACCTGCGCGTCGCCGCCGAAAACGCCACCTTCGGCGTCTACTGCCGCCGCTGGGGCGTGCCGCTCGTCGACGGTGGCACGGTGCGATTGCCGCGGCTCATCGGCCAGTCGCGCGCGCTCGATCTTATTCTTACCGGCCGCGGGATCTCCGGGACCGAGGCCGAGCGCATCGGCCTGGCCAACCGCGTCTGTGCGCCCGGCGCCGCGCTCGCGACCGCCGTCGCGCTGGCCCAGGAGCTGGCGGCGCTGCCGCAGCGCTGCCTGCGCTCCGACCGGCGCTCGGCTCTGGAGCAGTGGTCCTTGGACGAGGTCGCCGCGCTGGCGAATGAGCACGCCCTGGGCGCCGAGACCTTCCACTCGGGCGAGTCGGCGAGCGGCGCGGCCCGCTTCGCGGCGGGCGCCGGACGGCATGGTGAGAAGCCGCCGTAAGCGAAGACGACGAACCCTGCAGCGCGATCGAGCGGGACTCTGCTACTATCGTCGATCGTGGACGAGATCCGCACTTCCCGTGCCTCCCGCCAACGGCCGCTGTGGAAGCTGGCCGCGGCGGCCTTCGTACTCCTGTCCCTGCTGACCGGCGGGGTCGAGGTCCACAACCACGGCGCCCGGGCGGCCTCGTACGAGGGCCTCGGAGCGGCGACCCGCTTCACTCCCGCGGCCGCCCACCCCAACCTGCCGCACCACATCGAGGCGGGCGACGAGGCGGAGCGCCCGAGCTGCCCGGCCTGCCTGCACAGCCTGGCCACCCGCGGCACTCAGCTGGCCCGCGCGGTGATGCTGCACGTCGAGACCGGCAGCTTCCGCCTGCCGCTCGCGCCCGACCTCCATCCCTCCGATCCCTCCGCCCACTGGATCGGCGGCCGTTCCCCTCCGCTCGTCTGACGTTCCGCCTGCGCTCAACTCCCTGCCGCCCCGCGTGAGGGCCGGCAACCCGTGCAGCCCACGGGTCCACGAGCTCAAAGGCGCCCGCGCTCCGGCGTGGGCTCGAACGTCCGACTCTCGGAGGAACTATGATTTCCGACCCCTTTTCGGGGAGGGCGCCGCGCGGGTACGCCTGCGGCTTCGCTCTCGCCCTCTTTCTCTTTGCTTCCACCGCCTGGGCCGGACAGGTCCGCGGTCGCATTCTGGGACCCGATCACCAGCCCCTGCCGGGGGTGACCGTCACCCTGGCGAACGACCTCACCGGCTACTCGCAGACCGCGACGTCGGACAAGGACGGCGGTTTCCGCTTCACCAACGTCCCCGACAATCCCTACCATCTGCGGGCCGACCTCGAAGGCTTCCGCGAGGCGCACGCCGACGTCGACGTGCGCGGCAACATCCCTGTCGAGCGCAACCTGGACCTCGTCGCCGGCTTCGCGGAGAGCACCACGGTGACCGCCGAGAAGGAGGCGGTGGCGCTGGAGACGGCCGACTCCTCGACCCACACCGACATCGACAAGTCGCTGGTGCGCCGCTTCCCCGCCGCGGTCGCCTCGCGCGCCTTCGAGTCGATCGTGCTTTCGGCCCCCGGCTTCAGCCAGGACGAGAACGGCCGCTATCACTTCCAGGGCGGCCACTCGCAGCAGCTCCTGGTGATCGACGGCCAGCCGATCGGCGACCAGGTTGGCATCACCTTCTCCAACTCGCTCAACCCGGCGATCGCCGAGGGGATCGAGATCGTCACCGGCGGCACGCCCGCCGAGTACGGGGAGAAGGCGTACGGGGTGATCAACCTAACCACCCGCTCCGCCCTCGGCCAACCCGGCTTTCACGGCGACGTCACGATCGGCGGCTCCCGCTTCTCCACCATGGAAGGTGGGGTCGCGGCCGGCTGGGGGTCCTCGCGCTACGGCCTCTTCGTCGACCTGGATGGCTCGCAGGGGGACCGCTTCCTCGACCCGGTCTCGTTCGACAACTTCCACAACCACGGCACCACCCGGCGCGGGTTCCTGCGCTACGACCTGGCGCCGGACAGCTCCAACTCCCTGCGTCTGACCGCGAACGGCGGGAAGACCGATCGCGACGTCACCAACCTGCCGTCCCAGCAGGCGGCCGGCCAGGACCAGCGGGTCTCGTCGAAGGACTGGAACCTGAACCTCGGCTACCAGCACGTCATCGGTTCGAGCTCCGTCTTCGAAGCGCAGGTCTACGGTCGCGACAACCGGCTGCAGCTCCTCCCCTCGGCCGGCGACACGCCGGTCACCGCCCAACAGAACCGGTCGCTAGGCAACCAGGGGGTGAACCTCTCCATTTCGCGGGCGTTCGGCGACAACGAGATCAAGGTGGGGGGGCAGTGGAAGCGTTTCCCCCTCCGCGAGACCTTCAGCTTCGGCATCACCGACCCGGGCTTGAACGACCCGGAAGCCGACGGCTTCAATCCCAACCTCGCGCCCTACGACCTGACCCGCGGCGGAACGCCCTTCGTCTTCTCGGGCGCGAAGACCGGCACCTACGGCGCCCTCTACGCCCAGGACACGGCCAAGCTCGGCAATCTCACGATCAACGCCGGGGTGCGCTACGACCATAACCACCTGTTCGACACCGAAACTCTGGTCGGGCCGCGCCTGGGCCTCGCCTACTATGTCCCGGCGACCAAGACCGTTCTCCGCGCCTCCTACGATCGGATGTTCATCACCCCGGAGTACGAGAACATCCTGCTCTCGTCCTCGGACGCGGCGGGGTCGCTCGTCCCCCCCGAGGTCCAGGAGTCGCGGCAGCTGGGATTCGGCCGTCTGACCAATCCCTCGGAGAAACACAACGCCTACACCGCCGGCCTCCAGCAGGGGCTCGGCGCGAACCTGCGGCTCGACATCTCCTACTGGAAGCGCAAAGTTGACAACGCCGCCGACCAGGACCAGTTCTTCAACACCGGCATCGTCTTCCCCCTGAACTTCAAAGGCGGTGATCTCTCCGGCTGGAACGCGCGGCTCGACTTCGGCCCGGCGGCGGGGGTCCGCGGCTATCTCTCCGTCGGACACGTCAAGGCGATCTACGACCCGCCCTTCGTCGGCGGCCTCTTCCTCGACGCCGGGGCGCTCGACAGCATCACCGCCGGCCCCTTCGTCATCGACCACGACCAGGACATCCAGGAGCAGCTGGGCGTTTTCTGGGACATCCCGCAGAGCGGCTTCTGGGTCGGCGTAACCGAGCGCTACGACTCCGGCCTGGTGACCGACGCCGGGACCATTGAGGACGTCCTCGGGAGCTCGGACACCGCTTACGCGGCGCCTTACATCCGGTTCAACGAGGACCCGCAGCGGGTCAAGCCGCGGACGGTCTGGAACCTGTCGCTCGGCGCCCGGCTCCGGCAGTACGGGCTGCCCTTCGAGGTCCAGCTCGATCTCCTGAACGCGGCTGACGAGAAGGGGCTCTACAACTTCCAGTCGGTCTTCGGCGGCACCCACGTGATCCCGCCGCGGACCTTGGCGGGCCGGGTGCGCTACCTGTTCTGAAGGCTCCGGAGAACGGATGAAAGGACGATGGAATGGAGTCGGAGCCCGGCCGTTTGGCCCCGGCCGGGCTCTTCGTCGGGCGGATGGCGGAGATACCACTCCTCTTCCGTGCATGCACGGTCGGGTATGCCCGCCACCGCCCGGCACTTTTTATCGGATTCCGTGGCCCGGCGCCAGTGCGGCGTCGCAGAAGTGGAGGCGAGGCGCTGTAAAGAGGCAGAAATCGTAGGAGCGACGGCATAGAGCCCGGTGTCGACTTGACGGAAGAGTGATTTTCCGCGTTTGGGAGATGTGTGCCCAGGTGTCAGTGAAAATTCTGCGCGATCACCGTTTTACTGCGCTTCTTCCGGCTCACCTTTACCTCTCTGGGACACCTCCTCTTCTATAGGTGAAAGGCATTGGGGAGTTGCGCGCGGCAAGCCCCTGACGTGCCCGGCCTAGCTATCCAGCGGTAATGCGGTGTCAGCCCGGCAGCATGACGCGGCCAGGCCTTCGACACCTTGGAGGAGTTGCATGCGCAAGGCGTTGCTCATTCCACTGCTGTTGCTGTCCCTGTTCGGTCTCCCCATCCGGTCGGCCCGGGCCCAGGTCGTGACCTGGCCGGACGTCACCACCCAGCTGACGCGCGACCATGTTGCGCCTGGCACCGCTCTCGAAAGGCTGATCGCGGCCAACCAGGACTTCAAGATGCTGCGGCCGGAAGAGGCGAAGGACAAGCTCAACATTCCCCTCTGGCTGCGCGTCATCTGGCGCAAGGCCCACCCCGAGGGGACCTATTCTCCCAAAGATCCCACCGGCGGCTATCCGCTCGTCCTGCACGAGGTCCACGAGTGGATGGTCACCCACCAGAACCTGCAGCCCGGCAATCCTGAGAAGTCCACCCTGACCCGGGCGGCGAGCGAGACCGGCGAGGAGCGGATCTCGGGTTCCCAGACCAGCTCGCGCAGTGAGTCCGACATCCGGATCAACTTCTTCGACCCCACCAAGATCATTTCCGCCTCGAACAACATCAGCGCCAGCGGCATGCAGGCGATGTTCTTCTCGACCAACGGCGGCGCGACCTGGGGCCAGACCAACTTGCCGCTCGTCACCGGCGACGCCTTCCATTCCGACCCCACCGTCGAATGGACCTCGGACGGCACCGCCTGGTCGACGACGATCGGCATCAACTCCGCCGGCACCGTGCTGAAAATGCGCTCCTACAAGTCGACCAACAACGGGGCGACCTGGACCTTCGACAACACCTTCTCCGGTACCCAGACCTCGACCGACAAACAGATGATCTGGGCCGACCACAGCACGACCTCGACCTTCAAGGACAACCTCTACGCCATCTGGCACAACGGCAACCCGGTGTTCATGAACCGGCGCACCGGCCCGGCGGGCGCCTGGCAGACCGCCATCCAGGTGAGCGGCGCCGAGACGACCGGCACCGGCATCGGCGCCGACGTCAAGACCAACAGCGCGGGCGACGTCTTCGGCCTCTGGCCCGATACCGGCAGCCAGGGAATCTACCTCGTCAAATCGACCAACGGCGGCGTCTCCTATTCCACGCCGACCCGCCTCGCCACCACCTTCGGCTCGTTCGAGATCTCGGTGCCGGCGATGGCGAGCCGGATCCCGCTCCTCTACGTCTCGGCCAGCGCGTTCAAAAACGGCACGAAGAACAACGTCTACGCCTCGTGGACGGACATGACCGGGGCGACCGGGTGCAACACCCCGGCCAACGCCCCTGGCTCCAATACCGCCTCGACCTGCAAGACCCGCATCTGGGTCTCGCGTTCGACCAACGGCGGCACGACCTGGTCGACGCCGGTGATGCTCAACAATCAGGCGTCGAAAAACGATCAGTTCGCCCAGGCGCTGACCGTCGACGACACCACCGGCAAGGTCTCGGTCATCTATTACGACACGGTCAACGATCCGAACCGCTTGAAGACCGACGTTTTCTACCAGAGCTCGGTCGACGACGGCGTGACCTGGAGCGCGCCCTTCCGGGTGACCACCGCGCAGACCGACGAGACCGTCGCCGGTGCCGATTCCGGCAACCAGTACGGCGACTACAACTCGCTCTCCGGCCGCAACGGCCTCTTCTTCCCCTCCTGGACGGACCGCAGGAGCGGCGGCAAGGAGGAGATCTGGACGGCCACCATTTCCGACGGCACCACCGCCACCCCCGACTTCACGCTCGCCGCCTCGCCCACCTCGCTCTCGATCGCGCAGGGCGGCGCGGGGAGCTCGACGCTCACCACCACGATCTCCGGCGGCTTCAACTCCGCGATCGCGCTCTCGGCCTCCGGCCTGCCGTCCGGCGTGACCGCTTCTTTCAGCCCATCCTCGATCGCCGCTCCCGGCTCCGGTTCTTCGACGATGACCCTCACCGTGGCCGGAACCGCCACCGTGGGGACCTCGACGATCACCATCACGGGCACCGGCGGCGGCGTCACCCATACCGCCACGGTCAACCTGACGGTGACCAGCACCCCGACTCCCAACTTCACGCTCACGGCGTCGCCGACCGCGCTCTCGATCGCGCAGGGCGGCTCGGGGAGCTCGACGCTCACCACCACGATCTCCGGCGGCTTCAATTCCGCCATCGCGCTCTCGGCTTCCGGCCAGCCCGCCGGCGTCACCGTTTCCTTGTCGACGTCCACGATCCCCGCACCCGGCGCGGGTAGCTCGACGGCGACCTTCACCGTGGCCTCGACCACGACACCGGGGGTTTACACCGTCACCTTCACCGGCACCGGCGGCGGCCTTACCCGCACCGCGACCGTCACCCTGACGGTCACCACCGGCACGACCACCCAGCTGCTCGGCAACCCCGGCTTTGAAAACGGCTCGGCCAACCCGGCGCCCTGGACGGTGACCGCGGGCGTCATCAACAACTCCGCGTCGGAGCCGCCGCACTCCGGGTCCTGGGACGCCTGGCTCGACGGCTACGGCACGACCCACACCGACAGCATCCTCCAGACGGTGACGATCCCCTCGACCATCACCACCGCGACCCTCGCCTTCTGGCTCCACATCGACACCGCCGAGACGACCACCACCACCGCGTTCGATACCCTGAAGGTGCAGATCCGCAACACGTCGGGCACCGTGCTCTCGACCCTCGCCACCTTCTCCAACCTGAACCACAACACGGGCTACCTGCAGAGGACCTTCGACGTGACCTCCTTCAAGGGGCAGACCGTCCAGGTCTTCCTGGTCGGCACGGAGGACTCCTCTCTCCAGACCTCTTTCGTCGTCGACGACTTCACCTTGAACGTCCAGTAAGTAGACCCGCCCGTCGCAGACGCGGGAAAAGGGGGGCCGGAAGGCCCCCCTTTTTGCGTTAGAATGCTCCGATCAACGCCATGGAATTTTCTGGAAGACTTGCCGCCTTCCCCCCGGGAGACCTCCTGCAGTGGGCGAAGAACGACCGCCGGACGGGGGCTCTGGTGGTGCGCCGGAGCGACCGCGAGAAGCGGGTCTACTTCTATAACGGCGAGATCGTCGCCTGCATGTCGACCGATCCGGCCGAGTTCTACGGCCAGTACCTGCTCTTGAACGGCTACCTCGACCAGGAGAAGCTCTTCCAGGCCCTCTCCCACTGCACGGTCCACGGCCGCCGTTTGGGGGAGACCCTCTCCGAGCTCGGCTTCCTCACCCCCGAGGTGATCCAGACCACCCTTCGCCAGCAGATCGAGGACTCGGTCTGCGACCTCTTCCTCTGGGAGCGCGGGGTCTTCTACTTCCAGGCGGAGATGCCGCCCGAGGAGGAGATCCTGCCCGAGCCGATCCACACCGTGGGGCTCGCCATGGAGGGATCGCGCTGGCTCGACGAGTACCGGCGCCTGCGCCGCGTCCTCGTGCACGACAACGTGGTCCTGGCGCGCGGCAAGGTCTGGCCGGGCAAGGGCCTCTCGCCCCTCCCACAGCGGATCGCCCAGGCGGTCGACGGACGCAAGTCGCTCGCCGACCTCTACAAAGAGCTGCGCGGCTCCTACTTCCGCTTCCTGGAGGCCGCCTTCCAGCTCTGCGTGAAGAACGTCCTGGACATCGGGGAGGTGGGCGAGGAATGGGGGAGCAGCACCCACGAGATGTCGGTCTACGACCTCATGCTGGAGCAGGCGACCGAGGAGCAGGTGCTGGTCGCCCGCCGGCACATGGCGATTCCGCTCGACCTGCTGGAGCGCGTCTATCCGATCTGGGTGGCCGAGCCGACCGACGACGAGCAGAAGCGGATGCCCGCCCGGGCGCGCGACTTCTATGCCCGCTTCGACGGCCGTACCCCCCTGGGAGAGGCCTTCTCCGGCGAGGCGCGCCTGCGCGGCCGCGAGATGGACCTCCTCCTCCTCCAGCTGCAGAAAGGGCGCCTGGCCCTCCTCCCCTGCCCCGTCGAGCAGCTCGAAGCCGAGGCCGAGAAACGCGGCGAGCCGGCGATCAAGCGCTGGTGGCGAAGGGTGTTCGACGGGGGGCGGTGACCCACCCCGCCCCCCTTTGAGGCGTACGGCTAGAAGCCGACCTGCTGGTGCCTGGCGGAACAGGCGCTATCCAGCTTGATGGCGTCGAAGCCCACGCTGTAGCGACCCTTGTCGTTCATCAGGACCTCCACCCAGGCCTGTGCCGCAGCCGGATCTTCCGGGGGTACGCTGCCGGCCGGCGTCACCGTCGTGTTGAGGTTCAAGAACACCCAACCGGACTGGAAGGGCACCGGGAAGGAAGCCCCTCCCAGGGCCGTCGACTGCGCCTCCGCCGGGAACGGCAGGATTCCGCTGTTCGGCGGCGCCGGAGATACCGGGGAGGTCCCTGGAACCTGCGGGTGCTCCTGCTCGTCGAAAATCACGACCTGTTCCTGCCCCAGGGGGTACCAGGCCGGGGTCGTGCCACATTTGAATTGGCCCTGACTGACCTTCGAGTCGCGCCAGGCGACCAGCTTCGTGCCGCTGCCGCCGGATGGGCCGTGGCCGCCGGACGAGACGTTCGCGAAGCGCGCGGCGAAGTTGGTCGCCAGCGGCTCGCGGTTGTCGGCCGCCGTCCAGCCCACGTAGCGGCCATAGAAAGTGTACTGGCCGGCGACCGACGTCTCGGGGCTCGCGGCGCTCGCCTCGATGTGCACGAGGGTCTCGCCGCTCGACTGGTCGGCCGCCGGATTGGAATAGATGTAGTCGCCCCAGAGGACGTTCTGGTTGATCGCGTCGCCGGTGCCACCGGCGGCGAAGTAGCCGATGTCGCTCGGGAAGCGCAGGGTGCAGTTGCTGACGGCGTCGACCGTCACGTAGCCACGGGCGACGTTGTCGCCATAGGCCAGGCCCGCGCAGCCACCGAGCAGGGTCGAGAACCGGCCGGTGAGAGAGTTCTGCAGGTGGGTGATGAAGACCGCCGGCAGCGGCCCGGTGGGCAGCTGGCCGTTGCAGCTCGCGAAGTTGATGTCCTGTGAGAAGAGGCCCTTCGGGCTGATGGTGTCGCTCGGGTCCTGCCCGGCCGAGGCGGTCTGCGGCACGATGCCGGAGACGAAGAGGTCGCGCAGGTTGATCGTCTGCACGTCGTAGCCGGTCAAGTAGACGTTGAAATCGAAGACCGGGGCCGACAGGTCGGACCAGATCACGACATGGGTGAGCACCGCGGCCGGCTCGGCGTTGTTGATCGAGAACAGAGTGGTGGCTCCGTTCGACCTCCCCAGGTCGACCTCGAAATAGGGGAGCAGAAGGGTCGCGGCCGGTACGTCGTCGGCGGAGCAGAGAACGGCGGCGGCGGGAAGTGGAAGACAGACGGCGAGGAGGGCGACGGAAAAGAAACGACGGAACATGAATCCTCCTTCACAAGGTAAAGCTGTTTCTCTTACGGGGAGAGGGAGCCACGAGGTGGGCTCTTCCCCCAAGGCTTTGCTGCGTGTCGGACTCTTGGATATGCTTCTGTAGCATCTATAATTTGGATTTCTAGCCTGCTTTACCTCCTTTCTATGCTACGTGAGCATAGTAGCACGCCTCTGGGGCGACTGGCGTGCGCGATCGACGAACGTAACCGAACCGTCATACGTAAGCTCTTCCGAAGATAGGGAGGAGCGCGGATGGATGGCGGACGGCTGTCGAACCTGGTGACGCTCGAACGGGCCTACACGGCGGGGGAGGCGCGGCCGGCCGCCCGGCCGCTCGAGGCGTACATCGAGGTCGCGGCGCGCTGCAACCTGCGCTGCCAGATGTGCCCGATCACCGTCGATCCGCGCTATGCCGCGGGGTCCGGGCTGCCGGCTCTCCTCACCCCTGAGCGCTTCGAGCGCCTGGCACCGCTCTTCTCCACCCTCCAGCGGGCCCACCTCTACGGGCTGGGCGAGCCGTTGCTCCACCCTCACCTCTGCGCCTATGCCGAGCGCCTGGTCGCGGCCGGGGTCGAGGTCTGGGTCACCACCAATGCCACCCTGATCGACGAGGCGCGGGCCGCGGAGATGGTCCGCGCCGGGTTCGCCCGCATCTCGGTCTCGATCGACGGGGCGACCCGCGAGACCTACGAGCGCATCCGCCGCCAGGGGCGCTGGGAGGACGTGCTCCACGGCCTGCGCGCCTTGGGCGCGGCGCGACGGCGAGGAGGAGGACGGCCGCGGCTCCTCCTCTCGCTGGTGGCGATGGCCGGGAACCTCCACGAGCTGCCGCGGTTGGTCGAGCTCTGCGCCGAGATCGGGGGGGACGGGGTGAACGTCGAGGAGCTCTACGACTGGGACCACCCCGATCTCCACGCGGTCTACCGGCGGGAGCACCTGGGCGCGCTCGGCCCCGCGGCGGTCGAGGAGATCCTCGCCGGAGCGCGGGAGCGGGCGGCGGGGCTCGGCGTCGAATGGACCTGCGGCCTTACCCCCCAGGCCAGCCTGCCGCTCGCCGCGGAACCCGCCTCTTCCGAGAGGGAGCCGCCGTCACCCGCCGCCGCGCCGGCCCTCCCCTGGGCCTGCAGCGAGCCCTGGACGACGGTCAACGTCACCGCCGCCGGGGAGGTCCGGACCTGCTGCTTCAACAACATGGTCCTCGGCCACCTGGACGAGCAGCCGATCGACGCGATCTGGCAGGGCGCCGGCTATGCCGAGCTGCGGCGCCACCATGCGACGGGGGAGGTGCCGGGGAGCTGCGCCACCTGCGTGAAGGGCGGCCGGATCAAGCAATCGCCTTATCTCCAGCCGGGGAGGGGACCACGAGAGGCCGCTCTCTCCGGGGCGTTCCGTGGGCTGGAGCTCCCCGGGCCGGGGGAGATCGCGGCCGGCCCCCTGGTGCTCGGCGGCCGGGTGCCGCGGCAGGCCCTCCCGGATCTCGCCGAAATCTACGTCGACGAGATCGCCGTCACCCGGCTCGGCGACTGGGCGGCCCGCGACGGCGAGCGCTTCGCGGCGCGGATCCCCGTTCCCTACCTCAGGGCCGGCAAGCACCGGCTCTCCCTGCACTGGCTCACCCGGGGCGGAGCGGGCTGGGAGCACCGCGATCTTCAGGTGACGGCATCGGAAGCGAGCGGAGCGGAGCTGGCGGCGATCGAGACGGCCGCCCTCCCGGTCGAGCTCCGGCGCTCCGAGCGCTGCCCCGCCCTCTTCGTCGACGGCCGCCCCCACCCCCTGACAGACTGGATCTGCGGCCGCCGCCCGCGGGGTTTCCTGGGACTGGCGGCGGTCGACGTCGGCCGCCTGGCTCCAGGCGTCCACGAGGTCGAGCTCCGCTTCCGCCGCGCACCGGCCGTGCGATGCCGGCTTTGGCGGCTGTAGCCGGTGTCAACGGGACGTTGTACCTGTGCAACGAAGCGTTGAACCAGTACAACGAGTCGTTGCACCTGTACAACGTGACGTTGGACCGTGCCAACGAGCCGTTGTACCTGTACAACGAAGCGTTGAACCAGTACAACGAGTCGTTGAACCTGTGCAACGTGACGTTGGACCGTGTCAACGAGGCGTTGCACCTGTACAACGGAGCGTTGAACCAGTACAACGAGTCGTTGAACCTGTACAACGTGACGTTGGACCGTGTCAACGAGCCGTTGTACCTGTACAACGAGGCGTTGAACCAGTGCAATGAGCCGTTGAACCGTGGAAATGGGGCGTGGCATCGGCTTGGCGCTTCTGCTTTACCACCGCCTCGCAGGATAGAGTAGGGGACATGGCCGCCTACGGTGACGACCTCGCGTACATCCACGACACCGGCTTCGGCGACTTCGCCCGCGGCGCCGCGCCGGGGGTGCTGCAGACCCTCCGCCGGAACGGAGTGAAGGATGGGCTGGTGGTCGACTTAGGCTGCGGCAGCGGGATCTGGGCGGAAATCCTCCTCGCCGAGGGCTACGACGTGCTGGGGGTCGACCTCTCCCCCAGCATGCTCGCCCTCGCCCGCCGGCGGGCGCCCGAGGCGACCTTCCTCGAGGGCTCCCTCCACGAGGTCAAGCTCCCCCGCTGCGCCGCTGTGACCGCCTTGGGCGAGTGCATCAACTACCTCTTCGACCCCGAGGAGCCGGACGTCCCCGCCGCCATCGCCGGAGCCGCCGTCCTCCGCTCCCTCTTCGCCCGCGTCCACGCCGCCCTCCCTCCGGGCGGTCTTTTCATCTTCGACGTGGCCGAGCCCGGCCAGGTCCTCCCCGACCGGCCCCGCCACGGCCTGACCTCCGGGCCGTGCTGGGCGATCACGGTGGACGTCCGGGAGGACCCCAAGGCCCGGATCCTCACCCGGAGCATGAGCTTCCTCCGTTTCGAGGGCGGCGACGACCTCCGCCGGGGCGCAGAGGTCCACCGCCAGCGGCTCTACCCGAAGAAGGAGGTGAAGGCGGCGCTCGTCGAAGCCGGCTTCGAGGTCCGCACGGCCCGCGCCTACGGAAGCGTCCCTCTCGCCCTGGCGCACACGGCCTTCGTCGCGAGGAAGCCCGCGGTGCGCCGGGGCCGGGTCGTAGACGGGAGGAGACCCAGGAAGCCCCGATAAGGGGCGGTGCTGGACTGTTCCGGAGTGGTGAAGAACCTTTTGCGGGCGGTGAAGTCCTGTACCGGAGCGGTGAAGAACGGTTCCGCGGCGGTGAAGAACCCATCTGGGCGGGTGAAGGGCTGAACCGGAGCGGTGTAGAGGCAAATCGGCCCGAAGAGGAACTGGGCCGCGGCGGTGAACGACTGAACCGCGGCGGTGTAGATCTAGACCGGAGCGGTGAGGAATCCAACAGGGGCGGTGAAGAGCTGAACCGGAGCGGTGGGGATCTGAACCGCCGCAGCGAAGAGCTCAACCGGCGCAGGACGGTTCATGTCCTAAGGCAACAGGTGGCCCTCTGGCCGGAGTGAGGACATTTCTGCGGTAAGCTAAAGGACCAGAGCCGCAACGGAGAGGCGACTCGTCGAGGCGCAGCGGAGGCCTGCATGATCTGGACGGATGTCCGACAGCATTATCCTCACCAGTGGCTCCTGGTCGAGGCGCTGCTCGCGCATTCGAAATCGGGGAAACGGCAACTGGATGAACTGGCCGTCGTCGATGCATTCTCGGATGGGGAGACCGCTCTCCGTGCGTACTTGAGGCTCCATCGCGATGCTCCGCTGCGGGAGCTCTACGTGGTCCATAGCGACCGTGAAGAGCTGGAAATCACCGAACGCGCGTTGCTCGGCCTCTACCCGGAAGGCCGAATCGAGCTCGCTGAGTCCCCGGAGGACGTGGGTGAGGAGGTGCCGGTCCTGGTGACGTTCCTGGGTCCTCAGCGCCGCATCGACCTCAGGAGTCGCGGGATGGACGAGGGGCAGGCGGCAGAGCTACGAGCTCGGCTCGCTACCTTTGCCGAAGACTGGGATAGCGCGGGAATGGACGCCTATGACGATTACGACACCTCCCCGGCTCTGCCGGGCGACTCTCGAAGTTTGGCCAAGGGCCAATAGGATATCACATGATAATGTGGCTCACAGTTCTCGGAGTACTTGTGGCTTCCCTCACCGCGCTGTACAGCGCCCTGACAGGCGACGGAAGTGTGAAGAAGAAGGCGATTCTCACAGCCCTGGCGGTGTCGAGTTTTGTCGTTGGCACCATTGCAGCACGCGAAGCGGCGACCAATTCGGAAACGACAAGAATTCGCCAGGAAAATCAGAACAAATTGCTCCAGGAGAAGCTCGACGGCACACGACTACTACTTGAGAGTGCCCAAAAGGATCTTAAAGATCAGAGCAAGCTGCTCGATTACGTTGACAAAGCGGTTGGCCAACTGAGCAAGCTGAACGACCTTGCTGGAGGAAAAAGCTATTACGTCCGCATCGCCTGGGGCCTTACTGATGCAGAATTGACTCCCTATAAATCTAAGTTGCTCAGAAAATTTCCAGGTGGTAAGGATAGTGGATTGATCGTGGTACGTCCGACCTCGCCAAAAGGCTCCGAACTTGTCTTCGGTACAGGCCTCACATTGGCGTCTGCTGAGATCTTTAAGCGCATGAGCGACCCTTATGCTAATCCTAGAGGCCAGGCCGACATACGTCCAGAAGACTAAGTTTCTTAGGACAGCTAACCCCCATCCGCCGGATGTCTTACGGAGCCCTTTTGCGTTGCCTGCGAGCAATACTCAGGACCAACTCCGCGCAGGGCTGTAATTCTCTCAACGCTGTCGAGACTTTTGGCTGACACAGCACGGCCCCGTCGAACAGAGCGCCCGCGAGGTGGCGTTCGAGCTCGCGCCGCGACCAGCGATCCCGCTGCGCCAAGCGGAGGTAGAACTCACGTTCCTCCGTGCGCTTGCGGCTCAAGATGCGCAGGTTGTGGCTCCATGGCAATTGTCGCACCAGTGGTACGACTTTTTCGTCGCCTCGGTAGGTGTCGTAGAACTGGAGCTAGCGTCCGAGAAGTATGTCAATTCCTGCGAGCACCAGTTCCAAGTCGCGTCGTGGCAGCTTGCCGACGCGTTCGGTCAGCTGGCGCCTGTCGACCGCGACAATCAGCGATACATTCGCGACCGAATCCCTTGCAAGGCCTGTCGCTCTTGCCGTCAACAGCGCATTACCGGGTGCGCTTTCCCACTTCAAGTTGCTCGTTAGCGGCACACATACAACTGTGCTGACCCGGCTTTGATTCAACTCATCGCATTGCACGACGACGACCGGCCGCCGATATCCAGGGCCAGATCCGATGGGCTCCCCCAAGTCGGCCCACCAGACCTCACCCTGGCCCATCACCACTCGACTTGCTCCAGCACTCGCCGCGCGGCTCTCTGGCTAAACGGGTCGACATCGGTCCCTACATCGTCGACTACACGATTCATCGCTTCCGTCAGGCGATCGGGCGCATGTCGTGCCACAAACTCTTGCAGCGCGCGGCTGTAGAGCTGACTACGGGAGGTCTGCAACTCAGCAGCGAGGCGCTCGACCTCTTCGAATACAGCGTCGGGAATGGATACTGCCGTCTTCATACCCTAAGTATGACCACCTGAGTTTGGCCCGTCAAGCGGGTCCGCCGGCTGCAGCACACGGCGAGCTCCAGGGGGCAACGGCTGCCCCCTGGAACCCGTTGGCCGCAGTCGTAAGCGGCGTACTCCCTTGGCGCCGCGGCGGCTACGCCGGCCTCAGCACTGCTTGCACAGACACGAGAACGTATGGTTGAACTGGTTGCAGGACAACAGAGTACCGCCGCAGAGGCAAGCGCCGCCGTGCTGCTGGCAGGCGCACTGGGCTTGCTGGCAGAAGGTGCCGTTCGGTTGGCAGAGGAAGGCCATGGGCAAGGGTGCCGGGGTCCCGACGGCATCGCCGGAGGCGGCCGCCAGCCAGACTGGAAAGTCCGGATTCGGGGATGTGGGAGCCTCGCCCGGGCTGGCGAAGGCGGCGACGGCCACGAGGAGGCCGACAAACAGGGCGAGGGCGAGGATCGAGCGGCTGCGCATGGATTTTCTCCCTTCGAGCTTGAACAAGGAAAGGCCCGCTGCCGCGGTTCGCTCGTCCGTGGCCTGGCGGACCTCCCTCTATCTAAGACTGGTGCCGAAGGAGCGTTTTCCAGGGATTCGGGCAGGAGTACTCAGGCTCGGGCGCCCGACTCGACCGGCAGCCTCGCGCTCAGCCAGCCTTTGATTCCAGCCGACATGACGCGCACGTTCTCATACCCGAGCTTACGCGCTCGGAGCGCTGCGTTGGGGGCTTTGCGACACAAGGGGTTGGAGCAGTAGAAGACGAGCAGAGACATCCGGTCCCCGGGGAGATCGGCCGGGGCGAAGGCCGTGGGATCGAGGTTCACGGCGCCGGGGACGCGGGCTTCCACCCAACTGCCAGGCGAGTTGACGTCGATCGCGGTGGCCCCGCCCTCTTGGATCAGCCGGTGGAGATCCTTCGGAGAGATCGTGCGCAGTCCCATCAGTCGTGCAAACATCGGCAGGCTCCTCCCGTGCGGCGCAACAGCCTTGGGATGGTTCGCTGGTGTATAGAGCTACTACGTATCCGAAACCTACAGGGTTGCGCGATCAGCCCGCAGCCCCTCGCCGCACCGATGCCAGAGTCGATGATCCGGCACCCCGGATAGGCTATCGAGCTCCCGGATAGTCTATCGGGCGCCAGGATAGTCTATCCAGCGTCCCCGATAGACTATCGGGCGCCAGAACCCCTCTATCCGGGCGCCCAGCTCCCTATGTTTGGCGTGAAGCTCTCTATCCTGCGCCAGGATAGTCTATCCGGCGCCAAAGTTCCCCATGTCTGCCGCCAAGCTCTCTATCCGGGCGTGGAGCTGTCGATTCCGGCGTCTTCTTCGACATCATTCTGTTCCCGCCGCGGTCAAAGCGTAGAACTCGTGCAGTTTGGCTTGGAGCAGTTTCTTGTCCGGCAGCCGGGTCTGATACTCGGCGATCAGCGCCGGTGAGAGTGAGCGGCTAAGCGCGTACTCGACCACCTCGTTGTCTTTGCTGGCGCAGAGCAGGACGCCGATCGACGGGCGCTCATGCGGCTTACGGATATCACGATCGAGAGCCTCCAGATAGAACTCCAACTTGCCCAGGTGCTCGGGTTGGAATTCACCGATTTTGAGCTCGATGGCGACCAGGCAGTTCAGGCCACGGTGGAAGAAGAGCAGGTCGAGCGCGAAGTCCCTACCACCCACCTGGAGCAACACCTCGCTGCCGACGAAGCAGAAGTCGCGCCCCAACTCGGCCAGGAACCGGCGCAGGTTGACCAGGAGACTCCTGTGCAGGTCGGCCTCCTCATGACCGTCGGGCAGATCCAGGAACTCGACGAGGTAGGCGTCCCGAAAGACCGCCTCGGCACCGGGGTGCAATTCTCTCAACGCTGTCGAGACTTTTGGCGGATGCAGTACGGCCCGCTCGAACAGAGCGCCCGCGAGGTGGCGTTCGAGCTCGCGCCGCGACCAGCGATCCTGCTGCGCCAAGCGGAGGTAGAACTCACGTTCCTCCGGGCGCTTGCAGCGGCTCAAGATCAGCAGGTTGTGGCTCCATGGCAATTGTCGCACCAGTGGCGCGACTTTTTCGTCGCCTCGGTAGGTGTCGTAGAACTGGCGCATGCGGAAGAGATTGGCCCGAGTGAAGCCCTTCAAGCCTGGGTGGCGCCGGGCGATGTAGACAGCGAGGGACCCTACGACGCCATCTCCCCAGGTCGCGGTCTCCAGCTTGCGCCAGATGTATTCACCCAGACGCCAGTAGAGGTCGACGAGCGCCGTATTGACGGCCGCCAGAGCGCGCCCGCGGGCGTTTTGGATCATCTCCAGGACCTCGGCGAAAGCTGGCTCCTCGGACACCGTGGGGAGAGCGGGAGGCGCTTCAGTGAGCTTCTTCTTCATGTGGAACCACCCCCCTCGACCGGCTGCCGTCGCCACCGCCGGTGCATCCACACCCACTGCTCGGGCCGCCGCCTCACCTGCTCCTCGATGAGCTCGGTCATCCGCGCCGTTGCCTCCTGCGGGTCCTCCGGCAGCTCCAGGGGCGGGAAGATGCGGACGAGGTGGGTGCCGTCCGGTCGCCTTTCAATGAAGGCGGGGACCACCTGGGTCCCCTGGCGCAGGGCGAGCTTCGCCGCTCCCACCGGGGTGAAGGCCGGGCGGCCGAAGAAGGGGACCCAGACGCCGTCGACCTTGGTGTCCTGGTCGATCAGCATGCCGAGCATCCCGCCCCGGCGGAGAGTGCCGAGGATATGCCGCGCTGCACCCTCGCTGCCGCGCTCGATGGTGGCGGTGCCGAAACGGCGGCGCAGGCCGGCGAGCATCCCCTGGAGGCGCGGCTCGTCGAGCGACCTGGCCACCACCGCCATGCCGAGACCCCGGCAGTTGAGAGTGGCGGCGAGGAGCTCCCAGTTGCCGCAGTGGCCGGTCAGAAGGATGCCCGGCCGGCCGGTCGCCCGCGCTTGCTCCAGCTCTTCCCAGCCGTGGATCTCGACGTGCCGGCCGAGATCCGCGCAGTCGTGGTGGAGGAGGTGGAGGCACTCGGCGAGGTTCATCCCCTGGTGGCGGAAGCAGTCGCGGCCGAGGCTCCGGCGATCCCTCTCGGGGAGGTCGGGGAAAGCGAGGGCCAGGTGATCGAGGGTCCGCCGGCGGTCGCGGCGGCCGAGGGTCCAGGCGAGGCGGCCAATCCCGCGGCCGATCCGCTGGACGGTCCGCCAGCCGAGGTGGCCGAGGAGGAAGGAGAGGCCGTGGACGAGCGGCGGGACGAGCGGCTCCAGCCGGGCGGTCCATTTTCGTGGACGCGTCCGGCCGGCGGGACGGCCTTCGAGGGCGGTGGGCGGTCTCACGCGAAGAACGGTGCCACGACCCGCTCCCAGTCGCCGCGCGCGCGGAGAACGATCTCGACCATCTCGCGCGCCACCCCGCGCCCGCCGCGCTGGGTCAGCACGCAGTCGACCCGCTCCCGCACCTCGGCCACGGCGTCGACCGGAGCGAAAGAGAGGCCGCAGCGGGTGAGGACCGGCAGGTCGACGAGGTCGTCGCCCAGGTAGGCGACCTCTTCCGCTTGCACGCCTTGATGCTCCAGGAACTGGCGGAAGGCCGGCCCCTTGTCGGTGCGGTCCATGATCAGGGTGTCCACACCCAGCTCCCGGGCGCGGTAGGCGAGGGCCCGGCTCTCCCGGCCGGTCAAGATGCCGACCTTCAAGCCGGCGCGCTGGGCAAGCTTCAGGCCGAGGCCGTCGCGCACCTCGAAGACCTTCCACGCCTCCCCCTGGGCGCCATAGACGAGCCGGCCATCGGTCATCACGCCGTCGACGTCGAAGAGCAGCCAGGTGAGCCGCGCCGCCCGGCGGGCCAGGATCTCGGGGGAGAGGGCCGGCACCTCAGAAGAGCTCCAGGCCCCAGAGGTCATGGAGGTGAACCACGCCGACCAGGCGATCGCCGGCCTCGCCCCCACAGACGAAGAGCGAGGTGATCCGGTTCTCCTCCATGATCTTGAGCGCCGCCGGGGCGAGCTCATCCGCGGCGATGGTGCGCGGCTGCCGCCGCATGCAGGCGCCGGCGGTCTTCTTGAGGAGGTCCTCGTCGTCGGCGAGCAGCCGGCGCAGGTCGCCGTCCGAGATGCAACCCACGAGGCGCCCCGCCTCGCCCGCCACGTCGGTCACCGCGGTGATCCCCAGCCCTTTCTTCGACATCTCGTAGATCGCCTCGCGCATCGAGGCCGCGGCCTCGACCCGCGGCAGGGCGTCGCCTTCGTGCATCAGCTGCTCGACTTTCAGCAGGCGCTTGCCGAGCTGGCCGGCGGGATGGAGAAGGGCGAAGTCCTCGCTCGTGAAACCGCGCGCCTCGAGAAGAGCCATGGCCAGGGCGTCGCCCAGGGCGAGGGTGGCGGTGGTCGAGGCGGTGGGGGCGAGGTTCAGGGGACAGGCCTCGCGGTCGATCGCCACCGGCAGGTGGACGTCGGCATGGCGGGCGAGCGGGCTCCCCGGGTTGGCGGTCATCACGACTAGGGGAACGCCGAGCCGCTTCAACGTCTCGACCAGGCGGAGCAGCTCCTCGGTCGAGCCGGAGTAGGAGGCGGCGAGGACCACGTCCCCCGGCACGATCATCCCCAGGTCGCCGTGCACCGCCTCGGCGGGATGGAGGAAGAGGGCCGGGGTGCCGGTCGAGGAGAGCGTGGCGGCGACCTTCTTCAGGACCAGGCCGCTCTTGCCCATGCCGGTGCAGACCACCCGGCCGGCGCAGCCCTGGAGGAGGGCCACGGCGCGGTCGAATCGCTCGTCGAGCTGGGGGAGCAAACCGCGGACCGCCGCCGCCTCGGTCTCCAGGACCTCGGCGGCGACCTGACGGGGCGAGCGGCGGCGCGGCATCGCCGCCGGGAGCGCGCTCATAACTTTGTACCCTCAGGAGACACCGGGCCGGGGGTGAGGGCCCGCCGCACCGCGAGGAGCGAGGCCAGCAGCCGTTCCGCCCGCTCGGGGTCGAGCTGCACGGCGGCGTCGGAGCGGGCGTGGTCGGGGTCGGGGTGGACCTCCAGGAAGACGCCGTCCGCCCCGGCGGCCACGGCGGCCCTCGCGAGCGGCTCGGCGTAGCGGCGGGCGCCGCCGCTCTCCTCCGCTCCCGCTCCCGGGAGCTGGAGGGAGTGGGTGACGTCGTAGATCACGGCGATCCCGTCCTCGTGCATGCGGTCGAAGCCGCGCATGTCGACCACCAGGTCGTGGTAGCCGAACGAGCACCCCCGCTCGGTCACCGTCACCCGGTGGTTGCCGGTGCTCCGCGCCTTCTCGACCACCCGGCGCAGGTCGTCCGGCGCCAGGAACTGCCCCTTCTTGACGTTGACCGCCCGGCCGGTGGCGGCGGCGGCGACCACCAGGTCGGTCTGCCGGCAGAGGAAGGCAGGGATCTGGAGGACGTCGCAGACCTCGGCCGCCAGGGCGCACTGGGCGGGCTCGTGGACGTCGGTCAGGAGCGGCAGGCCGGTCTCCTCGCGCACCCGGGAGAGGAGGTGCAGCCCCGCCGCGAGCCCGGGGCCGCGGTAGCTGCGGATCGAGCTGCGGTTGGCCTTGTCGAAGGAAGATTTGAAGATCAGGGGGAGGGAGAGGCGGGTGGCCATGGCGGCGAGGAGGCGGGCGGTCCTGAGGACCAGCTCCTCGCTCTCGGCGACGCAGGGGCCGGCGATGACGGGAAAATCCCCGGCACCGCCGATCCTCACCCCCGGCGCCAGCTCGACCGGGGAAACGCTCCACCGCGGGATCTCGGGCATCAACCTTCCGCCCGCAGCTCGGCCGGCTCCTCGATCTCGGCGATCCCCGAGATCCGGGCGGTATCGGTCGACCTGCGCTCCTGCCGCACCTCTGCGGTCTTGTGCGCCAGGGCGGCCGCGATGTAGGAGACGAAGAGCGGGTGCGGCTCGGTCGGCTTCGACTTGTACTCGGGGTGAAACTGGCAACCCAGGTACCAGGGATGGTCGGCCAGCTCGATCATCTCGACGAACTTGCCGTCCGGCGAGAGGCCGGAGATCACCAGGCCGTGCTCGACCAGGGTCGACAGGTATCTCTGGTTGACCTCGTAGCGGTGGCGGTGACGCTCGCTGATCTCGGCCACCCCATAGATACGGCGGGCGAGAGTCCCCTCCTTCAAGCGGCAGGGGTAGGCCCCCAGGCGCATGGTGCCGCCCATCTCCTCGACCCCCAGGAGGTCGCGCAGCTTGTAGATCACCGCGTGATCGGTGTCGGGATCGAACTCCGAGGAGGTGGCGTCCTTGATGCCGCAGACGTTCCGCGCAAATTCGATCACCATGCACTGCATCCCCAGGCAGATGCCGAAGAACGGCACCTTGTGCTCGCGGGCGTAGCGGATGGCGCGCACCTTCCCCTCGGTCCCCCGCTGGCCGAAGCCGATCGGCACCAGCAGGGCGTCGACCTCGAAGATCTCGCGCGGCCAGCTCCCCCCCTCGACCCCCTCGGACGGCACGTAGACCAGCTCGACCGCGCAGTCGTTGGCGATGCCGCCGTGGAGGAGGGCCTCGTTCAAGCTCTTGTAGGCGTCGGGGAACTCGACGTACTTGCCGACGATCCCCACCCGCACCCGGTGGTGGGGGTTCTTGATCCGCGCCACCAGGCTCTCCCAGCGCGAGAGGTCGCGGTCGTAATGGGGAAGGTTCAAAAGCTCCAGGAGGATGTCGTCCAGCCCCTCGCGGCAGAACATGAGGGGGACCTCGTAGATGGTCGACACGTCGCGCGCCGCGATCACCTGCCGCGGCTCCAGGTTGCAGAAGAGGGCGATCTTCCGCTTCATGTCATCGGGGAGGACGCGGTCGCAGCGGCAGAGCAGGAGGTCGGCCGAGATGCCGATCTCGCGCAGCTCGCGCACCGAGTGCTGGGTGGGCTTGGTTTTCAGCTCGTCGGCGGCGGCGATGTAGGGGACCAGGGTCAGATGGATGTTGACCGCGTTGCCGCGCCCCAGCTCCTGGCGGAACTGGCGGATGGCTTCGAGGAACGGCAGCGATTCGATGTCGCCCACCGTGCCGCCGATCTCGACGATCACCACGTCATAATCGTCGCCCACCCGGCGCATCGCCTCCTTGATCTCGTCGGTGATGTGGGGGATGACCTGGACGGTCTTCCCCAGGTAGTCGCCCCGCCGCTCCTTGTTGATCACCGACTCGTAGATCTTCCCCGTCGTGTAGTTGTGGCGCTTGCTGGTCAGCGTGTGGGTGAAGCGCTCGTAGTGGCCGAGGTCCAGGTCGGTCTCGGCGCCGTCGTCGGTGACGAACACCTCGCCGTGCTGGTAGGGGGACATGGTCCCCGGATCGACGTTGACGTAGGGGTCGAACTTCATCAGGGTGACCGAGAAGCCCCTCGCCTCCAGGATCGCGCCGACGGAGGAGGCAGCCACCCCCTTGCCGAGGGAGGACACCACGCCGCCGGTGATGAAGATGAACTTGGTCGCCATGGTCGATCTCCTTTACTCGTGTCCTTGAGACGCCGCCAACAGCCGCTCCACCCTCTCCAGGTCCTCCCGGGTGTCGACCCCGGGCGAGGCCAGCCGAGCGGGCAGCACGCGGATTCGGATGCCGTTTTCGAGCGCCCGCAACTGCTCGAGCGACTCGCTGATCTCCAAGGGGGTTGGGGGGAGGCCGGCCAGCCGGAGCAGCGCCTGCCTCTGGTAGCCATAGATCCCGATGTGCTTCAGCGGCGTCGCTCCCCCCGCCTGCCGGGCATAGGGTATCGCAGATCGGCTGAAGTAGAGGGCATAGCCCTCTCGATCGAGGACGACCTTGACCGCGTTGGGGTTGTCCAGCTCCCCGGGGAGGGCGGGGGCGGCCAAGGTGACGACCGCGTCCTCCGGGTGCTCCGCCAGGTGGCGGGCGATGGCCGAGATCCCCTCCGGATCGATGAGCGGCTCGTCCCCCTGGACGTTGACCACCGCGTCCGCCGTCCAGGCGCGGGCGGCATGGGCGATCCGGTCGGTGCCCGAGGCGCACTCGGGTGGGGTCATCTCGACCTCGCCGCCGAAACCGGAGACCGCCTCGGCGATCCGCAGATCGTCGGTGACCACCACCACCCGGGTCAACCCCCGGGCCTGCTCGACCCGCCGGTAGACGTGCTCGATCATCGGCCGGCCGGCGATGGCCAGGAGCGGCTTCCCGGGCAGCCGGGTCGAGGCATAGCGCGCCGGGATGGCGCAGACGATGCCGGTGCGGCCGTCGCAGGGGGGCAGCGGTCCGGGGTGCGGGTTTTCCAAGGGGTGCACGGCCTAATCTACGGCGGGGGGGATGGGGGTGTCAACCGGTGCTAGATTCCCCCCTGTGCTCCCCCGTCCCCCGATCTCGCGGCGGCTCGCTCTGGGGCTCCTCGCCCTTTTCGCCCTCGCCCTGGGGACCCACCTGGTGGGGGCGGTGCGGGCGCGGCTCACTCTCCCCACCGGGGAAGCGGAGTGGATCTGGAAGCCGCTGGCGCGCGACGAGAGCTCGCCCGTCGCCTTCTACCTCTTGCGCGATTTCACCCTCGACCCGCCCCCGGCGGCGGGCCGGCTGCTCGTCTCGGCCGACGAGGAGTACATCCTCTATCTCAACGGGCGGCGGATCGGCTCCGGCCGGTATGCGGTAGGACCGTCCGGGCGGGGGACCCAGCTCGACCGCTACGAGGTGGGGCCGCTTCTCGCGCCGGGGGGCAACCGGCTGGTCGCCGAGGTGCGGAGCGGCCGCGGCGCCGGCGGCTTCCTCCTCGCCCTGGTGGACGGCGCCGGCCATCCCCTCCTGGGGACCGACGACCGCTGGCGGGTTTTCCGCCGCGACCAGCCGTTCCTCCTGCGCGGCCTCGTCCCACTCTCGCCGGATCTCCTTCTGGGGACGGGAGAAGCGGTCGCCTCCTGGGGCCTGCCGCCCATGGGCCGCTGGGGTCGCCCGGTGCCCGGTCCGGCGCGGCCCCTCTATGACGACCTGATCGACGGTCTCCCGCCGGTCGCCGTCGCCCATCCCCTCCTGCTCTCCGACGCGCCGGCCCCCGACCTGCCCCCCGTCCCCCGGGCGCTCTTCGACTTCGGGCGGGAGGTCACCGGCTACCTCCATCTCGACATTCATCCCGATCCCGTCCAGCAGGCCGGTCTGCTCTACACGGCGACCGACCGCGTTCCCGACCTCCTGGGCGTCCACCCGGACGGGGCGGTGCTCACCCTGCCGGCCCAGCCGGGCTGGGAGGCGGCCTGCCCGCGCCGTTTCCGCTATGCGCTGGTGGTGGGACTGGCGCCCACGGGGGCGCGGGTGCAGCCGGTGGGCGCGACCCAGGCGGCGCCGCTCCCGCCCGGGCGGCCGGTGGGGGTGCATCCCCGCGGGGTGCTGGGGATCGAGCCGCCGCCCCTACGAACGCCGGTTGAGAACGAAGTCGGGCGCAAATTCCAGCGCGTCCCGGGCGTCGCCGGGCGGGAAGAGCTCTAGCTCCTGCTTGGCCTGGTTGGCGTAGCCCTGGGCGAGCTCCGAGACCTCCTCGATCGTCCCTTCGGCGCGCACCAGGTCGAGGATCTCCTGCGCCGTCACCCGGCCGAAGCTCCGGTCGTCGAGGACGGTCTCGATCAGCCGCCGCCTTCCCGCGTCGACCCGCGGGAGGAGGAGGATCAGGGGGAGGGTGAGCTTCCCCTCCTTGAGATCGGAGAGCACCGGCTTGCCGAGCTCGGACTCGCGGGCGGTGAAGTCGAGCAGGTCGTCGACCAGCTGGAAGCAGATCCCCAGGGCGCGGCCGTAGCGGTGGAGCACCTGGCCGGCCTCCTGGCGCAGGGGGGGGATGAGGCTGGGGATCGAGCAGGCGGCGGCGAAGAGGTGGGCGGTCTTCCTTTCGACGACCTCGAAGTACTCCTCGACCGTCAGGTCGATCGCCCCCAGCCGCTCGAAGGCGAGAAGCTCCCCCTCGGTCATCCGCAGCGTCGCCGCGCACAGCCGCTGCACCACCTCCAGGTGGCCGTGGGAAAGGGCCATCTGCATCGCCGTGGTGTAGATCCAGTCGCCCAGGAGCACCGTCAGGTTGTTGCCCCACAGGTGGTTCAGAGTGGTCTGGCCGCGACGCAGGGCGGCATGGTCGATGATGTCGTCGTGGATCAGGGTCGCCGTGTGGATGAACTCGACCACCGCGGCGTAGGTGACCTCCTCGTCCCCGTCGTGGCCGAGCAGGCGGGCGGCGAGAAGGAGGAGGGCGGGGCGCACCCGCTTGCCGCCCCCCTGGGAGATGTAGGCGCCCGCCTTGTGGATGAACGGCACGTCCGAATCGAGGTGACGCTTGAACAGGACCTCGGTGGCCGCGAGCTTGTCCGCCACCAGCTCCAGGAAGCGGGTCGGAGCGTAGGAGCGGGTCGGGTCGATCAGGTGCGGGTTCTGGGCCAAATCGGGGGCCTTTCGGGGTGGCACTTTCGTTAGAACGGCTTGACCGGGGTGAAGTGGACCACCTGGGCGAGCCTGCCGCTCTCGAAGCGGTACATGGCGCCGCTCTCGAAGTACCACCAGGAGGCTTCGTCGTGATCCGGGTACTGGACCTTCTTGACCTCGTCCGGGTTGCCCATCTCCTGGTAGACCCGGCGCTCGTCGTCGCTCTTCAGGCTTTCCAGGAAACGCCGCACCTTGTCGATCAGGGCGGCGTTCTCGACCACCAGGACCGGCACCACGGGGGTCCCCTTGGCGAGCAGCTGGGTGATGTCCTGGTGGGCCAGCACCTCGGTGTGCTCCTCCCGCCCCTCGCGCACCGGAAAGCCGACCTGGACCTCGAAGCGGTTGTAGTAGTTGTCCCAGGGCCACTCGATCGTGTACTCGCCCTTGGGGCCGGTCGTCGCGGCGACCTGGCGGACGTCCTTGTCGTTGCTCTTCAGCTGGCGCAGGTTGAAGGCGCTGCGCGCGGCGACGAACGTCACCTTCACGGAAGAGAGCGGCGTCCCCTTGGCGTCGGTCACCACGCCGGTGATGCGCACCGGCTGGCCCTGGGCGAAGGCGGACGCCGACGCGCCGGCGGGCGCCGCCAGCAGGGCAGCTACCCAGACGAGCGCCAGCAGGCAGCGACCGGCGGGAAGCAGGCGGAGCCCGCGGCGAGCGCTCAGGGCAGGCTCTCTCACGTCGAGCGGTAGTTGCTGAAGGTCAAGGGGACGTCCAGGTCGAGCTCTTTGAGCATCGCGATGACCAGCTGGAGGTCGTCGCGGTTCTTGCCGGAGACGCGGACGGTGTCGCCCTGGATGGCCGCCTGGACCTTGAGCTTCTTCGTCTTGATCGCGGCGACGATCTTCTTGGCGGTCTCCTGGGGGATGCCCTGCTGCAGGGTGATCTTCTGGCGCGCCCGGCCGCCGCTCGCCGGCTCGACCTTGCCGTAGCGCAGCGACTTGAGCTGGATGCCGCGGCGCACCAGCTTGGTCTGCAGGACGTCGACGGCCTGGGTGAGCGAGTACTCGTCGGCCGCGCCGGCCACGATCTCCTCGCCCTCCAGGCGGATCTCGGCCGCCGCCTTCTTGAGGTCGTAGCGGTTCCCCACCTCCTTTTCAGCCTGGGAGACGGCGTTCCGGACCTCCTGGAGGTCGACGTTCGAGACGATGTCGAAGGAGTTCTCAGCGGCCATGGTATTCCTACGGTCCCCGGTGGGCTCCCCCGGGCAGCGCCATTATACGAGAGACCTACTGTTCCTCCCACTTGATGCCGCTGGGGGGCGAGAACTGCCCCTGGCGGGGGAGGCCGCGATAGCCCTTGATTTCGAAGCGGGTGAGATTGCCCTCACGGTCGTGGTAGGAGACGGCGACGAGGCGATCGCTCGCCGGGTCGACCACCAGGTTGGCGTCGGCCAGCTCCGCCAGCTTCTCCTTGGGGGTGAGCGCCACCTCGATCCGCCCGTTGGCGCTGGCCTTGGCGGTCGCCCGGTAGCGGTTCTTCAAGTCGTCCACCCCGAGGAGCAGGAGGTCGAGCCCGGGCTCCTTCTGGCGGTCGACGGCGTAGCGGCGGCCGGTCTTGTCCTCGGAATTCCAGGCGTGGGCGACGCCGCCGCAGAGGAGGAAGCTCTTGGGATAGGGGTCCTGGTAGTCCCAGCGCAAACAGTCGGGGAGCGCCAGGGCGAGGCGGCCGTTCTCCGACTCGCCCGTGGTGAAGCCGGCCGGCGTATAGACCTGCACGAAATCCGCCGCCGTGGGGCCGGCGGCGACGAGGCTGCGCCGCACCTCCTGGAGCACCGCCCAGGGGTCCGGTGTCCCCGGTGCTGCGGGAGCCGCCGGCGGGGGCGCCGGCTGCGGGCGAGGAGCCCCCAGCGCCGGCAGGGCGCAGCCGGCGAGCGCGAGGAGTGGAACGATCGTCCGACGTATCGATACACCCATGGGTTGTACCTCCATGGTTGAGGTTGAGGTTCGGACCTGCCGCCGGCTCCACGGGTGCCCTTTTGGCAGACGGGGAGCCCTATACCTTCGGCAGGGCTTGAGTCGGCCCGAAAGTCTGCAAGGGCGATGCCGCAGAGCTTTGCTAGGATCGCTTCGAAAAGGAGAAACACATGAAGAAGAGGAATTTCCGGAAGCTGTCCCTCTCCCGCGAGACCCTGCGCCAGCTGACCGACCGCGATCTCCGCGCGGCCGGCGGCGACCGGGAGACGGTCGGTCAGCTGACCTGCAACCCGTGCCCGGAGTCGGTGCAGGGGTACACCTGCGATCCGAGCGTCAACGGCTTTTCCTGCGACGGTACCTGCTGAGGGGCAAAGGCCCCCCTCAGTGCCGGAAGTGCCGAACCCCGGTAAACAGCATGGCCATCCCGTGCTCATCCGCCGCCGCCACCACCTCCGGGTCCCGCTTGCTGCCCCCGGGCTGGACCACCGCCGTCACCCCGGCGGCGGCCAGGGTGTCCAGGCCGTCGCGGAAGGGGAAGTAGGCGTCGGAGGCCGCCACCGTGCCGGCGGTCGGCAGGACCGCCTTCTCGATCGCCAGGCGACAGGAGTCGACCCGGCTCATCTGGCCGGCGCCGATCCCCACCGTCTGGTCGGCGGTGGTGAGGACGATGGCGTTCGACTTGACATAGCGCGACACCCCCCAGGCGAATTCCAGGCCCCGCCGCTCCTCGGCCGTCGGGGCGCGCCGGGTGGGGCAGGTCCAGGGGGCGGGAGCGTCTGCCAGGGCATCCGGCGCCTGGGCGAGGAAGCCGCCGTCCACCGAGCGCAGCTCCATCGCCGGACTACCGGGCGTGTCCCCCGGCTGGTAGACCGGGCACTCGAGGAGGCGCAGGGCCTTCTTGCCGGCGAGGCGGGCGAGGGCCTCCTCGGTGAACCCCGGCGCCAGGAGCACCTCCAGGAAGAGATCGGCCAGGGCGTCGGCCAGGGGGAGGTCGACCGGCCGGTTGACCGCCAGGATGCCGCCGAAGGCCGAGACCGGATCGGTGGCGAGCGCCCGGGCGTAGGCGGTCGCCAGGTCGTCCCCCCGGCCCACCCCGCAGGGGTTGTTGTGCTTGACGATCACCACCGCCGGCTCCCCGAACAGCCCCGCCATCTTGCGCGCCGCATCGGCATCCAGCAGGTTGTTCCAGGAGAGGTCCTTGCCGCCCAACTGGCGGAAGCCGCCTAAGACGCCGTCTCCCGAGTTGGTGCGGTAGACCGCCGCCGCCTGGTGCGGGTTCTCGCCGTAGCGCGGGGTGAGCTCGCGGGAGAGGTGGAGGGTGAGGTGGGCGGGGAAGGCCTCGTGCCCCTCCGGTGCCTCCGGCACCCCGTCCTCCAGCCACTCGGCGACCGCCGCGTCATAGTGGTGGGTATGGTGGAAGGCCTTGGCCGCGAGCCGCCGCCGCAGCGCCTCGGCGAGGACGCCGCCCCCCGCCTCCAGGGCGGTGAGGATCTCCGGATAGTCGGCCGGATCGACCACTACCCCCACCCCCTCGAAGTTCTTGGCCGCCGCCCGCAGCATGGCCGGGCCGCCGACGTCGATCATCTCGATCACCTGCTCGGGCTTGGCGCCGGAGGCGGCGGTCTCGCGGAAGGGATAGAGGTTGACCACCACGAGGTCGATGGGGAGAATGCCGTGCTCGGCGATCTCGGCGGCATGGGAGGCGCGGGAGCGGCGGGCGAGGATGCCGGCGTGAATGCGCGGATGGAGGGTCTTCACCCGGCCCTCCAGGATCTCCGGGAAGCCGGTCACGGCGGAGACCGGAGTGACCGGCAGCCCCTCCTCGGCGAGGAACTTCAGGGTGCCGCCGGTCGAGACCAGCTCGACCCCCAACCGGTTGAGGCCGCGGGCGAGGTGGGTCAACCCCCGTTTGTCGAAAACCGAGATCAGGGCACGGCGGGCCGGCAGCATGGGGGCCTCCTGGCGGAGAGGGAAGGCAGTCTGACGCGGGACGCGTCAGGGCCGGGCGCGCGGGACGAGCATCAGGCGACCGCCGGAACCACCGGGCTCGGCCATGTCCGGGCGTTCGTCGGCCCCCCCCGCGCGGAGCCAAATATAGCGCAGCACCAGGGCGACGTCGGTGACCGCGTGGCTCCAGGCGATCGAGGCCACCCCGAAGGCGCTCGAACGATCATCGAAGCGGCCGATCCCGGAGGCGAAGTCGATCCGCCGGTACTCCCGCCCCACGGTGGGGTAGAGCTCGCGGCCACGGGCGAGGGTGGCGGCGAGCAGGCCGCCCAGGTCGCGCGATCCGGAGAAGGGCGTTCCCGAGGCATAGAAGATGAGAGGGAAGCGCGGCTCGGCGCTCTCGGCATAGCGCAGGAAGTCGGCGAAGTAGTGCCCCTCCTCCGGATCGTCCCCCGAGGTGGCGAGCGGATTGTTGGCGTCCGCCAGGAAGTGCGCCACCGTCCCCAGCCGGCGGACGACGTCGGCGAACGGCTGGTGGTTGCGGATGTCGGCGATCGCCCCCTCGACCTCCTGCGCGATCACGCGGTCGAGGCTGCCCTCTCCGTCCGGGTTCTTCCTGTGCCGCAGCGGGTCGGTGTCGCCGAACGGCGCCTGCACCCCGGCCTGGTAGTCGGCCTTGTGGCGGAGAATCAGCCGCGCCAGGTCCGGCGGCGCCAGCCGCGCCGCCTCGCGCGCGATCGTCGCCTGGGTCCCGGGGGTCCAGGCTATGGCCGGGGCGGCGAGGGCCGGAGCGAGGAGAACCGCGGCGAGCAGAAGACATCGACTGGTCTGCATTCGCGGCTATTCTACAGGGAAACCCTCGCGCCGACCCTCCCCCCTCTACCGATTGAGCAGGGCGGCGGCGTAGCGCAGATCGACCGAGAGACCGAATTCGACGTGGCCTTTCCACTGGTCCTGGACGGGGATCTGGGCGGCGGTGCCGGTGAACACGTCGCCGGCCTGCACGCCGGAGAGCTCGGGCAGGCGGGCCCAGCTGTAGACGGCGGTCACGTTCACATAGCTGAAGATCTCGAAGGAGAAACCGGCGACGAACAGCTTGCTGGGGTTGGAGAGGCCGGTGCCGAGGACACCGCCCAGGCGGTCGGCGAATTTCTGCTCGTGCACGATGTCGCGCCCGTGGTAGGGCTTGCCGCCGAAGAGGCTCGCCAGCTGGCGCGGCAGGGCGTAGAGGACGAGCGTCCCCAGGTACTCCGGCCCGCGGCCGGTCGGCCCCTGGTCCAGGATGTGGCTGACGTTCGAGGAGTCGACGCTGAGGCCGAAGGTGTGCGACTGCTGGTTGGTGAACAGGGGACCCACCTGGAGGGTCGCGTTGTAGCGCACCGCCTGGCCGAGGACGTAGGTCTGGCTCACGTCGGCGAGCTTCTGGGTGGCCATGTCGGTGCGCTGCGCCTTGAGGTCGATCTCGACGCTGGTGTCGAAGCAGGCGCGGTTCAGGAGCTCCTGGATGCGGAAGACCTGGGTGGACTGCAGGCCGCTCGCCGAGGGGAGCGAGGTCTCCGACTGGAAGATCCGCGGCCCCGCCGCCTCGATGCTGCAGGCGGGGAGCTGCGCGTGCGGCGAGAGGAGCGTCCCGTCGTCGTAGAGAGCGACGTAGATCGGGTCGCCCTCGACACCGTAATCGCGATCGATCTGCAGGGCGGTCACGTCGCGGCAGAAGACGATCAGGGAGAAGTCGTCGGGCGTGCTGCTGCCGAGTCGCCGCTGGGTGCGGATCGTCTTGCGCAGCTGCTGGCCCTGACTCTGGCAGTCCTGGACGTTCACCGTCGAGCCGGTCGAGCTGGTCGTTCCGGTGGCGGGGGTCGTCGCCGCAGCGGGGTTGGACGTCGTCGTCGGCGGCGGGCTGCTGCTCACCGTGAAGGGCTGGAGACACCCCGCGGTCTTGTCGGCCGCCTTGCCCCAGCGCAGCTGGATCTGGTTGTCGGCATGGGTGGCGGGGTCCTTGAAGGCCTGCGCCTGGGCGAGGACGAGCGAATTCACGGGGAACGACGGCGGCGTCCCGCCGAGCGCGCCGGGCGAGCCGACCGCGGTGTTGCTCTTGACGTCGAAGAACGCGACCTGGTCGTAGCCGGCGGGCGCCGCGACCGACTGGTTGAGCGTCAGGGCGACCGGGGGAAGCGGACAGGTCTGGGCCTGGGTCGGGTCGGGCAGGTACCCGGCGACTCCCGCGACCAGCAGGGCGAACGCGGCGACGATACGGAATTTCATCACATCCCTCCTAGAGAAAGACCGCGCCTTCGAGAGCCAGGGGGAGCGCGGCGGAGATGAAAACGGAGCAGAGCCGGCCGTCGAGCTCGGAGAAGCCGACGAGGAGGCCCCAGGACCGCGATTGGGTATCGACCAGACAGCTCCCGGAATCGCCGGCGTTGGTGGCGAAGTCGGTGAGCAGGAGGTTCTGCATCAGCCCGTTGTCGCCCATCGGCAGGGAGCCGTGGACGCCCAGGAAGCTCGCCGGGAGCGTGCCGCGGGCGCTCAGCACGAAGAGCGGCGCCCCGATCTCCGCGTCGGACGGCGTGTAGGGCAGGCCGATCGGGGTCTGATCGGCGAACAGGTTCTGGCAGGTGAGGGCGGCCGGGCGGACGAGCGCGTAGTCGGCGGTCGCCGAGCGGACCGCCTTCAAGGCCGAGGCCGGGAAGACGGCCCCGCCGGAGCCGGCGCTCGCCAGCGAGACCTGGGGGAGCTGGTCGGCCGGGTAGGTGACCTCGCCCAGGGTGTCGAGGACGAGGTGCCCCGCGGTGGTGACCACGTCGCCGAACACCGGGTGGCGCAGGGCGATGCCGACGGTCGCCTGGCTCGCCCCCAGGGTCACGCCGTCGCCGGGTCCGGCGACCGGTCCGGCGGCCGGCCGGAAGGGTCGGGAGAGCACCTGGACGTCGATCGACAGCCGCCCCAGGCGGGCCTCGCCGCGCTGCCAGGTGACCTCCCGCGGCAGCTGCTCCCGCTGGGGATCGAGGTCGCGGAGGGCGACCTTCTCCCGCACGACGCAGATCACGGAGAGCCCGCTCGTCGCCCGCCCGCCTTTCCGCTTCCGGCCGACGAAGCACCCCAGCATGTTGGGCCGCCTCAGGAGATCGGCGTAGATCTCGGCGAGGCGGGCGGGGGTCGGCGTGCGCGGCAGCTTGAGGCGCAACGCCGGCCTCCGGCCGCGAATTTTGCCCTTCGGCATCTCGTCCCTCCCGGTTGGAAGGCGGCAAGCTTAGCGCAAAACCGGGGGGAATGTGACGAACGCCCGCCCCTGCCGTTTACTGCGCGGCGACGACGCAGAGGCAGAAGTACCTCGGGTTGTACGAACCCTTGAGGTCGAGCCCGGTCGTGTAGCAGGCGGCACGGTCGTCGAACTGGCTGCCGTACAACCAGGTCTCGAGGTGCCCCTCGGGCTTCCCCGCCACGCGGCAGACGAAGGCCCGCTTGGTCGGCGGCACGGCGCTCGCCTCGTGCTCGGCGATGCTGCCGGGCGCTTTCGCCTTGCAGGTGTCGGCACAGGTCAGCGGGTGCGGGCCGGCGTTCGAGAACCAGCCGGCGCGATAGGGCGCCAGGGCCCCGTCCTGAATGGGATCGGCCTGGGCGTTGACGGCGAGAAGCGCCAGAATCATGGCGGCTCCCCAGAGGACGAGGGATGATTTCTTGTTTCGGCGTTGCATGGCGTAGCCTCCTTGGGCGTTTGGAGTCTGCCCGGTTTGGTACCCATAGGCTCCCTGGGATTGGGGTTCGTTACCTGAACGAACGCTGGGTTGACTGGGAGGGTGGGCCTCCTCTCAGGCGCGACATGACCGCGCGCAAGCGAAAGGGCGATGAGTATGTCCGAGCGCAAGAACATGAGGCCGATCCCGAAGTTTGAGTCCGAGGACCAAGAGCGGGAGTTCTGGGCGACACACGATTCGGCCGAATACGTGGACTGGAGCCGCGCCCGGCCCGTGACGTTCTCCCGCCTCAAGCCTTCGACGCAGACGATCTCTCTCCGCCTACCGGAGGCTCTGCTCGAAAACCTGAAAATGCTCGCCAACAAGCGCGATGTTCCCTATCAGTCGCTTCTCAAGATCTTCCTCGCGGAGCGGATCGCGCAAGAGTTGCGAAGCCAGCGCTGAGAGGAGTTGGGGGAGTGCGTTGCTGTGCATCCTGACAAAGTGGCTGTACCAGAGTGGCATCTCGAGATCCTTGACGAACGTCTCGCCGAGTTCGAGCGGGATCCCCGCTGACGGGGAGGCGCTGGAGCTGTGAGGCAGACTGGGAACTATATAGACGTCTGACCTGGGGCAAATCTGTACAAGTGAGACAGATGTTTCCCTGGGAGCGCTGGCGTCCCGCCGGCCGGGCGGGGGAAGAACAAGCCGGCGAGGACGCCAGCGCTCCCAGGGAAACACACTCGTCGGTTTGAGGTCGGAGCTACCTCCTGCGTATGTGCAGCACAACCACGACGAAGAACAGCGACAACAGGAAATTGAGGAGAAAGGAGATCAGAGCCGCCCGGCTGCCGCGCTTGGAGCGGAGCGTCAGGCCCATGGCCAACAGTGCGGAGACAACTCCACAACCCAGCCGCCAGTCGAATACCACGTCGACGAGTGTGTGTTGATGCGCGCTCCCGGAAAACCAGTCGGCGATAGCGGTGGCAAGGACGAGAACGCTGATCAACTGCAAGGCATAGGCGAGATGGCTCGCCCAATCCTCAACCGCGTCCCTGGACCTGGGAGAGGCCGGGCCGGCCACGTCGCGCAACCGCACCTTCTCGCGGCGCAACTCGTGGACCGCCAGAAAGCCGAGACCGGCAACGATGGCGAAGACCAGGATCAGTTCCATGACGTTCGCGGTATAAGAAAGGATAGCACAGTGTGCCGAAGGCGGCGTCGGTCGCCCAGGTGCCAGTCCAAGCGTCGCCTAGCGGCGCCTCCTTACCCGGCGCATAGAACCATGGCACCCATGGGTGCGACCTCTCTGAGGTAGGTCGCCCGGTCGAGCCCGTAGCAGAGCATCTCGCGCTCAAGATGGGTGATGCGGTCTTCGAGCCGCTCGCCGATCCGCTCGGCAACCCGGATCGAGGCCCGGTTCTCGGGGGCGATAAGGGAGATAATGTGGTCCCGCTTCCAGACGGTGAATGCGTGGTCCATGGCGGCCCGGGCGCTCTCGGTCGCGTAGCCATGACCCCATGCCCGCCGCACGAGCGTCCAGGCGAGCTCGAAGCCGGGCCAGCCCTCCGGCGAGGAGAAGCCGACCATCCCGAGGAACGCGCCGGACTCCTTGTGCTCCACCGCCCACGTGCCGGCGTCCCAGATTTGCCAGTGTCCGAGGAGAAAGGCCATGTGGCGAGAGGATCGGCCCCGGTCCCACGGCTCCGCCCCGGTGCCCCGGTAGCGCAAGACCTCCTGGTCGGCGTTCAGCGCGGCGTAGTCGTCGAGATCACTCTTGCGAAACGACCTGAGTCGCAGGCGTTCCGTCGTGAGAGTCGGGATGCCGGGTCGATCGGTCGAGTGGGGCATGATGATCCTCCCTTCTCCGCCTTCGGCGGGCAGGCTTGGTTCCGGGATCTTCGTCGGGTGCCACCGGGGCGCCGAGCTTGGCGCGCCAGGCAAGCGCTCCGGCTTCGATGGCCGCGAAGCGCTCGTAGAGATGAGGGGACGCTGCGGCGGCTCGATCGCGAAGGGCGTCCAGATCCTTGAACACGCACCCGAGGATCACCCGCCGGTTGTCGCGGCCGCGAGTGCGCTCGATGAGGGCGAGCCCTCGCTTCAAGCCCTGGAGCTGTTGGCCGAGCGGCCGCCAGGGTTTCGTCTCCGGGGTGGGGCTTTCGAAGGTGTCCATGGGTCCTCTCTCCGCCGCTTTCCTTGCTCGCGCAGGGCGAGCTTGTCCCCGAGGCCCGAAGAGGCAGACACTCCGGCCGTAGGGGCACCCTCTTCACGGGCAATGGCGCCCGTGCGGCCCGTTGCCCCTGAAGGGAGAAGCTATGCTTCGCCTGGTCCTGCTCGTGCTCTATCTCATCGCGTCGCCCTCTGCCTCCCCCCAGGCCAGACAGGACACTGGCTGGAATTCGCCGCGACCCGACTCGCCTCTTGCCCTGACGGCCAATGCAGGAGGAGGCTACGACCCGGACGGAAGGGTGTCCCGCCCTCCCGTTGACCCGACTTCCGATGCGGGATCGGGTTACGACCCGAACGGCTAGCTCGAGCACCTTCTCTTGAGGGGGGAGGCTCTCCTGCAGCCTCCCCCTCGACCGAGCACCAATGTACAGAGGCTCGTATTTGGAGATAGGCTAAATCACCGAGAGCATCCTTCACGTTTAAGAGCGAGCGAGAATGGCGCACCTGTCCAGGGAGGAGTTGCTTCGCGCCAGCGAAGCAGGGAGGACCGACATCGCGCGGATGGCCGCGCACGTCTCGATCTGCCCCTTCTGCCGCGCCCTGGCCGAGAGCCTTCTTCAGGACCGCGCCAACCCTGCGGCACGCGAGGTGCCTTTAAGGAGTCTCCTTGAGCTAGCCGCATTCGAGAGGGAGACGGCGATTGAGCAACTCCTCGCGCGGGCGGAGCTCGCAGGCCTCCGCCGGCTCAAGCGGGTGGCCCAAAAGGAGCGGGTGATCCGATCCCGTTCCCGCCACACGGCGGCCTTCATCGACCTCCTGATCGCCGCGGTGCGCGCTCCGCGCCCGAAGGACGAGGCGGAGTCGTTCTCAGCCCTCGCCGTCCTCGCCGTGCAGGGCATGGACGAGAAACGGAACACCGGCGCCTTCAAGAACGATCTCCTGGCGACGATCTGCACGGAGACCGCGAATGCCCGGCGGATCCACGGCGAGTGGCCTCACGTCTACACCGCGCTCGAACGCGCCGAGCAGTACCTCGATCGTGGCACCGGGAACCCCGCGCTCCGCGCCCGGTGGCTCTCGATTACCGCCTCGCTCCAGAACGATCAGGGCGCGCGCGCCAAGGCCATAGCGTCTCTCGAAGAGTGCCGGCGGATCTATGAAGCGCAGCGCGACTGGCCGCTCCTGGCCCGGACCCTCGTACAGATGGCCCATTGCATCCTGGATCACGACCCCGCCCAGGGCCTCGCGCTGCTCGACCTGGCGAGCATCATCCTTCCTCCCGAAGACCCGACGCTCAGGTGGCTCGCGGAAAGCAATCGCGCGGAGTGCCTCATCACCCTGGGGAGAGCGGAGGAGGCGCTTTCCTCGTTTAGCGAGGCCGAACGGCTGCGGCCGTTGCAACAGCGGCCAGATGGGGGCGCGCGATCCGTATTCACCGCCGCCCGCCTCCTCGAATCGTGCGGCCGGATGGAGGCGGCGGAAATCCTCTTCGCCGAGGCGCTCGCCGGCGATCTCGAGCAGGGATACCACAAGCACACCCTGCTCGATCTCCTCTATGTCTTCGCCTTCCACGTCCGCCGCGGCGAGCCCGAGCGGGCTGCGGAAATCAGCCTTCAGACTCTTGCGGAGATCGAACGCCAGAATACGGTTCTTCACGAGCAACTCCGAACGATCTTTGAGCGACTCATCGAGGCGGCACGGGAGGGCGTGCTGAGCGAGCCGATGCTCGAAGAAATGGCCGATTATCTCCGGGCGCATTGGAGATATCCGGCACCCAGCGCGCCGGTCCTCGCTTCGGGAAGCCAGGCCGCCAATCCTCTCGCAGGTGTTCCGGTTTTTGGCGATGACCAGCTCATCGCGCCTCTTCTCGCACGGGCGCTCTGGTCCCGCATCCGGCGTGAAACCAGAAAGAACCAGCAGGCGCTCGTGGCAGAATGGCCCGAGTGCCACACGAGAGCTTTCGCGGATCTGCTCCTCGCGGAGCTGCGCGCTGCCGGCTCGCGGGACGAGGCGGAATTCCTCGCGAGCCTGGCGCTCCGGGCTGCCGCGGGCATGGCCGATCCCGCCGCGGCTCAGGAGTTCCTCGCCCAGGTCTGGACGGAGGTCGCGAACGTCCGCCGCCTCGCTGCCGAATGGAATCTGGCGCGCGCCGCGCTGCGGAAGGCCGAGGCGCAATTGACCCGCAGCTCAGGCGCCCCCATCATTCAGGGCCGCATGCTGTCGGTGGCGGCCTCCCTCTGCGCAGACCAGGGCCACATCGCCGAAGCGCTGGCGATCCTTGATGAGTGTCGGACGGTCTACGAGGGCGAGAGCGCATGGCCCCTCGTCGCCCGGACCTTGGTTCAGGTGGCGCACCTCTTGGTGGATCACGACCCGACGCGCGCCCTGGCGCTCGCGGAGAAATCCCTTTCCCTGATTCCCGCGAACGACCCGGTGCTCCGCTGGCTCGCCGAGAGCATTCGCACCGAGAGCCTCATCGAGATGGGCGAGGTCGGCCAGGCGCTTCAGACGTTCCAGATCGCGGAGTCGCTACGCTCCAGCCATGCGCGGGCGGACGCTGGCCGCAGGAGTAACTTCACCGCGGCTCGGCTCCTCGAAGCGCTCGGCCATCTCCGGGAGGCGGAGCAACTCTTCGAGGCCGTGATCGCCGAGACGCTCGAGCGCGAGGCGTATAAAGAAGCCTTTCTCGACATCCTCTATCTTTTCGGGCTGCACCTCCGCCAGGGCGAGACGGAAAAGGCGGTCGCGCTCTGCCGCTTCGCTCTCGCCCAGCTGGATCTCTTCGCAGTGGGGCATGAGCAGCTACGGGCGGTCTGGGTGGAGCTCATGGACGCCGCGAAGCGGCGGACCATCACCCTTGAGTCCATCGCCGAAGCGCGAAAATTCCTTCAGGTCCACTGGACGAAGCCCGCGTCCAAAGCTCCGAGATTCTCTTTCAAGGCGCGCTAAGCTAAGGGATTCGCCGCCGCGCTGCACGCGATGACCGCGTGCCCGTGCACGGTGACCGCCGCACTGCACGCGACGACCGCGCGCCTGCGCACAGTGACCGCCGCGCTGTACGCGATGACCGCGTGCCTGCGCACGGTGACCGCCGCGCTGCACGCGGTGACCGCCGCGCTGCACGCGATGACCGCGCGCCTGCACGCGACGACCGCGTGCCCGCGCACGGTGACCGCCGTACTGTACGCGACGACCGCGTGTCTGCACACGGTGACCGCCGCACTGCACGCGAGGACCGCGTGCAGGCACGCGATGATCGTGCGCAGCCACTCTCCCGCCCGACTTGCGCCGAGTTTCACGGTCGGCTTCAACACCGCCTCGCCGCATGCCCCTATCTCTGGGGAAAATGAAATGGGACGCGGAAAATGCCAAACGGACCCCGAAAATGAATTTCCGCCCATGTGAAAACTAAAACACGGCTCGCATTTCATTTTTCGCAGAGCCAAATCGAATTTCCCGGGACATTTCCGGCTCCGTCCGTGCATCCGCGACTACGCAAGCTGCGACGCAACTCGATCTCTCTTCCCTGCCGCAGTTAGCCACTTCTGGAAGATCGTTTGTTGTCAGATCTGCACACGAGGGATGACTTTCTCCTGGCTCTTCTCTACCGTCTCTCCCGTGGCCGAACGGTGATCGAAAAAAGGCGCCGCGGGCCACGTTTCCCGACGCCATGAAGGCGCCGGGTTCTAACGAAAGGAGAAACACCATGTCCACCAACAGCCCCCTCACCCCCGAACCCACCCCGCAGCCGCAGAAGCGGAAGATGAAGCCCCGGGCTTTCTCCGATCTCCTGCGCGAGTGGGAGTCGCTGCTCGACGCCGTGGCGGACCACGCGGCGGAGCTGGCGCCGGTCGAGTCGCACCGGGCGGCGGTCGCCGACAGCCTGGAGAAGGCCCGGCAGGCCAAGGCTTTCCAGGATTCGCACAAGGCGAGCAAGCAGAAGACGACCCAGAGCCTGAAGTCGATCGTCATCGAGGGCGAGGACCGGGTACGCCGCCTGCGCGGAGCGATCCGGGCCGAGATGGGAACCACGACCGAGCAGTTGACGCAGTTCGGCATCCTGCCCATCCGCCGCCGGCCGGCGCGCCACCAGCCGGACACGCCGACCCCGACGCCGGCACCCCAGCCGGAGGCGCAGGCGGCGAAGGCGGGCCCGGGGGGCCCATAGGGAGGGCGGCGGGAGTGGGTACGGAGTAAGCCCCCGTGGGCGCGCCCGGGCGCGCCCACGGGGGTGTTGGAGCCTAAATCGTGGCACGACATTGTTTTACGTCTGCCAACCGGCGTTGACACGGCCGCCGGAGCCCTTTACTATCGCCCCGATTTAGTACAGGTCCGAACTTTCGGACGGGGGGGACATACGGAGAGCTCGATGGGCTGGCGGATGTCCCGGATTGCGCGCGTGGTCGGAGCGGCCTGGCTTCTCCTGGCCTTCGGCTGCGCCGGCGGGGGAGGCCAGGCGAGGAGCGCGGCTCCTTCGGCGATGTCGGCGACCCCGGCCGTCACCGTGCCGCCCCTGGAGCGCTGGGCGGACGGCGTCCTCTACTTCGTCCTCCTCGACCGCTTCGCCGACGGCGACCCCGGCAACGACCTCCACGTCGATCGGAAGGCCAAGGGGACCTTCCACGGCGGCGATCTGGTGGGGCTCACCCAGCATCTGGACGAGATCGCCGACCTGGGGGCGAACGTCCTCTGGATCACCCCGGTGGTCAAGAACGTCGACAGCTTCGTCACCGGCGCCGGCTTCCCCGACTGGGCCTACCACGGCTACTGGGCGGACGACTTCTATAAGGTGGACCGCCGCTTCGGCTCCGAGGCCGAGCTGAAGACCCTGGTCGACGAGGCCCACCGGCGGGGAATCAAGGTGCTTTTGGACGTGGTCTACAACCACGTCGGCTACAACAGCCACTACCTGACCGACCCGCACACCAAGGACTGGCTGCGGAGCAACGAGAACGGCGGCTGCGGGAGCGACGACCTCACCCTCTGCGTCTCCGGCCTGCCCGACTGGAAGACCGAGCTGCCGACGGTCGACGACTTCCTGATGACCGCCCACCTGGGCCTGGCGAAACGGGTGGGGCTCGACGGCTTCCGGCTCGATACGGTGAAGCACGTCGACCACCCCTTCTGGCAGGAGCACCGGAAGCGGACCCGGCAGGAGCTCGGCGCCAATTTCTTCCTCATCGGCGAGGTCTGGGGAGGCGACGCCCAGTCGCTCGACCCCTGGTTTGCGGGTGATGAGATGGACGCCGGCTTCGACTTCTCCTTCCAGGGGAGCACCGTCGGCTTCCTCCTCGGCCGCGGGCGGACGGCGGCGTTCGACCATTACTTGAAGTCGCGCGAGAAGGTCCGCGCCGGTCACTATCTCTCCCCCTATCTCTCCTCCCACGACGTCCAGGGCGCCCTTTCGCTCCTGGGCGGCGACAAAACGCTCTTCCGCCTCGCCGCCCTCCTGGAGCTGACCGCGGAGGGCATCCCGATGGTCTACTACGGCGAGGAGGTGGGCCGGCCGGGGGGCGACTGGCCGGACAACCGGAGCGACATGCCGTGGGGCGACCGGCAGATCCTCCCCGGGGCCGGCCTGCCGCGGGACGAGGCTCTGCGCGCCGACTACAAGAAGCTGATCGCCATCCGCCACGCCCACAAGGCGCTGTCGCGCGGCGACTACACCGGCCTCGCGACCGAGGGCGACCTCCTCGTCTACCTGCGCCGCGACCCCGAGTCGAAGGACGCAGTGGTGGTCGCGGTCAACCGCGGCGCCGCCCCGGCCACCGCCGCGTTCCCGGCGCCCCCGGAGTGGGGAACGGGTCTCGTGCGCGACCTGTGGAGCGGCGAGGAGCTGGGGCCGGCCAAAAGCACGATCGAAACGGCCGTCCCCCCGAAGGGAGCGCGCATCCTGGCGGCCGTGCGACCGCCCGTCGAAAGAGAGAGATGAGGACGACATGGCCGAAGTGACGCTCAACCACCTGCAGAAGAGCTACGGCGCGGTGCGGGTCATCGAGGACCTGAACCTCGACATCGAGGACGAGGAGTTCATGGTCCTCGTCGGCCCCTCCGGCTGCGGCAAGTCGACCGCCCTGCGGATGATCGCCGGGTTGGAGGAGATCACCGGCGGCACCATCGAGATCGGCGACCGGGTGGTCAACGACGTGCCGCCCAAGGATCGCGACATCGCCATGGTCTTCCAGAGCTACGCCCTCTACCCCCACATGTCGGTGCGCGAGAACCTGGAGTTCGGCCTGAAGATAAGGAAGACGCCGAAAGACGAGATGGCCCGCCGGGTGGACGAGGCGGCGCAGATCCTCGGCATCACCCCGTTCCTCGAAAGGAAGCCCAAGCAGCTCTCGGGCGGCCAGCGCCAGCGCGTCGCCTTAGGCCGCGCGATTGTGCGGAAGCCCGCCGTCTTCCTTTTTGACGAGCCGCTGTCGAACCTGGACGCCAAGCTCCGGGTGCAGATGCGGGCCGAGATCTCGAAGCTCCAGAAGCGCCTGCAGACGACCACGGTCTACGTCACCCACGACCAGGTCGAGGCGATGACCATGGGCCACCGGATCGCGGTGATGAACGCCGGGCGCCTCCAGCAGGTGGGCACCCCACTCGAGGTCTACGACCGGCCGGCCAACCTCTTCGTCGCGAGCTTCATCGGCACGCCGCCGATGAACTTCGTGCCGGCGACGCTGAAAGACGGCGGCGCGACGGTCGCCGCCTCCGGCTTCGCCCTCCCGGTGCCCGCGCCGCTGCGCGCCGCGACGGCGAAGCTGGAGGGGAAAAAGGTGGTCCTGGGCATCCGTCCGGAGAACCTGCGCGGGGTGGGCGGCGGGGAACGGACCGAGGACGGGCCGACGACGAAGCTCGCCGGCACCGTTGAATTCGTCGAGCCGTTGGGGCACGAGGTGATCGTCCACGTCAAGGTGGGGGAGGACCTTTTGGTCGCCAAGCTGGAGCCGCACCGGGCCCCCGAGATGGGGGACTCGATCGAGCTCGCCGTCGAGCTAGGGGCGCTCCATCTCTTCGACGCGCAGAGCGAGGAGCGGCTGGCCTGAGGGGGGCCGGTCCAGCCCCGGGGGGTGGGAATTTTTCCCACCCCGGTGCACGTGGCGCTCGACCCGACAAGCTGAAAGATTGCGTCTGACCGAAGAGGGAGATCCATCATGCGACCGAAGACCATAGCGCTTGCGATCCTGCTCCTGGGAGTGGCCGGCCTGGGGCTCACCTTCGCGCAGGGCGCCCCGAAGGAGATCGTCGTCTGGCACGCCTACCGCGGCGGCGAGAAGGCCGCTTTCGAGAAGGTGGTCGAGACCTACAACCATGCCGCCGCGGCCAAGGGGATCAAGGTGACGACGCTCGCCGTCCCCTACGACGCCTTCGCCGACAAGATCACCGCCGCGGTGCCGCGCGGCAAGGGGCCGGACATCTTCATCTACGCCCAGGACCGCCTGGGCGGCTGGATCGAGGCCGGCAACACCGTCGAGCCGATCGACTTCTATCTCGACGCGGCGACCAAGGGGCGGTTCCTGGGCACCACTCTCCAGGCGATGACCTACCAGGGGAACGTCTACGGCCTGCCGCTCAACTACAAGGTCCTCACCCTCATCTACAACAAGAAGCTGATCAAGACGCCGCCCAAGACCACGGGCGAGCTCGAAAAGCTGGCGAAGAGCCTGACCAACGCCCCCGCCGGCCGCTTCGGCCTCGCCTACTGGTTCTCCGACTTCTACTACCACGCGGCGCTGATGAACGGCTGCGGCGGCGGCGTGTTCAACGGCCGTGCCCCGACGATGAACACGCCGGCCAACGTCAAGTCGCTCGAGCTGCTGGTCAAGTGGATCAACCAGGGCTTCCTGCCCGCCGAGCCGTCGACCGCCCTCATCACCTCGCTGTTCAACGAGGGCAAGGCGGCGATGGTCCTCTCCGGCCCCTGGTTCCTGGGCGAGGTGGCCAAGGGCGTCGACCTCGGATTGGCGCCGCTCCCCACGATCGACGAGGCGGGCGGCAAGCCGATGCGCCCCTGGATGACGGTCGAGGGGGTCTACATCGCGGCGCCGTCGAAGAATAAAGAGGCGGCGTACGATTTCGTCAAGTACGTGACCGACACGGCGGCCGCCAAGGTCCTGGCCATCGAGGGGCGCCAGTCGCCGGCGGTCAAGGCGGTCTACGCCGACCCCCAGGTGGCGGCCGACCCGATCCTGAAAGCCTTCCGCACCCAGGTCGACGTCGCCGTCCCGATGCCCAACCTGGCCGAGATGACGATGGTCTGGTCGCCGGCGACGACGGCGATGAACACTGTGGTCAAGAAGGCCGCGACGCCCAAGCAGGCGCTCGACATCGCGCAGAAGGAAGTGCTCGACCGGATCGCCAAGCTCAGGAAATAGATCTCCGGAAATAGGCCATGACCTCGGACGCCTCTTCAGATCTCCCCACCCCGCCCCCACCCTTCCATGGCCGGCGGCTCCTCCTGGGGTTCGCCGTCGCCGGCCTGTTGAGTTTCTGGCTGGCGGGCACTCTGATCGCCAGGGCGCTGACCGCCGAAAAGCAGGCGCGCGCCGAGCGCGTCGCGGTGGTGACTCTCTCGGCACTCACCGACTTGCTGGAGAGGGCTGGAGGGAACGCGGCCCCCGCGGCCCCGGCACCCCCGGCACCCGATACCGCGAGCGGAGCCGGGATGAGCATCGAGCAGGAGCTGGCGGCAGCCACCGCGGCGGCCGGCGGGCCGAGCCTCGGCGCGGCCAGCTCCGAGGACGCTCTGCGCCGCATGGTCACGAGCTTCGCCGAAGTCCATCCAGCGACGAGGGCGATTCGGGTCCTGGACCTCGCCGAACGCCGGCTCCTCGCCTCGACGGCGGCGGCGGACCAGGGTGCCCAGGCGGCGCCGCGCCGCCTGCGGATGGAAGAAAAGCCGCTCTACGACTTGGGCAACCGCCTGCGCGCCGCGGTCGAGGGGAACCGTGGAGCTGGCGCCGGGGCTCGGGCGCCGGAGCTTTCGGTCGAGCGCCGTCCGGACGGCGTCCTCACCCTCGCGGCTCCGGTCGTGCGCGCCGGAGAGGTCCAGGGACTCGTCGAGATGGAGATGGCGCCGGCCGAGGAGCGGGTGGCCTTCGACGGGGTCTTTTTCCTCGCCGTTTCGGCTCTCGCGGTCGCCTTTTTCGCGCCCATCGCCTGGCCTTTGCCCAATCAGAAACGCCGGCTCGTGCTGGCGGCGTTCGCGACGATCCTGCTCTTCGGCGGACTCTCGCAATACCGGCACGAAGCAACGTATATGGGGGCCAACGAGCGCTTCTGGACTGGGGATGCCATCTACGAACGCATCGCCTTCGAGGTCAAGCAGGTCGAGAGGCTTCTCCCGCCCCCGATCGCTCCTCCAATCTCCCCGGGAGCCTGGGACGTCGACCTCTTGCGCCAGCCGCGCGGCCTGATCCAGGCCGACGGAACCATCGACGAAAGCAAGCTCGCCGCAGCGAATCGGGCCAGCGCCGCGAGCATCACTCGCGCCGGAATCCCCATCGCCGTCTTCGCCCTCCTCCTCTTGAGCTTCATCGGCTTCGGCGGGGCGGCACGGGTGGGCTCGGACCTCGTCCACTTCCGGGTGGCCTACACCTACATCCTGCCGGCGATGCTCGGCATGCTGGTCCTCGTCTTTTTTCCGTTTTTCTACGGCATCGCCCTCTCCTTCACCAACGCCAACATCTACAACACCAACAAACCGATCACCGAGATCTGGATCGGCCTGCAGAACTTCAAGGACATCCTGGGCGATTTCTCGGTGGTTCACCGGACGGCCGAAGGGCTGGTCTTCGACTACTCGAATTTCTACTGGACGTTCGGCTTCACCGTCGTCTGGACGATCGCCAACGTCGCCATCGGCGTCACCCTGGGGCTGATCCTCGCTCTCATCCTGAACACCAAGGGGCTCGCCTTCCGGCCCATCTACCGGGTGATCCTGATCCTCCCCTGGGCGATGCCCAACTACATCACGGCGCTCATCTGGGGCGGCATGTTCCATCCGCAGTTCGGGGTGATCAACCAGATGATCCAGATCTTCGGCGGCCACCCGATCTTCTGGTTCAGCAAGCCGCTGACCTCCTTCGCCGCAGTGCTCGCGACCAACGGCTGGCTCTCCTTTCCGTTCATGATGGTAATTTCCTTGGGCGCCCTGCAGTCGATCCCGGCCGACCTCTACGAGGCCGCGGTGGTCGACGGCGCGACCCGCTGGCAGCAGTTCAAATCGATCACCCTCCCGTCGCTCAAGCCCGCTCTGGTGCCGGCGGTCATCCTGTCGGTCATCTGGACCTTCAACATGTTCAACATCATTTTCCTGGTGTCGGCCGGCGAGCCGCAGGGAGCGACCGAGATCCTCATCACCAAGGCCTACAAGCTGGCCTTCCAGCAGTACCGTTACGGGTACGCGGCGGCCTACTCGACGGTGATCTTCCTCATCCTGTTGATCTATGGCACCTGGCAGAACCGGGTGACCGGCGCCTCGGAGGGGATCGCATGAGATCGAAGCGCACCGGCGAGCTGCCGCACTGGCCGTTCCACGTCTTCCTGCTCTTGATGGTGATCGTCACCCTCTACCCCATCCTGTGGGTGCTGACGGTCGCCTTCTCGGGGCAGCAGAACCTTTCGCTGGCGAACCTGCCGGCGCATCCCCAGCTCGCCGACCGGCTGCGCGCCATCACCCCCTGGCCGGCGCATCTGTCGATCGACAACTTCCTCTCGCTCTTTTCCGAGCAGCCATTCCTGCGCTGGCTGGGCAACAGCACCCTGGTGGCGTTCCTCACCACCCTCCTCGGGGTCTTCCTCGCCAGCACCGCGGCCTACGCCTTCTCGCGCTTCCGTTTTCCCGGGCGGCGGGCCGGCCTCATGGCCTTCCTCGTCTCCCAGATGTTCCCCGGCACCCTGATGCTCATCCCGCTCTACATCATCGTCGTCAAATGGCTGGGGCTCGGCTCCTCCTACCTCGGCCTCGTCCTCGTCTACACGACGACGGGGATCCCCTTCTGCGTCTGGATGTTGAAAGGATATTTCGACACCATTCCGCGGGAGCTCGAGGAGTCGGCGCTCATCGACGGCGCTTCCCAGGCGACGATCTTTTTCCGCATCGTCCTGCCGCTCGCCAAGCCGGCGGTGGCGGTGACCGCGCTCTTCTCCTTCATGACCGCCTGGAACGAGTTCATCCAGGCCGCCACCTTCCTCGACAAGGAGCCGATGTACACCGCCCCGGTGGGGCTGCGTTTCTTCGTCGGCGGCTTCCAGCAGCAGTGGGGCTACTTCGCGGCCGGCTCGATCGTCACCGCGATCCCCGTCGTGCTGCTTTTCCTCTTCCTGCAGAAGTTCCTGGTCTCCGGCCTGACCGCCGGCGCCGTAAAGGGCTGACGCCCCAACGAAACGGAGGTTTTCACATGCGTAGAATGATCCAGAGAGCGGTTTTGATGGGTATCGCCGGCATCGTCGCGACGGCGGCCCTCTCGGCCCAGGAGGTCTCGTTCAAGGACCCGACCGGTGACGACAACGGCCCCGGCAAATACACCTACCCGACCGACACGGTCTACAAGCCCGGCTCGTTCGACATCACGAGCTTCGACCTGAAGGTCAAGGGCGACAAGACCGAGGTTTCGGTCGGCATCAACTCGAACCTCGAGGACCCCTGGCGGATGGGGACCGGCTTTTCGGTGCAGATGATCTTCATCTTCATCGACACCGACGGCAAGGAGGGGAGCGGCAACACCTCCGGCCTGCCGGGCCTGAACGTCAAGTTCGCCCCGGCCGACGCCTGGGAAAAGTGCATCATCCTCTCGCCGCAGTCGTCCTCGCGGGTCAAGGGCGAGGTCACCACCAAGGCGGCCGGAATGGTCTCCTCCATCCTCATCCCCACCCGGGTCAAGGGCGCCGGACGGATCATCTCGGCGACCGTCGACACCAAGGACCTGGGCGGCGGTGATCCCACGACCTGGGGCTACCAGGTGGTCATGCAGTCGAACGAGGGCTTCCCGGCCGCGACCGACCTCCTGACCCGCAAGGTCAACGAGTACGAGGGCCAGCACCGCTTCGGCGGCGGCACCGACACCGACTGCGACCCGCACGTCATGGACGTCCTGGCCGGCGACGGCAAGGGGCTCCCGGCGGAGGCGGATTTGCAGCACGAGATGCTGAAGTACGAGTGCAACCCCGACGGCACGGCCAAGACGCCGGCGACCTTGAAGATGGTCCACTACAAGAAATAGCGGAGAGACGAGAACATGAACTGCAAACGACTGGCAGCCTGGTGCCTGGCGCTCGGCCTCGCCACCGTCCTCGGGACGGCCGGCCTGGCGGCCCAGGACACGAAACTGGTGATCGGCGGTACCACCTATACCAAGTGGCTCTGGGGCAACCAGCGCTACGACGGCTCGGTCTACAACTTCACCACCGTCCCCGGCGAGGGGTTCGGCGACAACGGCCAGGGCTCGGAGGTCGAGCTCCTGCTGTCCGCCCGGGTGTCGAAGCAGGTCGAGGTCCACGGCCGGCTGCACAGCCGGTTCAACCAGAACTTCTGGACCAACTTCGGCGGCTTCGGCGGCACCAACCCCGCCCTGCAGAGCTCGCCGACGCCCTGCATCGCCGGCGACTGCGGCGAAAACGATCCGCGCTCGAACCAGTACCTGAAGCTGCGCGGCGTGGCCGTCACGCTCACCCCCGGCTACAAGTGGATCGATTCGGCGACGATCGGCGCCAACGACTTCGGCCAGTTCGATCCGTTCGTCATCGGCCGCTTCCGCTATATCGACCGTGACAACGCCTCCGGCCTCCTCTTCCAGGGCTCGGGCGCCTCGCGGCGCTGGACCTGGGACGCGGTCCGCATCTCGCTGCCGCGGCTCTTCGCCGGCCCGAACTTCTCGACCGGCCCCTTCCACGCCGCCGACGCGGCCTACGGCTACCAGACGAAATTCACCGTCAGCCCCAAGTTCGACCTCGGGTTCATCCTGAACTACAACAACGACATCGAGATCGACGCGACGGACAACAACTTCGACAACGGCAGAGACATCCGCACCCGCTTCCGCGACCAGGTGGGCGGTTTCAAGTTCGGCGTCCATCCGAACCCGAAAGTCGACTGGACCGGCCAGTACTACCACTCCTGGTCCGACTCGGTGAAAGACCTGACACCCACCTCGTTCTTCGGGCTCTCGGGCTTCTCCCCAGTCCCCGCCGGCAAGCACGACGACAGCTCCTGGAAGACCGACCTCTCGCTCTCCGATCCGTTCGGCGTCGGGTTGTCGTTCAACTTCCAAGTCTTCGACATCGGCGCCAACTACGTGGCGCTGATGGCGTCGCGCCGCGAGGCCGACGTCCTCCTGACCGAGGGGCACGACGCGACCTTCGCCTTCCCCGGCCCGAACAACGCCAAGTTCGGCGTCTTCGCCAGCGGCTCGACCCCCAACGCCGACGGCTTCAACCGCTCGGTGATCGGCTACGGCGGCTGGGACGGCAACATGCAGCAGATCCCCACGATCAACGTCGACAACGAGTTCACCGACTTCGACGAGCCGGCGGCGGAGACCGTCATCGGCTGGAAGGGGTTCACCGTCGTTCCCACCTGGTCGCTGGGCGGGCTCGACCTCTCGGCCGAATTCACCCATGTCGGCTACAACACCGACTGGCAGGCGTTCGACAACCCCAATCAGCCGGTGACCGCGACGGTCTACCCGGTGATGGAGCTCGACACCGGCGTCGGCCACAACTTCCGGAGCGCCTACGAGCCCTTCCAGGACAAGAAGACCGACCTGGCGGTGCTCAAGGGCAAGTACACGATCGCCAAGGGCAAGGGCATCGACGTCTTCGGCAAGATCAAGTACATCAAAGAGAAGGACAACCGGCTGAACGACGCGCGCTTCCTCCCCTATAAAGCGGGCGACTGCCCGGGCGGCGGCACGGCCTGCGCCGGCAACAAGAACTTCTACTCCACCGGCAACACCACCGCCGACATCTACGGCAACCCGCCGGTCATCACGGTCAACGGGATTACCGGCTACCAGTGGAAGCCGTTCGACAGCCTGTCGGACGACGACCGCGACCTCAAATACTCGATGGCCCAGCTGGGCGCCGGCTATCAGCTGACCGACGACCTCTACGCCTCGCTGACCTACGAGTATTTCCACGCCAAGCTGCAGGACGGCGACACCGCCTTCCAGGCGTACAACCTGCACGAGATGGCCTCCGGCACCCACGAGAAGAACGTCCTGAGCCTGAAGGCGCGCTACATCCTGGCCGGAGCCGAGATCGGCTTCGAGTACCAGTACGCGTACGGCACTTTCGACCCGGACTTCGGCGGCGGCTTCGTCGTCCAGTACGCCGACGCGACGATCGCCAAGGACCACCAGGTGCCGGTCGGCTCGCCCGGCTTCACCGGCCGCTTCGGCGGCTGGAACAGCCTGGACAAGCGCAGCTTCGACCAGCAGCGGATCAAGGCCTTCATGAAGGTGCAATTCTGAGGTAACGTGTACCGGCGGCCCGGCGGCGCAGCTGTCGCCGGGCTCGCCGGGCCGCCGTTTTCATCCCCTGAGGAATTCCCATGCGATTGATCATCCGCCAGCGCCTTTCAAGTGTCCTCCTGCTGCTCGCCGTCCTCCTCCCGGCCGCCACCGCGCACGCCGCGCACGCCGCCGGAACGTCGGAGCCGATCTTCACCCTGACCGACCCGCGCGGCGACGACAACGGGGACGGCACGCTCCTCTATCCGCTCAAGTATTACGGCATGGCACCGGGCGACCTCGACCTGGTCTCGTTGAGCGCCAAGCGGGTGGACGGCGGAACGGAATTCGAGGCCACCTTCGCCAACTCGATCCGCCCGACGGCGCGGCGCACCATCGACGAGGGCGGGACGACACTCGACACTATTGCCCGTTTCGGCTTCTACACGACGAACCTCGACATCTACATCGACACCGACCGGGTTCCCGGCTCCGGGGCGACCAACACGCTCCCCGGGAGGAAGGCCGAGATCGATCCCAAATTCGCCTGGGAGCGGATGATCTGTTTGACCCCGCGCCCCTTCGACGCGCGCACGACGCTCAAGCGCATTCTCCTGAAGCAGCTCAAAAAAGAGCTCCGCGACAAAGAGGGGAAGGTCAGCAAGGAGGCGGCGGACCAGATCAAGACGACGCTCCCCGACGACGTCGACCAGCACATCTTCTTCCCCTCGCGCATCCGGATTTTCGGTCACGCCATCCGCTTCTTCGTCCCCGACACCTTCCTGGGCGGCCCGGCCAAGGCGACCTGGGCCTACACCGTCGTCGTCACCGGCGCCGACATCGATCAGCGTTTCGACCTCTCGAACGAGCTCAAGGTGACGCGGAACATCCAGGACAACCTGATGGTCCTCCCCGTCGGCATCGGCGGCGCCGACGACCGTTTCGGCGGCGGCCAGGAGGACGACGACATGCAGCCCCCGATCCTCGACCTGATCGTGCCGCCGGGGTTCACCCAGCAGCGGATTCTGCGCGACTACAACGTCCGGGATAAGAAGCCGGTGCAGTTGTTGGGGGTGGTGCCGGCGGAGGTGGCGGGGAAGAAGGAGCCGGAGAAGAAGTAGGCTTGATAGGAGATGGAGCTACCTATCGGGACCCTCCCCCCCTGGAGGGAGGTGGTTGGGTCAGGGACAGGAGGGGGGGCGACACGTCGGAATATCGGTTGAGAGCCTTGTTGGCCGGGCAAGAGGTACTGCGTCAGATTGAAGCATCCCGGAAAGCACGGAGAATCAGGTTGATGCGAGTCTGATAGCCGGGGCCCTGCGCCTTGAACCAATCAAGCACGTCACGATCAAGACGTAGCGAGACCGAAGCTTTGGGTGGCGCAGGCTTCAAGCCGTACCGTCGAATCACCTTGACCACGTGCTGCACATCCAACTCGGGATGCTCGTCGGCGAGGACGATATCCTCGTCTCGCATGGCCCGAACTCTTGCCCAATCGGTCCTAGAGGTTTTCGATGAGGAACGCGATTTCCCGCTTGGTTGCTTTGCGGAATGAGATGATGCGGATTTCATGGTCCGTCTCCGTGTGAACTATGGAAACTGGGAGACCGCGAAGAACGCCGACGCTAAGGAAGCGCTTCTCCCTATAGGCCAGGCGGTCGTCTTCAACGGTGCAGGTCGGTCCAGCGAAAACTTCGGGCGCATCGGCAAAGTCGAGACCGTGCTTTCTGAGATTGGCGACCCGTTTCGCCTCATCCCAGGCATAGCGCATAGACAGAGTGTATATACAAACCACCCGCGGCGCAAGTCGCGCGCTGTGGCGCTCAGGTGGGGCACTCTATGCTAGCCTATGCTCTGGCATAGGCCGCTGCGGCGGCCGGGAGGACGCCATGCAGACTGAACGGATCGTGCGCCTGTTCCGGAACGGACGCAACCAGGCTTTGCGCATACCGCGAGACCTTGAGCTCCCCGGCAACGAGGCCCTTCTCCATAAGGAAGGCGAACGGCTCATCATCGAACCGATGCCCCGACCGTCCCTCCTGGAGCTGTTGTCCACCTGGGATCCTCTCGAAGAGGAGTTTCCAGAGATCGACGACCTCCGGCACGCGGGCGAATTCGTCGACATTGTCCGTCACAAGGATCAGATCGAGCGCCAGCACGTGGGCTGCAATCAGGAGATCATTCGGGTCCGATCGGCTTTCCCGTCCGATCGAGGTGCACGCGGACCTCGGCATAGTGGTGCGCCTCTCGCTCGAAAACTGGCTCGCGCCTGAGGGGGCCTGGGGGGTAAGCCTTCAAGCAGCAGAGCCGGTATCGGCTCCCAACCGCAAACCCGAGCGATCCCAGGAAGCCCCGTATAACTGCTCTTCCGTGACGACGCGCCCGGCCAGCACCGCCGGCGGCAGATCTTCGGGCACGGACGCCTGACCGTCTTCCGCCGCGAGGAACCAGGTCTTCTCCATGTGGCCTGCTTCCGCCAGCCACTTGATTTCCTGCTGGACATACTCGCTGGCCGTCTGTACGTCGACGACGATGACAGGCGCGCATTGGATGAGGAGCCACACCGTGTGCTCCCACAGGGCCGGGCGAGTGCGCAGGCTCCAGACCCGCGGCGTCGCCGGGTTGTTGAAAAACCGATGGCCGAAGGACCCTTGGCGGACCCGATACGACGCTTCGGCGACGTAGTAGCTGCTCCCCTCGCGGCCCTCCCGATCCAGCAGGGTCACCCCATCCCGAGGCCACCAGGTTGCACGAAGATCGTGGAACAGGCGAAACGAGGCAAAGGTGCTCGTGCCGAGAAAAAGCCAGGCCGGAGGTCTCACCATGGAGATCTGGTGCATCAGGCCGTAGGCCAATACCAGCCCGGGGATGACCCAGGCGAAGACAGCGATGGGTATTTTGACGTAGAGCACGACGCAGACCGCCAGCCAGGGCATGAGACTGATCCCAGGCGCCTGCTGGAAGAAATCCTTGCGCGGCTGCCTCAGGCGCAGGAGAGTCATGATCAGCAGACCCTTGCAAAATCTCGCGGCTCCGAGCAGGCGAAGCACGGTCAAGGATTTCCTCACCGTCACCTGTAGCATCCTGACGACGTTCCAGAGAAGCCACGCGGACAGAAGGGTGAGGAGAAGGGCCACGAGCCAGGACGGCTTCGACTTCGGCGTCGGCAGAAGGCCGCCGGTCCAGCCAGGGACGAGCCGGTAGGCGCGGCCCAACGCCCAAGTGACGAACCATGAGTAGAGCGCCAGAGGCACGGAGACCACGAGGCTCTCGACGAGGATGAGACGGAGCGCGGAGGGACGGGCGTACTGCTTACGGGCGTGCAGAACGAGGCTCCACCAGAGCTCGAAGACGAGGAGAACCACGGACAGCAGCGCGAGGGCCAGGAGGAGCCAGGCCACGCGGGCCAGCATCGGAACCAGATTGGCGATGAAATAGAAGTCTCCGGTGGCGAGGAACTGCCACACCACGGCGGTATACCCGGCGAAGACCGCCCAATTGTCGAGCCAGAACAGCGCTCGTATGGCTGGATGCCAGACCAGCGGACCGCTTTGTCGTGGGCTGGCAGTACCTTCCGTAGGAAGCTCAGCGCTTGGCGAGTCTGTGTTCATGGCCGGGCCTGTACGCCTCGTTCTCGACGATCCACGCACGGAGCGATGGTGCTCAGAGGATGCCATTCTATGTGACCGCCGCGCTGCTGGCGATAACTGCCGTCCGGCATTCTGTGACCGCCGCACTGCTGGCGATGACCGCCGTCCGTCATTCTGTGATCGCCGCACTGCTGGCGATGACCGCCATCCGTCATTCTGTGACCGCCGGACTGCTGGCAGTGACCGCCTGACGGCATTCTGTGACCGGCAGAAGGCCCGCGATGATCGCCGAACAGGCCCTTGCGCTACAATCTGGCAGGTCTGTCGCCAAAAAGGAAGGAGAAATGGCGATGCTGGGGCGATTCTTCCAGGACCCTCTTACCCACTACTTCCTCTTCGGGCCGCGCGGCACCGGCAAATCGACCTGGCTGCATGCCAAGTACCCGGACGCCTTGTGGATCGACCTGCTCTCCCCCGAGGCGCAGCGGCAGTACGCCGCCCGGCCGGAGAGGCTGCGGGAGCTGGTGCTGGGGAACGCGGACCGGGAGGTGGTGGTCGTCGACGAGGTCCAGAAGGTCCCCGCGCTCCTGGACGTAGTCCACGAGTTGATCGAGCGGCGGCTCGGACCGCGTTTCATCCTGACCGGCTCCAGCGCGCGCAAGCTGCGGCGCGCCGGGGTCAACCTCCTGGCCGGCCGGGCTCTGGTGCGGTCGCTCCACCCCTTCATGGCCGCCGAGCTCGGCGACCGGTTCCGCCTGGATTCGGCCCTGACCCAAGGTCTCGTGCCCCTGGTCTGGGATGCGGAGCGTCCCGCCGAGTCGCTCAAAGCCTATGTCAGCCTCTATCTGCGGGAGGAAGTGCAGATGGAGGGCCTTGTCCGCCAGGTGGGCGATTTCGCTCGTTTCCTCGAGGTCGTCAGCTTCTCGCAGGCCGCGGTTCTCAACATGTCCGAGGTGGCCCGCGAGTGCCAGGTGAGCCGCAAGACCGTCGAGGGCTACCTCGGGATCCTCGAAGACCTCCTGCTCTC
>Ga0137403_10000274_pt1 | contig 65926 bp, 46 predicted proteins | sample CZOMad2_1_16fung_FD_122057 | JGI IMG/M metagenome (GOLD analysis project Ga0137403, IMG submission 122057) | Vadose zone soil fungal communities from Angelo Coast Range Reserve, California, USA - CZOMad2_1_16fungal (Hybrid Assembly) | ecosystem: Environmental > Terrestrial > Soil > Vadose zone...
GCCACCGCTTCAGCCGTCATCGGCATGATGATCGCCAGCGCGTCGCCGGGTTTGAATCCGCGTTGTTTCAGGCTGGAAGCCACGCGGTCGGTCAACTTTTTGAGTTCACCGACCGTCATGATTTCAATTTCTCCGCCTTCGGTTTGATGGATGATTGCGGGAGAATCGGCGGGCGCGGCGAAGCAACTTTCGACAATGTTGAACCGCGCATCCACCAGCCAGCGCGGATTTTCCACGCCACCGGACAAATCCATCACGCGGCTGAATGGTTTTTGAAAACGGATTCCCAGGCGCTCAATCGTCAACGCCCAAAACTCCTCGCGATTTTGCACCGACCATTTGTGCAAGGCTTCATACGAATCCACCTTCGCACGGCGCATCAACCACGCGATGTTTGTTGTCTTGATAAATTCCGGCGTTGGCGTCCATGCCGGCTGCGGCGACTCCGGCGCATCTTCGTTGGAACAATTATTCATTCCCACTTTCACTTACGGGCGTTGCACCACGACCGAGCAGCCCATGCCGCCGCCGACGCACAAAGTTGCGAGTCCGCGTTTGGGTTTTCGATGCGCGAGATGCACCAGCAGACGCGCGCCCGAAGCGCCGATGGGATGTCCCAACGCAATCGCGCCGCCATCGGGATTTACTTTTGCTTCGTCGAGTTTTAATTCTTTGATGCACGCCAAAGATTGCGCGGCGAAGGCTTCGTTCAGTTCAATCATGTCGAACTCGCTCACGTCGCGGGAAATTTTGCGCGTTGCGTGAACCGGCCCAAGTCCCATCAGCGACGGCTCGCAGCCGACCGATGCGCTCGCCGTAATGATCATCAGCGGTTTCAGTCCGCACTCGCGACCGCGTTCCTCGCCGCAAACCAAAAGCATCGCCGCGCCGTCGTTGATGCCGGAAGCGTTGCCCGCCGTGACCGTGCCGTTCGCGGTGAAAACAGGTTTGAGCGCGGAAAGCGTGGCGACCGTTGTGTCCGGGCGCGGCGGTTCGTCTTGTTCCAGTTTATCCACCGGCACAATTTCGTCGCGAAAATGTCCGGCAGCATTTGCGGCGGCGTAGCGTTGCTGGCTTTGCACGGAAAAAATGTCCTGCGCTTCGCGGGAAATTTTGTAGAGCGCGGCCAGCCGTTCGGCGGTCAGGCCCATGTGCTCGTTGCTGAACACGTCGGTCAAGCCGTCGCGCAGCACGGAATCTACCAGCACGCCGTTTCCAAACTTGTAACCTGACCGCGCGCGTTCCAAAAGATAAGGCGCGTTGGACATGGATTCCGTGCCGCCGCACAGGACGATCCGCGCCACGCCGCTTTGAATGGATTGCACCGCGAGCATGACCGCCTGCATTCCCGAAGCGCACATCATGTTGACTGTGAACGCGGGCGTGCTGACCGGCAGACCGACGCCGATGCCCACCTGCCGCGCGACGTTCATGCCGAGTCCCGCGCCGAGGACGTTGCCGACGATCACCGAATCAACGAGCGCCGGGTCAATGCCCGCGAGCGTTGCTTTTCCCGCCGCGACCGCGAGTTCGACGGCCGTGCGTTTGGCGAGCGCGCCGAGCAATCGGCCTTGCGGCGTGCGTTTGGCGGAGACAATCCAGATGGGTTTCATCATTGTATTATTAAATTCCAGCCGGGAAAAATTATCAACTCAAAGTCGTTATAGCACCTCTATTCTCAAGGCGGTGCGACCGGCGGCGCGTAGGAAAAAGTGTGCGCCAGCAACCACATCAGAAATAATGCCGTCGGCGCGAGCACCAATAATTGCAGCAAGCCGTAACCGACAAGATCGCGTGCTTTCATTTTCAAAATGCCCAGCAGCGGCAGCATCCAAAATGGATTGATGAGATTGGGCAGGGCTTCGGCGGTGTTATAGACTTGCACAATCCAGCCGAGATGCACTTTCAAATCGTTGGCCGCCGCCATGACGTAGGGCGCTTCGATCAACCACTTGCCGCCGCCGGACGGAACAAAAAGTCCAAGCGTCGCGGAATAGATTGCGACGAAAACGGGATAGGTGTCGTGATTGGCGGCGCGCACGAAAAAGTCCGCCATGATTTTGGAGATGGGAGAAAACGAAATGATTCCAAAAATGCCTGCGTAAAAAGGAAATTGAATCAGGACGCCAGCCGTCGCCGGCACGGAGGCGGAAACCGCGCGCGTGAAAGAACGCGGCCGCCAGTGCAACAGCATTCCGAGCATGAGAAACATCAGGTTGTAGGTGTTGAGGTCGAGGGCGGAGCGCGGGCCTTTCACGACAATCACCTGGCCGAGATAAGCGAAACCGAGAAGGCAGATTAAAATCGTGAGCACCGGCGTGTATTCGAGCCATTCGCCGGGCGTGCGGCGGGGTTCAATTTCCTTGATCATCGGTTCGAGCGACACGCCGAAGGATTCCGCCGTGCGCACGGACTTTCCGGTCGGCGCGGAAAAATACGCGACGGTCACGGCGACAATCAGAAGAATGATTGCCGTCAAAATACTTTGCCAGGAATAGATTGTCTGGCTCAACGGAATCAGGCTGCTGATTTTCAAAAGCGCGGGCGGCATGGCGGTTTTCGTCGCCATCAACAAAGCCGCCGAAGATGAAAGTCCCAGCGCCCAAACGCTGCCGAGTCCCAGATACGCCGCCGCGCCGAGCGCGCGATAATCCGCGCCGGATAATCGCCGCGCAATTTCCCGCGCCAGAAAGCCCGCGAAGATCAGGCTGAAGCCGTAGGAGATCAGCGACGTGGAAGTTGAAACCAAAGCCACGAACGCGACCGCGCCGCGCGGCGTCGTGGGAATGTTCGCCAGCCAGCGGATCAGCCGATACACCGGCGGCGAACTGGCCACGACGTAGCCGCCCACGATGATCATCACCATTTGCATGGTGAACGGAATCAAACTCCAAAAACCTTCGCCGAAAAATTTCACCAAATCGGTGGCAGGACTGCCCGCAATCAATCCGCCAAAAAACACAATGATCGCGGCCAGCAATGCGAAAACAAACGCATCGGGAAACCAACGTTCCGACCAGTCGGCCATGATTGAACCCAATCGCGCGAAGATTGCGGATGAAGTGCCAGCATTCGTAGCATCAGTTTTGCCGGAAGGATTTATTTGAGACATATCTGCTGGATAAATTAATTTGCGTCCGATTTGACATCAAGATGATGTGAGTCGGCCAAATTACAATGAAAACTGTTACCGTAATCTTGCCTTTTACTGAACTGGCACAACTATCACATCTTTGACTCTGGATTCTGGCGTCACTTTCAGATTCGTAACTTTGCCCTTTTCCACATGGCCTTCCACGGTTGTCTCGTAAGGCGCGTGCAGTTTGAAATCCGCCGTCCAACCGGCAGGCCATGCGGGCAAAAGCTGGATGCGTTTGCCGTCGCATTGCATCAGCATCAGTTGCAGCGTGATCATGCCGGAACCGCCGTTGTCGAAATCAGGAATCCAGTCGTGTCCCGCTTTCCAAAACCACGCGAAACGCTCGTCGCCGTAATCGGTGAATTCTGCGGTGGCGGCTTTTTTGGCGTCGCCCGTCAATCCCAGAACGGCGGCTTGCGTTCCGTCCTGTCCCCAGCAGGTGTCCTGATGAAAAAGCCGGGCGGCGAAGGTGTCTTGCGCAAGTTTGAGTCCGGGTTTGCACACGCCGTAAAGACGATAGGGAAACGCGACGTAAAGTTCCGGGTTTTCGCCGTTGCTGGTCTTGCCATATTTTTCAGCGGGAAGAATTGTGGGCGTGCCGTTGGTGTCGCCAACGCCGAACGGCGGCAGTTTTCCACGGACGGTTTTGCCCATTGGAATCGGCGGCAAATCTTTGAGCGTTTTGGCCCAGGCAGTCCGCTGATTTTTGGAAGTCAAATTTTTCGGGAGCGATAGAAGTCGCGGAATGGCGGCTTTGAGTCCGGCAATGTCCGGCGTCGGGTTCATGGCGTCGAGTTGATAAGTCTCCAGGGATTGCACCGGCGCCATCCGAATTTTTCCATCGGCATCACGCGGCCAATGCTGGTCGTAGTAAGTCACGATGGCATCGGCAAACGGGACAATTGAATCGCGCGCAAAATCGGCGTCTTGAGTCTGGTCATAATAATCGAGCATTTCAGCGATGACTTCCAAAGTTCCCTGAATGTGATAACGCTGCCAGTGGCTTTGTATTTCGTTGGACGGATTGTTTTCGCCGAAATCGTGCAGCCTCGGCAGTCCCCAGAAATGCATCGTCTCGGGGAAACTTGCGCCAGCGTGATGATAATAAAGCTGCATACGATCCTTCTCCAGCGGCAGCGCGTTCACATACATGGCAAACCACGGCTTGAGCAAATCATAATCTCCCGTCGCAACCAACGGCCAGTAAAGGAGACGGTTGTTTTGGTTCCAATAGCAATCATCCCATTGACGGTAATCTGGATTGTGGTCTCTCGATGTGGTCTTCGCGTCCGCCGCCATATCATGCCCGACGGTAAAAAGTCCGCCGTTGAACTTCACCGGCTGTTCACCGCGCGAGGACGCGGCGATCATGTAACGCTGCATGACGTAGCCTTGGGAAACTTTTGCCGCATCCGCAGTTCCGGCGACATGAATCCAACTGCGATTCCAAAAATCCCGCCACCATTGCCCGTGCGCCGACCAAGCCGGGGACAAATCCATCGGTTCAATTTCTTTAACCAGCGCATCAAGATTATTTTTCCAAGCTTGCGCCGAATCAACCGGACGTTCGGTCAGCGCAATCAAATCGAGCTGGAAATTTTGACTTGGCGACGCTGATTTCAAAGTGTGGTCATCGCCGCTGACCAGTCCCGGCCCGGTCAGGGTTGCCCCGAAACAACGGTGCAAAAGCGGGTCGGGATATTTTGAGATGAGCGGTTCCAGATGTTCCTGCTTGAGCAGGGAAGGATACATGCTGCTTGGATTAAAATGGCACCATGTGATGCGATCCGCGCCGGCGGGAAAAACCGTGTCCGTGCCGCGCCAGAGTTCCAATCCCGCCTGAAAAGTTCCGGGCTGTTCCAAATGCGCCTCGGTGTGGATCACCGGATGATTCGCATCAATCCAAACGCGGACGGTATTTTCGCCGCTCTTCAATTCAACGCTGCCGTTTTCCAGCTTGAGGACTTGAGTAAAATTGGTGGCTCCCGCAAATGGATTTGGATTCAACCGGATGCGCACACGGCCAAGTTTCATCAGCGCATCCGTTTCAGCCCACGCGTCGGCCTTGGCCACGAGCAGCAACAGATCGCCGTTCTGCTCCGTCCAGACATTGGCGGCGATGTCGCCGTTGCCGACCGGCATGGAATCATTTTCATTTGTTCCCAGCGCCGTCCAAGTCACGTCGTTTTCGGCGATGAATGGGTTGGCGACACTTTTAGAATCTTGCGCCCAAAGCGGGATTGCAAAGCACGCTAAAAATAAAAACGACGGCAATAATTTCACAGGCAATGAAGGAAGTTTTGGCATGACGCTAAATAACATTGCGGGAGATTTATTACAATTGATTTTTTGATTTCACAAACATCCACCGTCGAAAAACGGCGCCAATATGTTCATCTTTTCCATTGCGAAAAAACTCGCCGCCGGATTTATTCCAATTCATTTTGTAAAGGTGCTTCATCGAGAAAAACCGAAATATAAAACATCGCGCGACCGCAAAAAGCGCGGTGGCGGTTTTGGTGTTTGGATTTTTCTCATTTTAGCCATCGTGGCGATTTATTTCTTCTGGCGGCATGAGCATTTCAAAAAATATGCTCCGGCAAAAACGGTTGTTTCCAAAACGTCACCCAAGCCGTTCACGGTTTCGCGTCAATCGTCGGTGGATTTTCCGCGAGCAGTTCATGACGTTTTTGAAGCGCAAGTCGCGTTGGCGCGTCGCGGCATTTCGCCGGGTTCGCTGGACGCAGCCGTCGGTTCGCAGACGCGCGCGGCGATTTTGGTTTTTCAGCAATTTCAACATTTGCCGATCACCGGAAAATTGGATGCTCTCACGCGCTCAAATTTGATGCTCGACGCGCCAATCCTTGCAACTTACACGGTGACGACGAATGATTTGGCGCGTTTACAGTCGCTGGGCAAAACGTGGATTGAGAAATCGCAGCAGTCGGCACTGGATTACGAAACGGAATTGGAATTGGTTGCGGAAAAAAGTCATTCGCATCCGGCGCTGATTCGATTGCTCAATCAAAATGTAAATTGGACAAACATTTCTGCCGGAACGGTTTTGAAAATTCCAGACGTGAATTATCCCGAACCAAATGACAAGGCGGCATTTGTCGCGATTCACTTGTCTGAAAAGTTTTTGGAAGCGTTCGACGCGCAGACGAATTTGCTGTTGCACGTTCCTTGCAGTATCGCGGCGAAAGTGGAAAAACGTCCGGTCGGCGAATTGCATGTGGTCGTCGTCGCACCGAATCCAAATTACACGTTTGACCCGGAACTTTTTCCCGAAGCGCCGGAATCCAAAACGCTCGACCATAAATTAATTATTCCGCCCGGCCCGAATAATCCCGTCGGTGTGGCGTGGATTGGTTTGGATAAAATTGGCTACGGCATTCACGGCACGCCGGTTCCCGAGCAGGTTGGCCGCACGGAATCGCACGGCTGTTTCCGGCTGGCGAATTGGGACGCGGAGTATTTGGTGAATTTGGTTTGGGCCGGCATGCCGGTTTTCGTCGAGCCGTGAAGGATATGCCCTTGATTTCGTTCGCAAGTCGGCAACGCGCGCGTTATTTTTATCCCATGACCGATTCGCCTGTCGCAAGTCTTTATGTCCACGTCCCGTTCTGCGCGCAGAAATGCGCGTATTGCGCGTTTTATTCCGAGGCGTCGAGCGGCGAATTGATCAATCGTTTCGTCAACGCGCTTATCCGTGAAATGGAAATCGTCGCCGACGATCTCAAGCCAAAAACCATTTTCTTCGGCGGCGGAACGCCATCGCTTTTGAACCTGCGCCAGTGGAAGCAAATCCTCCGCGCGATGGAAAAATTGAACCTGCTCGGCGCGGAGGAATTTTCCGTCGAATGCAATCCAGCAACAGTTTCAGCCGACAAAGCAAAATTACTCCGTGATTTCGGCGTCAATCGCATTTCCATGGGCGTGCAATCGCTCGATGAAAAACTGCTCGACCGGCTTGGACGAATTCATTCGCGCGAACAGGTTTTCAAATCGTTCGACATTTTGCGGCGCGCCGGATTTGAAAATATCAATCTTGATTTGATGTTCGCCATTCCCGGCCAGACGATGGAAATCTGGCGCGACACATTGCGCGAAGCGATTGCGATGCAAAGCGAACATTTGTCCAGCTACGAAGTCATTTACGAAGATGACACGCCGTTGTTCCAACAATTGCAAGCCGGTGAATTTTCCGTGGACGAAAATCTCGCGTGCGAAATGTATGAAGAATTGATTTCGTTCGCGATACGCGCGGGATTTCAACAATACGAAATCGCAAATTTCGCTAAAGGCGCAATCGAAGGAAAAATTCCTGCGCTTGCCTGCAAACATAATGTCAATTACTGGCGCGGCGGAGATTTTTACGGCCTCGGCCCAAGCGCGACCGGTTATGTTCGCGGCGTCCGCACAAAAAATTGGTCGAACACGCAACTTTACTGCGAACAACTTGAAAAAGGAAAACGCGCGATTGAATCCAGCGAAGAATTGCCGCCGCTCAAACGCGCTGGCGAAACGGCGGCGTTCGGTTTGCGGATGAACTCCGGCTGGCCGTTTGAAGAATTTCGCCGCGCGACGAATTTCGATTTGCGCGACGGATGGAATTCCGAAATGGAACAATTGATCGAACGCAATTGGGCCGCACGCGATGCAAATCGTTTTCAACTTACGCCACAAGGATTGCGGTTTGCCGACGCTGCGGCGGAAATGTTTTTGCGTTAAATCGGCACCGGTGAGGCGAGCGTCCCCGCGAGCCGTTTTGAAAATTGTTCCGGCTCGCGAGGACGCTCGCCCCATCAAAAATTTCTAAACCAGCGGCAATCTCACCGTAAAAGTCGTTCCGACATCTTCTTCACTCGCCACTTCAATCGTGCCGCCGTGTGCGGCGATGATGGCTTTGCAAATGGCCAGGCCAAGGCCGGAATTGCTCGCGCCGGTGCGTGATTTATCACCACGATAAAATCGTTTGAAGACGTGCGGCAAATCCAGCGGAGAAATCCCCTGCCCCGTGTCGCCGACGGTCAGCACGGCCAAACCACTTTGCGATTCCAGCTTCGCGCGAATTTCGCCGCGCGGCTTGTTGTATTGAATTGCGTTCGTCAAAAGATTTGTGACCACTTGCGACAATCGGCCGGAATCGCCGGTGATTTCAATCGACGAAAGTTCGGAAACCAATTTCAATCCATGCTCTTCGGCAATCGGACGAATCATCTCAATGCAATCGTGAACGGTTTGTTTGAAATCAAGCCGCTTGCGTTTGACATGTTCTTGTCCCGCATCAAGCCGCGCCAATTCGAGCAGCGCGGAAATCAATTTCTTCATCCGCTGCGCCGCGCGCTGGCAAGCTTCGACGGTTTCCTTGTAATCCTTCGCTTCACGTTCGCGATTCAACGTCGTTTGCGTTTGCGTCAAAATAACGGAAACCGGCGTGCGCAATTCATGTGCGGCGTCGGAGGCGAATTGTTTTTGCTGCGCGAAGGCGGATTCGAGGCGCGCGAAAGTAGAATTCAAAACGGAGGCGAGTTGTCCAAGTTCGCTTTCAGCCTCGGCGACGTTGATGCGCTGCGACAAATCGCCTGCGGAAATTTTCACGGCAGCATCGCTGATGGAATTAATTGGACGAATAGCATGGGAAATTAGCAAATGACCGATGATTAATCCTGCAAACAAAATAAATAAGCCGTCCATAATTTGTTTGAGCAGAAATCGCCGAAGTTCTTGTAATTCTGACAAAATCGAATGGCCAATGAGAATATCGTAATCCTGTCGTTCGTTCCGAATGGAGACAATCAATTCGTAATTGTCGTCGTGTTTTTGCAAAACATCACGCGCTTGCGATTCACCGCGCGGCATTTGGGCTGGATTCCAACTGTTTGGCGCAATCAAATCCGCAGGCGCATTCGTGGAGCGCATCACTTCTTTGCCATCTGGCAGCCAGATTACGGAGTAATAACCGGCAGCGGCTATATCTTGAAAATATGAAACAACTGCTTCTTTTGGAAAATGAGGTTCAGGAAATCGTTCTTCCGGTGGTCGCGTTTCTGGCGGCAAATCGCTAAAGGGGGGCAAATGGACAACATGCATTAAGTTTTGAAATTCCGTGTGCAGCGTCCGGTCAACGTAGTTAAGTTGACGGTCATGCTCCATTTGATAAGAACTCGCAACTCCCGCAGTGATTGTTAAGGCGAGAATCAGGCCATACCAGATTTGCAGTCGCCATTTGATGGAATTAAAAATTTTCATTCGATGCAATAGCCGTGCCCGCGCCGCGTGGCGATGAATTCCGCGCCGAGCTTTTTGCGGACGTTGGAAACGTGGACGTCGAGCAGGTTGGACAACGTCTCGTCATTTTCATCGAACAGATGCTCGTAAAGCTGCGTGCGCGTGACGACTTCGCCGCGATGCAACGCCATAAATTCCACGAGCGCGTATTCACGCGCCGTCAATTCAACCGGTTTGTCCTTGAGCAAAACAGTTCGCGCCGCCGTGTCAATTTTCACGTCGCCGATTTCGATGACGTTGGTGGTCTTGTTCGCGCTGCGGCGGATAATGGCGCGCAGGCGTGCGAACAATTCGGACAAATCGAACGGCTTGACGAGATAATCGTCCGCGCCGGTATCAAGGCCGCGCACGCGGTCACGCGTCTGGTCGCGCGCGGTGAGCATGAGCACGGGAGTTTTTTTTGTTTTACGAAGGCGCGAAAGAATTTCCCATCCGTCCATTTTCGGCAGCATCACGTCGAGGACGATGGCGTCGTAATCAGAGTTTTCAGCTTTGTAAGAGCCTTCCTCGCCATCGGCGGCGGCGTCCACGGCGTAACCTTCCTCACGCAACGCCTGTGCGAGGCTGCGGAGCAAATCGGGTTCGTCTTCGACAATCAGGATTCTCATGCGCACTTGATTTAACACGGAATTTTGTCACCGTCACTCTCGCAGAAGGAACCTTAAGTTTGGATGAAGAAATTTTGGCGGCTGTAAATTGTCCGGCTTCATGTTTTCTTAAGGTTCATTCGCGTAAAGTCGGAGCATGAAAACAATTCTCACGCCAATTGTTATCGGAATTATTTTTTTGAACTTCAACGCCTTCGCCGATCCGCAAATTGATTCCTGGCTCACGGCTTATTCGGGCAAATACGCGCGCGTCTATACGAATGACGCGATGAAAACGGCGGGCAATACGCTGACGAATTGGACAAATGGCTCGCAAACGCAATCGTCACCGGCGTATTGCGGCATTCAGGAAATTTATTCATCGTCGGATTGGATTTACATCCGCAGCACCGGCCTCGGCAGCTACATCATGGGGCCGTGGTATTTGAATTCCGGGCGCACGACGATGTTCCCAAATCTGCCGGTGAATCAAAAATTGCTCTTCCGTTTTCCGCGAACGAACGGCGTGCCGACGACAAAAACAATTTCCGGCGGCGGACAAATCGGAATCTTCGTGGACGGCGTGGAAATGTATAACAGTTGGGATGCTTACACATGGAGCACCGTTTCAAATGTGGACGCCCAAAACATCACCGGCTATTGGAATCGCGACGCTTATGTCAATGAAGGCGTATCGTTCGACCCCGGCTACGCGCACCAGCAAAACACCGGCGTCTATCATTATCATGCCGACCCGATTGGCCTGCGCTATTTGCTCGGCGACCGTGTGGATTTTAATTCCACGACAAAAACGTATTCTGAATCCACAAACACGGCGACAAAACATTCGCCAATCCTCGCATGGACGAGCGATGGTTGTCCGCTTTACGGGCCTTACGGCTATTCCAACGCGACAAATTCAAACAGCGGGATTCGCCGGATGATTTCCGGCTACGTCATCCGCGATGGAAATTACGGCACGAGCAATTTGACCGCGAACGGCCGCAAAACCATTCCGCAATGGGCGGTGAGAATTTACAACGTCGCTTCCAATCAGCTCGGTCCAAACGTCATCACCGCGCATCCGCTCGGCGATTACATGGAAGACAATGATTATCTCGGCGACCACGGTTATGTGCAAGGCGTGGATTTTGATTTGGACGAATACAACGGGCGTTATTGCGTCACGCCTGAATTTCCCGGCGGCACTTACGCTTACTTCGTGAGTGTTTCATCGAACGGCACGCCGACATTTCCCTACAACATCGGCCGCGCCTTTCGCGGCAACCCGGTCGGCGGCAGCATCATAGCAATCAGTGAAAGTGTCGCGACAAATTTCCTCGGCAACACGAATTTAACTTCGACGCTCAATTCGCCGACGGTGAAAAATGGCAGCGTGACTTTGACATGGAGCGCAGTCGAAGGCGGCAGTTATCAAGTGGAGGCTTCGACGAATTTGTCCGATTCATCCGGCTGGACGGTTGTTTCCAGCGGAAACACTTCGCCGCCAAATCAAGTCACTGCGGGCTATACGAATATCACTTCGCTTGATACGAGATATTATCGCGTCGGAAGAACCGGCATTAAGACATTTGACGGCGCCGGCACAACTTTGTTTGCGACCAATTCCGTCGCGCCCGGCGGCAGCGCCTCTCGCGGACAAACCGTTGTTCTGACAATTACTCTGCCCAACTCGCCACCAAATCCGCCCGCTGGCGCGCCGATTTCCAGCGTCACCATCGGCAGCATCACGGCGTCGAGCGCGACCAGCATCGCCACCAATTTAGTTCAAGCCGTTTTCACGATTCCGTCCAATTACACGCCGACTGGTTCGCAAAATGTGAACGTCCAATTCAATCCAAATCCGCCTTACTCGCTGACCGGCGGATTTACCATAAATTGAAAATTGGCGGGGCGGGCGTCCCCATGAGCCGAAAATAAAAAATGAACCGCGCGCTGAAAAAAATCATTCTGCTCCCGCTCCTGCTGGCGACCGGCGCGAACGCGGCGGATTTGCGCGTAGAATTTTTCCCGCAGTTCAACAATGCGCCGCTCGCTTTCGACGTGCTTACAAATCAAACCGCCAACGGCCAAAAAATTTCCGTCATGCGACTGGATTTTCTTTTGTCTGATTTTGCATTGCGCCGTGCGGATGGAACTTGGATTGAACAGAAAAACTTTTTCGCGTTCATCGGAGCGCGAGACGGCAGAACGAATTTCACGCCCGAAAATGTTCCCGCCGGAAATTACGACCGCATCCGTTTTCACATCGGCCTTGAACCGCAAATCAATCATGGCGATGCCGCGCGATGGCCGGCGGGTCATCCATTGAATCCCAACGTGAACGGCTTGTATTGGGGCTGGTCGCGCGAATACGTCTTCCTCGCACTCGAAGGCGGCTGGCAAAACGGCGGCAAGCGAAGCGGCTTTTCTTATCACATCGCGACTGACCGCGAATTGATGATGATTGAATTACCAGTGCAATTAAACCTGAATTCCAGCCGGGAAATTCAGATTGCGCTGAACGCCGATAAAATCTTTTCCACGCCAAATAAGATTCAATTGAGCGACACAACCGACACAAGCCATTCGCGGACAAATGATTTGCTTGCAGTTCAATTACGAGAGAATGTTGAAAACGCATTTGCAGTTGAAAATGTGAAACCATTTTCGCCGATGGCGGAATTGACACATGGAACAAATCACATCGTAATCGCGCCGAACGCCACACCGTATCGGCTGACGATTTCGCAATTCGCACCGCAACCGGATTTGCCGCGCGACAATCCGCTGACCGGCGAAGGCGTCGCGCTCGGCAGTAAATTATTTTTCGACCGGCGGCTTTCGGCGGACAATTCGCAATCGTGCGCCTCTTGCCATCATCCGCAGGAAGCATTTTCAGAGAGGCGACGGTTTAGTCGCGGCATTGACGGTGACATCGGCACGCGCAATGCCATGCCGCTGGAAAATCTCGCATGGAAATCGTCGTTCTTTTGGGATGGGCGGGCGGCGACGTTGCGCGAACAGGTTTTGCAGCCGATTCAAAATCCAATCGAAATGCACGAATCGTTGACGAGCCTCGTCGCCAAAATTTCCGCCGACAAGGATTATCCACGACTTTTTCAAAATGCGTTCGGGTCGCCGGAAATTTCTTCGGATAAAATCGCCCACGCGCTGGAGCAATTTTTACTCGTGCAGGTTTCCTTCAATTCCAAATTCGACCGCGTGATGAATGGCACGGAAAAATTTTCGGATGATGAACAGCGCGGCTTCGTTTTGTTCAATACGGAATATGATCCGTATCACGGCCAATATGGCGCGGATTGTTTTCATTGTCACGGCGGGCCGCTGTTTCAGAGCCAGAATTTTGCGAACAACGGATTGGATTCTGCATTCAGAGATTTAGGCCGTTACAAAGTCACGAAGCGCCCGGGCGATGAAGGCAAATTTTCCGTGCCATCGCTGCGCAACGTCGCAGTCACCGCGCCATATATGCACGACGGTCGCTTCCAAACCCTCGAAGAAGTCGTCGAGCATTATTGCACGGGCATGAAACGCAGCGCCACGCTCGACCCGAACCTTGCCAAACATCCTGACGGCGGCGTGCCGTTGAGCGCGGAAGACAAACGCGCGCTCGCGGCATTTCTGAAAACGCTCACGGATGAAAAGTTTTTACGGCCTGCCGCGCCTGCGAATCTGGCCGCAAAATAATTCGCCAAAAACTTTTCAACTTCATCTTCGCTTAAGGTTGCTTCGCGTAAATTGACGGCATGAAAAATGAAAACAGGCGTCGCCGGCAATCCATGCGGCGCATTTCTTTAAGCGGCGGAAGGTTTGTGTTTTTTGTGATCCGCATCATTCAGAAAGCAGTCGAGGCCAAATAATTTTAACAATTCACACCGGCAAAAAGAAAGAGAACACAAAATGAAAAGAACAATGAAAGCAATGCTGGCGGCGCTGGCGCTCGGCGCGTCGGCCTTCGCGGCCAACGCGCAGGATGCAAACGACGACGGTCAAAACGGCTCGCCACGCGGCCATCGTCCGCCGCCACCGGCAATCATCGGCGCGATTGACGCGAACCACGACGGCGTGATTGATGCGGACGAAATCGCCAATGCCAGCGCCGCGCTGAAATCGCTGGACAAAAATGGCGACGGCGTGCTGACGCCGGACGAGTTTGTCGGACAGCGGCCGCCACGTCCACCACAGGATGACGACAACAATGCCGACGGCCCAGCGGGAGCGCCGCCAAACGGCGAATGATTCTGTTCGTGTGAACAGAAAGCGGCGGGTTGCTGTGAAATTCAGGTGTGAACAGTCAATCCGCCGCTTGGTTTATAAAACAATTTGCAGACAATGAATCCATCAATCCAAACACCGGGCGCGATTGCAGCGGCCGTTGACACAAATCAGATGGACGAAACACTGATAAATAAATTGCCGCCGCCGAACGTGCCGCTCGTGGCGCCGCCGGGCGCGAACGACATTTCCGGCGCAACATTTGGCAGTTACCGGCTCGTCCGCAAAATCGCGCAAGGCGGGATGGGCGTGATTTATGAAGCGATCCAAACAAAGTTGGACCGCAAGGTGGCGCTGAAAATTTTATCGGAGCCGCTGGCGGCGCGCGCAGAATTTCTTCAGCGCTTTGAGCGCGAGGCCAAGGCCGCCGCCGCATTGAATCATCCGAACGTTGTCCAGGTGCATGATTTTGGCAAATTCGATGGCCGCCCTTTCATCATCATGGAATTCATCGAAGGCCAGAATCTTTCGTCTTACGTCGCCATTCGAGGAAAACTTCCGACCGAAGAAGCACTTGATATTGTTGAGCAGGCAGCACGCGCGCTCAAGGCGGCGGCAGAAAAATCAATCATTCACCGCGACATCAAGCCGTCCAATCTGATGCTGACACGCAATGGAATTGTGAAAGTCGCCGATTTGGGTCTCGCGAAAATTTTGACGCAGGATTCGGAATTGACGATGAGTAATATCATCGGCTCGCCGCATTTCATCGCGCCGGAGCAGGCAGCAGATTCTAAAAATGCCGACCATCGTGTGGACATTTATTCGCTCGGCATCACGCTATTTTTTCTGCTGACGGGAAAATATCCTTACGATGGCAATTCGCCGATTTCCATCGTGCTGGCGCACACGCAAAAGCCTTTGCCCAGCGCGGCGGAACTCGGCGTGGAATTGCCAGCCGAAGTCGAAGCGCTAATCCATCGCATGGCGGCAAAAAATCCCGAAGACCGCTATCAGGATTACGATTCGCTGCTCGCCGATTTGCATCTCGTCAAACAAGGTCATGCGCCGATGACATTGCCGTCACCGCCGACAGAACCACTGGAACCGCCAAAATCGAAAAAGGAACTTGTCGCCGGAATTTTGATTTTAGCCTTTGTTTTGCTCGTCGCAATCGCATCGGTGATTTTTGTTATTTCAAAAAAGCAGTCGCCGCAAAATAAAATTGCAGCGGCAAATCCAACTGCGGCGTCCGTTGAATCCGCTGCGCCTGTTGCCACACCGCCGATAGAAAACAGACCTGCGCCGCCGCAACAACCGGAAAATAATTTTCAGCCGCCGCCGCAACAGCAACAGGGTGGAAATGATAATCCGCCGCTGATGCTGTTGATTGGCGCGCTGGACGCAAATCATGATCGAGTGATTGATAAAAATGAAATGGCCAACGCCGGCGCGAACTTGAAGTCTCTCGACCGGAATAATGACGGCAAATTGGAACCGGACGAATACCTGACCACAACTGATCTGGCCAGCGGCAACTACAAACAATTTCGCATTTACAATGCGCTCCGTCCGGATACCGGCAATGCGATTGGTTCAAATGAAATTGCCAACGCGCCAGCGGAATTGAAGCAACTCGACGCAAATGGCAATGGACAATTGGATCCGCAGGAATTTGGTCCGGCTGGCGCGCCTCCTCCGAATGCGGCTGGAAATCCGCAAAGCGGTCCGCCAAATGGCATCAGGCAGGGTAATCGCCCTCCGCCTCCGCAGTAATAGCAAGCGTCAAATCCCAATCAGCGCCGCGCCGATGACACCAGCGGAATCGCCGAGTTGATTTTTGACAATGGATGTTTCCAGCGAATCGCTGAAAACAAATTTGGCAACTTGCGCGATGCCTTCCGAGTAAAGCGCGTCGAATTTTGAAACGCCGCCGCCGAGAACGATCACGTCCGGGTCGAGCACGTCAATGAGATTGGCCATTGCGCGACCGAAATTGCCAAAGAACATTTTCATGAACTCAACCGCCTTCGCGTCGCCTGCATAAAAATCTTTTTCGATTTCGCGGAACGGTTTTTTGATCCCGAATTGTTCCGCATAACGCGCTTCCGCTCCGCCGCCGCTGATGCAAGTCTCCACACAACCGCGATTGCCGCAGTAACAGAGCGGCCCATTGGGATCAATGCTCATGTGCCCCCATTCACCGGCGATGGCCTGCCGCCCGACAATGACCTCGCCTTTGTGGACGATGCCGCCGCCGCAACCCGTGCCCATGATGACGCCGAAAACCAAATTCTTTCCCTTGCCCGCACCGTGCAAAGCCTCGGCCATCGTAAAACAATTCGCATCATTTTGAATCTCAATTTTGCGTCCCAAGAGATTTTCCAAATCAGATTTCACCGGCTGGCCGTTCAAGCAAACGGTGTTGGAATTTTTCATCAGGCCGGTGCGTTGAGAAATCGCGCCCGGCGTGCCGATGCCAAATGTATGCGGTTTGTTTTGAATGCTCGCCGCCAACTCGTTGTGAAGTTCCTTGATACGATTCAGGATGCTGGTGCAACCCTTTTCCTGCTGCGTCTCGATGCGTTTGCGAAAAAGTTCGCGGCCTTGTTCATCGAGAACAATTCCTTCAATCTTCGTGCCGCCGAGGTCTATGCCGATGCGAAACATTTTTCAAATTTCCTAAATATCGCTCAAATAAATCCGCCGGTTGCGCCACAAATAAATCATGCCGGACGCCGCCGTCAGCACGACCGTCAGCCACAGCGCAATTTCGGTGAAGGTTACCGACCAGCCTTGAAAAATACTTTGCAACAGCGGCGGCCATTCGTTTTTGGCGTCGGTCACGAGCAGCGCGATGATGGCAGCGATCTGTGAAATCGTTTTGTGTTTTCCAAACCGTTCAGCCGACAGCACAACGCCCTTTGACGCCGCCAGCAACCGCAAACCCGTAATCGTCAGCTCTCGTGCGACGATGACGATGACCATCCACGCGGCGACCTTGACCGGCGCGTCGGGTTGCAAACGGCTGCTTTCGACAAATGCGATGAAGGCCGAGCAGGTCAGGATTTTATCCGCGAGCGGGTCCATCAAAATTCCAAAATTGGTGATGAGTCCGCGCGCCCGCGCGATTTTGCCGTCGAGAAAATCCGTGAAGCTGGCGATGCAAAACAGAACCAGCGCGAGCGTATGGCGAAATGGAATCGGCGTCGGCCAGAACAGCGCCCAAAGAAAAAACGCCGTCAGCACGAAACGCGAAACCGTCAATTTGTTTGGCAAATTCATTTTTTGAAAATCGCAGGAGACGACGTAAGGAGTCTCATTATTCAATTAAAAATTGAGCCTCGTTACCTCGGCTCCTACAAATTTTATGCGCCAAACTTGTCGAACATTTTTGCATTCGCCTGCATCAGGCGCATCAAGAATTTCGATTCAAACACGCCGAGCGAGCCGTTGTTCGCGCCGGTTTCTGTGAAGCGTTCCAATTTGTCCGAGCCGCTCAACGCCGAATGCAGCAGCACCGGTTGAGGATGCCATGAATGACCTTTGACCGCGACGGGCGTCGAATGATCGCCGGTGACAACCAGCACGTCCGGTTTTTTGCGCAACAAGATCGGCAGTGCGGCGTCGAAGTATTCAATCGCTTTCATTTTCGCGACGAAATCGCCGTCCTCGCCGGATTTGTCGGTGTATTTGTAGTGGATGAAAAAGAAATCGAAGTTGTCGTATTCCTTGAGGTAGCGCTCGAACTGTTCCTGGATCGTCTGCACTTCGATTTTTTTCATGCCGACGAGTTGCGCCAGCCCTTTATACATCGGATAAACCGCGAGGCACACGGGCTTGAGCAAATAGCGTTCTTCAAAAATCGGAATATGCGGTTGATGCGCGATGCCGCGCATGAGAAAACCGTTCGCCGGTTTTTCATTTGCGATAATCGGCAGCGCAAGTTTGTAAAATTCCGCTATCAGCCCGGCCATTTTTTTCTGGCCGGAATTATTTTCGTCGCGCAGATGAACTTTCGGAACCACAAATCCTTCACGGTTTGGATCGGCGTCTGTCAGCGGGCCTTCCAGACCTTTGCCGCGAAAGATGACGACGAAACGATGTTCCTTGCCGGCCTTGATCAAAATTTCCGTGTCGCCGATTTTTTTGATTTTGGCCGAAAGCATCGCGCACAATTTTTCACAAACGTCCGTTGCAATCCTTCCGGCACGACGGTCGGTGACAATTCCTTGCGCATCAAGTGTGCAAAAATTCGCGCGGGCGCAAACGTCGCCGGGTTTCAATTCGACGCCGAGGCCGAGCGCCTCGATGACGCCGCGACCGACTTGAAATTCCAGCGGGTCATAGCCGAAAAGCCCCAAATGTCCCGGCCCGCTGCCGGGCGTGATGCCGGGCGCGACGGGAATCATCCGGCCTTGCGCCGATTCTCTTGCGATCTTGTCGAGGTTCGGCGTCGTGGCGGCTTCGAGCGGCGTGAGAAAATTTTGTTCACGCGTGGCAATGTCGCCGAGGCCGTCCAACACAATAAGCACGAGCTTGGCTTTCGTTTTCAGTGTCAGTTCAGAATACAATGAGTCCAAATTCATCCGCACACTTTGCCGTTTGGCGCGCGCCAGCGCAATTCGATTTCGGAAACGAATTGGCAACTTTCGTTTGAATTTTTTCCATTTTCGCCGAAATTAGAAAATGGACAAGATGGTGGCGTGTGAGACTTGCGGATTGGTGCAGGAAATGGATGCTGTGCCGGAAGGTTCGGTTGCCAAATGCGCGCGCTGCAATTTCCGAATCGCGTATCGCCGCACCAGCAGTCGTTCGCGCACTCTCGCATTCTCAATTGCCGCAGCCATTCTTTATTTTCCGTCGAATTTTTATCCAATCGTCACCGCATTTTATCAAGGCCAGCACACGCAAACGACGATTTTTCAGGGAATCAAATCACTTTGGGAGCATCATCAATTTTTCATCGCCGCGCTGGTTTTTTGCACGAGCATGTTCACGCCGGCGCTGAAAATCATCGGGCTGATTTTTATCACGCTCACGCTGGATTGGCCGTATTGGAAAAAAGCGCGCACGTGGATTTATCAAATCATCCGGGCCATTGACCCGTGGAACATGCTCGAAGTTTTTTTGCTGGCGATCGGCGTTTCATTGATTGAATTGGGACAAGCTGCCACCGTAAATCCGGGACGCGGCGTTTTTTCCTTCGCTGCCGTCGTCGTGCTCACGCTGCTGGCGACGTTAAGTTTTGACCCGCGGCTGCTTTGGGATTCTCCGGCGGAACAAAAACGTTATGAATGAAAAAACGCACACGCTGCCCAAGGCTAAAATTGAAAAAGCTTTTTTAAATTGGGTCATCTGGGCGCTGCCCGTCGCCGCCGCCGGACTTTGCCTTTATTTTATTTTACACGATTTCATTTTTGCCGGACCGACCATCACGATTTATTTTCAAAGCGCCGACGGATTGGAGCATGAAAATTCAACCGTCAAATATCGCGGCGCAAACATCGGCGAAGTCAAAAGCATGACGCTGACCAAAGATAAAAAATTCGTGGCCGTTGAAGCGAAGTTGAATTATTCCGCCGGCGATGTCGCGCGGCAAGGCTCGGTGTTTTGGATGGTGCGTCCTGAACTCAAAGTCGGCTCCATCAGCGGATTGCGCACGATTGTTTCGGGAAATTACATCAACGTGCAGCCGGGAAATGGCCCGCGCACAAATGAATTTCTTGCACTCAACGAAGCACCCGTTGAACCGGTCAAGGCGGTTGAAATCACTTTGCTCACCGACGACCTCGGCTCGTTGCAAAAACAAACCACCATTTTTTATCGCGGCGTTCAAGTCGGTGAAGTTTTGGATTTTCGGCTCGCCGATGACTCGCGCCGCGTCCTTGTTCGCGCGCGCATTCGCGACGAATATGCGCCGCTCCTGCGGGTGAATTCAAAATTCTGGAATGCCGGCGGCATTGACGTTCACATCGGCCTTTTCAGCGGCGCGCAAATCAGCGCTGAATCCGCGCAAACCATCGTCAGCGGCGGAATCGCATTTGCCACGCCGCTGGATTATGGCGACATCGCCACGAACGGTGCCGTTTTCGCACTGGCAGAAAAGCCGGACGACGAATGGAAAAAATGGAATCCAGTCATTCCTCTTCACGGCGTGCCCGAAGCGCAAAAAGAGAAAAGCTCTTTGCCACAGATTAATTCCAAGTAAATTGGCGGCATGGAAATCGTCAACGACTACGGCGACTGGCTCGCCGAATACAGAACCTTGCGCGAAACCGCCGGAATTTTGGATTTAAGTTCTCGCTCGCGGATTTGTCTCGTCGGAAATGACCATGTCCGGTTTTTGCACGGACAAGTCACCAACGACGTAAAAAAATTGCGCGTCGGCGAAGGTTGTTACGCCGCGATTGCCACCGCCAAAGGCAAAATGGAAAGCGATGTGAACATTTTCAATTTGCAGGATGAATTGCTTTTGGATTTCGAGCCGGGACTTACCGAAAAAATTTCGCAGCGGCTGGAAAAATTCATCGTCGCCGACGACGTGCAAATCGTGGATGCCGCGCCGCATTACGGCTTGTTGAGTGTGCAAGGGCCGAAGGCGGAAGAAATCATCCAAACATTTGGGTGGGGCGAGCGTCCCCGCGAGCCGCTTAATTCCATAAAAATTTCCGACGCCACTTTTGGTGAAATTTATTTGGCAAACAATCCGCGACTCAATCCATTCCCTCTCCCCGCTAAACGGGGAGAGGGTCAGGGTGAGGGGCAAAATCGCTCCTCCTCACCCCGCCCCTCTCCTCCACTTCGCGGAGAAGAGGGAGAAGAAAGATCAGAGACTCCTTACGTCGTCTCCTACGGATTTGACCTGTTCGTCCCAAAAAATTCATTCGACGCATTTGCAGACAGATTAATTGCCGCGACGAAATCTTTTGCCGGACGCAAATGCGGCTGGCAGGCCTTTGAAACCGTGCGGATTGAAAACGGCATTCCGCGATTTGGCGCAGACATGGACGAGACGAACATTCCGCTTGAATGCGGCATCGAAAATCGCGCCGTCAGTTACAACAAAGGCTGCTACATCGGGCAGGAAGTCATCAATCGCATCCACAGCGTCGGCCATGTGAACAAAGAATTGCGGGCCTTGCGGCTGGCCATCGAAGCAAATGAACCGCTGCCAAAAAAAGGCGACAAACTTTTCCGCGATGGCAAGGAAGCTGGCTACGTCACCAGCGCCGTCAAATCACCGGCGCTCAACGCAAACATCGCGCTTGGTTACGTTCGCCGTGAATCGAATCAAATCGGAACGGAATTGATTTTGAAAACTGCAGCCGGCGAGAGTGCTGCAAAAATTGTAGAAGTGCCATTAGGTTGATTACTCAAATCTATCGGCAATAAACTGTTCGCAATGCGGACATTCTCCACAATCCAAAAGACGGTCATACGCATATCTATTTGAACCTTTCCAAAGAGAACCACCACACAATGGACAAACATATCCTAATTCGATGCTTTGCTGATAAGGCCGACAAGCGATATAAATTATTGCCACTATTTCTAAAATGCCTCCAAAACCAATTATCCATAGCGGAATCTGTGTAGCTGTAGTCGCATAAGCAGCTAAAATTCCATAGACAATCAAGCTTCCCATCCAAAGCAACATACGATTATTGTGATCGTGGCCGATTCGCGTTCGCATTTCGCTTAACTTTGATGGAAGCTCGTAACTCATAAATGCCGTTTCTTTCAGCCACAATTTAAGCATTGTGGCAAAAACCTCCATTGAAAATGTCGCGTCCGCCGTTTAGCTTGTTTCGCCATGCTTGAAGATCGCGAATATATGCGCCAGCCGGCTTACCACGAGTCGCGCGTGTCGTTCACCGTTCTCCTGCTGATTATCAACGCGATTGTTTTCCTGCTACAACTCTTCGCGGCGCATTCACCGCACGGCGCAGAAATTCAAAATAATTATTTTGCATTGAGCCTCGATGGTTTGAAGCATGGTTACGTCTGGCAATTGCTGACGTTTCAATTCATGCACGCGAACTGGCTGCATATCATCTTCAATTCCATTGCGATTTATTTCTTCGGACGCTCGGTTGAAACGGTCATTGGCGGCGCAAAATTTCTGACGTTGTATTTTTCCAGCGGAATCATCGGCGGCCTCGTGCAAATGCTTTTTGCGCTTTTGTTTCCGTCATTCAACGGCGCGGTTGTCGGCGCTTCGGCGGGCGCGTCCGGATTGGTCGCGGCTTTTGCCGTGATGAATTGGGAACAGCCGTTCACGCTCATCCTTTATTTCATTCCCATCACGATGCGCGGAAGAACATTGTTGTGGGTCAGCATCGCACTGGCATTGATTGGCATGACAGTCAACACCGACGTTGCCAACGCTGCGCATCTCGGCGGGATTTTGACCGGTTTCTTTTATGCACGGTATTTTGTTCATGGAAATTGGCTTCCTTCGCGCTCCGCTGCGCCGGTGCATGAAAAAAAATCATTCTGGCGTTCGGCAAAAAAAACGGACGGTGATGTATCCGCCGAAGAATTTCTGCAAAAGGAAGTGGACCCCATCCTCGAAAAGATTTCCGCGCATGGCATCCAAAGCCTGACAGCACGCGAACGAGAAATCCTCGAAAAAGCTCGCTCGAAAATGGATAAACGCTGATTTTGTTCGGAGTTTTCGTCTGGCACTCGACTCTCGACTCTCGACTTTCGACGTTTTATTCTGTCGCCATGATTACGCGTTATTCGCGACCGGAAATGCGGGCGATTTGGACAGACGAAAACAAGTTGCGCATCTGGCTGCAAATCGAATTGCTCGCGAGCGAAGCGCTCGTCGCCGAAGGTGTCGTGCCGAAGTCTGATTTTGAAAAAATCAAAGCGGGCGCGGATGCTTGCTTCGCCGATTTGAAATGGCTCGCCGAACGGCAAAAGGAATTGGAGAAAACCCTCAATCACGATGTCATCGGCTTCACCACTGCCGTCGCGGAAAAAATAAATGGCGATGCTTCGCGTTGGTTTCATTTCGGCCTGACAAGCAGCGACGTGGGCGACACTTGCTACGCCGTGCAAATGGTTCAATCAGCGGACATTTTGATTGCCGATGTCAAAACGTTGCGTAAATCCATCGCCAAGCGCGCCAAAGAATTTCAATTCACGCCGTGCATCGGCCGCAGCCACGGCATCCACGCCGAGCCGACGACGTTTGGCCTGAAACTCGCCTTGATGTTCGATGAATTTGACCGCGCATTGGAACGGCTGGAACGCGTCCGCGAAGTGGTGGCCGTCGGAAAATTGAGCGGCGCGGTCGGCACCAGCGCGCACTTGTCGCCGCGCGTCGAAGAATTTGTCTGCAAAAAACTGGGACTCAAACCTGCGCCAATTGCGACGCAAGTTGTCCAACGAGACATTCACGCGGAATTTCAGACAACGCTAGCGCTCGTCGGCGCGAGCATCGAACGCTGGGCGGTTGAGTTTCGCCATTTGCAACGCACGGAAGTCCTTGAAACCGAAGAGCCGTTCGTCAAAGGCCAGAAAGGGTCGAGCGCCATGCCGCACAAGCGCAATCCGATCACATGGGAACGATTGACCGGCCTCGCGCGCGTGCTGCGCGGCAATGCTATCGCCGCGCTGGAAAATGTCGCCTTGTGGCATGAGCGCGATATTTCGCATTCGTCGGTCGAGCGGATCATTTTTCCCGATTCCTGCACGCTGCTGGATTATATGCTGTCGCTTTTGGTGCGGCTCATGGACGGCTTGAACGTTTATCCCGAAAACATGAAGCGCAATCTCGGCCTCTCGCTCGGCATGTGGAATTCGCAAACCGTTTTGCTCGCGCTCATCAAAAAAGGACTGACGCGCGAGGCGGCTTACAAACTCGTCCAGGACGCCGCGATGAAAACGTGGGAAGTCAAACACGCCGGACGTGACGACGCCGATTTCGTTGAACAATTAAAATCCGAACCGAAAATCGCAAGGTATTTTGCAAAAGGCGAATTGGAGAAACTTTGCTCGCTCGATTTTCATTTGAAAGAAGTGAAAAATCGGTTCAAAAAACTTGGTTTGTAAAATTTCCGGCCTGTGGTAATATGCAAATTAGTTTTTGAAACTATTTTGGTTGTTTTTCCGTCTAAAACAGAGTACAGGCATGAAAATTTTTCGACAAGCAACGATGGCCATTTTGTTCGCGGCGTTTTCTCTGACAGGACGCGGCGCGGAAAATCCATCGTCAACCCTCGATTCCATCCTGCAGCACGTCATTGATCGCGCGAAGCTCGATGCCGACAACGACCGCGCTTTCAACCAGACCTACAGCTATTCGCGCGAAAAAATCACCGAATACCGCAATGGCGCGGGCGAACTTAAAAAGCGCGAGGACAAAGTCGGCGGGCACCAGCCGAATCCGGCGGTGACACCGCAAGCTCTCGCTGTGACCGCAGATGCCGCTTCCCCGAAAAATGCAGGCATCAGCGACACGCATTCCAACGTGCACGGGCAGGCGTTCAAGAAAAATGATTTTTTGCTCAATGAAGATTTGGTCAAACGTTTTCAATTCACGCTCGCCGGGCAGGAAATGTTCAACGGCCGTCAGGCGCTGATGATTGATTTTGTCCCCGTAAAAAAAGATTTGCCCGAACATAATCTCAAGGACCGCTTCATCAACAAGGCATCCGGCCGGATTTGGGTGGATGCCGGCGATTTCACGCTCGCGAAAGCGGATTTGCATTTGACCAAGCCCGTGGACGTCGCCTTCGGGCTTGTCGGCTCGATTTGGAAATTTGATTACGGCTTCGAACGCGCCCGGACGGACGACGGCTTTTGGTTCACGAGCAAGGTGAACTGGCATCTCGAAGGCCGCGAAGTCATCGTCAATCGCACCGTGGATTATCATGAACAGACGACGAACTTGAATAAAATCAGTTCCATCGCCGTCCGCTGATCTTCTTACGCGTAAAATTCCTGCGCCAGCAAAGCATTGAGACGATGGACGGCCAATTGCAAATCCGCGAGGCTGTCTAAATCGTCCGGCGAAATTTTTCCGCGTTCAGCCGCGCGCTGGCATTTCTGGAAACGTTTGCTGAACGGCAATCGTTTTTCATTAAAACCAAGTTGTTCCAATAGATTTTCAACTTCATTCGCCAGCTTTCGCGCCTCGCGAATTTTTTTCAACGCCGCTTCCGACGTTTTCTTTCCAGTGCGAACGGCAAGCAATTGTTTGCATTCAAACTTCCGGCAGCGCGACGGTCGTTCCGCATAAATCGCGCACTTGCAATCGGCGAAATTGAATGCCGGACACGGCTGCGCCACGCGCGGGCCATGCTGCGCGAACAACGGCGAATTGTCGCCTCGTTCCGGCCGCACATCGGCAAAGAGAACACCGTTGCAGCACAAGCCGCACTGCAAACAAAGCGTGTCGGTCAATTCAGTCATTGCGATTCAATCCATTTCAATCCCGACCGGACAATGGTCGCTGCCCAAAATTTGATGGCGGATGAAGGCGCTCTTCAATCGCGGCCGCAGTATTTTTGAAATAAGAAAATAATCCAGCCGCCAGCCGACGTTGCGCGAACGCGCGCCGCTGAAAACGCTCCACCACGTGTAATGTCCGCCGTTTTTTTCAAACTCGCGGAACGTATCGAGAAAACCCGCATTTACAAAATTGGTGAAACCGGCGCGCTCCTCGGCGGTGAAGCCATGGTTGTGAATGTTCGCACGCGGATTCGCCAGATCAATTTCCGCGTGCGCGACATTCAGATCACCGCAGAAAATCACCGGCTTTTTCTTTTCCAGATTTTTCAGGTAGCGCAGAAAGTCCGCGTCCCATTTTTGCCGATACATCAGACGCGACAAATCGCGTTTGGAATTCGGCACATAAACGTTCACGAGAAAAAAATCTTTGAACTCGGCGGCGAGAACGCGGCCTTCGGTGTCGTGTTCGTCCATGCCGATATGCGGCGTGACATTCAACGGACGCGTTTTGGAAAAAATTGCCGTGCCGGAATAGCCTTTCTTGTTCGCGCAATTCCAATAAGTCGTGTAATGGCGCGGCCAGATCTGTTCCACATCGTCGGGACTGCATTTGATTTCTTGAAGGCAAAGAACGTCCGGCTGCTCGGCGTCGAGAAATTCCAGAAAATTTTTCTTCAGCACGGCGCGCAGACCGTTGACGTTCCAGGAAATCAGTTTCACGCGCGAATAATAAACCACGGATGGACGCGGATAAACACGGATTTGAAAACTTCTCCCTCTCCGCCATAAAATGGGGGAGAGGGACGGGGTGAGGTGGTGCTTATTTCTAAATTCAAAATCCCCTCACCCTAACCCTCTCCCCGCTTTGGCGGGGAGAGGGAATTATTCGAATTGAAACCAACTTGCTTTTCGATACGTTGACGTTGAAGACGCTGGCGAGTAATTTATTGCAGTCGAATGATTGCCAACATTGCTAAATCCAATTCTGCCGCGCCGAACTTTCGTGTCGGCGACGAGCGGTTGGTCAAGCTCACGTCCAGCGCGGCGCAAAAAGTTTCCACATTGTTGACGAAACAAGGCCGTCCGGGCGGCGTGTTGCGCGTGGCCGTCGTCGGCGGCGGCTGCTCGGGTTTGCAATACAAAATGGATTTGCAGGACGCGCCGGCGAATCGCGACATCCTCGTGGAAAGCGGCGGCGTGCGCGTGGTGGTTGATCCCAAAAGCGCGCTGTATGTCACCGGCAGCGAACTGGATTATCTGAACGCGCTCGACGGCGGTTTCAAAGTGAAAAATCCGAACGCCGCGACGAGTTGTTCCTGCGGCGAAAGTTTCAGCGCATGATCTCAATGCAAAAGAAAAAATGAAAAAGTCAAAAGTTATTCAATTGGCGCGTTTTTTTGCCTTTTTACTTTTTACTTTTTACTTTGGCAAATGACCGACTATTTTGCGTTGCTTTCAGAGCCGTGCCGTCCGTGGCTTGAGCCGGAAACGCTCAAGCAAAAGTTTTTCGCGCTTTCAACCGCAACGCATCCCGACAAAATCCACTCGGCAAATGAACTTGAAAAATCCGCCGTTGCAAAACGATTTGCCGAATTGAACGCCGCTCACAATTGTCTGCTCGAACCGAAATCGCGTCTGTTGCATCTGCTCGAATTGGAATCGGGCGCGAAGCCGAAAGAAATCCAGCAGATTCCGGCGGCTTTGGCAGACTTGTTCGCTGAAATTGCAGCCATTTGCAAAAATGCCGACGCTCTTTTGACTGAAAAAAACGGGAACCTTTCACCATTGCTGGGCGTCCAACTATTCGAGCGTGCACAGAAATGGATTGAGCGATTGAATTTGTTGCAAAAAAAACTTGGCGATTTGCGAGAACGTTTGAACAATGAATTGAAATCAGCAGACGAAGCATGGATGAAAGCCGACGCAACACAACGCCGCGATATTTTGCCAAAGCTGGAAGAGTTTTATCGTTTATTCGGCTATTTTAATCGCTGGAGCAACCAGATTCAGGAACGAACTGTGCAGCTTTCGTTATGAAATTATTTCGATTTGCGTTTTTGATTTGCGCGCTCGGCGCAGACGCAAATCTTTTTGCCGACGAATCGTGGGAAGCCGCCTTGAGCCGAATGCCGCTGGTTCAACCATCTGCGGAATTGAACCGGACCAATTGTGTTTCCCTGCTGCTCAAATCCTTCCAATCGAACAGCACCGTCAAAGCGCTTATTTTCATGCCCGGCGCGACAGATGAAATTTATTTTTTCCGGCGCGTGCGCGCACAATTGACCAACGTAAATCCGTCATTGCTCGATGCCATCGTTACGCTAACCAATCAAACTTTTATTCGAGCCGCATTTCAGCCGCCACTTTTGATTTTATATACAACCGAGGATTCGCTCGACACGATCACAACGGCGAAAAACAAATCCACCGCTGCAAAATTGCAGATGCGGAATATTTCTGGACGAATTTTGTTGAATGATGCTGATTGGGACGAAGTGCATTCGAGGTTGGAAAAATATTTGAGCGTCGGATTGCGTCCACGCGAAGGCTCGCCTGATTCATGGCACTTCTACCGGCACAGTTTTGTGGCCGAAGGCCTGACCGAATGGGAAATGCTGGAAACGCTCGCGCTGGCGGGCAAGACGACTTTTACCGTCCATTGGTTGACGGCAGATTTTGAACCGGACCGGCGCGAAGGCGTCACGCCAAAATTGGAAAAGTTTCCGATTCACTAAACTCGAAACGCGACAATGCTCATCGGCGGCAGATAAATTTCCGCAGAGAAATTTTGGTTGTGCCATTTGTGTTCGTGCGCAAAAACTTCCCCGAAATTTCCTTTGTTGCTGCCGCCGTAAATCCCTGCATCGCTGTTCAAAGTTTCAATCCATTTGCCCTGTCGCGGCAGGCCGATGCGATAATTTGGCCGCGCGACCGGCGTCAAATTGAGGATGGCCGCGAGCGGATTTGAGCCGTCGGCATTTTGACGGACAAAAGATAAAATGCTGTTGTCGCTGTCAGAGCAATCAATCCAATAAAATCCGCTGTAATCGTAATCGGCCTTCCAGAGCGCGGAATTCGCGGCGTAAATTTTGTTCAAGTCCTCGACAAATTTCTGCAAGCCGCGATGAAACGGCCCGGCATCGAGCAGCCACCAATCGAGCTGGCTGTTTTCGTTCCATTCCGCGCGCTGGCCGAATTCGCAGCCCATGAATAATAATTTTTTTCCCGGAAAAAGCCATTGATAGCCGAGCAGTGTTCGCAAGTTGGCAAATTTTTGCCAGTCGTCGCCGGGCATTCTTCCGAGCAGCGAGCCTTTGCCGTGGACAACTTCGTCGTGCGAAATCGGCAGGATGAAATTTTCGTGATGATGATATAGCATCGCAAAGGTCAGGTCGTTCTGATGATATTTTCGATGAACGGGATCATGGCTAAAATAATTCAGCGTGTCGTGCATCCAGCCCATGTTCCATTTGAACGAAAATCCAAGCCCGCCGATGTAAGGCGGGCGCGTCACTTGCGGCCACGCGGTGGATTCCTCGGCAATGGTCATAATGCCGGGAAATTCTGAGTGCGTGATGTGATTGAACTTTCGTAGAAAATCTATCGCTTCCAAATTTTCGCGTCCGCCGAATTGGTTGGGTAGCCATTCGCCGGATTTGCGCGAATAATCGAGGTAAAGCATCGAGGCAACGGCGTCCACGCGCAGGCCGTCAATGTGAAACCGTTCGCACCAGAACAGTGCGTTGGCGACAAGGAAATTTGAAACTTCGTGGCGACCATAATTAAAAATCAGCGTGCCCCAATCCTGATGCGCGCCGCGACGCGGGTCTTCGTGCTCGTAAAGCGCCGTGCCGTCAAATTTCGCAAGCGCCCATGTGTCGCGCGGAAAATGCGCGGGAACCCAATCCACAATCACACCGATGCCGGCTTCGTGCAGCGCATTGACAAGAAATTGAAAATCATCCGGCGTTCCGTAGCGGCTCGTCGGCGCGTAAAATCCGGTGACTTGATAACCCCACGATGGATAAAATGCGTGCTCGGCAACGGGCATAAATTCAACGTGCGTAAATCCCATGCGTTTGATGTAAAGCACAAGCGGTTCGGCAAGTTCGCGGTAGCTCCACGATTCTCCAGCAGATTTTTTTTGCCACGAGCCAAGATGCATTTCGTAAATGCTCGTCGGCGAACGCAAGGCGTCACGGTCGCGGCGCTTTTTCATCCACGCAGCGTCGTTCCATTTGAATTTTTTTCCGTTCCAGACAATCGCCGCGTTTTTGGGCGCAACTTCAAAGAAAAATCCAAATGGGTCGGTGTTCAATTTGATATTTCCGAATGCATCGCGAATTTCAAATTTGTAATGCGCGCCTTCGCCGACGCCGGGAATGAAAATTTCCCAGACACCCGAAGCGCCAAGCAATCGCATGGGATGAAACCGTCCGTCCCAATTGTTGAAATCGCCAACAACGCTGACGCGCTGCGCGTTTGGCGCCCAAACTGCAAAGCTCGTGCCGGGAACGCCGTCAATCGTCCGCAATTGCGCGCCAAGCTTTTCGTAAATTTTTCGCTCGTCGCCTTTGCCGAACAAAAACAGATCCGATTCACCGAGCGTCGGCAAAAATGAAAATGCGTCACGCGTGCGTCGCGTCTGGCCTTGTTGGTTGGTGACGACTAAATCGTAAGCGTAAACTTGATTGGCAGATTTTGTGACGCCTTCAAAAATGTCAGTGGTGGGAATCCGCGACAATTCGATTTTCGGTTTGTCCTTTTCGTGAACGGGCTGGATTTCAACTTTCCGGGCATCCGGCAAAAACGCACGGATGACGAGGCCGGATTTGTCGCCCAGCGGGTGCATTCCGAGAAGCGTGTGCGGCGATTGGTGTTTCAGTTCGACAATGCTTCTTAATTCTTCAGTCGTGAGAATCATGCGAACGAAATCTAGCAGAATTTCACGGCAAAGCGAAATTTTCTTCCGCTACAATTTGGCGAGAATGCGGTCGAGTTGCGCCGAGTGGTTTTTCAAATCGCCTTCCGTCCAAATGACAAAATGTGAACGGGAAATTTTTTCTTCGATGGGCATTTGCGCGGCAATGCGTTGCTGGATGTTTTCAAGCGGCCAACCGCGCGCGGACAGGCGTTCGCACTGCGAATTTGCCGAACAAGCGACGGAAATGATCTTGTCGAAATGCGATTCAGCCCGCGTTTCAAACAAAAGCGGAATGACGACGACGGCGAGAGAGCAATCCTCTTTGCGCCAACTTTCGATTTGCGCGAGCCAGAGTTTGCGGATGCGCGGATGCAAAACACCTTCGAGTTTCTTACGCAACACAGGGTCGGTAAAGATAATTTTTGCCAGTTCATCGCGGCAAAGCCGTCCATCGGATGAAATGATTTTATTTCCGAAAATATTTTGGATTTCCGCCAAGGCCGGCTGTCCCGGTTCGACAAGTTGACGCGCCAGTTCATCAGTATCCACGACTCGCGCGCCACGTTCGCGCAGCAAACGGGCGGTGGTGGATTTGCCCATGCCTACGCTGCCAGTCAATCCGCAAAGTTTCATTGGCCGATGGGTTACGGCAGGATGAGGTCTCGATAGAACCGGTCGGGATAATTCGTCGCTTTCGGATCGGTGAAGATGAACGAACCGACGTTGGTATAAATCGGAATCCAGTCCACGAGGTTGGTCGAAGCTTGAATAATGTTGGTCTTGCCAGCGTCGCTGGTGATGGCGAATTGGAACAGGCCGTTGGTGATCACAAAGGTCGCGGAAAGTTGCGGCGGCGTGGGAACGGCGGCATTAATGGTGGCACTGGCCGTATCGTCGGCTGGATTCGGATCGGGAGTGGCCGCGCTTGCGCTGACGATGGCAGAATTGATAAAACTGCCATTTGAATTTGGCTGCACAGTCAAAGTGAGTTGCGCCCCGGCGTTGGTGTTGAGCGTGCCGATGTTCCATTCCAACAGCGTTCCGGCGCGGGCCACTCCATTTGTAGGAGTCGCCGAAACGAAGGTGACGCCCGACGGAAGTGTGTCCGACACAAAAGCATTGGTTGAAGGCGATGGTCCATAATTCGTCACGGTGAGAACATACACGCCGCTGCCGCCAACCGAAATCGTGCCGGTGGAAGCCGTCATCGTAATTGCATTGTCCGCCGCCGCGCCAACGGGATTGGCCGTGGTCAAAGTCAGTATCCATCCGTTGGTAATCACTCCAGCGTCCAGCGGTGCGTCATCCAGCACGAAAAGGTTCCATGTGCCGTTCGGGTTTCCGCCGTTGAGCGCGGTGAGCGTGGAACCATACGGCGCCGCCGGCGCGGAAATATGAGTTGGAACCGCCCCGACAAGAGCGTTGATTAAATTGGTTCCGTTGGGCGTGCCCCAGCCTGTGCATAGGTCGTAATTGGTCACGGCGTCAAAAAGATTCGGGCTGCTGCTCCATCGGTTATTGCCAGTGGTGATGTCGTGGAAATAGTTGGTGTAATTCGACCCTTTGGCGAGGGCGTAAAGCGGCGGATTGATGAAACCAATCGTCGGCTTACTGGCGGCGACGGCTTGCTGATTGACCAATGCCATGAAGCCGGCCCACAACGGCGACGCGCAACTGGTTCCGCCAAAGTTGCCATTAAAACCACCGCCATATTCGACAAAAACATTGTCCGCCGTCAGCGCGACATCGGGAATGTTCCTGAAAGTTGTCGAACCATGATTCGCCGTCATGCTGATATTTGTTTGCCAGCTTGGAATGGCGTAGGTGGAGCTGATGCCGCCGCCGCTGCCAAAACCGTCAATGCCGAATTCAACTCCCCAGTTCCAAACTGTTTCCGATGACCATGCGTTGTTGACGGTCGAAAGAGTTGTTCCACCGACAATGGTGATATAGGGATCGTCGCAGGGTTGAAATACAAAACCGAAACCGGCCCATGAATCAAAATCGCCCGACGCGTTGAAGAACGACTGTCCCTGCGCGGCGAACTGCTTGAATATCTGTTCGCTCGTCGCGTCAATGCCGTATGACCAAGAAGCGCTCAATTGCTTCACCTGATTATTAGCCGCCATCGCATTCAAAATGTCGTCAGTGATGTCTCCTTCATAAACAAAAATTTTGGAGACCCCCGGTGCCATGGACATCACCATTTCAATATCCAGAGACACTTCGTCATTGGCGAAACCAGGCCCGCCGCCATAGCCGTCGAGCAACACAGCCTGCACCGGCACATTGGGCAGGCTGGCGAGCGTCTCGTAAGCGGTGATGTCGCTTTGAAAAAAGCCGGAATCAAATTGCAGCAACCCGACAGACTGCCCGGAACCGTCCAATGAAGTGTCTGGAACATAGGCGTTCTTAAAATCGCTGCCAATATAGCCGCCACCGGGAGCCGAACCCAATGCCGGCGTTGCGTGTGAAGCAGGCATTTTGTGCAAAAGCGGCTTGGGCAGCACATAATTATCCAATCCGCTGATATGCAGCACCGGCACGCTCGCGTCCACCGAAGGTTCCGTGTCCGGCGCAAAAAAATCGCGCGCTTCGGTGGGATGCCGATAAGTTTTCAACTTCACATGGAACGCCTTTTCCACGTCGGAAATTTTTCCGCGCACGTCCACCAACATCCGGTTGCCATGCGTTTTGGTCACGGTAAAACCGCTGGCTTGCGCAAAATTGACGACCTTTTGATAGTCGTCTTCGGTCGGGCCGAATTGCGCGGTGAATTCTTCCGACGTCAGGTAATGATGATAATTGGGGCTGGCCGGATCGTAAATTTGTTGAATCAAACTGTCGAGCGACGCCTCATTTCTCAATGGCAAGCCGATGGCCATGCTTAAATTTGTCTCTGCGGACAATTGTCCTTTGGCCTGCAATCGAGAAACCGCTGCCGGCACATGGCCGCGTAACGTCGTCATACCGCTCTGCGCCGCAGCGGTATTCGAAAAAATCGCGGCGCAGGACACCGTCAGGCCCATGACAATTTTCAATAAATTGTTCCCCATAAAAGCTGTTGGTTTGAGGTTGTGCATCGGGCATTAAGGGAAATTGGGCGACGGCGTATAACCCGTCGGTTTATAAACTCCGTTTGTGATTTGGCTGTTTTGCGGCAATGAATTGGTTGCCGCGTCGTCAAATTTTAGCGTAACGCCGTTCAGCGCGTGCTGTCCTCCGGCATGAGACATAATCAAGGTGTCTTTTTGATTTGGCGCCACCAACAACACGTTGATGTCCGACGGCGATGAATGAGTCATATTTGTCAACGTGATCGTGGCCTTGATGACCGTGCCGCCCAAATTGCTGACGGTGATGGCGGAAGGATAAGGAGACGCCAACGTATTGTCATTGATGGTGATTTTATTCGTATTGTAGAACGTCATTGCCCAACTACCCAACGTGTATGTGAACGACGCAGTGCCAATGTTTGTCACGCCATTGTTCAACAGGAACGTCGCGACAATCTGCTGGCTGTTGGTGCCGTTCGCAGTGAAGCTCAACGCCCGCGAAGCCGACGGCCCACCGACAATCAGCGGGCCATAACTTACCGGCGTGCCTGGCGAAGGCGAGGTCACACCATTGGTCGCCAGAAGCGTGGCAAACAGGCTGGAGACATTGGTGCCGCCTGCGGCGCGGAAGGCAAACAGCATCGTGACATTTTCACCTGGGTCAATGATGCCATTCGTGATCAAACTTTCATGCAAAAGCGTGGAGCCGGCCGCAACCACAAAACTGCCGCTGGTGTCATGGATGGTCAATGTTGCGGCGCTCGGCGGAGCAAGGATGCCGCCGGTCGGATTTGACAATTGCAGCAGCACCGTTTTGTCCGGCTGAACCGTCGTGCCCGCAAGCACTGTCACGGCGAATGTCCGGCTGGTGACGCCATTGGTAAAGATACAGGTTCCATTGGTGGAAATATAATCCGTGCCCGCCTTGGCCGTTCCATCGGCGGTGCTGAAATCAATCGTTGACACTGTGTTGGTGTTGTCCGTGCGGATGACCGTGATCGTCGCGGACACATTGGTCTTGGTCACGCTGTAAGTCGGACTCGAAAAGCTCAAGCCGGAATTGCTGTCAATGATGGTCACGACCTGATTGCTCGGCGAAGTGATTTTTCCGGGCGCGGTGGCATTGGTCAGGCTCACCGTAAAAGTGCGGCTGCCCGTGATCAGGCTGTTGTTGATAATCGGCACGAAAATAATGTTCGTGCCAATGCCGTTTGTGAAAATCAACGTGCCGCTCACGCTTGAATAATCCTGTCCCGCCACAGCCGTGCCATCCACGGTGTAATAATGCACGGACAACGGCACGGTATTGGAATCCACAACCACCGGCTCAATTCCCGGATTGGAACAAACGACGGTGATGGCCGCGCTGCCGACATTTTTGAAGACGCTCATCGCCGCGTTGGTGAAACTCAATCCCGCCGCGCCAGCCTGCAACACTACCACTGCGTTGCTCGGCGCGACCAGTTGCGCGCCAACCGTCGGATTGGACAATTTCATGCCAAACGTTAAATTAGTCACCAATTGATTGTTAATCAACGGCACGGAAATCGTCTTCTGGATTTCGCCACTGACAAAAGCCAGCGTGCCGGTGGTGGCATTGTAATTGATTCCGGCCAGCGCCGTGCCGTTGGTCGTGGTGTAATTGACCTGAAACACGTTTGTGGTGCTGCCGATTCTTTGGACAAATATGACGCCGGTGTTATTGGTCTCGCTCACATAATTGGTCGCATTGAGAAATGCCACTCCGCAATCATTGTCATTGATTGAGACGACCGCATTAGTCGGATCAATCAATGTCGCGCCGCCGGTGGGATTGGATAAAGCCACGGAGAAATTCATGGGGCCCTGGACAAGATTATTGTCCACCAGAGGAATAGTGGCGGTCTTGATTGTCTCACCATTGCCAAACGTCACCGTGCCGCTGGTAGTCGTGTAATTGATGTTCGGTTGCGCTGTTCCGGCCACGGTGTTGTAACTCAACGAAACCGTGCCCGAAGAACCATTCGTGCGAACAACGGTCAGGGTGATGCCCGGGTCGCTCTCGCTGGCCACATAATTGCTCGCCGCGAAATACAATTGTCCCGGCGCGTTCACCGTGTCAATGATTGTGAGCGCCGCATTTGACGGCGCATACAACAGCGAGCCGATCTCATTGGTCAGGAGCAGTTCCACCGTCCGGTTGCCCTCGGCGAGGTTGTTATTGATGATGGGCACTTGAACTGTGGCGGTGGAATCGCCCGGATTAAAGGTGATAATGGCATTCGTCGGAATGTAATCGGTGCCCGCAATGGCCGTTCCGTTGGTGCCGGTATAAAATTGCACCGTAGATGTGCCAAAGGTACTACCCTGACGGACAATGCCAATATTCGCCAAGCCGGTTCCAACATTTTTCACTTGCGTATAAGAACTGGAGGCAAAGTTGATGGCGCTGTCCACGTTCAAAATCGTCAAAACCGCAGTGGATTGGTCTCCCAACGCGGCGGAAGCCGTTGGATTTGACAACGCCAGATTCACCGTCAAATCCGCAGTGATCGTAAAATCATCGAAGGCCGGCACAGTGACTGTTTTCAGGACTTCGCCGGCGGGGAATTCGATGTTTGTGCTGACATCGCTGTAATTGACTCCGGACACCGCCGTGCCAGCGCTCGTTGTAAATTGAACAAACACGCTGCCGGAGCCGTCTGCATTCGTCCCGCTTGTGCCATCCGTGCGGCGCACCGTAATCAATGCGACGATGCCATTTTCAGCCACCTGATAACTCGCGGATGTGAATTCAAACTCGCCGGAACCCACGGTCGAATTGCCGTAAATCCGCGCAATGCGGTTGTGCGGCAGGTCGTCAAATTCTGTGAACCCGCCGCCGATGACAATTTTTCCATCCGTCGGCTGGACCACCACCGAGGCGACATCGCCGTTGGCGCCGTCGCCGAAATTAATCGTCGGATCCGCCGCGCCGGTCGGCAGCAATCGCGTGATGCGGTTCCGGGTCAGCCCGTTGGCTTGCGTGAACTGGCCGACCAGCACAATCCGGTTGTCCGGCTGCACGGCGATGCCTTCAACCGTGTCATTGGCGCCGGAGCCGATGCTGGCGACAAAATTGGTGTCAACCGAACCGTCGGCATTAAGGCGGACGATGCGGCTCGCAGCAATGCCATTGAAATGGGCAAAGTTGCCGCCGATGAGAATCCGGCCATCGTTCTGGATGGCGATTGCATGGACATCGCCGTCAGCGCCGGAACCCAATGCGGCGTTGAAGACCACATCCAAGGAACCGTCTGCGTTCACACGGGCAAAATGATTGACATTGGTTCCGTTGAAATGGGCGAACGCGCCGCCAATCAAGACCTTGCCTGCATACACGGAATTAGTCGGGTAAGCAGCAATCGCATAAACAGGGGCGTCCGCCCCCAAGCCAACAGAAAATGACGTGTCCACCGTGCCGTTGTTATTCAACCGCACGAACGCCGGCGAACTCGCGCCATTGAAAGAGCCGAATGCGCCACCAACGTAAATTTTCCGATTCACATTCGTGCCGGTGGTGGTGAACGTTTCCGCCATTGAATAAACGGTGTTGTCCGCGCTGGAACCGGCGTTGAAGCTGCTGTCAATGGAACCATCGGTCATCAAACGGGCGATAAAGCTGCGATGAACGCCATCCACAAAGTTGAACGCTCCGCCAACAAGCACACGGTCGTCAGTTTGATTGACCAGGGACAGCACCGAGCCGTTTGCGCCGGCATACCCGCTCAAAAATCCGGTGTCGAGCGTGCCATCGGTGTTCAGCCGGGCCACATGGCCGAAAGGCACCGTGCCCACTTTCGTAAAGTTGCCGGCGGCGATTATTTTTCCTGTGCTTTGAAGCGCCAAGGCAAGCACATCGCCATTCATTCCATCGGCATCGAATCCGACATCCGGCGACCCGGGCGGTTCATTATAAGTTTGAACGTCGAGAATCTGCACTTGTGCATTCGTCAACGAACCCAATGCCGCGCTTACGGAATTAGTCAAAGACACATTGAAGTAAAAATTTGTCGGTGGGGCGTCTTGTGTGCCGTCATTGATGATCGGGACATTGAAATTTGTGCTCAACTGTCCGGGCGCCAAAGTCAGCGTGCCGCTGGTGTTTGAGTAATTGATTCCGGCGACGGTGTTTGAACCATCGCTGGTGGCGTAGTTGAGGGAAACCGTGTTCGCCGAGCCGCCCGTGCGAACGACGGTGATGGTGGCGGAGCCGCCGTTTTCGCCGACCGTATAGACTGGCGCACTCAATTGCAATACGCCATAGCTGTTGTCATTGCTGATGGTCAGCGTGGCGTTGGTGATCATCTGGAAGAACAGATTGGTTGGCGAACCGTTCAATGTGGAGTTGGACAGCCGGACGTTGAAATATTTTCCAGCACCGACGGCGAAAGTCTGAATCAATGGAATGGTGACGGTGCGCGGAGAAACGTCTCCACTGTCCCATGAGAGCGTGTTGGTCGCGCCGATGTAATCCACGCCGCTGAAAGCCGTGCCGTTGGTGGTCGCATATTGAACCGTCGCCGTGCCTTTGCTGCCGGAAATGCGGTTGACGGTAAAGCTGATCGAGCCGGAACTGATTTTGCCCGTATAGTTCGTGGCGCTCAACGTCACATAGCCATGCCAGTTTGGATTAATGATGCGCAACTGCGCGTTCGAAATTCCATACGATGCAGTGTATCCCACCGGCGGATTAAGGCTGGAAAGATTAAGATTGAGATATTTCTCGGTCGTGTTCGTATAAATAAGACTGTTTTGACTTATTGTAACGACAAGATTGGTGTTGATGATGACACTGGGGCCAAAAGTCAGTTGTTGATTACTGACACGCGTATAATCCGTATTCACCACAGCGGTGCCATCACTGGTGGAAGCTTTTATGGTCACCTGGCCGGCAATTCCATTGGAGCGAAGCAACGTAATCCTCTGGCTGGAGTTGGTGGCAATGAAACTCGTCGAGGCAAAGCCGAATGTGCCGGCCTGCTTATTGTCATCAATGATTGTCAGCGGCGCCGCAGCCAGTCCGAGTGCCCCGCCCAGCGGAATGTTCTGGCCACCCAGATAAAATTGATCGGCACCAGCCGGATTGGCCAGATGGAAATTGGCGCCCAAGTTGCCTGAAACCGATGTGTCTGGAAGCAGCGAGACCGTCACCGCCGACAGGAGTGTTTCCGGCACATCCTTCCAAGGATACCCGTAGATATCCTCCAAAATATCGTTTGGCCCAAACAAACCGTCGCTGTGATCCCGGCTTTCAGGCGGTCCCATATAATTCCAATGAATTCCATAAAACGGTGCCGCAGCACTGTAAATATAGTCAGAACCGCTCTGCGCGGTTCCCGCCTGAATGGAAAAGTTGGCGGACAACGAACCCAACGCGCCGTTGGTTCTGAACAATTCCACGGGCAAAAACTGTCCGCTTTTGTTGACTGAAAAAACGCTTCCACCGTTGGGAACCAGGCTGACATTGCCCGGCCCCGGCGTCGCGCCGCCAATCAGCCGCGCGACATTGTTTCGGATGCGGACGCCATCGCGCGATTTTGGTTCAGCCCACAAATTCAGGTCGGCAAAACTTTCATCAATGCCATACGCCAAGTCCAGGTTGTCCTTGACGTGGCGATTGACCTGTCCGCCGCCCACCAGATTGAAACTCCCGCCAATCATCACGTTGCCGTCGCCCTGCACGCCGCAGGCCAAAACCCTGCCCAGCGGATCGCCAAAATAAATTCGCGGCAAACCGGCAAATTGATTGTAAGCCGTGTCGAGGAATGTCGTGTCCACCGTTCCATCGGAATACAACCGTGTGAACCCGAGCCGGTGCGTGCCGTTGAAACTGGTGAATGTGCCGCCGACATAAATCGTCCCGTTGTTTTGCGGCGTGATGCTATAGACATCGTTGTCCGCGCCGCCGGTTCCCAGCATGAAAGTGGCATCCACCGCGCCGTCAGTGCCGAGCTTGGCCAGATGATTATATGAAAATCCATTGACGTGCGTGAACGCGCCGCCAATCACGACCGAACCGTCTGACAAAACACCCAGCGCATAGACTGTGTCATCCGAACCGAGTCCCGGATTGAACGAAGCGTCCAACGAACCGTCGGCATTCAATTTTGCGATTCCACTAAAGCTGGAACTGCCGACATTCATAAAGTTGCCGCCGATATAAATGGGACTGCCGGCGGTTGACGCAACCGTCGCGGTATAATTCCAATTTGTCCCCGGCAAGGCGCCGCCCGGATTCATTATCAGCAAAAGATTGTTGGCAACCCCCGGCCCGAAGTTCACCGCAAAAGTTCCGGCGTTGGTCACAGCGCCAGTGTCGAAAATCACGACGCCACCGTAGGAAACCTGCATCCGGTTGGTTTGCTGCTGCATGTTGTAATTGACCGTCAGCCTGCCGGAATTTGCACCCACGTTGAATACCCGGTCATCTTCCGCCGGAGTCGTCGTTCCGGTGGCATTGGCGCGAGAAATCGAAACCGAATTCGGAATCAATCCTATCGCATACACCGAGTCATCCGGCGCATTGGGGCTTGGATCAAATGCCGTGTCCAATGTGCCGTCGGCGTTCAATTGCGCAATATGATTGCGAGCCACGCCGTTGTAATGGGTGAAATCGCCGCCAATTAATACTTTATTGTCCGACAGCACCGCGACAGTCCAAACCGTGCCATCCGCGCCGCTTCCCTGATTATTAAAACTGGTATCCAACGAACCATTGGTATTCAAGCGGGCAATGTTATTGCGCGCCGTTCCATTGAATGCGGTGAAACTGCCGCCGATGACGGGCTTGTTGGCTGAATCAAGGGCAACAGAATAGATAAAACCATTGAACGGATCAACCCCGTCTAGTGGATTAAATGACGTGTCCAACGAGCCGTCAGTGTTAAGCCGGGCAATGCAGTTTCGTCCAATGCCATTGTAAGAAGGAAAATCGCCGACAACGATTGTCTTGTCATTGGATTGAAGAGCCAGCCCAAACACTTCGCCACCGGCACCCGGACTTAAATTATCCGAAGGCGACGTCGAAGGTATGTTGGTCACTGCAAGCGCCAGTTCCGTATTGTAATCGGAATTATACAATTCATCCACCGAACCGGCAGGCGGCGCTTGATCGTCGAATAAAATCGTCACCGTGGTCTGGTTGACTTCGCCAACCGGCTGGACACTATTGTTAACAATCTCGTAAAGCTGGACGGTAAAATCCTTATTGAACTCCGTCAAATGGTTGTTTGGGATTGTGAAATTAATTTCCTGAAGGATGCCACCCGGGCTATTTGCGGCGGGGAAATTGATCGTGCCATCAGCAATTGAAAAATCCGAGTTGGTCCCCAAAATTTGGCCTACGGTCGCCGGAGTCGGAACGGCATAATCCGACCCGGGCTGTAATGGAAATTGGTTGTTTTGCTCACTAATGAGTGGATCCGTGACCCGGAAACTGTTGACACGATAATGAAGCGTCTTCGACGCCGCGTTCGTGCCGAAACGTTCGACGTAAATCGTCACTGGCTGCCCGCCATAAACATCGCCCACGTCACGAGGAACCCGGTAGTTGGCCTTTTGAAAATTAAAAACTGTATTGGTCGGTATTTTGGGAACAATAACGGTCAGACCGCCGATGATGTTGGTAACAACGACATTTGTGATGTCTGATACGTTAAGAATGCTGGTCTCGCCAATTATGCCCATAAAATCATTGGTAAATGTAATGCTGACGTATGGGCCTCCGGAAAGGGAATTTGACGCAATGCCAAGGATGTTGGTGATGCTGGTTACACCGATGTTGCCAGCCAATGAATTGGTGACACTGCTCACGTTGAAAAATAAATTGCTTGAAGCGCCGATAACGTTGGAAATGCTGGTCTGACCAAATCCATTGGTGATATAGGTGGTATAAACATAATTGGTGACGCCCCCGAAGAAATTGGTCGCCGTGCCAATAACGTTGGTGAAGACAAATCTATTGGTCGCGAAACCATCAAAGTTGGTGACATTAAACACATTGAAGACAAATGAAAAATTGGTCGCATTAGCCGAGATGCCGATGACATTTGGAATCGAAGCGCCGCCGAAAGTTCTATTGTCGTAATAGGTGAAAGTGACCTGGTTGGTAACGCTATTGGTTGAAGTGCCGATGACATTCGTAATCGTCGTCACGATATTTTGAAATGTGCTGTAATCAACACTCGTCACAATTGTGTTGGTGAGCACAGTTTTTGTGCCACCGACGATGTTGGTCACCAGAAGTCCTTCGCGCGGATCAGTGTCCACATCAAGAATGCGCACGATGGCCGTGCTAAACGGAGCATCCAACCGTGGATCTGAAACATCTGTCGTTTCGTATGGGTCGCGACGCGGATTAGACAGAACAATCGCAAAGTCACGATTGGCCTGCTGACCGACAGAAAAAAATTCTGCGATCGGAATCATTATGGTCTTGCTCATCTCAAAATCATCAAAAATGAGCGTGCCGGAAACCGGCGTGTAATCTGTATTGGTCGCGGAAATATCCCGCGCCGGCAAAGTCACATCCGGCAGCGCGGCGCTGACATTGGTCGTTGTGTAATCCACGGCGACGCGGCCCGAAGAACCCGCCACGCGGGTAACGGTAACCAAAACGCCCGGCACATTGTAAGTATAAGTTGGATAAGTTGTGATTGTAGCCGGTCTTCCCACCACATAAGTCGGCAAGATGCTTTCTGATTCTGCGCATTCATATAGAGGAATAGAATTCAAAGACAAAGAGAAAAGAGACTCTTGACTCACAAGCATGTCTTCTGTGGCAAATCGGAAAACACCGGATGGGTGATAAGCAAAATTCAAAACAGTCGGGCCGGAAGCAAACTTGCTATCCACGGCAATATAATAGGTTGTGCCGGCTTTGGCATTGAACCGCAGACCGCTGGGGCCGCCGTAAGGCTGTGTGACAGGAAAATCGCCAAAAAAACTTCCAATGAAAAAGATGCTTAAATCTTGATCGCTACGGATGTAATTCACTTGTGCCGGGTTCGAATAAGGATACAGGTCATCATTCGCCGCCACTTGACTCAACGTGGACGGACTGCTTCCGGTATAAACGCCAAGAACCGTGTCCGCTGTGTTGGTGACCGTCGCTGGCACATATATCAGATTGATGGGGTCGAAAACAAAAGTAAGACCGGTGGCACTGCTGCCATATGTATCAAGCTCCACTTCGCCATCCTGTTGCGGTGTCCATTGATACCAAACGGGAGCGTATGGGAAATTACCGGCGACCCCTAAAAAACCTGGATCGGGAACGTTCCCGGTGTTGTCATTCGTCACAGAACCCCATGTTGCAGTTCCATCCAGCACTTGCGGCGTGGAAAAGCTGGTCTGCGACCTTGCGATGTTCGCCATCAGGCCGGCCAAAAAAATCAGGACAAAAGCGGACAGGCCGGAACTTCCACAAACAGTTCGCGACCATCTACCGGCGAATTTCTTCATTTTCGTCTTCACAAGTTCTTTACCTTCAAAATCAGACGCTTAAGCGCCACAACAGATTCATCTGTTTTGTCTATTATTTCCGTTTTTTAAAATGGATATGTCAACCAAGGATATACCGCTACTTTGTAATACAATGGCGGACTCATCTGCGGAAAATTTGTGCTGACACTCGCTATCGGACCCGGATACGGCATTGGCGAAACAAACTGTGCCGCAATGTGATTGAAATCAAATGGCCCACCAACGTTCGTAGAATAAAGGACGTAATTGGTTCCCAACGGGATGGTATCCCAAATCACCACCATCACAGGATTGGGATTATTAGTAGCATAGCCTGTTTGGTTGATCATACTTGCTATGAAGAACGGTGTCGGGTCGGAGGCATTGGGCGTGCCGTCGCCGTCGGAATCAATCTGTGGATTTCCCGCAAGCCCGACGTTGAATGTGTTGGTTGAACCATCAGGATAAATCAGATTGGTCGAACTGAAATAGCCCATGTAAGAAGAAACCCAACGGAGACGCTCATTGTTTTTGTGATCCAGTTTTTGGCTCGCGTCCAAACCGTTGATGACGGCGCGAGCGTAATAAATCACCAGGTTGGTGTTGATGGCCAGCGAGTTCACATTCCCGTTGATGTCGCGGTTGGTTGCACCGTCGCGCAACTCAAGATAATCCACATAAATTGCATTGCCCGCGCCGACTCCCTTGAAGGTGAATTGTGTGCCCGGCGCCGTGCCCAATGCGTCCAAAATAAGACGGCCTATCGCCGCATTATTCGAGTAACCGGCAGTTGAAACACCAAAATCGCCAGCCGCCCAGGTATTGACGACATTTTTGTTCACCGGCGCATAATTCGTGATGGTCGTGCCAAGCAGATCGCCGACAGACGGTTTGATTGGCATATTCAGGCCAATTCCTATGCTGTTGGTGCCGACTGTCCAGATGTTGCCGCCAATCACATCGCCATTGGTAAGAATATCCAAACCCGGCGCAATGCCGTCCGTAAGCAGATTGGTTGCGATCAGCGTTAGCGACCGCGATGCCTGTATCACGACATTGCTCACCAGCAACGTGCCGGTCGTGATGGAAACGTCGCCGCCGGCAGCAATTTCTCCGCCGGTGAGCGTCGTGTTTGTTGATCGCAATATAAACGAACTGACACCATTAGAAAATGCACCACTGTTTTCAAAATCATTCGCCCAAACCGTCGAACCTTGATCTGAAATCAAACCATTGTTGACAAGCGCAAAATAAGGAACGGGCGTTGACGAAACATTCGTCGTTCCCGCAACGGCATCGGCCCCGCCTGAAAGATGCGGTTGTCCGTTCCATGTCAGGTTCGTTGCGCTGGTGGCTATCGGAATTGAATTTCCAGCCGCGCCCGCTATTTTCGCCGTCACTGTAAAGTAGTTTGTCTTGGCACCCGCGTGGACTGCCAACAGTCCCGCCGCAACCTGCGTGTTTGTGGTCGTCGCGGAACTGTAAGCCGTCCCGGCGCCCGGCGCACCGTTGATGGCCGCAATCAGATTGCTCATCGAGCCATCAAATGTCTTGGCGATTTTCACCCGGTTTGCAGTGGTGTTTGTCAGCGTCACCTCAAAAGCATATTTGTTTGTGCCAATCGTCACCGTGGCATTCTTCACAGGATTGGTCCCGCCCATCTCTGAAAGTTTTGCCGTCGCCGCAATCGCCGGTATGCCTGGCGTCACAGTGACGATGTTTGAATGACCGCCAAACTGGGCGGAGTTCAGAATGCGGATGGAGCCGTTGTTGGTCAGCCAAAGCAGATTTGGCACAGAGTTCGACCATTGAAATGAGGGAGACTGCAAATTCAACTCGCCATCCGGCGAAGCGGCGCTTGGGTCATTGGTCGTCAGCGTCAGGCTTTGCGCGTCAATGGAAAGCATCTGCATGACGTTCAGAACATCGCTGATGACGAGGCTGTTGGTGGCGTGAAATTTCAAATTCTGTATTTGCGATGGCGTCGTTGGGGTAAGATTGGGATTAACGAGGAGCACGCGGAACTCGTTGGTCACGCCGTTGGCGTCAACAAAAAACCAGTCCGAACTCCATGCCTGAACCGTGCCGCTCCAAGCCGGAATCGCCGGCTCCAACAAGTTTGTGACGGTCATAAATCCGTTGGTCACGCCGATGCTGATGTCGGAATAGGGTGAAAAAATCTGCGCGCCAACGCTGCCGTCAAACTGGTTTGGCGCGTTGATGGACAAGTAATTCTGGCCGGAAATGTTCGCCAGGCTTAAATCCAATTCCTGGTTGGCGGTGATCTGCGTGCGCCCCGGCAAAATCGCCAGATAATTCGTGACGTTCTGGCTGGGGCTGTTCGTCGCCACTGAAACTGCCGTCAAACTCAAATCAACGTAGGTGTAATTGTTGGTCACAATGCCAGGGTTAAAGACGGGGAACTGGCTCGTCGCAAGCGGCACGGTAAAAAGTGCAGGCGCATTGAGTTCGGTAAAGGTGAAGTTTGACGGTATCCCATTGATAACCGGGTTGTTGGTGTTCGCGCCGCGAAGATAAAAATCATTGAGATAAAGATAATTCGTGGCCGGCTGGCCGGTGACAGTATCCACATAGGAACCAGCAAATTCAATGGTGACAGCACCGGGACCCAGAAACGGATTTACATTGAAGCCACCCTCAAAATAAATATTCTCGACGACGTTGCTACTGCCCGCATTTGGACTGATGAAAACCGCCCGGGTCAGAGTATGATTTGTCGCTATCTGCTCCACTTCAAAATAAGGAGTGGAAGGAAATACAGCCACTTGTCCAAAGCCCGGCTTTGGAAATAACTGGCTGTTAAATTCCGATGAAATCGCAAATGTCGGCTGCAAAAAAATGCTCGGATCCCAATCTTGATTCGTGTCTGTCCCAACGCCAAAATCAATGCCGCTCAAACCGGCCTGGGCTGGCACATCAACAGTCAGTGAAGCTCGCGTTAAATTTACATTGTCCCCCGTGATCTGCACCAAGCCATCCGCACCCACGTCAATCGTGCCCGGACTGACGATATTCGTCGCCTGAATCACGCATTCGCCAATGGTTGACACAAAAAGAAAATTGGTAAAAAGATCAATTTCCGAATTGCACCGGATGGTGCCCGGGTTGTAAAAACTCGAGGCCGACAGATGCAAACTGGTGCCGGTGGGCCGCTGGTCAAACTGAAAACCGCAGCCGGGCGATGCCGACAGGAAAATCAGGTTCCCCACCTCCACGCCAAACGCACTGTTAGCCACCATCAAGCCGTTGTTGGTGTAATTGAGCGTGTCCCACGTCTCAAACAACTGGGGATTGATCGTCGTCGCGGTGAAATTGACCTCGAAGAGGCTGTTGTTGACAAAATTCGTCGCATGAATCTGTGGAGGCGTGTTCTGTGGAGTGATGCTGAAAATCTGCGGAGTGTCGTTTTCATACAATGAATCGGCAGCCGTCGCCGCGCGCGTCAGCACAAGACCCAGCAACGCGCAAAGCAGCGGCCAGCGCATCAGCCGTTTCAAAAAATCCGCCGCAAAAATTTCAGGGTTCATGCCGTTCAGTAAATGTTGATTATATAATTCCACGAGACGGATCGCCCCAGAGAATCCGTCAACTGGATGACGATGTCAAACGTGCCGGTCTGCGTCGGCGTGCCGGAAAGCGTTCCGCCAGATGACATGGTTAATCCAGATGGCAATCCGCTTGCCGACCATGTGAACGGCTGGCTGAACGCGCCGCCTGTCGCAGAAAATGTCTGGGTATAAAACGCGCCCGCAGCGGCGTCCGGCAAACCCGGCGGCGAAATCTGGATGAGAACCTGATTTTGCAGATTCGCGATGCTTGTGCCATTTGGATAAACCACCGGGTCATTGGTGGAATCGTCGAACGACGCCCATGCAATCAATGGGGTTTGCGTTAGCTCGTTTAAAAACGAATTCGTGGTGAGGGCAAAAAGCGCCAAACTACCGTTCAAGAAAATATCGCCGACCTTGTCATAGGTGATCGTCGTGCTCGGGTTTATGACTCCGGGACCGGCCAGTCCGGGCAAAACATTGGCCTGACTGAAGTTGAGGTTGCGCGACCCGATGTTGGCTCCGATTTGTCCTACTTTGGGAGAAGCCTGGTCTTCTGCGGAGAATAAAATGTCCGGCGCAGTCACCACACGCTGGAATCTCTGCACAACCGTATGGCTGTTCGTGACAGCCGTCATTGTGTATTCGGTCGTGATGGGCTGGAAGGTCTGGCCGAGGAGCGAATCAAAATCCGCGCGCACAAACTGAATTTTCTGGATACCTTCATACAAACCCGTGCCGGGAGCGGTGCAAGTAATCGGCCTGACGACAAACGTGTGGTTCGTGAAAAGCGTGACGATGTTCTGCGAACCGACAAAACCGGTCGTGTTGGTGGCTGATGTAATGACGTTGGTTTCCCTGACCACATTCGTCAAAAGCACGGAGACAATCTCCCATCCGCACTGGCTCGGCGGGATGATAATATATTCGCCCGATATGATGTTGGTCAGCGTGATGTTTTTGCTCGTGATGTTCGTGACGATTGGCGCGGGAAACGGCTGGCCATTTTTTGTTCCCAGCGAAACCGTCTGAAGAACGGCTGGAGTGTTGGTGTAAAAACTGAAATGGATGTTCGGATTGTCGAGAACAATCCCCGGATTGTTCGTGAGATTGCCGTTGGTGACGACGTTGGCAAAAGTGTCCGTGAAAAGCTCCTGCGGCACGCAGTTGACGCCGTTTGTCACGACGATAAAATGCGGCGGCGTCCCGACCGGCTCGCCATTAAAGTTTGTAAAATATGAAATGACGTTCGGCGTGCAGACGACGGTAAAAGTGTTCGTGGAGCTTGCCACGACCAATCCCGGAAATAACGCTGGCAGCAACGCAGGGTCGTTGGTCAGAGCCACGGGCAGCAGATCAAACAAATTTAGACTCGTGAGCAATTCCGTCGTGCCGGAATTCATCAGCAGGCTTCCCGTCCCCGATGTTTCAAAGTTGATGTTGTTCGTGGTCAAAAGATAGCGCAAGCCACCCACGTCATCACGCGTCAGTCCCGTGTAAAAACCGCCGGTATTCAGACCGAATGACGCGAGCGCCTGATCCACTTGCGCGAAGGGATCCACATGAAACGGCACCGTGATGGACAGCGGGTTCGGCCCGGTGCAAAACTCCGCAATCTCATAAGTGTAAAGCGTGTCGTTGATGTAAGACGAATACTGAATCTGGTTAAGCGGGCTGTTGACGATATCAAAATTTCTTTGCACCACCAGATAAAGCATATCTATCGGACACTTGCCGCCGGACGGGAGAAACCTGTCATGCAGCGTCCAGACGTAACGATCCGGGTCAGCCAGCCCCAGTTGCTCCATCAACAAATTCATCGTGGACGATTTCAAATCCGTCAGGCCCAGCGCCTGCGCCTCAAAATTAAGACTTTGCGCATTATCCGCAAATTCCTGAAGGTTGGCGCTGTAGCCGTCCAGCCCGTTGGTCAATCCCGACGGGTTGTTGGTGAAGGCATTGTTCACGAGGCTGAATGCCGAATCCACGGCGACCACGCCGTTGGAGCCGAAGAAATCGAGAAAATTTGCGTTGTAAGAGTAAAACATCACGGGAATGTTGCGACGATATTCTTCGCCAATGTTTTTGGGCGCGTTAACATCGCCATCCAGCCCATAACCAATGGACGGCGTCTGCCAACTGTCGCCGCCATTGCCAACCGGCCCGCTCGGCACATATGCCCATGCGCCTTGCAGTCCGAAGGCCAGCAATGCAATCCACAAAAATCTTTTGATTGTTCGCAATATGTTCATTTCATCTTCAACGCTGGAGCTGCACGCGGTAATATCCGGACGGCGGACCGCCTACAAAAATCGAATCGTTTGTTCCCGCCGCAAACCGCAGCGCGCCCCAATTGCCCCACGAAATCAGATTGGTCGTGACTTGCACCTGATACGTCAAACCCGGCTGTGTGTTCCAGTTCAAGAACATTCCCTGTGACGTGTTAGCCAGCGACGTTTGCAGCCAAGTGCTGGAATCAAACGGATTGCTGCCTGTCTGGAAAACCTGAAGCAACGTCGGCCCGCCGGAAGCCGCCGGCGAACTGGCTGATGGCCAGAAATTCGTGTGATAGGCACCACTGAAATACCCGCCGAAAAATTGAGCCATCCATTCGTAAGGGATGCCGCCCCAGTTCAATCCACTCCATGTCGTGCCGCTGGCGGACGGAGAAATCGGTGAACGATAATTTTGAGTTGTCACATAATCCACCGCAAATGAATGCGTGCTGTTCGTCGTCAAACCATTCGCAGCGGTCATCGTCCATGAATTGCTCGTGACAACACCCATCGGCGTTGCCGCGCCATCCACATAAACTTCAAAATTGGAAACAGAAATACCCAATAACGCCGGCCATGCCACTTGCAACTGCGGCTGATAAACTCCACCAACCAGCGTGAACGGCCTGTTGACAAACGGCGTGTTCATCGGCGCAAGAAGCGCCGCCACGTTCATATAGCGCTGCGCGAATAAATCAAAACTATACGGGCTGCCGGTGTAGCTCGTCCAAATCGCGACAAACTGGTTCGCGCCATCCGACGCGACGACCGGATGCATTTGCTGGCTGATGGTCGTTGTGTTCACGCGAAATTCGCCGCCGACCGCCGCGCCGTTGTGCAAAGACTGTCCATACACGCCCTCACGCGAACCGTCCTGCCCCAGGCTTGTCCACACCACCAAATAATCCGTCCCTATTGAACTGATTCGCGGCGCATATTGATCCCCATAAACAGTCGTGTTCACGCGCGTCATTGCGCCGCCCACGCCTGCGCTGGAAAACGCACGCGCATAAATGTCCAGGCTATTGGTCGGATTTATCATATCGTGCGCGTCCCAAGCCACGGTGAAACCGCCGTCCGAGCCGGACGCCACGACGGGATTGGCGCACGGAAAATTAAAATTTGTGTCCACAAGAAATTCGTTGGTTGTTCCAACACCGTTGACTGCTGCAACGCCATTGCTGGCGTAAAGCCGCGCGTAAATGTCCACGCTCGGATAAGCAAGTTGTGATGGCGAAGCGTCGCTTTGATTCGGCGAGCCGACCATGCGCTGTTGTTCGGAAACCCAGGCGACAACAAACCCGCCGCCTTTCAGCGCAGCGACCACCGGCGTGCGCTGATTGTAGGTCGTGAATTGGTTGACGAGAAAATTGGTGCCGATTTTTTGTCCCGACGGCGAAAGCATCTGGCAATAGACATCCTGCATGCTGTTGGAGGTGACTTGATCCAAACTGCCCCACACGACCACGATGTTGTTGTCGTTCAACACAGTCGTTGCGGGATTGATCTGATAATGATTCGTGAACGTGCTGACCACGATGTCCGTGGTGGTCATCCATGTGCTTGTCGGAGTGAGCAGGCGCGCGAAAATATGCTGAAATCCTTTCTTGCCACCCTGCCATGCAAATGCGGCGCCATTGTTTTTCAACAATGCAACCCGCGCATTTTCCTGATCATTCGCGCCAGTCGCATTGACGCGAAACGTGCTCAATGTGCCGGACAAGGTGCTGTCCAGCTTTCGCGCGCTAATGCCCCATCCGCTGCCGTCAGTCGCATTGTCCTGCCAGACCACAAAACCGCCGCCGGTGTTCAACGCGACATCGGGAAAAACCTGGTCGCCGGGCAACTGGCCGGCAACCGCGTATTCGGTTCCGTTTGTGTTGTAATAATTCGTCTGGGCAAAAAGTGCGGCAGGAAACGCGAGGAATAACCCCCAGCAAAAACAAATGGTGGCCTTGCGGGCAAACAACAACGACATAGACGATTCTGCACATTCTAAACCCGTTAAAATATTTTGTCCAAAGGTTCTTTTGAAAAAATTTGCCCGATGCGATTTCGAATGCGAATCGCGGGCAAATTTTCTCAAAATTAAATTTTGCAACTTCATTTTCTAAATTAAAATGGCCTGCTGTTCGCGCGCCGTTTCCGGCAACGACGCGAGCAGCCCTTTGAATCCCCAGCGCGAATACAGTTCGCGCAATTTTGCAATGTTCATCGGCCTGACAACGAGTTTTTCCGGCGAAAATTCACACTGCAAATCATCGTGCAACCGGACCATTTTGCGATTCCGCCGGACGTGGCTTTCTGCATTTTGCAATGCTGCGCGGATTCTGTCCGACTTCACTTCGGCCAACCGGTCATACAATTTTTCGACCGAGCCAAATTGTTTCAGCAAATCCGTGGCGGTCTTCGGCCCGACTCCCGGCACGCCGGAAATGTTGTCCACGCTGTCGCCAATCAAACTCAACCAGTCCACGATTTGCGACGGTTCGACGCCGGCCTTGTTCCGCACCTGCTCGTCCGTCCAAACCACTTCGCTTTTGTCATTCGGATTCAACAACCCGACGCGCGGCGAAACCAACTGCATAAAATCCTTGTCGCCGCTGGCGATGACCACCGTCATGTCCGCCGCAACCGCGTGCCGCGCAACGCACGCGATGTAATCGTCCGCCTCAACACCGTCGCGGCAAAATGATTCAATGCCCGCCGCGTCCAAATAACTTCCAATCTCGTCCAGTTGCGGGCGCAAATCGTCCGGCATTTCCGGCCGGTGCGCTTTGTATTCCGGCAACAATTCCATGCGTTCCGCGCACAAGCCGCCATCCCAGACCACTATCAAATGCGTCGGCTCAAGGCTCGCGCGCATTTTCGCGAGCATTTTGACGAAGCCATAAATGGCGTTCGTCGGTTTTCCATCTGGCGCGCGCAATCCGCGTATCGCGTGAAATGCGCGATAGGCATAAGCGTGTCCGTCAACAATCAGCAGCCGATCCACAAATTTTTTCGGGTTGATCTCGCGCGATTCAGAATCTGACATTGACGGAACGAAATTTATTTTGCCGGTGCGACTGGTCCCGGCTGAAATGTTTGTCCCTCCACCGCTGGCTGCACCGGAATGGTGACTGGATTAAATGGCAACTCATCGTCCGAATGAACGCGGTTGCCCGCCGGGTCAACAATCGTCGCCGTAACAAAAATCATCAGGTTTTTCTTCGACGTCACTTTGGACTGGCTTTGAAACAATCGTCCAACCACCGGCAGATCGCCAAGGAACGGGACTTTGTCTTTCGTAGTGCTGATGGACGAGGAAATCAACCCGCCCAAAACAACGGTCTGGTTGTCCCAGATGTTCACGGTGGTGACGACTTCGCGCACGGTGAAATGCGGCAGCACGGTGGGCAGCGTTACAACCCCCGAAACGGTGACACCGGGAACGGTCGGCACGGCATCATATTGGTCGAATTGCAGCAATTCGGGAATCAACGTGAGATTGACTGTGTAGCCGTCCGACAAAACGACCGGCACCACGTCGAGCGTCGGGCCGATTTCAAATTGTTGCGTCTGCGGCGTGATGGCCGCAGTTCCCACATTGTTTTGAACCACCTGCGCCCGCACGGTGGAAACAGCCAAACACAGGAGCGAGGCTCGGACTAAAACTTTGGAGATGTATTTCATAACATGAAAATTTATGGTATTCCCGTTCCCGTGGTGGTGCCGCCGCCGACGTTTTGTTGAAAGCTGAATCCGGTCAAAATGTATTGGATGTCCGTCGCGCGCATTTGTGCCTGGCGTCCGCTGGTGGTGACAACTTCCGGTGTCGCGAGCGTCTCCACACCGGTGCGTTGTTCAAGCGCGTGAAGCACTACGCGAAAATTGGGATCGGTCAAAATGCCCGTGACAGTCGCCAGCGCCGGGCCGGTGTTGCGCAAGCCGCCGGTGAGCAATTGATCGCCCGCCGAACCGGGAATAAGGCTGGCAGCGGTGTTTCCGGGAAATGCTCCAAGCGGATTTGCCGCCGATGGCGGCACGGTGAGCGATGGCGCACTGCCGCCGTTGGCGATGACGCGGCCATTGATGAAATTGCCCAGATACCAGTCGAAACCCAACGCCGCGTTATCGTCTTGGGATACTTCGATAAATCGCGCTTTGACGTGCACTTCCGGGGCAACTTGATTCAACACCTGAATCGTGCGCTCAATCGTGTCCAATTCTCCGGGCGCGGCTTTCACAAACAGCAATCCCAAACGGTCATTGAAGGAAATGCTTCTGCCGGGTGTTGTCAAATCAACGCCAACTGCCTTGAAAAATGTCTGCGCAGCGACGCTGACAACCTCCATATTTCCAACAGAAGTGATGTAATTTAGTCCCCCGCCGTTGTTGCCACCACCATTGCCGCCTGTGTTACCGCGACCACCTTGATTGCCACCACCGCCATTTCCATTATTGCGACTGCCGCCCGTGACATCTATGATCGGAACAATGGCACCACTAACGTTATTGCCATTTCCACCGCCTCCGTTATTTCCTCCATTATTTCCCCCGCTGTTGCCGCCACCACTTCCTCCGCTGCCGCCATTTCCACTGCTGCTGTTATTTGCGCTTCCAAAAGTAAATGAGGTCACGCCTTGCAGTCCTTGAGAAAATGTATTTGCGTCCGCTTTGAAAACGCGCATTTCCAAGACGGGCGGTTCAGGGCCGGAAGGTTTCACGGCAAAGATGACACCGTAGTCGCCGACGGAATATCGAATGGGATGATCCGCCACAAGCACGATGGCGTCCAATGCTTCCTGCAACGTGACATCGTTCAAGGTCAATTTGACATTGATGGTGCTCGGATCTATTGCCTCGCCGCCGGTGGCCGTTGCAGGAGGCAATCCAGTATTGGGATTGACGGCAACTGGCCCGCCGGGAGCATTCCCAGCAGCGGCCCCGGCACTTTCTTGGTTGGGATTGAATAAGAAATTCACGCCTTTCTGGTCAGGATCGCGAATCTTGGATTGGTCATACAAATTGCGCATGACTTCGCTCAAGGGCAAACCATCCGGCCAGGAAATGTTCAAGTGAATCTGCGCCAGCTTGTCATAAATTTTTTCGCGACTGACACTGGTATGAATTGAAGTGTTTGTGACGTAAGGATTGGGAACGGGCAATCCAATGCCGACCTTTGGCGACCACGCCTTGGCCACTTGCACCATGGCATCCTGCGCGGCAGTCGTGCGCTTTTGTTCTTCGCGGCCATAAAAAGCCTGCTTGGTCAGATTCAAATAATAAACCGCAGCCTGATTGTCGGGATCCAATTTCAACGCCTGTTCCAATTTAACCTGGGCTTCTTCAAATTTGCCCGACTCGTAAAGCAATTTGCCGTCCTGCACCAGTGTGCCGGCATCCTGTTTGTCCTTGGCGATCAATGGAAGTTTTTCCAGCGTGGCGACATCCGGCATTTTGCCTTTCATGGATTCGAGGATGGCGTCGTTCTTTTGCTTGAATGCCAGCGCGTCGGGGCTTTTTAGAGCGACTTTCAACACGCGTGTCACTTGCGCGTCGGCTTCAATATAATCCTCTTTTTGCTGGGCGCGTCTGGCCAGTTCCATATGCACGGACACCAATCCAGAAATGGTTCGCGCCGTTTCAGCTTCAATGCCTGAACCGATTTGTTGCGTCAAAACGTAGGCGGCCTCGTAAAGCTTGGCGGCGACGGGCAAATCGCCGCGCGATTCAGCAGCGTTTGCCTCCTCAATTTTCTGACGGAGCAAAATGGTGTTGTGCTGATCGAGAACGGCCTGCTCAACGGCCATGTCCGTGGCGCTGACCTGCGCCCGCAGCGGGGCACCGAACGCGAACAAAAATAGGAAAACAAGCGGAAAAAATACTGCTTTTGTCATGGTGATGTCAGGTTCATTTCGTGAATCAAAATCGCAACGTCAAACACATTTCAAGGCCTGTATGTTAAAACGTATTTTTTTTGGTTCGATTGTGCCAACAATCGCACTTCGTTTTGGGTGATGTCAATGATATTGTATTGGTCTCCGGCAAAATTTAACGGATCGCCGACGCGCAATCCGGGGGCGTTGATTTTTTCCGGCTCATATTTCAAGTCTGCGGAATAACCTTCCACGGCGCGATATGGCCTGTCCTTGCCCGCCGTCACCGTTTCGCCGCCGGAAAGTTTCAATGTCAATTCCGACGGGTCTTCGGGCGCGCCCGTGACGCTGACGAGCGTGAAAATATTGTTCTCTTTTATGCCGACAGAGGCGTAATACGAATGCGGATGCCGTTGGGCGGGCAGTGCCGCGCCTTGATACTCGACATTGATTTTATAGCGCGCAGCGCCAAGCGCATTGGTCATCACCGAATCCAATGAAATGGAAAAATACAGCGGCGTGATTTTAGCCACGACAGCCGCGCCGGGCCCCACTTCATGGCCGGTCGCAAGCTTGATCAACCGTCCGTTTTGATCTTTTTGCCATTGCACCGGATTGAACAATTTATTGGTCGTGGAAAGGTCCAGCAAATGCGGCTGCTTGAGACGGTTCAGCGCCGATTCAAGCCGGGACAAATCCAATTCCGCAAGCGGTTTTGCCGAGCCGCCCAAATATGTGTTTGTCAAATCCGACATCTTCTGCTTGTCGGCGATGATGACGAACCACATGGCCACAAGCGTTCCCACCAGGCCGAACAGCACGACGCTCAAAATGATTTTCTCGTAATGTTTTTTGATGAATTCCATGCTTACTTTCCGGGCGATAATTTGACGACTTCAACTAAAAGCGTAACGCGCAGCATTTGTTCGGCTAACACGGTCTGCAATCCGCCGTGCGCAGGCATCGCCATCGCCGACGGTTGCGTCCCATTATTTTCAGTCTGCCTGCCGCCGGTCGTCGTTACACTGGCCGGCTGCACATTGATGGCTTTGATGATAAATTCGTGCGGTGATGATGCGAACGCCGTAAGCACGTCGGCAGTTTCCTGGCTGAAACCGCGAAACGTCACCTGATAAGGCGTCAATGTGGCCAAATCAGTCGTCACCGGCGGTTCATCAATGTAATCGGCCTGCTGGCCTTGGGTGTCGTCGTCGGAAACGCGGTTGCGCTGGATGCCTTCAAGGGCGTTGACGTGCGATCCGAAAATAATTTCCGCAATCGTTTTCACTTCACCCAATTGCACGGCCAATTTGCCAACGCTGCCCGGCGGAGCGAACCTGACCTTGTCGCTTTGCGCCTGAAAAGAAAAATTATATTGCTGCGGCAGCGTGACGTTGGAGCTTTCCGCCTCCTGTTGCAATTGGCTGATGGTGCGGTGCATGGCATTGGCAAACGCGGCGTCGGAAAGCGGGCCGTCCACGGACTCTGGAACCGGTGGAATGGGCTGGAAATAATTTGCCGTTTGATGAATCCATTTGCGAACCTGGTCGGCCTGATCGCGCGCGGCCTGGATGTTGTTGATGCGGTCGTCGCCGGGAGACGGTTTGTGGCTGGAAGCTTCCTTGAGCGTGCTGTAAATCTCATTGAGCCGGTCCCATGCCGCCGCGTTCCGAGCCGATTGACGCCAAATGTAATAACCTGAACCGGCCAGCAGCAGCATTGCCGCTAACACGCCGGCGACAAAAAGTAAATTGCGTTTGATCCAGCCCATATCAAAGTTTTAATGGATTTTGCGGCGTCACTGTGACCGTGAAAGTGAACGTGCCATTGGCGTCCACCGGCGAAATGGTTTGCGATGTTTGCACCAACTTCGGATCAAATATCGGCGTGGCCTTCAATTGCCGTTCGATGGAATAAACAATTTCCTGATCCGCCCCCGAATCCGCGCCGGACAAATCCACGGCGCGGCATACCAACATGACCGCGTTGGTTTGCTCCGCCGGCGGCGCACCGCCGTTGTCTGCGGGCGCCGGATTTGGATTCGCGCCCGGATTGGGCTGCGCGGCGACACCGGTTATCATTTGTTCGACCCAGACGCCAGCCTCGATGCCCGGTTTCTGCGGCGTGTATTTTTTCTTGATTTCCTCTTCGGAACGGATGAACGCCTGGCGCAATTGCCCAAGAACATCGTTCCAATAGTAACGCTCCTCCAGCCACGACGTAATTTGGTTCGCGCCTGACATCTCGGCCTGCAAACGTCCGTAAGCCTGGTTGAATTTTTGAAGGCGATCCTGTTGCTTCTGCACTTTTGGATCCAAGTTGGCGATTTCCGCCTCTTTCGCGTCCGCAAGTTTTTGGAACATGAAACCAATTGCGCCGGCGACCAGCGCGAGAAGAAAAATCGTCGCCATGAAATACGGCTTCTTTTCATTGAACGCCCGCCAGCGCAACGTGCTATCCGGCATCAAATTCATTTCCACCGGACAATTCGCCAGATTGCGCAAACCAAGCCCCACAACTTCGCCCAGTGAATGCGCGACTTTTGCCAATTCCTCCAAATTCAACGAGGGGTCAATCTGCACGTTGCGGAACGGATTGAAATACTCGACCGGCACGTTCAATTTCTCCGCAAAAAATTGCGCCGTGTAAGGCATGATGCTCGCGCCGCCAGACAAAAATAATCGCTGCGGCGCCGAACCGCCCTGCTGCCCGCGATAAAATTGCATCGTCTGGTTGACCTGGATGTGCAGCTTGGTCATGAACTGCCGCGCAATCTTGGAAATGGCCGCCTGATTTGGATTTTCCGGCTCTTCATACGCGCCGCCCAGGCTCACAAAGCCTTCGGCAACTTTGATTTGTTCCGCGATTTCAAATTTCAACTTCGCTTCGTTCGCAAAATCCTGCGTGATGGCGTTCGCGCCGAGACTGATGCTGCGCGAAAAAACTTTGCCTTGTTCAAAGAACAGCAGATTGCTTGTTTTGGCGCCGATGTCCAAAAGCATCGTGCAATCGTCGAGGTCGCCGTAATTGTAACGGAACGCGTTGCACAGCGCCGCCGGCGAAGCATCGCACAAATTCAACCGCAGCTTTGCTTCCGCCGCGACGCGGAAAAGTCCCTCGACAATATCGGATTTGACCGCCACGAGCAGCACTTCCAGTTCACCGCTCGCAGCCGAACCAAGAATTTGATAATCCCAAACCACTTCCGCCAGCGGGAACGGCACATTTTGCTGCGCCTCGTATTGGATGATTTGCGTGACCTTGCCCGCGTCCACCGGCGGCAATTTGACGAACTTGGAAAAAACGTGGAAACCCGGCGCGCAGACGTTGACGTTTTTGGATTTGACTCCTTTTTCCGCGAGTGTTTCCTGAAGTGCCTTGAGGATTGTTTTTTCGCGCGTCGCTTCCTGCGAACCCTCAAGGCCGAGCGGCTTGATCACAAAACTTTTGAGAACCAGACCGCCATCGGCATTGGTGTCGAACTCGGCCAGCTTGAGGCTGCCCGCGCCAAAATCAATCGTCAGAAATGTTTTCGAATTTAACATTTGACCGCTCGCATCATTCGCCGCCGATAAAAAATGCCCGGAAATTTTCCGGGTTCAAATGGCAACCAATGGTGACTACCGGAATTTTTTTCGCCGGTCAAATATAATCCGGCGGAAAATGGAAGAATTTTTTGTTGCGCGCCAATAAAACATTGCGTCGCGTGTCCGGCTTTGGCTTCATTCCGGCGTGCCGGAGAAGCCGACAGACCGTTGCCGCATGGAAATTTTTTATTCGGGCCGCGTTCAAGGCGTTGGATTTCGTTACACTGTAAAATCCGCCGCCGCCGGTTTTGAAATCACTGGAACCGTGCGAAACTTGTCGGACGGCCGCGTCGAATTGATTGTCGAAGGCGCGCGCGGAGAACTCGAAGCGTTCCGCGCGGCCATTCGCGATGCCGGATTAAAAAATTTTATCCGAGATGAAGCCGTGACATGGAGCGACGCGCAGAATATATTCCACGGCTTTGAGATTGTCCGTTGAACAATGAAATACGCCATCATCGCAGACATTCATGGGAATTTGGAAGCGCTCCAAACAATTTTGGAGGACGCTAAAAGCCAAAATCCCACGCATTACGTCTGCCTTGGCGACGTCGTCGGCTACAATGCCAATCCCAAGGAATGCCTGAAAATCGTCCGCGACATGAACATTCCCTGCGTGAAGGGAAATCACGACGAATACTGCTCCACCGACGATCATCTCGAAGGATTCAACCCCGCCGCCGCCGAAGCCGTTCATTGGACGCGCCAGCAATTGAACGCCGAAGAAAAAGCGTGGCTGCGCGATTTGAAATACACGCGCATGGTCGCGAACTTCACCATCGTCCACGCCACGCTCGACGCGCCGGAACGCTGGGGCTACGTCTTCGACAAGCTCGCCGCCGCCGCCAGTTTTCCCTATCAAAACACCGCCGTTTGCTTTTTCGGCCACACGCATGTGCCGGTCGCCTTCATGCGCGACACCGCCGTTCGCGGCGGAACATATTCAAAATTCAAAGTGGACCCGGCAAAAAAATATTTCGTCAACGTCGGCGCCGTCGGCCAGCCGCGCGACAATAATCCGCGCGCCGCCTATGTCATTTACGACATGGAAGCCGGAACGATTGAACTCCGCCGCCTCGACTACGACATCGCCACCACGCAGAAAAAAATCCTCGCTGCCGGACTGCCCGAACGCCTCGCGGAACGACTGGCTTACGGAAGGTAAAAAATTTCCAGCCGCAAATCAGTGCAGATTTTCACAGATAATTTTCAATCCGTGAAACAATTAAAGTTTTCATCTGTGTTTATCCATGTTCATCTGTGGCTAATTAGAAATTGAAAATTCTCATCTTAAAGCCCAGTTCGCTCGGCGATGTCATCCAAGCGCTTCCCGTCCTGCGCCTGCTCAAATTGTATTTCCGCGACGCCAAAATTTTCTGGTGGATTGATACCGCGCTCGCGCCGTTGCTCGAAGGCGACCCCGATTTGGCCGGCATCGTCCGCTTTGAACGCAAACGCTGGGGCAAGCCGCAGCATTGGTCGGAAATGTTTCGCAGCATCCGCTGGCTCCGCGAACAAAATTTCGACCTCGTGATTGATTTGCAATGTCTCGCCCGCAGCGGCGCGTTCGCGTGGCTCGCCAACGGAAAATTTCTCGCCGGCCTGGATGAAGTCCGCGAAGGTGCGCGTGGATTTTATGATATTGCCGTTCCCAGAAAATCATTTCATACGCACGCCGTGGATTGGTATTTGTCCGTGCTGCCGCCGCTCGGCGTGTCCGTCCACAAAAATTTTAATTGGCTGCCGGAGCGACCGCAAATCGCCGCTGAAGTAAAATCAAAATGGAAAACCGACGGCGCAAAATGGATTGCGATTCAACCCGGCGCACGCTGGGACAACAAACGCTGGCCGACAGAAAATTTCGCGGAACTTGTTCGTTTGCTTTCAAAAAAAAATCCTGACACGCGCTTTGCCATTCTCGGCAGCGCGGAAGACAAATCGCTAGGAAAAATCGTTTCACGAGCCGAACCGAATTGCATTTTGAATCTGTGCGGCGAAACTTCGCTACCTGAAATGATCGAGTGGCTCCGGCTCTGCGACTTGATGATCACGAACGACACCGGCCCGATGCACGCTGCCGCCGCGCTCGGCAAGCCGATTGTCGCGCTGTTCGGCCCGACCGAGCCGCGCCGAACCGGCCCTTATGGACAATTGGAAAACGTCTTGCGAATCGAACTGCCATGCTCGCCGTGCATGAAATCTTATTGCGCGTGGAAAAATCCCGTCGAATGCCTGACCGCCATTTCACCGCAAATGGTTTTTGAGCGCGCGCAAAAAATTTTGAGCCAAAACAATTTTTAATTTCCGATTTCCGATTTTTAGATTTACCCAAGCCTTCGCCTGATGCGGATTTTGAAATTCGGAAAATGTATTTGGATTCGCTGAAAAATTCTGTAGACAAAAAAATTTGAGAAGCGCAAAGTCAATTTTATGAAAAGTGTTAGAATACAAAACTCGCAACTAATCTAAAGGTTAGGCCGCTTTAGGTGCCATGAAGGCTGTTCCCATCTTTCTCGCATTTGTAGTTTGTTTCCTTGTGACAGGCTGCACGTTCTTCATGCCCAAAACCACAGCTCGCGTCGTCGCCAGGCCATATGTAAAACCTGTTCTCGCAGCACTTGACGCATACCACAAAAGCCACAACCAATATCCAAAGACATTGGTTGAATTGCGATCTGGATATCCACAGGCATTGAAGGGGCTGGAATCCGTATATGATGGTGCTTTGTTCGAGAGAGTCGAAGGCGGCTATATTGATTGGTCGATAGGTTACAAACTCGAGACCCCACAGTCATACCTCCTCACCTTTCAGCGTGGTCCGTGCGACGCAGCTTACAGAAACGGCAAACTTGTCTCGTCGAGTAGTAATCCGATGAGATGAAGACGCGGCATAATACAGAGATAGACTGCAAAAATTTTATTTAGCCAGCATTCGTTTCACCCACGTTTTCGCCTGACGCGGTGTTTTCAATTCATCGGCAAGCTGTTTCTCGCGAATTTCGTTCAGCAACGCGCCCATCGCCGGGCCGGGTTTCATTCCAAGTTCAATCAAATCTTTTCCCGTGAGCAGCGGTGGACGAATCGCCGGTTTCTTTTTTAATTCTTCCGCCTGCTCAATCAAAAAATCATAAAGCTCCAAATCGCCATGCGAACCGAGACAATCCAATTTGTGCAATTCCAATTCCAGCGGAAACGTTTCGCGCAAAAGCAACCGGCGCAAAGTGGATTTCCGCATCTGCTTCACGTCCTTGAACTGCATATGATGCAGCACGCACGCGACTATTTCATCAATCTGCTTTTTCGGAAAACGCAAACGGTTCAAAATATCCCGCGCCATTTCCGCGCCGACTTTTTCATGGCCGTAAAAATGAATCGCGCCGGTTTGCAAATCTTTTTCCGCCGTCACAGGTTTTGCAATGTCGTGAAGCAAAACCGTCCACGGCAAAAGTTCGTTTGAATCCGGCGGCAATTTTTCAAGCATCAGGTAAATGTGATTGAACACGCTGCCTTCAGGATGAAAATCCGGTGATTGCTCGCACTCAATCGTCGCCGCGAGTTCCGGCAAAATGTGTTCAAGTAAATTGCTTTTGCGCAGCAATTCCAACCCGCGCGAGGAGTACGAATTTTTCTCCCTCTCCCCGCTCAAACGGGGAGAGGGTTGGGGTGAGGGGTTTTGAATGTCGGAATTTTTTGCCTCTTCACCCCGTCCCTCTCCTCCTTTTGCGGAGGAGAGGGAGTCAGTTTCGCGTGGCGACTGAAATAATTTTATCAATTCATCGCGAATTCTTTCTGCGCTGATGAGTTTTATTTTCGGCGCGAGTTTTTTTACGGCGGCGAAAGTTTTCGGCTCGATCTCGAAATCCAGTTGCGCGGCGAAACGCACCGCGCGCAGCAATCGCAAATGGTCTTCGGCAAAACGTTCTTCCGGTTTGCCAATCGTGCGGATGATTTTTGCGCGCAAATCTTTTTCGCCGCCGATCCAGTCGTGGATTTTTTTTGTGAGCGGATCGTAGAAAAGTCCGTTGACGGTGAAATCGCGGCGCGACGCGTCGGCCTCGGCGTTGGCGAAAATGATTTTTTCCGGGCGGCGACCGTCCTGATAATCCGCCTCGGCTCGGAAGGTGGCGACCTGGAATTGATGGCCGCCTTCGACGACGATTATCACGCCGAATTTGCGCCCGACGGCGACGGTGCGTTTGAAAAGTTTTTCGACCTGCTCCGGCTTGGCGTCCGTGGCGATGTCGAAATCCTGCGGCTCGCGTCCGAGCAAAAAATCGCGCACGCAGCCGCCGACCCAGAACGCGGCGAAACTCGCTTTCTGCAAGCGTTCGACAATTTCTCCGGCAGTTTCGCGCGACGATGAATTCACGAAATCCATTCTCACGCAAAGGCGCAAAGCTCGCAAAGGTAATTTGCTTTGCGCCTTCGCGCCTTTGCGTGAGGATTTTATTCGTTTCCCCAAATCAATTTCAGGTGCGCGATGCCGCATTTCACGGCTTCGACGGGCAACGACGGGCTTAATTCAAAGACCTTGATGTGTTCCGGCTTCACGAACGGCTTGAGCGCGGCGAAATCTATCGTGCCGGTGCCGGGCGCGGCGTGGTCGCGCGCGGGAAATTGCACGTCGTGGACGTGAAATCCGGCGAGCCGGTCGCGCAATGATTCCAAATGCAATTTGTGGTTGATGAAACCGAGATTTTCTTTGATTTGCGCGTGGCCGCAGTCGTGCCAGTAGCAAATGTTTGGACTGGAAAATTCGCGGAAGAAAAATTGGAAGTCGCTTTCGAGCGGAATTTCTTCGAGCGCCTGGCGATTTTCGCAACCGAGTTTGAGGCCGCGTTTTTCAGCTTCTGGCAAAATTTGGCGAAGCGTTTCTTTGGTTCGCTGGAAAAACTTTTCTTTTTTGGCTTCACGCGCCTTTGAAACTTCGGCGCGAAGTTTTTCGTATTTTGGCGAACCTTTTTCGCCGCGCTCAAGCATCTCGGAAAGTTTCCCCGTATAATCTTTCATCTCGATGCTGCCGAGGTGCAGCACGACGACGGGCGCTTTGACGCGCGCGGCGAATTCAAAAGTTTTCAGCGTGTGTTTGACGGCGAGTTCGCGTTCGCGCGGGCGTTCGTCGGAAAATTCGTAGAGGTTCGGCGCGGCGTGCGTGACGCCCATCGGCAGCGGGCAAAAATTATGCAGGCTGGAAATTTTTATTTCTCCGGCGTCCACGGCTTCGAGGATTCCAGGCATCAAACTGACGCGGATTCCGTGGCTCAATTCGGCGTGGTTAAAGCCGAGGTCGCGGATTTCGCGCAGCATGGCACGCCCGTCGGTGTGACGGTGGGAATTCCAGCAAGTTGAGAATGAATACATGATTTAACGCGGTTGCCGATTTGATCGTAAATTTCAAAACAAAAACCGGACGCGAAAAAATTTCATCACGTCCGGTCTGGTTGCAATTAAAAAATTATAGATCCGCGTAGCGCGCGGTCAGCATCGCGGAAAAGCGGGCGACTTTTTCCTTGCGGCGGCGCTTTTCACTCGGCTTTTCAAAATGCCGGTGACTGCGCACGACCTTGAGCGTGCCTTCGCGGTCAACTTTTTTCTTCAGTCGCCGCAACGCACGGTCCACCGGCTCGCCTTTTTTCAATTTAATTTCGGTCATGCAAATCACTTTCTTCCTCGCGGGATAAACGCCCGCTGATAAATGGACATGAAGATTAGTTTTTTTGCGAAGATTGTCAATGCGCAAAACGCGGGTTGATTTTGGGGGAAATGAAACTATTTTGCTTCAATGCAAAAGAGGAACGGCAAAAAATCGGCCAACCCCGAACTCACACAGCGGATTCAGGAACTCATTCGATTCAAAGGAGGCGGACATAATGAGGCCGAGGTGACGGACATCATCGAGAATGCGCTGAAGTTGTTGACGGATGTGCGCGACACCGGCGACATGCGCGTGATCCAGACGGCGTTACGCGAATTACGCTATGCGTTCCGGCTATTTGCACCGTATGCCGGGAAACGCAAAGTGACTATTTTTGGCTCCGCGCGAACACAATCGGATAAACCGGAATATCAACAAGCGGTGGAATTCGGGCGCAAGATTTCAGAAGCGGGATTTATGGTCATCACCGGTGCGGGCAGCGGCATCATGCAGGCCGGACATGAAGGCGCCGGCCCGGAAAGAAGTTTTGGCGTCAATATCCGCCTGCCATGGGAGCAAAGCGCCAATCCAATTATCGCCGAGGATAAAAAGCTGGTGACGTTCAAATATTTTTTCACGCGGAAATTGATTTTCATCCGGCATTCAGATGCGATTGCGCTTTTTCCGGGCGGTTTCGGGACTTTTGACGAAGGCTTTGAAGCACTGACACTCATGCAAACCGGCAAAAGTCAATTGATGCCGCTGGTGTTGGTAGACAAACCTGGTGGCACTTTTTGGAAAACATGGGATATACAAATTCGAGAACAATTGCTTATCAGCAAATTGATTTCACCCGATGACTTAAGCCTTTATCAGATCACCAACAGCGTTGACGAAGCGGTAAAGACGATTGTGCGCTTTTACCGAAATTTTCATTCGACACGATTTGTGAAAGATTTGCTGATTATCCGTTTGAAAATTTCGCCGACCGAAACCGCTCTTGCCGCGATGAACAAGGATTTTTCGGACATTGTCGCCGAAGGAAAAATCAAACTCCTCAAGCCGACAGCAGAAGAAATCGAGGACAAGGACAATTTAGATTTGCAGCGAATCGCTTTTAACTTTAATCGAAAGGATTATGGACGGTTGCGACAATTAATTGATGTTTTGAATGGATTGTAAAAATAAAAACCCGAAGTAAATTACTTCGGGTTTTTGAAAGACTGGCGGCTACCTACTCTCGCGGAAGCTATACAACCACTACCATCGGCCATGCAGTGTTTGACGGCCGTGTTCGGAATGGGAACGGGTCGGACCACTGCGGTATTGCCACCAAATTGGTGCGCACGGTTTTGACGTGCAAAATTTTATAAAGATCGTTCGAAGCGGATTCGGCGATTCTCTGAAAACTACACATAGGAAGAACGTGGAGCTTTTCCACAATTCGCGAGTTGAAATTGCATTCTTCAACGTGGTTCGCTAAATCGGTTGCCCGATTCAATGATTTAACGTGAAGAAAAAGCAATCAAGCCGCACGACCGATTAGTTCTGGTCAACTGAACACCTCGCGGTGCTTGCATTTCCAGCCTATCAAACGGGTAGTCTGCCCGTGGTCTTTAGGGAGCTTGCGCTCCGGGAAACATTATCTTGGGATGAGCTTGGCACTTAGATGCTTTCAGCGCTTATCTCTTCCGCACATGGCTACGCAGCGATGCCCCTGACGGAACAACTGCCACACCAGAAGTGCGTCTAACCCGGTCCTCTCGTACTAAGGTTAGAACCCCTCAAGTTTCCTGCGCCCACAGTG
>Ga0137403_10000091_pt1 | contig 65923 bp, 13 predicted proteins | sample CZOMad2_1_16fung_FD_122057 | JGI IMG/M metagenome (GOLD analysis project Ga0137403, IMG submission 122057) | Vadose zone soil fungal communities from Angelo Coast Range Reserve, California, USA - CZOMad2_1_16fungal (Hybrid Assembly) | ecosystem: Environmental > Terrestrial > Soil > Vadose zone...
GACCGGGTGCGCACAGTGGGCCTGCCTACTCCTGGCAGGTGGTCCGAGAGCGACCGGAGGCGTGCCGGAAGCTCCCGGATAGGCTCGGGAAGAGACCCCAGCTCCCGCGCGACCTGCCGGGCGTCAATCCGTGCGCAGGGTGATCGCGGGCTCGATCCGCACCGCCCGCCGACCCGGCAGATAGCAGGCGAGGAAGGCGACGAGGGCGAGCACCAGCGGCGCGGCCACGAAGTACACCGGATCCGTCGGGCTGACCTCGAAGAGCTGGCTCGCCAGGAGACGCGAGAGCCCCAAGGCGGCGGCGAGCCCGACGGCCAGACCGGCCACCACCCAGGTCAGGGCGTCCTTGGCGACCGCACGGACGACGTGGCCGGGGAGAGCCCCGAGCGCCATCCGCACGCCGATCTCCTGCCGGCGCAGCGATACCGTCTGGGCGACGACTCCGTAGATACCGAGCAGACAGAGCGCCAGGGCGACCGCCGAGAAGGCGGAGAGGAGACCGGTGGTCAGGCGCCGGCTGGCCACGTCGGTGGAGATGACCCCCTCCATGGTCTGCAGGTCGGTGATCGGCTGTTCGGGATCGACCGCCAGGACCATGTCCCGCACTTCGCGCGCCGCGGTGACCGGCGGCAGCGTGGTCCGCACCAGGATCTCCATCACCGTCGACGGCGACAGCTCCGGCCGCGCCTGGTGGGTGGAGAGGAAGAACTCCGGCTCCTTGCGGGTGTCGAGGCTGTCCTCCTGCATGTCCTCGACGATGCCGACGATCTCGGCGGGCAGGTGGCGGCGCCCCATGAGCAGGTGCTTGCCGAGCGCTTCCTCGCTGCCGAAGAACTGGCGCACCAGGGCAGAGTTGACGATGGCGACGAGCGGCCCGGTAGGCGGATCTTCGGGGGAGAAGTCGCGCCCCTTGACCAGGCGTGCGCCGAAGGTGTGGAAGGTGCCCGGCGCCACCATCAGCCGCCAGACCAGCGGCTGCTTGTTGATCGGCGGCGCGGGCTTGCCCTCGAAGGCGAGACCGGCGTGCACCGTGCCGGTGATCGGCAGGAAGTCGGAGAGGCCGGCCGACTCGATGCCGGGGAGCTTGCGCACCCGGTCGAGCACCTGCTCGAAGAAGACCCGCTGGTGCGCGGTGTCCGGGTACTTGGCCGTCGGCAACGAGATCTGGATCATCATCAGGTTCTTGGGATTGAAGCCGAGCTCGATGCCGGAGAGGCGGCGGAAGCTCTGGAGCAGGAGGCTGGCGCCGATCAGCAGGGTGAGCGCGAGCGCCACCTCCATGACGACGAAGGCGGCCTGGGTCCGGCGGCGCCCGGAGCTGCCGCCGGTCGTGCCGCGGCCACCTTCGGCGAGCGCCAGCTTGGTATTGGAGCGCACGGTCTGGAGGGCGGGGGCGAGCGACGAAACGACACCCGCGGCAAGTGCCACGGCCAGGGTGAAGAGAAGCACCCGGCCGTCGATCCGCACCTCGGCGAGCCGCGGCAGGTTGTCGGGATTGGCGGCGATCAGGAGCCGGAGGCTCCAGTGGGCGAGGAGCACCCCCAGGGCAGCGCCGGCGAGAGCCAGTACCACCCCTTCGGCCAGCAGCTGCCGGACCACGTCGCCGCGGCTGGCGCCGATCGCCATGCGGATGGCGATCTCGCGCCGGCGGGCGAGCCCCTGGGCGAGGAGGAGGCTGCCGACGTCGGCGCAGGCGATGAGCAGGACGAAGAAGACGGCGCCCAGGAGGAGCAGGAGGGCGACGCGCTGCGGCCCGACGAGCTGATCGTTCATCAGCCGCAGCTTGGGCCGGAAGGCGACGTCCACGTTGGAGGGGAACTGCTTGGCGTAGCGTTCGCTCACCCGCTCAGCCTCGGCGCCGGCGCTCGCCAGCGAGACGCCGGGGCGCAAGCGACCGGCCCCCCTCAGGTAGCCGGAGCCTCCTTCGATGGCCGGTTCGGGGAGGAAGGCGATCTCGTTCGGCCGTGGCACCCAGAGGTCGACCTTGGAAAAGGGAAAGCGCAGGACGTTGGGCATGATGCCGACGACGGTGTAGCTCTTGCCGTCGATCTGCAACGCGCGACCGAGGATGCCGCGGCTGGCGTCGTAGCGTCGCCGCCACAGGCCCTCGGAGAGGAGGACGACGTTGGCGCCCCCTTTCTTGTCCTCGGCGACCGAGAACCGGTGACCGAGGATCGGCTCGACGCCCCAGACGTCGAAGAATCCGGAGGTGATCCGGATGCCGTTGAGCGAGAGTGGGTCGCCCCGCTCCTGGAGGCTCATCGGCTCCTCGATATAGGCGGTGAGCGCGGCGAAGCTGCCGGCCTGCTCGGACAGGGCGCGGAATTGCGTGAAGGAGATCTGGATCTCCGGGATGCCCTGCGCCGGCGAGCTCCCCCAGACCGCCACCATGTGGCCGGAGTCGCGGTAGGGCAGGGGCTGCAGGGCCACGGCGTTGAGCAGGCTGAAGATCGCGGTGTTGGCGCCGATTCCGAGCGCCAGGGCGAGGAGAGCGATCAGGGTGAATCCCGGCTCTTTCCACAGCCTGCGAATACCAAACCCGAAGTCTTGTAGCAACATCGTATCCTCCGCTTGCAGGCAGTAAGCCAGCAGCTTAGAACGTTACAGGAGGCTCGTTCTTCCGTCAAGCAGGTTCAGCCAGGTGGGCGCGGGATGGGGGTCATCCTGCACTTCTCTTTTTGAGTGCGAGTATAGTGAACCGTCAATGCTGACTCTACCGTGCTCGCCCGGCACGGCGAGCCGTAGCCTCTCGCCTGGTACGAAAGGGAGCCTTATGTATCGTATTGCGCTGATCAACATGCCCTTCGCCGCCGCCGACATTCCGTCCATCGCCTTGGCGCAGCTCAGGTCGAGGGTCGAGAGCGAGCTCGCCTCCGAGGTGCAGTGCGAGGTGCTCTACCCCAACCTCGATTTCCTCAATTTCCTCGGTCCGCAGTTCTACGAGATCATCTCGGGATCGGTGCAGGCCAATACCTCGGGCCTCGGCGACTGGTTCTTCAGCCTGGCGGCGTTCCCGGAGAAGGCGGACAATCCGGAGGCCTATCTGGTACGCCACTTCTCGGAACATCGCGCTCAGCTCGACGTCTTTCGCAAGCAGCTGACCGAGAAGCGCCGGGGCGCCGGGGCCTTTCTCGACTCGCTCATCGACCTCTATCGCCTCGACCAGTGTTCGCTCATCGGCTTGACCTCGATGTTCTCCCAGAACGTGGCCAATTTTGCCCTGGCCCGGAAGGTGAAGGAGCGCAATCCGGGCGTCGTCATCGTCATGGGGGGGGCCAATTGCGAGGCACCCATGGGCAACGTGATCGCCAGGAACGTGCCCTGGATCGACTTCGTCTTCTCCGGACCGGCGCTCCATAGCTTCCCCGAGCTGGTCCGCAACCTCCGGCGCGGCGCGGTGGAGGAGTGTCACAAGATCCAGGGCGTCCTGTCGCGCAAGAAGCTGGCCCTGCAGCTCCTTGACGGCGGCAAGGAGATCGGCGCGGAGCTCGACATCACGGTCGACGTGCCGATCGACTACGACGATTACTTCGCGGCGCTCGACCAGAAAGTGCCACGCGGTGCCAACCTCCACCCCCGCCTTCCTTTCGAGACTTCGCGCGGCTGCTGGTGGGGGGAGCGCTCGCACTGCACCTTCTGCGGTTTGAACGGGGCGACGATGAAGTACCGCGCCCTGCCGCCGGAGAATGCGCTGGCGCTCCTGCACGGGCTCTTTGACCGCTACGCCTCGCGGGTCACCATCTTCGAGTCGGTCGACAACATCCTGCCGCGCGAGTATCTGACCGAGGTCCTGCCGCACCTCGAGACGCCGGAGGGGGTTGCCCTGTTCTACGAGATCAAGGCCGATCTCAAGGAGAGGGAGATGGCCGCGATGGCAAGAGCCAAAGTGACGCGCATCCAGCCCGGCATCGAGGCGCTGTCGACGACCACGCTCAAGTTAATGCGCAAGGGGACGACGTCGTTCCAGAACCTGAAGTTCCTGAAGAACTGTGGCCGCTACGGGATCAAGGCGTTCTGGAACCTCCTGGTCGGCTTTCCCAACGAGCCGGAGGAGATCTACCGGAAGTATTACGACGACCTGCCGCTCCTCACCCACCTGCAGCCGCCGAACGGCGTCTATCCGATCCGCTTCGATCGTTTCAGCCCGTATCACTTCCAGGCCAAGGAGTATGGATTGAAGCTCAAGCCCAGCAAGTTCTACGAGATGATCTATCCCTTCCCGAAGGAGGAGTTCGAGAATCTCGCGTACTTTTTCGCCGACGAGGACTACAAAGCGGCCTACATCACCGCGACCGCGCGCTGGCTGGGTCGGCTCCGCGAACGCGTGGCCGTCTGGCAGTTGCGCTGGAACCAGCATGACCAGCGGCTCAAGCCCGAGCTGATGGTCAAGGAGCGCCACGGCTCCCGCCTGATCTATGACTCCCGCTCCGGCTCCGCCGTCGAGCACAAGCCGAGCGCCACCGGCTGGACCGTCCTGGAGGCGCTGAGCGATCAGCATCGGCCGACACGGCTGGCCGAAAAGCTCGGGCTTACAGAGACCGAGGTCGCGAGCGAGGTCGCCTACCTCAAGCAGCGCGGTCTGGTCTTCGAGGAGGACGGGCTCCTGCTCAGCCTGGTGCTCAAGCCGGAGGAGGTGGCGACCCTACCCTTGGCCCCCCGCGCCGCAGCGTTGGAGCAGGTTGGTCTGGCCTGAGCCATTCTTTCAGCTCTGCCAAGAAAACGGCCCGCCGCGCGATGCGGCGGGCCGGAAGCCGTGGCGGCTACTGCGGGTTGTGCTTAATCGTCGCCGTGATCGCCGTCACCGTGATGACCTGGGAAGGCGCGCACCGCGCTCCGCACCAGGCGCTCGCCCTGGTCCTCGGTGATGACGTGAGCCTCGCGCAGGTCGTCGATCGCCCGGTGGACACAGGAGTTGTACTGGCCGAAGTTCTTCCAGTTGCCGGTAATGCTGCAGGGGATCTCCGGGAGCTCGATGCGCTCGCCGTCCTTGACGTCGTAAAGGCGGTTGCGGGTGCCGCCCGGCCACAGGACGTCGAGCGTTCCCTTGGCGGCCTGGCCAAGGCCGAAACCGGCGGTCAGACTGCTCTGCGAAGCATGGCTCGCGCCGCCCACGACCGGCGTGATCACCGTCTTGCCGCCGTCGGGCGTGAACCAGAGAGTGGCGCCGATGCCGTTACGGTTGGATTTTCCGCCAGTGGTCAGGCCGGCACTGCCGATCAGCTTCGCCTCCACCCAGCCGTTGCCGTTGTTGGCGCTGTTGATTTCGATCGCGAGATCGCCGTCCTTGAGGACCAGCGGCACGAGCGAGTAGGAGCCGGGGAGGGGGCGGCTGCTCAATGCGATCTCCAGCGCGGCGATGCCGTCGAGCGGCGAGCCGAGGATGAGACCGAGGGAGGAGAAAGTCTGGAACCAGGTCGGCTGCGGCACGATCCGGAAGCCCGCCGCGGTCACGACGTCGGGGAAGCCGTCGTTGTTGAGATCGCCGGCGGCGACACCGTTGACCTCGCGGAAACGGTGATCGGTGGTCAGAGCCGTCTGGTCGAGGACGAAGTTGGCGCTGCACCCCGGGTTTTGCAGGACGGTGCCCGGGTTGTCCATGGCGATCGCGTTGACCAGGTCGTCGTCGCCGTAGTAGATGACGTCCTGGTCGCCGTCATTGTCGTAGTCGACGGTCACGTCTCCCCAGCCGAAGGGCAGCGCCTTCAGGGCGCCGACGCCGGGGTCGCTGAAGGTGCCGTCGGCGTTGCCGAGGAACCAGCGCGGCACGCTCTGGCCATTGATCCAGCTGCCCAGGTTGGTGCTGAAGAAATCGAGGTGGCCGTCGCAGTTGAAGTCGCCGAAGGCGAGTCCCATCCACGAGCCGAACTTGTTGAGGCTCTTCTGGTAGGTCACGTCGGTGAAGTGGCCGGTGCCGTCGTTCCTGAACACGCGGTTGTAGCCGCGGTCCTGCGAGGGGTTGGTGGGAGGAGCGCCCTGGAGGTCGGTCCACATGATGTCGGTGATGCCGTCCTGGTCGACGTCGACCGCCGAGATCGACCAGGTGAAGGAGCCATTCGGCAGGTTGACGATGTTGCGGATCCCCGAAGTGGCACTCCCATCGGTGAAGTGGATCGGGTTCTGGTGATGATGCCCGTCGTCGTCCCCGTGCCGTCTGGAGTCCTGAAAGAAGATCTGATTGTGCTCCAGCTTCGGATAGAGCCCTTGAACGAAGACCGGCTGGCGGTTGGTCCAGTCGTCATAGGTATTGGCGACGACGATGTCGAGCCGTCCGTCGCCGTTGAAGTCGCCCATGGCGCAGCCGGAATGGTGGAAGCTGCCGGCGGCGACTCCGGCCTGGGCGGTGATGTCGGTGAAGGTGCCGTTACCGTTGTTGTGGTAGAGGATGTTGGGTCCGCCGACGGCGGTGACGTAGAGGTCCTCAAACCCGTCGTTGTCGATATCGCCGAAGCACACGCCGCCGTAATCCTGGCCGGTGCCGGTGACACCAGCGTGGGCGGCGACGTCAACGAACTGCAGCCTGCCGGTCGCGCCCAGCAGGTTGCGATACAGGCTGTTGGGGGCGCCGGGACCGTTGGTGACGTAGATGTCGAGATAGCCGTCGTTGTCGAAGTCGAAGATCGCAACTCCCGGTGAGCCGTGCGGTTTCTGAGGGGAGTTGGCGGCGAGATTGGCAAGCAGGGCGGCCGCGCCCTCGGGAGGGATCAGGTAGGGCGCGCCGGAGTAGATGGCCTGTTCGACGGCGAGGCGCGAGGGGGTCGGAACACGGTCGAACGAGATCCCGGCGCCGCCGTTCGCGGCGATGTTGGTGAAGGTCACGCCTCCGTCAGCGAATGCAGCGGCGGAAAACGTCAGGCAGAGGGCCATGACGAGCCACAGCGGTCTGCCTTCGCGAAACTTCTGTATCTCTCCCATCGGCATCTCCTTTGACAAGCTGGGTTGACGGTTGAGTGTATGGATGCGATCACGGCGTGTCTTTGCGTCCAGGTCGCGCTCCTGAAAGACAGAGTGAACTTCGCGACCATTAGCGGGACATGCTATTCGGAGATAGAAATTCTCGTCATGTCTCGCTTTCGTGATTCGCCAGCACTCTATAGATGCAAGGACTGCCATCCGTAACACGGTGAGTTGTGGCGGCCGGACTTTGGGAACATCGGAGGTTTTCACCGTTTTGCGCACCGATAGCTTCGAGACGGCACGTGTCTGGTCGGCGATGCGGGTCCGGCGCAGGGTCGTACGATGAATCTGGTCGAGCTACTGCTGGAACGGGCGAGCGTGCAGCCGTCGCGGCAGGCCTATGCCTTCCTCGACGAGGCCGGGGAAGAGACCGCACGGTTGACCTATTCCGAGCTCGCGGTGAGGGCGCGGGCGGTGGGCGCCCACCTCCAGGAGATGGGCCTGGCGGGCGAGCGCGCGCTGCTACTCTTCCCACCCGGGCTCGACTTCGTCGTCGCCTTCCTCGGCTGTCTCTGCGCCGGCGTGGTCGCCGTTCCCGCCTACCCGCCGCGTTCGAACCGCACCCTGGGCCGGCTGCGCTCGATCGCTCTCGACGCGCGGCCGCGGGTCGCCCTGACCGTCGCCTCAGCTCTGCCGCAGATCGAGACCCTTGGCGCCCAGCTCACCGAGCTTCGCGCGATCCACCTGCTCGCCACCGACGAGATACCTGTGGAGCTCGCCGACGTGTGGCGTGATCCGGCGCTGGCGACGGACAGTCTCGCTTTCCTCCAGTACACCTCGGGCTCTACGGCGGCGCCCAAGGGGGTCATGGTCAGCCATGGCAACCTGATCCACAACGAGGAGATGATCCGCTGCGCCTTCGGCCAGTCGGAGGACTCGGTGATCGTGGGCTGGCTGCCGCTCTACCATGACATGGGGCTCATTGGGAACGTCCTCCAGCCGCTCTTCGCGGGAGCGCAATGTTGCCTGATGTCGCCGGTCTCTTTCCTGCAGCGGCCGATCCGGTGGCTGCAGGCGATCTCGCGTTACCACGCGACGACCAGCGGGGGACCGAACTTCGCCTACGAGCTCTGTGTTGCAAAGACCACCGAGGCGGAGCGCGCCGACCTCGATCTGGCGAGCTGGCGAGTCGCCTTCAATGGCGCCGAGCCGGTACGGGAGGCGACGCAGGAACGTTTCTTCCGCGCCTTCGCACCCGCCGGCTTTCGCCGCGAGGCGTTCTATCCATGCTATGGGCTGGCAGAGGCGACACTCTTCGTCGCCGGGCCAGAGCCGGGCGAAGGCCCGACGGTGGCGGCCTTCGCCGCCGAACCGCTCGAGCGCGGCGCGGCGGTGCCGGCCGCGGCCGAGCTTGCCTCGCGTACCCTGGTGAGCTGCGGCAGGAGCTGGCTGGGACAGACGATCGCCATCGTCGATCCAGACGGCCGCCGCCTTCCGGCGGGCAAGGTGGGGGAAATCTGGGTTTCGGGCCCGAGCGTCGCTCGCGGGTACTGGCAGCGGCCGGAGGAGACGGCGCGCGACTTCGCCGCCCGGCTCGCCGGCGGCGAGGAGACGTATCTCCGCACCGGCGACCTCGGTTTCGAGAGGGAGGGCCGGCTGTTCGTAGCCGGCCGCCTGAAAGACCTGATCATCTTGCGCGGACGCAATCTCTATCCCCAGGACATCGAGCTGACCGCCGAGCGCAGCCATCGCGGCCTACGGGCGGGCTGCGGCGCCGCCTTCTCGATCGAGGTCGACGGGGAAGAGCGCCTGGTGATCGTCCAGGAAGTGAGCCGTCACGAAAAGCAGCGTTCGGCGGCCGCCGAAGCGATCCGGCGCGCTGTGGCGGAAGAGCACGAAGTGCGAGCGCACGAAGTGGTCCTGCTCGCCGAGAGCACGATCCCCAAGACCTCGAGCGGCAAGATCCAGCGCCATGCCTGCCGCCAAGGCTATCTGAACGGGAACCTCGCGATCGTGGAGCGGAGCGTTCTCGGCACCGTCGCCGTCGGCGAGGAGAGACCGGAGGAAGAGCCCGGGGCCCTGCCGCAGCTTCGCCGTGAGGCGGTCCTCTCCCTGCCAACCGAGGAACGGCCCGCCGCTCTCCTCGCATGGGTGCGACGGCAGGTCGCCGACGCCTCAGGGCTTCCGGTCGCCGCGTTGGCCGACGACCGCCCGCTTTCGGCTCTTGGGCTCGACTCCCTGGGCGCGATCGAGATCCGCAACGCCGGCGAGACGACGCTCGGGGTGACGCTACCGCTCGCCTGGCTGCTCGCCGGACCGACCGTCAGTGAGGTCGCGGCGCGCCTGGCGGAGGAGCTTTCTGCAGAAACTTCGGGAGAAGCGGCACCCGCGATTGGCGAGCCGACTGCGGACGAAGCCTCCTCTCCCCTCTCCCACGGACAGCGAGCGCTCTGGTTTCTCGACCGTCTGGCTCCGGGTGGCACCGCCTACATCCTCGCCGGCGGGGCGCGGGTGCGCGGCGCGCTCGATACCGCGGCGCTCGAACGCTCCCTGGGTGTCCTGGTCGAACGTCATCCGGCGCTCGGGGTGAGCTTCGGCGCCGAGCATGGGGAGCCGGTCCAGCTCCGGCGAGCGGGGCCTAGACTCGATTTCGTCGCCCTTGATGCTGCGTCATGGGACGTCGGAAGCTCGTGGGCACGGCTGGCGGACGAGATCTATCAGCCATTCGATCTCGAGCGCGACCCGTTGCTCCGGGTGCGGGTCCTTCACCGCTCCGACGGGGAGCACTTCGTAGGGCTCGCGGTCCATCACATCGTCGCCGACTTCTGGTCGCTCGGCGTGCTGCTGAACGAGTTGGGAGAGCTCTACCGACGAGATGGCGCGACGTCACTCCCCTTGGCGCCGCTCGTCGCCACCTACGCCGGGCACGTGCGCCGACAGAATGCGCTTCTGGCCGGCGCCGCCGGGCGGCAGCTCGCGGAGCTCTGGCGCCAGCGCCTCGGCGGGTGCTCACTGTCGCTGGACCTGCCGACAGACCGACCGCGTCCCAGGCTGCCGTCGTTCGCCGGCGCCGGGCTGACGGTGACCTGGACACCCGAGCTGATGGCGGCGCTCCACGCCTTGAGCCGCGACTCCGGCGCCACCCTTTTCGTCACCCTCCTCGCCGCCTTCCAGGCGCTGCTCTGTCGGACGAGCGGGCAGGACGAGGTTCTGGTCGGTACGCCGACCACCGGCCGCCCTTCCTCGGTGCTCGCGGGGGTGGTGGGCTACTTCGTCAATCCGGTTGTCCTCGGCGGCAGTGTGGCGGAAGACCCGAGCTTCGCCGTCTGGCTGGCACGAGTCCGGGATGAGGTCTTGGCGGCGCTCGCTCATCAGGATTACCCTTTCGCGTTGCTCGCCGAGCGGCTGCAGCCCGAGCGTGACGCCGGCCGCTCGCCGATTTTCCAGGTGATGTTCACCCGCCTAGGGGAGCGGACGCCGGGGCCACCGCAGCTCGCCGCCTTTGCGCTTGGCGGTATTGGCGGCAGTAGCGGCAGCGGCGCACGCATGGATGTCGGCGGCCTCGACTTCGAGGCCGTCGAGCTCCCTTTGCGAGAGGCGCAGTTCGACCTCTCGCTCGCGGTCGCGGCCAGCGCTGGCGGCGGTGAGATCGGCCGCTTCACCTATGCCACTGCACTCTTCGACCGCACCACCATCTCGCGCTTCGCGCGGCAGCTCACGGAGCTCCTGGCGACGGCGTCGGCGGCCTCCGCGACCCGTCTCTCGGCGCTGTCGCTCCTCGGTCCGGCCGAACGCTGGCAGATGCTCGCGGAATGGAACGACACCGGCACCGATATTCCCGCGCACGCCGGTCTCGCCGACCTCTTCGAGCATCAGGTGACGCGGGCGCCGGAGGCGGTGGCGCTCCGCTTCCGGGGCGACAGCCTGACCTACGACCTCCTCAACCGACGGGCGAACCGCCTCGCGCACCGCCTCCTCGCCCTCGGTGTAGGTCCCGATGTGCGGGTCGGCGTCTGCGCCTGGCGTTCGGTCGAGTTGGTCGTGGCGCTCCTCGCGGTGCTCAAGGCGGGAGGCGCCTACGTGCCGCTCGACCCGAGCTATCCGGGGGAGCGGCTCGCCTCGATGCTCGCCGACAGCCAGGTCTCGGTCTTGCTCACCGAAGGGAACCTGCAAGACCGGCTGGGCCTTGGCGGCGGTAGCGGCGAGATCTCGCCTCAGGTCCTCGACCTGGCCGTGGACCCTGGCGGCTCGGCGGCGGATCCAGAGCGGCAGACCTGTCCGGAGAATCTCGGCTATGTCCTCTTTACCTCCGGCTCAACGGGGAGGCCCAAGGGCGTCCAAGTCAGCCAACGAGCCGTGGTCAATTTCTTTGCCGGGATGGATGCCGCTGTCGGTTGCGGCCCGGCCGATATCATGCTCGCGATCACCAGCGTCAGCTTCGACATCTCGGTGCTCGAGCTGTTGTGGACGCTCGCCCGTGGCGCACAGGTCGTGCTCCTGGGCCAGGGAGCGGGTGCCGGCGAGACCGCCACCACGCCGGCTTCGCGCCCGCAGCGCGGCATGGGCTTCAGCCTCTTCTATTTCGCCGCCGAGGAGTCGGAAGCGAGCAACGGACGCTCCGCCGGCGGCAAGTACCGCCTCCTCCTCGAGGGCGCGCGCTTCGCCGACACTCATGGCTTCGCCGCGGTCTGGACGCCGGAACGGCACTTCCACGCATTCGGCGGTCTCTATCCCAATCCCGCCGTCACCGGCGCCGCTCTCGCCGCCGCCACGACGCGGATCGCGATCCGCGCCGGCAGCGTCGTGCTGCCTCTTCACCAACCGCTGCGTGTCGCCGAAGAATGGGCGATGGTCGATAACCTCTCGAACGGTCGCGTGGGCGTCGCCTTCGCCTCGGGCTGGCACGCCGACGACTTCGTCCTGCGTCCGGAAAGCTATGCCGACCGCAAAGAGGTCATGTTCCGCGACATCGAGACGGTGCGCCGGCTCTGGCGCGGCGAGGCGGTGGCGCTGCGCGGTGGCGCCGGCAACGAGATCGAAGTGCGTGTGCTGCCGCGGCCGGTCCAGCCTGAGCTGCCGATCTGGATCACCGCCGCCGGCGCGCCGGAGACCTTCGCCAGAGCGGGAGCGATGGGCGCCCACGTCCTCACCCACCTGCTGGGGCAGACGATCGAGGAGGTGGGAGAAAAGATTGCAATCTACCGAGCGGCGCGAGCCGCGCACGGTCACGACCCTGGGACGGGACAGGTCGCCCTGATGCTTCACACGCTGGTCGGCCAGGACCGCGAAGAGGTGCGCGCCAAAGTCCGGCAGCCGTTTACCGACTACCTGCGCTCTTCGCTGGGCCTGGTCGCGAACCTGGTGCGGAGCCTCGACCTGCCGGTCGACCTGAAGACGATGAGCACCGACGACCGCGAGGCGCTCCTCGACTTCGCGTTCGGTCGCTACTTCGAAACCGGCGCCCTGTTCGGCGATCTCCAGGATTGCCAGAACCTGGTCGAGCGTCTGCAGGAAATCGGGGTCGACGAGGTGGCTTGCCTGATCGATTTCGGCGTCGAGGTCGACGCCGTCCTCGAAGGCCTCGAGGCGCTGGCGGAGCTGAAGGCGGCCGTCAATCCGCAGGGGGTGGCAGGAGGCGACTTCTCCCTCGCCGCCGAGGCGGTACGGCAGCGGGCCACCCTGATGCAGTGCACCCCCTCGCTGCTCCAGATCATCGCCGCCGGGCCGGAGGGTCTCCAGCCGCTCGCCATGCTCCGCGCCCTGCTGCTGGGCGGTGAGGCGCTGCCAGCCGCCCTTGCGGCTCGGGTGCGCGAGACCCTCCCGGCTCGGCTCGTCAACCTCTACGGGCCGACCGAGACCACCGTCTGGTCGGCCACGCACGAGGTCCGCGGCGAGGCGCCGGGTGTCGTCGTGCCGCTGGGGCGTCCCATCGCCAATACCCAGATCCACCTGCTCGATCGCCAGCTCGAACCGGTGGCGATGGGGGTCGCCGGTGCGCTTTTCATCGGCGGGTTTGGGCTCGCCCGTGGCTATCTCGGCAGGGGCGACCTCACGGCCGAGCGGTTCCTCCCCGATCCCACAGGCGCCACGCCCGGCGGCCGCCTCTATCATACCGGCGACCTCGCCCGTCGGCGACCGGACGGCGAGCTCGAATTCCTCGGGCGGACCGATCAGCAGGTGAAGGTGCGCGGCGTGCGCATCGAGCCTGGCGAGATCGAGGCCGTCCTCTGCAGCCACTCCGGAGTGCGCGAAGCCGCCGTGCTCGCTCGCCGGAGCGCCGCCGGCGACACCCGGCTTGTCGCCTACGCGGTAGCGGAGGAGTCGGAGGCCGGGCAGGCGCCGGCTCCTTCGGCGCTGCGCGCCTTCCTTGCCGCCCGGCTGCCCGAGGTCATGGTTCCGGCCACCGTGCATCTCCTCGCCGCGCTGCCCCTGACCCCCAACGGCAAGACCGATCGGCGGGCGCTGGCACTTTCCGCCGTCGCGAACGAGCCGTCGCTCGACCTGGCCGCGGGCGCGCCGGGCCAGGCTCCGGGCCCCCCTGCCGGCACGCCGGAGGAGGAACTGCTTGCCGTTCTCTTCGCCCAGCTCCTCGAGGTGGACGAGGTGGGGGTCGACGACAGCTTCTTCGCGCTCGGTGGGCATTCGCTCCTCGCCACGCAGCTCCTGTCGCGCATTCGCGAGACGTTCGCCGTCGAGCTGCCACTGCGCGCGCTCTTCGAGGCGCCGACCGTCGCTCGGCTTGCACCCCAGGTCGTCGCCGCCCGGGCCGGCGGCCCGACGCGAGTCGGTCCGCCGATCCAACCGGCGGCGGCGCCAGGCCGCACCGACCTGCCACTATCCTTCGCGCAGGATCGCCTCTGGTTCCTGGAACAGCTCGAGCCAGGTAGGGCGATCTACAACGACTCGTTGGCGCTGCGGATGACCGGGCGACTCGATCGCGGCGTGCTCGCGGCGAGCCTCCGCGAGCTCGTCCGTCGGCACGAGACGCTGCGCACGACCTTCCCCACCGTCGAAGGGCGGCCGGTGCAGGTCATCAGCCCCGGACGGAATCCGGACCTGCCGCTGCTCGACCTCTCGGCCCTGCCCGCGGAGCGGCGCGAGCGCGCCGTCAAGCAGCTGATCGCCCGCGAGGCGGCGCGGACGATCGACCTCGCGCGGGGGCCGCTCGTCCGCACTCCCCTCGTCCGCCTGCAGGCCGGAGAGGGCGAGGAACACGTCCTTCTTCTCCTCCTTCACCACGTCGTCTCGGACGGCTGGTCACTCGAGGTGCTGGTCCGCGAGCTCGCGGCGACGTACAGGGCGCTGCTGGCGGGCGAGCCGTCGCTGCTTCCCGAGCCGGTGATCCAATATGCCGATTACGCCCTCTGGCAGCGCGAGTGGCTGCGTGGCGCGGCGCTTTCGGTGCAGCTCGCGTATTGGCGCGAGCGTCTGGCTGGTGCATCGACAGTCCTCGATCTGCCCACTGATCGCCCGCGGTCGGCGGTGCGCCGGGGACGCGGCGGGCGCCGCTACGCCGGGCTCGGGGCCCGTGCGATCGCTGGCCTTGGACGGTTCACCCGGCAGGAGGGCGTCACGCTCTTCATGGCTCTCCTGGCGGGCTTCGAGAGCCTCCTCTCGCGGCTCACCGGACAGACCGACGTGCTGGTCGGCTCGCCGATTGCCGGCCGAGTGCGTGCCGAAACCGAGGGTCTGATTGGGCCTTTCGTCAACATGCTGGTGCTGCGCGGCGACCTCGCGGGCAATCCGAGTTTCGCCACCCTGGCGCGGCGGCTGCGGGAGACCGCGCTCGCGGCCTACGCTCATCAGGACCTACCCTTCGAACGTCTGGTCGAGGTCCTGGAGCCTGAGCGCAACATGAGCCACACGCCGCTCTTCCAGATCGCCTTCGCGCTCCAGGAACCCCGTCTGCGGAACCTCGACTTTCCCGGCCTTGCCGTTGCCCTTTTCGAGGTCGAGAGCGAGGCGGCCAAGTTTGACCTGACGCTCTCGTTGACGCGCTACGGCGAAATGGTCGTCGGCTGGCTTGAGTACGACCGGGACCTCTTCGATCGCAGCACGGCGGATCGCCTCCTCGGGCATTTCACGTCGATGACCGAGCGTGCGGTCGAGTCGCCCGCGGAACCGATCTCGACCCTGCCGCTTCTCGCCGAGGTCGAGCTCCACCAGCTCCTGATCGAATGGAACGACACGCATCACGAGCCTGTTCCCGAGCGGTCTCTCCACGGTCTCTTCGAGGCGCAAGTAGACCACTACCCTGCGGCGACGGCCGTCGTCTTCGGCGACCTCCGGCTGACCTATGCTGAGGTCGAGGCCCGTGCCAACCAGGTCGCCCACCTCCTGCGGAGGATAGGAATTGCTCCGGGCGATAAGGTGGCGATCCGCATGCAACGGGGACCTGAGCTCGTTCCCGCGCTCCTGGGAATCCTGAAGATCGGCGCCGGCTACATCCCGCTGGAGCCGAGCTGGCCCGCCGAACGCTGCCAGTTCATCCTCGGCTCGCTCCGGGTCACCTGCCTGATCACCGATTCGTCGGCGCTGCGGCAGGCGCGCGAGCTGGCCTGGCACCTTCCGGACCTCCGCCACCTCGTCGTTCCCGACGTCGCGACATCGGAGCCGCCGTCCGAGCCGATCGATCCACAGGCGGTCGAGGAGCTCTGGAACCATCTGGCCGCAGGCGCTTTCGACCGCGTCTCCGCCGCCGGATTCGTCAGCAGCTACACCGGAAAGTCCTTCACCGAGACCGAGGTGGACGAATATGTCGAGCACGTGGTCGCCCTGGCGCGACCCCTCCTGGGGCCCGGCTCTCGGGTGCTCGAGCTCGGCTGTGGCTCGGGTTTGATCACTTTCGCTCTTGCCGGCGAGGCCACCCGCTACGTGGCGCTCGACCCTTCGACCGCGGCGCAGGAGCGGAATCGCGCCGAAGCCGCCACGCGGCATCTGGCGAGCCTCGAGCTGCGGACCGGCTTCGCGCACGAGATCGAGGATTGGGAGGAGGGTTCGTTTGACCTCATCCTCCTTGCCAGCACCGTGCAGTTCTTCCCCGGGCCGACGTATCTCGAACGGGTGATTCGCGCCGCGCTGCGCCTCCTCCTTCCCGGGGGTGCTCTTCTCCTGGCCGACCTCCTGGACGACCGGCGGAAGGCCGAGCTCCGCGCCTCGCTCGAGGAGTTCAAAAGCGCTCACCGCGGCGATCCGGAGGTGCGGACGAAGATCCAGCTCGGCAGCGAGCTCTACCTGGACGAGGACCTCTTCTGCGACCTCGTGGCCACATTGCCCGATCTCGCCCAGGTACGCATCCTCCACCGCCCATCGGGTTTCGCCAACGAGCTTGCCTACCGCTATGACGTCGTCCTGCAAAAAGGCGGCGCCGGAGTCGCCGCCAACTCTTACCACGAGCGGAAGTCGAACACCTGGACCGGTTTCCACCTCGACCGGTCTCCAGCCGAGCGGCCGGCTCTGCCGTTTGCCGATGACGTCGCCTACATCATGTTCACCTCGGGCTCGACCGGTCTGCCCAAGGGAGTCGCCGTCCGCCACGGCCCGGTGGTCAACTTGATCGAGTGGCTGAACGAGGCCTGCGGTATCGGAGCCGACGACCGCGTCCTCTTCGTGACCTCGCTCTGTTTCGACCTCTCGGTCTACGACATCTTTGGCCTGCTCGCCGCTGGCGGCACGGTTCATCTCGTGGCCGAGCCCGAGCTGCGCGATCCGCAGCGGCTGGCCGAGCTTCTCTGCCAGGCGGAGATCACCTTGTGGGATTCGGCGCCCGCGGCCCTGCAGCAGCTCGTGCCATTCTTCCCGCCGCCGGGAACCACCCTCGGCCAGGAGCGGCTGCGGCGGGTCCTCCTGAGCGGGGACTGGATTCCGGTTGCACTTCCCGATCAGGTGCGGAGGAGCTTCCCATCGGCACGGGTGCTGGCCTTGGGGGGGGCGACGGAAGCAGCGATCTGGTCGAACTTCTTTCCCGTCGGCGAGGTCGACCCGCGCTGGACCAGCATTCCCTATGGCCGGCCGACCCGCGACGCGCGATACCATGTGCTCGACCGCGATCTCGCTCCTTGCCCGATCGGCTTTCCTGGTGACCTCTACATCGGCGGCTTCTGTCTGGCGACGGCCTACTCGGACCCGGCACAGACCGCTGACCGCTTCATCCCCGATCCGCTGGGCGCCGAAACGGGTGCTCGGGTCTACCGGACGGGCGACCGGGCGCGCTATCTGCCGGACGGCAACCTTGAATTCCTCGGCCGTTCCGACCAGCAGGTGAAGATCCGCGGCTACCGCATCGAGCAGGGCGAGATCCAGGCCGTGCTCGCCGCCCATCCGGAGCTTTCCGACGCGGTCGTCCTGGTTCGCGAGGACACGCCGGGCGATCGCCGCCTGGTCGCCTACGTCGTGCCTGCCGTCGTACCCGGTCCACAGACGAGCGAGCTGCGGAGCTTCGTGCGGGAGAAGCTCCCCGAGTACATGGTGCCGGCGGCTTTCGTCATCCTGGATGCGTTGCCGGTCACCGCCAATGGCAAGCTCGACCGGCAGGCTTTGCCGGCGCCGGCCGAGCGGAGCGGGCTCGCTCCGGCTTTCGAGCCACCGCAGACCGCCATGGAAGAACGGGTGGCGACGATCTGGAGCGAGGTGCTCGGCCGTGAGCGGATCGGGGTCGACGACAACTTCTATGAGCTGGGCGGCCACTCCCTGCTGGTCGCCCAGGTGTTCAGCAAGCTGCGCGAGCGCTCCGGCGTCGAGGTCTCGATGGTCGACCTCTTTCGCCATCCCACCGTCCGCTCCCTCGCCGCGCATCTCACCATGACGTCGGTCCCGGCGCCGGCCGTCTCCGGCAGTAGCGAGGAGCCGGTGCGGCCGGCGGGTCACGGCCACGCCGTCGCGATCGTCGGCATGGCCGGCCGCTTCCCCGGCGCCGACAGCGTCGCGGCGCTGTGGGAGAACCTGCGACAGGGGATCGAGTCGGTCTCGTTCTTCTCCGAGGAGGAACTCGTCCGCGCCGGCGTCGACCGTCGCCTGCTCGCCAATCCCCACTACGTACGCGCGCAGGCGGTCCTCGCCGGTACGGACCGCTTCGACGCCGGCTTCTTCGGCATGACGCCGCGGGAGGCAGAAACGACGGACCCGCAGCAGCGCCTCTTCCTTGAGTGCGCCTGGGAAAGCCTGGAGGACGCCGGCTACGACCCCGAGGTCTATGGCGGCGATGGCGGCGATGACGGCGAGCGTGGCGCCAACCGCGCCATCGGACTGTTCGCCGGCGTGGGCTTGAGCGGATACATGCTGAACCTCTACTCGCGCAGCGACGTCCTTGACTCGATCGGCGAGTTCCAGGCGGTGATCGGCAACGACAAGGATTTCCTGCCGACCCGCGTCTCCTACAAGCTCAACCTGCGCGGACCGAGCCTGACGGTGCAGACCGCGTGCTCGACGTCGCTCGTCGCCGTCCATCTGGCGATCCAGAGCCTCGTGCAGGGAGAGTGCGACATGGCCCTCGCGGGAGGGGTCTCGGCGCGTGTCCCGGTCCAATCGGGCTATCTCTATCGCGAATCCGGGATCCTCTCGCCGGACGGTCATTGCCGGCCCTTCGACGCCGCCGCCCGCGGCACGGTGATCGGGAGCGGCGTCGGGGTGGTGGTCCTGAAGCGGCTTGAGGACGCGCTGGCGGACGGCGATTCGATCGTCGCCGTCATCCGCGGCTCGGCGATCAACAACGACGGCGCGACGAAGGTCGGTTACACCGCGCCGAGTGTCGAGGGCCAGGCGGCGGTCATCACCGCGGCGCAGACGATCGCGGGGATCGAGCCCGAGACGATCGGCTACCTCGAGGCCCATGGTACGGGGACGGCGATGGGCGACCCCATCGAGGTCACGGCCCTCACCGAGGCCTTTCGACGGCGGACCGACAAACGGCAGTTCTGTGCCCTGGGTTCGATCAAGAGCAATCTCGGGCATCTCGACGCGGCGGCGGGCGTCGCCAGTCTCATCAAGACCGCGTTGATCATCGAGCGGGGAGAGATCCCGCCGAGCCTGAACTTTGTTCACCCCAACCCGGAGATCGATTTCACCTCAAGCCCGGTCTACGTCAACGACGTGCTCCGCCGGTGGACGAGTAACGGGCACCCGCGGCGAGCCGGAGTCTCCTCGTTCGGGATCGGCGGTACCAACGCCCACGTGGTCTTAGAGCAGGCACCGGCGCCCCCACCGGTGGCACCCGATCCGCGTTCCTGGCGCCTGCTGCCGCTCTCGGCGCGTACGATGTCCGCTCTGGAGAGCGCGACGGTCCGCCTGGCGGCCCACCTCGAGAGTCACCCCGAGCAAGACCTTGCCGACGTTGCCTATACCCTGCAGGTCGGGCGCAGAGGATTCGCGCACCGGCGGGTACTGCTGGCCACGGACGCCGCCGGCGCGGTCGCGGCTCTCCGCACGCTCGATCCGGAACGGGTGCTCACGGGAGAGGCGGCGAGCCGCAAGCGTCCGGTCGTCTTCCTCTTTCCCGGCCAGGGTGCCCAGTACCTCGACATGGGGCGCGAGCTCTACCATACGGAGCCGGTCTTCCGTGACCATCTGGGCCTCTGCGCCGAGCTGCTTGCGCCCCACCTCGGCGCCAACCTCTGCGCCTTGCTCTACCCGGATGGAGAGGCGAGAGACAAAGTCGCGCGGGAGCTCGATCGTCCCGCTGTCACCCCGGCCGCTCTCTTCGCGGTCGAGACCGGTCTCGCGAGGCTGTGGATGGCCTGGGGGATCGCGCCACAGGCCATGCTCGGCCACAGCGTCGGGGAGTACGCTGCGGCGCACCTTGCCGGCGTCTTCGGCCTGGCCGAGGGGCTGGCGCTCCTCGCCGCCCGGGGCGCGCTGGTCGAGGCGCTTCCGGAGGGCGCGATGCTGGCGGTGCCGCTGCCGGCGGCCGAGGTCGAGCCGCTCCTCGGTGCGGAGCTCTCGCTCGCCGCGGTGAATGGCCCCGCGCTCTGTGTGATCGCGGGCCCTGTCGAGCCTGTCGACCGTCTGGCCCGAGAGCTTGCCGGCCGTGACCTCGAATGCCGCCTTCTCCACGGCTCGCGCGCCTTCCACTCGCGGATGATGGAGCCGGCGCTCGCGGCGTTCGCGGCGCGAGTGCGCCAGGTCGAGCTCCGACCTCCGACGATCCCCTACGTCTCCAACCTCACGGGCCGCTGGATCACCGCCGAGGAGGCGACCGATCCCGCCTACTGGGTCCGCCATCTGCGCCATACCGTCCGTTTCGACGAAGGCCTGCGCGCCGTGCTCGCTGATCCGCAGGCGATCCTGCTCGAGGTGGGCCCCGGTAGGGGCCTCTGCGCTCTCGCCCGCCGCCAGGAGAGCGTTGCCGCGGGACGGCTGGTCGTCTCTTCGCTTGGGCACCGCCGCGAAGCCCGCGACGACGGTGAGCTGATGCTCTCCGCGCTGGCCCGGCTGTGGCTTGCCGGACTGCGCGTCAACTGGCGCGGCTTCCATGCCGCCGCGCCGCGGCGCCGGCTGCCGGTGCCGACCTACCCCTTCGAGCGTCAGCGATATTGGATCGATCGCGCGGGGGTCGATCGCGCAGGGATCGGCCGCGAGGAGGGCGGCCCCACGCCGCGCGAGGCCGCCGGCGGGCTCCATCTTCCCGTCTGGCGGCGTACGCCTCCGGCCGAATTGCTCGAACGGCCAAGGCTCGACGACGCCGACGCGGCGTGGCTGCTGTTCGTGGACGGCGGCGGCCTGGGAGCCTGTCTCGCCGAGCAGTTGGCACGGGAGGGGCGGGAGGTAACGATCGTCGAGGTGGGGGAGCGCTTCGCTCGCTCTGGCCCCGGGGCCTATACGCTGTCGCCCGGGCGGGCCGCCGACTACGATGAGCTGCTCGGCGGGCTCTCGACCGACCGGCGCTGGCGCATCGTCCACTTGTGGAGCGTCGAGGGGGAGGAGGTCACGGAGGATCGCACACGGTCGCAGGAGCAAGGCCTCTTCAGCCTTCTGCTCTTGAGCCAGGCCCTCGCCCGACGCGGTCCTGGGGAAGGGCTCGACCTCGCGATCGTCGCCGACCACCTGTTCGAGATCACCGGCGACGAATCGGTGCGCTGGGAGAAAGCCGCCGTCCTCGCTCCGGCGCTGACTCTTCCACACGAGCTGCCATGGATCACCTGCCGGGTGATCGACGTGACGGTCGCCGCCGACGGGTTGCCGGAGAGGCCCGCCGAGCGTCTCCGGGCCGAGCTTTCTCTGTCGGCCGGCGCTGCGGTCGCCGGGTACCGGCGCGGTCACCGCTTTGAACGCAGCTTCGAGCCGGTGGGCCGGACGCCGAGCCGAGCGGCGAAGCTGCTTCTCGTTCCCGGCGGCACCTATCTCATCACCGGCTGGGCGTCGGGCGTCGGGGCCGTGCTCGCGGACCACCTGGCCGGTGACCTGGGCGCGGCGGTGATCCTCGCCGGTGGGCCGGTCCTCCCCGAAGGCGAGGAGCGCGAAAAGTGGCTAGCGACCCACGGAGAGGGCGACGAGGTCTGCCGTGCCTTGCGCCAGCTCGAGCGGCTTGAGACCGTCGCCGCGCCGGGCAAGGTCGCGCAGTTGGGTGGCGGAGCGGAGACCGCCGCTCTGCTCCGCGCGCGGGAGCGCTTCGGCACCCTCGATGGCATCCTCCATGGTGCGGGAGTGGCGCGGTCCCCGGCCTTCGGCGTGCTCGCGGACCTTTCGCCCGCCGGGCTGGCGGCGTCGTTTCTTCGTGGGGTCGAGGAGATGCATGTCCTCGATCGCCTCGCCCGTGAATCCGGCGCCCGGTTCCTCGTGCTGTGCACGGGGCTGGACGGCGTGCTCGGCGGGCGGGGCCGGATCGCCGCGGCGGCGGGTGCCGCGAGCCTCGACGCCTTTGCCCACCAGCGCCATGGGCTGAACGGTCTGCACGTCCTCACGATCGACTGGCAGGACGGACTCTCGCCGGAGTGGATCACCGACGGCTTCCACCGCTGCCTGGTGGCGGACCAGCCGCAACTCGCCGTCGCCCGTGGCGATTTCACCGGTGCTCTGCCGGACGCGGACCTCGCGGCGGCCGCCCAGCTCACGCTTGAAGAGCCGACGTCGTCGTATCCGCGTCCCGCCGTCGGCACCCCCTATGTCGCTCCCGGCAACCCGATCGCGCGGCAGATTACCGAGATTTGGATGGAGCTCCTCGGCATCGACCGGGTGGGGGTGTACGACAATTTTTATGAGCTCGGCGGCCACTCTCTGATGGCGACGCAGCTGGTCTCGCGGCTGCGCGACACCTTCGGCGTGATCGTGCCGCTCCAGAGCTTCTTCGCGCGACCCACCGTGACGGGACTCGCCGAGGCGGTGGCGCAGCACCAGGCCCAGGGGCTCGACGGGGACACGCTGCTCGCGATGCTGGCCGAGGTCCAACGGGCCGCGCCCCGGGGGGGGCATCTCGACGCCGTGAGAGAGGAAGAAAGCGACAGATGACGGATCTTTCGACGATTCTCGGCCAGCTGACGCCCGAGCAGCGAGACCTTTTCCTCTCCCGCCTGAGCGAGCGGAGCGCAGCGGCTCCGGTGAGTCGGGTGGTACCCCGGCGCGGCCGGCGCTCGGGGGTCGAGCCGCTCTCCTTCGCCCAGGAGCGGCTCTGGTTTCTCGAGCAGTTGGAGCCCGGCAACGCGGCCTACGTCCTGACTTCGGCAACGCGGCTCTCCGGGAAAGTGGAGATCTCCGCCCTGATGGCGGCGGCGGCCGGCATGGCACGGCGTCACGAGGCCCTGCGCACGACTTTCGGCATCGAAGGGGGAAGGCCCTGCCAGGTGGTGGCGCCGGAAGGCGTGCTGCCGTTGGCGGTCGTCGACCTGAACGGCATGGCCCCTGGGCGACGCGAGGAGGAGGCGCGGCGGCTTGTCGCCCAAGAGTCGGTCCGCCCCTTCAGCCTTGGCTGCGGGCCGCTCGCGAGGACGATCCTGGTCCATTTCGAGGCGACGGAGCACTGGCTGCTGCTCAGCATGCATCACATCATCTCGGATGGGTGGTCGGGCGGCATTTTCCTGCGCGAGCTGGCGGCCCTCTACGGCGGGCTTCTGCGCGGTGAGCCGGCACCGTTGCCCGATCCCGAGCTGCAGTACGCCGATTATGCGGTCTGGCAGCGGGAATGGCTCACCAGCGAGGCGCTGGAGTCGCAGATCGCCTACTGGCGAGAGCGCCTGGCTGGCGCCCCTCTCCTCGATCTGCCGCTCGACCGGCCGCGCCCACGGCTGCGCAGCCCACGCGGGCGGCGGCTGCTCGAACGGCTGCCGCCGGAGCTTTCGGCGGCGCTCGCGGGCTGGAGCCCACGGCAGGGAGCGACGCTCTTCATGACCCTCGCCGCGGCCTTCGCGACGCTCCTCAACCGGCACAGCGGGCAGGACGACGTCGTCGTGGGCTCGCCGATCGCCAATCGCAACCGACGCGAGACCGAGGGAGTCGTCGGGTTCTTCGTCAATCTCGTGGTGCTGCGCCTCGATCTGGGTGGAAACCCTCGATTCCAGGCACTCGTCAGCCGCGCTCGGGAGACTCTGGCCGGAGCCTACGCCCATCAGGACCTGCCGTTCGAGAAACTGGTCGAGGCCTTGGAACCGGTGCGCGACCCGATGTACACGCCGCTCTTCCAGACTCTTTTGACGCTGCAGAACGCGCCGTTGCGTTTCGACCTGGCGGGCCTCGAGCTCAGCCGGATCGAAATCGAAGGGGCAGCGGCGAAGTACGACTTCTCGCTCGAGCTGCTCGAGAGCGAGGAGGGGATCGGCTGCTATTGGTGGTACAGCACCGAGGTCCTCGATCCGACCACGGTCGCGCGTCTGGCGCGACATTTTGCGGCGTTGCTCGCCGCGGTGGTGGAAAACCCCGAGCGGCGGCTCGCCGAGCTGCCACTGCTGACGCCGGCGGAGCGGCACGCGCTTCTCGCGGAGTGGAACGACGAGCCTCAGGTCTACCCGGAAGGAGAGCTCCTGCACGCGGTGTTCGAGGGCTGGGCGGCGCACACGCCGGAGGCGGTGGCGCTGGTCCATGAGAGAGACCGGCTCACCTACGGCGAGCTCAATGCGCGGGCGAACCGGCTGGCGCGCCGGCTGATCGGCTGGGGAGTCCGACCCGAGGCCCGGGTCGCGATCGGCGCCGAGCGGCGATTTGAGATGGTGGTCGGCCTGTTGGCGATTCTCAAGGCAGGCGGAGCCTACGTGCCGCTCGACCCTTCCTATCCGCACGAGCGGCTGGCGGCAATGGCGGCAATGGCGGCGGGCTCGGGGGCGGCGATCCTTCTCGTCGACCGGCGCCACGTCGCTACCTTGGGAAAGCTCGCGGCATGGGAGCGGGTGGTCGACCTCGACGACGTGGCGGGGTCGAGCGCCGAAAAGAGCGGCGATCCGGCGCCCCGGGGGCTCGCCGACCACCCTGCCTACGTCCTTTTCACCTCGGGCTCGACCGGTCTGCCGAAGGGAGTGGTCGTGCCGCACCGGGCGATCGGCAACCGCCTGCGGTCGCACGCGGCGGCGGATCTCGACCCAGGCTCGCGAGTGCTGCAGAAGACGACGATCAGCTTCGACGTGTCGCTGATCGAGATCTTCGGCCCCCTGTACGCGGGCGGCGCGTCGGTCCTCGCGCGCGCCGGCGGCCAGCAGGACGCAGGCTACCTCGCGCAGCTGATCGTGGAGGAGGGCATCACCCATCTGAACGGTCCGCCGTCGCTCTTGACCGCGTTGCTCGAACAGGCAGCGCTGTGCCGGGCCGGGAGCCTGCGGTCCGTGGTGACCGGGAGCGAGGCGGTGACGACCGAGCTGCCGCACCGCGTGCACGCGGTGCTCGCGGCGAAGCTTTACAATCGCTATGGGCCGACCGAGGCGACGATCGCGGTTACTTCGTGGCTTTGCGAGCGGGGGGTGGCCGAGCGGGTGCTGCCGATCGGCCGCCCGATCGCGCGGGCGGAGATCTACCTGGTCGGCCGCGATCGACGTCTGCTGCCGCTGGGCGCGACGGGGGAGGTGATGATCGGCGGCGCCTGCCTGGCGCGCGGCTATCTCGATCGCCCCGATCTGACGGCGGAGAGCTTCCTGCCCCATCCCTTTTCCGCCGAGCCGGGGGCGCGGCTCTATCGCACCGGCGATCTGGCTCGCCGGCGCGCCGACGGCGCCCTGGAGTTCGTCGGCCGCCGCGACGGCCAGGTCAAGATCCGCGGTTCCCGGGTGGAACTCGCCGACGTCGAGGCAGCGCTGCTGCGCCATCCCGGCGTCCAGGCGGCGGTGGTCGTGGCGAACGCGGACGGGGCCTCGAGCCAGCTCGCCGCCTACGTGGTGCCAAAGAACGGCAGCACGCTCGCGCCGCAAGAGCTGCGCGTCTCTCTGGTCGCGCGACTGCCGGAGTACATGGTGCCGTCGGGTTTCGCGGTGCTCGGTGCCCTGCCGCTGACGCCGAGCGGCAAGGTCGACCGCCACCGCCTTCCGGCGGTGCTCTGGCAGGCGCAGGCGGCCTACGTGCCGCCGCAGACGCCGGCCGAAGAGCTGATGGCCGGGATCTGGAGCCGGGTGCTGAGGCGCGAGCGGGTAGGCATCGAGGATAATTTCTTCGAGCTCGGCGGCCATTCGCTGCTGGCGACGCGGGTGATCTCCCAGGTGCGCGAGATCTTCGGCGCCGAAGTGCCGTTGCGGGCGATTTTCGAGAGCCCGACGGTCGCCGGGCTCGCCGCCAAGGTCGAGCTTGCCGGCAACGGCTGGCGGGTGCCGACGATCCGCCCGATGGCGCGGCCGGCCCTACTGCCCCTCTCCTTCGCGCAGGAGCGGCTCTGGTTCCTCGATCAGCTGGAGCCGGACAGCGCGCGCTACCTGATCGGCTCGGTGGTGCGCCTGGAGGGGGACCTCGACCGCCGTGCGCTCGGCCACGGCCTCGGCGAGATCGTCCGCCGGCACGAGTCGCTGCGCACCGTCTTTGCGGTCGCCGACGGCCAGCCCATCCAGGTGATCCAGCCGGCTGCGCCGGCGGCGCTGCCGGTCGTCGACCTGGCGAGCCTCGACGCGGATCGCAGGGAGCGCGAGGTGCGCCGGCTCTCCGCGGCGGAAGCCGCGCGGCCGTTCGACCTCGCGCGCGGCCCGCTGCTGCGCATGACGCTCGTCGCGCTCCGCTCCGCGCCAGAGCCGGAGCACGTCGCGCTGCTCACGCTGCACCACATCGTCGCGGACGGCTGGTCGATGGGCGTCCTGGTGCGCGAGCTCGGCGCGCTCTACGCCGCCGCTGCGCGCGGCACGCGGTCGGCGCTCCCTGAGCTGCCGATCCAGTACGCCGACTTCGCCCTCTGGCAGCGCCAGGTCCTCGCGGGCGACGCGCTCCGCGAGGAGCTCGCCTACTGGCGGCAGGCGCTCGCCGGCCTGGCGCCGCTGGCGCTGCCGACCGACCGGCCGCGGCCGCCCGCCCTGACCTCGCGGGGCGGCGTCTGCCGGCGGCTGCTGGCTCCAGAGCTCTGCCGCGGGCTCGCGGCCGCCGGCCGACAGTGGGACGCGACGCTCTTCATGACGCTGCTGTCGACATTCGCCGTCCTGCTCCACCGCTACGCGGGGCAGGACGACATCGCCGTGGGCTCGGCGATCGCCAACCGCGGGCGGGCGGAGCTCGAAGGATTGATCGGCTTTTTCGTCAACACCCTGGTGCTGCGCGCCGACTGCGGGGAAGATCCGGACTACGCGGAGCTCGTGGCCAGGGTGCGCCGTATGGCACTCGGGGCCTTCGCGCACCAGGACCTGCCGTTCGAGAAGCTGGTCGAGGTGCTTCAAACGCAGCGCGACGCGGGCCGGACGCCGCTGTTCCAGGTGCTCCTGGCCCTCGAGAACACGGGGGTCGAGAGGCTCGCCCTCCCGGGGCTGACCCTGACGATGGGCGAGCCGGAGGCGAGCCCGGCGAAGTTCGAGCTGACCCTGATCTTCAAAGAGACGGAGCAGGGTCTGGCCGGCCTCTGGAGCTTCCCCCTCGACCTCTTCGATGCGGTGACGGTTGAGCGTATGGCGGGGCATTACGAGACTCTGCTCTCCCAGGTGAGTGAAAGCGGGCCGCGACCGGTCCACCTGTCGGAGCTGTCGCTCCTCGGCGCGGCGGAGCGCTGGCAGTTGGTCCAGGAATGGAGCGAGAGGGCGGAGGACGTCCCTCGCGGGATGACCGTCGATCGGCTCTTCGCGGAGCAGGCGGCGCGCGCGCCGCAGGCGGTGGCGCTGGTCTCCGCCGACGGCGAGATAACCTATGGAGAGCTCGCCCGGAGGGCCGGGCGCCTCGCGGCCCGCCTGCGCGGGGTGGGAGTGGGCCCGGAGGTCGCGGTGGGGCTCTGCCTGCCGCGTTCGGCGGCGATGGTCGTCGCGACGCTCGCCGTGCTCCAGGCGGGCGGCGTCTACGTGCCTCTCGACCCGAGCTATCCAAACGGACGCCTGGCTTTCCTGTTGCACGATGCGCGCGTAGCGGTCCTGGTGACCGAAGAGCCTCTGCTCGCGGTCTTCGGGAAGGACGGCCAGCCTGCCAGGCTCGCCGTCGTCTGCCTCGACCGCCTGGGCGCCGAGGCCGACCCGCCGGCGAACGTGGCAGCGGCGGTGTCTCCGGACCACCTCGCCTACGTCATGTACACCTCGGGCTCGACCGGGATGCCGAAAGGGGTGGCGGTGCCCCACCGGGCGATCGTGCGGCTGGTGCGCGGCGGCTTCGCCGCGCTGGGACCGGCGGAGGTGCTGCTGCAGCTCGCCCCCACCTCGTTCGATGCGGCGACCTTCGAGATCTGGGGAGCGCTGTGCACCGGCGGCCGGCTGGTGATCGCGCCGCCCGGGCTGCTGTCGCCGGACGAGATCGGCGATCTCCTGGCGCGCCACGGGGTGACGACGCTCTGGCTGACGGCGGGGCTGTTCCATCAGCTGGTCGAGCCAGGGCCGGAGCGGCTGGGGCCGGTGCGCCAGCTACTGGCGGGCGGCGACGTGCTGTCGGTGGCGCATGTGCGGCGGGCGCTGCCGGCGGGCCTCGGCCGGCGGCTGATCAACGGCTACGGCCCGACCGAGAACACCACTTTCACCTGCTGCGAGAGCATGCTGGACGGCGGCGATCTCGCCGGCTCGGTGCCGCTCGGCCGGCCGATCGCGGGAACGCGGGTCTATCTTCTCGACGTGGACGGAGGTCTGGCACCGATCGGGGTGCCCGGGGAGCTTTGCGCGGGCGGGGCGGGCCTGGCGCGCGGCTACGTCGGCCAGCCGGAGCGGACCGCCGAGCGGTTCGTCCCGGCGCCGAGCGGCTGGGCGGAGGCGCCGGGAGCGCGGCTCTACCGGACGGGGGACCTGGCGCGCTACCTGCCCGACGGCCGGATCGAATTCCTCGGCCGCATCGACCAGCAGGTCAAGATCCGTGGCTTCCGCGTCGAGCCGGGGGAGGTCGAGGTGGCGCTGCTCGGGCATCCAGCCGTGCGGGCGGCGGTGGTCTTGCCCTACGTCGGCGCCGCCGGCGGGCGGGCGCTCGTCGCCTACGTCGACTCCGTCCTGGTCGCGTCGGCGGAGCTGCGCGCCTTCCTGCAGGCGTCGCTCCCCGACTACATGGTGCCGTCGGCCTTCGTCGTCCTCCCCAAGCTCCCCCTCACCACCAACGGCAAGATCGACCGCCAGGCGCTGGCGCGGATCGAGCCCGAGCCGGGCGGCCCGGGTCGCGGGCTCGGCGGGGAGCCGCGGACGCCGATCGAGGAGATGCTGGTGGGCCTCTGGGTCGATCTCCTGGGCGTCGAGCGGGTGGGGGTCGAGGACAACTTCTTCGACCTCGGCGGCCACTCGCTGCTCGCCACCCAGGTCGTCGCCCGGGTGAGCGAGCAGTTTCGCGTCGAGCTTCAGGTCGGGGCGCTGTTCGAGGCGCCGACGGTCGCCGGCATGGCCCGCGAGATCGAGGCCGCGTGGGCGGCGGGCCGCGGCGTGCTGGTGCCGCCGATCGATCCGCTGGGCGAGATCGCCGAGGCGCCGCTGTCGTTCGCCCAGGAGCGCCTCTGGTTCCTCGACCAGTTGAACCCCGGCAGCTCGACCTACAACATCCCGATCGGCTACCGGCTGCGCGGCGAGCTCGACGTGCGGTCGTTCCGCTTCAGCCTGGCGGAGATCGTCCGCCGGCACGCGGCGCTGCGCACGCGGTTCACCTTCGTCGCCGGCCAGCCGCTCCAGGTGATCGCTCCGGCGGTCGAGTTGGAGCTGCCGGCGATCGACCTCGCCGCGGTGGGGGAGAGGGAGCGCGAGACGGAGCTCGCGCGCCTCGCCCGGGAGGAGGCGCTGCGGCCCTTCGACCTCGCCCACGGACCGCTGCTAAGGACCTCGCTGGTCCGCCTCGCTCCCGGCGAAGCGGCTCTCCTCGTGACCCTGCATCACATCGTCTCGGATGGTTGGTCGATGGGCGTCTTCGTGCGCGAGCTGGGGGCGCTCTACGCCGCCGGCCGGCGCGGCGAGCCGTCACCGCTCCCCGAGCTGCCGATCCAGTACGCCGACTTCGCGGTCTGGCAGCGCGAGCGCCTGGAGGCGATCCTCGACGCCGAGCTCGCCTACTGGCGCGCCGCGCTCGCTGGTCTGGCGACGCTCGAGCTGCCGACCGATCGGCCGCGTCCGCTGGTGCAGACGGCGCGCGGCGGAGCGCGGCCGCTGCGGCTCGCCGGGCCGGCGACGGTCGCCCTGGCGCGGGCCGGGCGGGCGGAGGGGGCGACTCTGTTCATGTCGCTCCTCGCGATCCTGACCACCCTCTTAAATCGCTACTCCGGGCAGACCGACGTGCCGGTGGGGACGGTGCTCGCCAACCGCAACCACCCGGAGATCGGCGATCTCATCGGCTTTTTCGTCAACACCCTGGTCCTGCGCGCCGACGCCGCGGGCGAGCCGACCTTCCGCGAGCTCCTCGTCCGCCTGCGGGAGACGGCGCTCGGCGCCTACGCGCACCAGGACCTGCCGTTCGAAAAGCTGGTCAAGGCGCTCCAGCCCCAGCGCGATGCCAGCCGCACGCCGCTCTTCCAGGTCATGTTCACCCTGCAGAACGCGTTCGAGGGCAGCCTCACGCTGGCCGAGCTCACCGCCGATCCGTTCCTGGTCGAGCTCAACGCCACGATGTTCGACCTCACCGTCTTCCTGACCGGCGGCGAGGCCGGCCTCGCGGGCGCCTTGAGCTTCAACCGCGACCTCTTCGATCGTTCGACGATCGAGCGCCTGGCGGGACACTTCGAGGCGCTGGCCGCCGCGGTGAGCGACGCCGCCACGGCCGAGCGCCGGCTCGCCGACCTGCCCTGGCTCGCCGCGCCGGAGCGCCACCAGCTCCTCGTCGAGGGGACGGCCGTCGAGCGCCATGCGGCAGAGGCGACGCTCCACGGCCTCTTTGCCGAGCAGGCGGCGCGCTCGCCGCGGGCGGTCGCGGTCCGCTCTGGCGACGCGGAGCTCTCCTACGGCGAGCTCGCCCGGCGGGTCGCCCGGCTCGCCGGACTCCTGGCGGCCCTGGGGGTCGGGCCGGAGGTGCCGGTCGCGCTCTGCTGCGGGCGCTCGCCGGCGCTGGTGGTGGCGATCCTCGCGGTGCTCCAGGCGGGAGGCGCCTACGTGCCGCTCGATCCGGCGGCGCCGCGCGAACGCCTGGCCCTGGCGCTCGCCGACAGCGGGGCGCCGGTGGTGCTCGCCGACGAGAGGTCGATGGCGGCCCTGCCCGCGCCGCCCGCCGGGGTGCGGATCATCCGCCTGGACGATTCCGGCGCCGTGGCGGAGGCCGCGCTCCCGGCAAAACTCGTGATCCCCGCGACGTCGGGGAACCTCGCCTACGTCATCTTCACCTCGGGCTCGACCGGTCGCCCGAAGGGAGTCGCGGTGCGCCACGCGGAGGTGGTGCGGCTGCTGCGGTCGACGGAGGAGCGCTTCGATTTCGGCCCCGAGGACACCTGGACGATGTTCCACTCCTACGCCTTCGACTTCTCCGTCTGGGAGCTGTGGGGGGCGCTCCTCTACGGCGGCCGCCTGGTGGTCGTGCCCTACGAGGTGAGCCGCTCGCCGGAGAGCTTCTACCGGCTGCTCGTCGAGGAGCAGGTGACGGTGCTCAACCAGACCCCCTCGGCCTTCCGGCAGCTGCTCTGGGCGGAGGAGGCGGCGCTGGCGCGGGACGGCGCGGCTTCCGCGCTCGCCCTGCGCTGGGTGATCTTCGGCGGCGAGGCGCTGGAGCTCCAGGCGCTCGCCCCCTGGTTCGCCCGCCACGGCGAGGAGCGCCCGCGGCTGGTCAACATGTACGGGATCACCGAGACCACGGTGCACGTGACCTTCCGGGCGCTTCAGGCGTCCGACCTGGCGAGCCCGGCGAGCGTCATCGGCCGGCCGCTGCCGGACCTCGCGGTCTACCTGCTGGACGCCACCGGCCAGCCGGTCGCGCTCGGCGTGGTGGGGGAGATCTTCGTCGGCGGGGCGGGCCTCGCGGCGGGCTATCGGGGACGCCCGGAGCTCACCGCGGAGCGCTTCGTGCCCGACCCCTTCGGGCCGCGGGCGGGGGGCGCGCCGGGCTCGCGCCTCTACCGCTCGGGCGATCTCGCGCGGTACCGGCTGGGGCGCCCGGGGAGCCTGGGGGACGAGCTCGAATACCTCGGGCGCGCCGACCAGCAGGTCAAGATCCGTGGCTTCCGCATCGAGCTGGGCGAGATCGAGGCCGGCCTCGCGGCCCATGAGGCGGTGCGCGAGGCGGTGGTGCTGGCCCTCGCCGGGACGGAGACGGGGGAGCGCCGCCTCGCCGCCTATGTCGTCCTCGCGGCTCCCGGCGAGGAGGCGGGGACCGAGCCGGCCGGCCTGCGGAGGTTCCTCAAGGACCGCCTGCCCGACTACATGCTCCCCGCCTCCATCGTCGCCCTGCCGGCCCTGCCGCTGACGCCGAACGGCAAGGTCGACCGGCGGGCGCTGGCGGCGATCACCGTCGAACGCGGTGGTGTCGGCGGGATCGGCGTCGGCACCGTACCCACCCCGCCGAGCGGTGCGGTCGAGATCGCCCTCGCCCGCATCTGGGAGGAGCTCCTGGGGACCGGCCCGGTGGGGGTCGACGACGACTTCTTCGATCTCGGCGGCCACTCGCTCCTCGCCGTCCAGCTGGTGTCGCGGGTGCGCGAGGAGCTCGGCGTGGAGCTCCCCCTGAGGCGCCTCTTCGAGACGCCGACGATCGCCGGGCTGGCGCGCGAGATCGAGGTGGCGGTCGAGCTGCGGGGCCAGGCCCATCGGCCGGGCGAGGAGGCGCTGGTGCCGCTCTCGCCGAACGGCGCGGGCGAGCCCTGCTTCTGGGTCCACCCGATCGGCGGCTCGCTCTTCTGCTACCGCGACCTCGCCCGCCACCTGGCGCCGGGGCAGGCGGTCTACGGCTTCCAGGCGCGCGGCCTGGCGCCGGGCGAGGTGCCGCGCGAATCGGTCGCGGCGATGGCGGCGAGCTACCTCGAAGCGCTGCGCGCGCTCCAGCCCGGCGGCCCCTACCGGCTCGGCGGCTGGTCGTTCGGCGGCCTGGTGGCGCTCGAGATGGCGAGCCAGCTCGAAGCGCAGGGCGAAGAGGTCGCCGGCCTGGCGCTGATCGATCCCTCGACCGTACCGGCCGGCGAGCGCGCGGCGCCGGTCGACGACCTCGCGGCGCTCGCTCTCCTGGCGCGCGACCTGGGCGGCCTCGCGGGACGGCCGCTCGCCGTCGCGGCGCGCGACCTCGCCGGGCTCGACGAGGCGGGCCGCTTCGACCTCCTCGTGGCGCGCACGGTGGCCGCCGGCATCCTGCCCGCCGGCACCGCGGCGGCGGACCTCCGGCGCCTGGCGTGGCTGGTCACCGCCCACCTCCGGGCCGCCTATGCCTATGCGCCGCCGCGGGTCCAGGCGCCCATCCGCCTGGTGCTGCCGGAGGAGCGGACGGCAGCGGCGGTCGACGGCTGGGAGCGGACCGCGGCCGGCGGCCTGGAGGTCCACCGCCTGCCGGGCGACCACTACAGCCTGCTGCGCGAGCCGCAGGTCGGGCGGGTGGCGGAGATCCTCTGCGCCGGTTTCGCCCGGCCGCAGGAGGTGCGCGTCGAGAGAGGTTCAGAGTAGACTCCAAGCCGAGCTTGGAGGCTCGCGACCCACCATCTACGGAGGATCATCCCTATGCATTCGCGCCCATTCCGTCGGACCCTGCTCGCGTTCGCCCTGCCGCTCGCCCTCGCTTCCCATCCCGCGCTGTCCGAGACGCCCGCCGCAGGGGAGCCGATCGTGCTCAAGCCCGGCGCCGCGACGGTGAGCGGCGCGTTCATCCAGCCGTGCACCAACCGGTGGTCGGTGGCCCAGGTCAAGCCGGACGGAACGACCAAGCCGGTCGGCACCTGGACGGACGACGTCAAAGTCGAGACGATGAACGGCCGCCCGGTCATCAAGCGCCAGCAGACGGCGACCTTCGGCGACACCGAGGTCAAGTACCTGAACGTCGTCGACCGCGGGACCATGGCGCCGATCCTGAGCGAGCAGTCGAGCTCCAAGGGGCTCTTCGAGCACTTCGATTTCGACGGCACCCACGTCAAGTACCGGCACGCGGCGATGCCTTCGGGCGGCGCGATCGAAGAGAAGGACATCCAGCTCACCATGCCGGTCTACCAGTTCGGCGGGATGTTCGGCATGCTGCTGGTGACCTTCCCGCTGCGCGAGGGGGCGGTCTTCAAGTTTCCCAACTTCGACGTCACCCAGGCCGACAACGTCGAGTGGCTCGCCTTCCGGGTCAAGGGCAAGGAGATGGTCCCGGCGGGCGCGGGCAAGAAGGTCGAGGCCTGGATCGTCGAGAGCGAGCCGAAGCCCGGAGCGAAAATGCGCTTTTCGCTCACCAAGGAGGCGCCCTACATCATCCGCCTCGAACAGGAGAAGGACGGTGCCGTCGTGCGGTGGGAGATGATCTAGCCCAGGAAAGAATCGAGAAGGCTCCGCCGCACCCGGGCCGCGCACGGAAAGCGGCGGCCCGGGGCGGCGGTGTTTTTTCAGTCGTCCTCTCCGTGGTGGTGGTCGTCGCCGCCGTCGAGCAGGAAGGGGTTGCTCTGGATCTGCTGCTTGCTGATCGACGTGCTGCGCCGGATCACGTCGGAGAGCGAGAGGTGGTTGAAGTAGTTGACCCACTGCGGCGGGTAGATGTTCCCGAAGTAGAATCGATCGCCGTCGCGCGAACGGGTGAACTGGTCGGCGACCACGGTCTTGACCAGCTCGCCGACGATGGCGCCGGGCACCGGCTTCTCGCAGATGCCGCCGAGCCACGGGTCGACGTCGTCGACGCTCGTGTAGACCGACGACAGGCTGGCCGCGACGCTGGGCGAGGTCGGGTTGATCGCCCCGAAGCCGGATTTCGGCGTCAGCCCGAAGCCGAGGCGAGCGACATTGTAGCCCGGCAGGCCGTTGTCACGTCCGCGCTGCATGTTGAGCGAGGCAAGGTCGAAGGCGCCGGGCATCGGGTCGTTGATGAGGAAATTGCGGACGTCGTCGACGATGAAGCAGTCGTAGCGGTTGGCCTGCTCGTGCGCGGCGCCGCGCAGATAGACGTCGACCCCGAGCTGCTGGACCGGCGCGGGGTTGAAGAAAGCCTCCTGCAAGGTGATCGGACCCTGCGGAATCGGCTTCAGGTCGGAACCCAGGCGGTTGAGAAAATGGCTCAGCAGGGTGTGGCCGAAGCGGTAGGACGCGGTCGAGAACATGGTCTCGATCCCCGGGTTCACGTTCGGGTGATAGCCGGTATAGGGCGGAATCGCGTGCGGACCGAGCAATGCGGGAAGAAACTCGTTGTAAGTGATCGCCTGGAGCTCGGCGCCGACGATGGCACGGGCACGCAAGTAGATGTCGTCGTCGCTCATCGTGCCGTGGGCGCTCTCGCGGATCTTCCGTGCCCAGTAGTTGTGCTCGCGCACGAACAGTGTGTGCATCGAGGTCAGGGCGTTGTTCTCGTTGGCGCGCTCGTCGCCGGCGATGAACAGCGTGGGGCGGGGGTCGCCGCCGTTGGGCAGCCCGTCGGTGTTGTGCGGCAGAAGGACCTCGCCGTTGTCGCCGATGCTCGTCTTGAGCTCGCCCGAGCCGTCGTTCTTGCGCAGCCAGGCGGCGCGCGCGGGGCTCGATCCGTAGACGTTCGAGGCGTCGATGAACGAGGTGATGACGGTAATCTGCTGGCGTGGGTTGGTGACGCTCGTGCCGGTCGCCGGGTCGAAGACCGAGCGGCAGAAGTCGATTACCGCGCTGCCCGTATTGTGGGGATCGAAGATCGGATCGCCCGCCGGCACCGAAACGTTGGCGACCTCGCCGCAGAAGGGGGGGACGGCAATGGCGCTGCTCGGGGTCAGATCGAGGTCGTGGTCGATGAACTGGCCCCACATCCAGATGAAGTTCGAGATGTTGGGCTGGCCGGGAGCGCTCTGCTGGGCCACAACGGCGTTGCTGATCACCCGTGGCGACGGGCGATCGGCGCCGACCATGGTCTGGCCGCCGTCCCCATAGGCTGCCGGAATGCGCCGCAGCAGCTGGCCCCCGACGGCGCCCCAGTTGGGATGGTCGTGGTTGTTGCCGGTGCCGTCGATGGAGCGGAACGGACCATCCGGCAAGGTATGGACCGACGGCGCCTCGGCGGCGGACAGGGCGGCGACCGCCAGCGCGGCCATCAAGATCGCGGCGAGAGCGATGTGGCGCCTCGGTTGAGAGCTGCCGGACGAATCCACGGCGCCACCTTCGCGCGTACTCAAGATGGTATGCAACTTTCTGGGCATGTTGGTTTCTCCTTTCGACGTCGATGCACTCACTCCCCTCCGGCACGGGCGGAGTGGTGAACAGGGAGAAGGGGAGATCCGGGCGGGAAGCAGCCTCGCGCGGAACCCATTCTTTTAGAACGGCACCCTTATAGAAAAAGGGCTTCTAAGGATATTGGTGCATTAGACTTCGACGAGCGGGACAGTCCTGGTCCCGGTTTTCTCAACCGATGCGCGTCGGAATCAGGACGAGTTTAGGAAGCAATACTGTCTTTGCCTCACCGCCAAAGCCGTGCCGCGAGCGGAGCTCTGCCTCCGCGGTTGCGACGGCGAGCCTCGCCTGCCTCTGCGGGGGGACTCGCGGGACGGCGGCCCGGTTCCCAGGCCACCGTCCTCCGGTCCGGATCAGGCCTCGGCCAGCGCCTCTTTCCCGGCCGCGACCTCCTGCCGGGGCGGGCGCATCTTGCGGTCGCTGAAAACCTTGTCGTAGTTCTCGGAGAGGGCCATCGCCACGTCGCCCAGCGGGTTCTCGGTCTCCGGGTTGCCGAAGAGGATCTGGTTCCCCCAGGTCGCCCGCTGCTGCGCCGAGCCGAGCATGAAGCGGACGTAGCGCCGGGCGCAGCCCAGCCGCTCGCGCCATCCCGCCCACTGGATGTGCTTCCACAGATAGCGGAAGTTGTAGTTGGCGTAGTCGAGCTTGCAGAGATAGAAGAGGTAGACCAGCATCGAGTTGATCCGGTAGCAGCGGTTGAGCGCCGCGTCGTAGCGCTTCAAGAGGGAGAGGTCGGCGTTCTCCTGATCTAGGAGCTCGGTGAGCGGATCGATCAGGGCATAGGAGCTGTTGAACGCGACCTGGAGGCCGGTCGAGAAGATCGGATCGATGAAGCCGGCGCTGTCGCCGACGATCACCCAGTGATCGCCGTAGTAGCGCTTGGAGCGGTAGGAATAGTCCTTGACGACGCGGAACTTTTCGACCGGTTTCACGGTCGGGTCCTTCAGGAGGTCGCTGATGTAGGGGATGTCGGCCGCGTAGTCGTAGAAAATCTCCTCCAGCGACTTGGTCTTCGCCTCCTCCTTGACCGTCTGCTGGGAGAGGACGACCCCGAGGGAGACCGTGTCCTTGCCGATCGGCAGGAACCAGGCCCAGTCGCGCCGGTTGCGGTGCACGCAGAGCTTGAAATTGAGCTCGTCGTCGTCGTTCTTGATCTCGATGTCGCCCTGCCAGTGCGAGAAGACCGCCATCTTGTTTTCGAGCAGCGGATCGTTGTACCAGTTGTTCTTGAGCTGGTGATTGATCAGGGCTCCCTGGCCCGAGGCGTCGACGATCCACTTGGCATAGGCGGTCTTGGTCTCGTCCGAGGGACCGTTCGAATAGTCCTTGTACTCGACGCCCACCGCCCGCTCGCCGTCGAAGATCACGCGCTTGACCAGGTGCTCCTCGCGCACGTCGACGCCATGCCTCCGGGCGGCGTCCAGGAGGACCTTGTCGAGCTTGCCGCGCGCCATCTGGAAAGCCCACTTGCGCTCGGTTTCGCCCTTCTCGCGGAGAAAGTAGGCCTTGAGCCTCTTCTCGTGCATGACGAACTCGAGCCCCTTCTTCTGCACGTAGTTCATGGCGTTGAGCTCATCCCAGACGCCCAGGTCCTTGAACACGGTGAAGCCGAAGGCGGTGATCGATTCGCCGATGTGGAAGCGGGGGAATTTCTCCCGTTCGAGCACGAGGACCTTGCGCCCCCGCTGGACGAGCTTGGTGCCGACGGTGGTCCCCGCCGGGCCCGCGCCGATGATGATCACGTCGTACGTTTCGGTCATGATCGATCTTCCTTTGACGACTGATGGAGCGTTACGCCGCGCCGGCGTGAGCATTGAATTATATCAGTAGCTCGATAGACGGAGGCGACACCGGTTAAGAACCTGTCGTCATTTCTTTGGCTCGATGCGTCAGATTTCGCGCGGTGCACCGCCTGCACCAAGGGCCGGGGGGGCCTGGCCACCATGCGAGCCTCTCCGGGACCGTCCGGAACGCCTCCGGCCGGTTCCGGACTCTCTCCGGGCGTTTCCGGGCGGTCTCCGGCAGCTTCCCGAGCTCCTCCGGACGCTTCCAGAAGCTCTCCGGCCCCTTTCCGCCTCTCTCCGGGCGCTTCCGGCTGGTCTCCGGGAGGTTCCGGCGGGCCTCCGGGAGGTTCCGGCGGGCCTCCGGGAGGTTCCCAAACTTCTCCGGCCGCTTCCCAAAACTCTCCGGGAGCTTCCAAAATCTCTCCGGACGGTTCCAGACGCTCTCCGGAAGCTTCCGGACGCAAGGAAAGTCTTCCCGGACGCATGGGAAGTAACTTTCCATGCATGGGAAGTCGAGCCGGAGACATGAGAAGTCCGCCCGGAGACATCCGAAGTAACTTTCCAGGGACGGAAAGTCGACCCGGAGGGATGGGAAGTCGAGCCGGAGGCATTGGAAGTCGAGCCGGAGAGGTGAGAAGTCGAGCCGGAGGCATCGGACTTGTGTCCGGAGAGTTTTTCCGCGGACTTCCAGGCGCCGACCGCGGTCACCGCAGCCGGACCGGCACCACCTCCAACTCCTGGAACTCGAGCCCGGGTATCAAAACCTGGCGGTCCGCCGTGGCACGCCGGTGCACGTCGGCCAGGGCGACCGGCGAAAGCTGAGGGCGGCCACTGAAGAGGACCAGGGTCGCGGTGGTATAGCCCCGAGCCCGGAGGAGATCGAGGACGCTGCGATAGTCGGCATCGGAATGGATGAGCAGCATCTTCCTCTGGAAGTAGAGCCCCGCCGCCTCCTCGGTCAGCCAGAAAGCATCGGTGATCACCACATCGGTCGAGTTCCTTCGCACCGCGTCAAGGATCTTCGCCGTTCCTTCCCTCTTGCGGGCGAGGAGAAACAGCCCCCGGCTCTCCAGCGCGAGCCCCAGGACCACCAGGACGGCGGCGAGGGCCGCCAGAACGCGGCGACTCCCCAGCCCTGCCGTTCGGCTCCAGAGGTCCCGGAGCGCGAGGAGTGAGAGAGGTACGAGGAGCGGAAAGAGAGCCAGGAAATGCCGCGGCCCCCAGATGATGCCGACGTCGCCCCGGTTCAGGGGAATCCCCACGAGGAGCGCGAAGAGGATACAGGCTGCGGCGAGGAAACGGGCCGGCGGTTCCGGGCTCGTGAGCTCTGCCCGCAGGCCGAGAAGGACGATGAGGAGGAACGGCGTCTGCGGCAGGAGCCCTTGGGAGAAGATGGTATCGAAGACCCCATTCGGATCGCCGACGAGGAGGACGACGAAGACCACGGCGGCGAGAGTCCCGAGAGCGAGGAGCGCGAGGTCGAGCCGCCCGATCCTCTCGCGCTTGCGGAGCCCGGCCAGGAGCACGAGGACGGAGGGAACGGCGAGCGCCGCGCTCACCCACGGGACGGGGTGAGAGCCGAAAAGGAAATAGGCGAGGTCGCCCAATTCGGCCGCGATCGTCGCCAGACCGGTCCGGTTGGTGAGGTCGGTGTAGACGGCGGCGTGGATTCCGAAGGGCGAGCCGTAGAGGTGGACTTGGAGTCCCCAGAGTGGAACCAGGACGGCGAGCCCGCCGGCGGCGAAGGCGATCGGACGACGGACGCGCTGGGTGCGGAAGGCCCAGAAGGAGGCGGCGAAGAGGGCCGCGAAGAGCACGTACCCCTCCTCACGGAGGAGGGTAGACAGTCCGAGACAGACCCCGGCCGCGAGAGCGAGAGTCGTGGCGCGCCCTCCCTCGCTGCGACCGGACCGCAGCAGGCAAAGGGTCGCGAGAAAAGCCAGGAGCACCGCCAGCGAGTGCTCCCAGAAGGTCAGGCCATAGAAGACAAGAGGGGTGCAGAATCCCAGCCCCAGGGTGGCCGGGGCGCGCCAGGCCCCAAGCCCCACCTCTTGGAGCAGGAGAGGAAAGAGGACGAATAGAGCGAGCGCGGCGGCGAGCGGCAGGAGGTAGACACCGGCTGGCCCGGCCAGGCGGTAGGCGGGGAGCGAGAGAACGGCGAAGTAGGGCAGGTAGAAGGAGACGACCCGGCCGCCGACCCGCTGGAAGTGGTGGTTGTCCCAGGGGAAGAAGCGCAGAGCGGGATCGATGTCGCGGGCCGGGTAGGCGATCTCCGGCGGGACCTGTCGGGCGAAGCTCTGGACCTGGACATAGCGGTTGCCGTCGTCGGAGATCCAGAACCCCTCCTTGGGCAGCACCCAGGTGAGCAGACAGAGCACGACGGCGGGGACCAGGACCGCCAGCACCAGGGCGGTCCGGCCCCCCAGCCAGGGTACAACCGTCTGCGATGGAGTGGACGGCTGGCTCATTGGAGCTCCTTGTGAGGGGGGGCGGGCGGCCGCGAAAAAATTCGGGACCCGAGAATCAGCATTCCCTTGAGCAGGATCGGTACGATCAAGATAGGGCGTACGAGGTAGAAATAGCCGGCGCGAAGGAGGGCGCTCGAAACTCGCTGGGAGAAGGCCTGGTCCCCAAGCCAGAAGACCCCGCGCCGGGTGATGAGGAAGGCCGGCGGGATCTCCTCCCACCGGGGGACGAAGACCCGCCGCTCGAACTTGAGGAACTGGAGGTGGAAGTACATCAGCTCCCTGCCGGTCACGAGGTCCTCGACCTTGCCGCGGTCTGCCCTGATCTTCAATCGCTTATCCGCGTTGCCGCCGATGAGCAGGAACACCTGCTCACCACAGATCGTCTCGTAGTGGACCCGGACCTCCGGCGAGCGCGCGAGCAGGTGCATCATGCTGTCGATGCGAGCCTCCCCTGCCACCTCGGCGAAGGGCGCTCCGCGGAGGAGCTTCAACTGGAGGCCGTGCCCACACTCGTCGAAGTTGAAGACTTCAGCGCTCGAAAAGATGCGCCGGTAATCCCTGCTGCGCTCGAAGAGATGCGTGATATCGAAAGTGTTGCGAAAGAGCATGAAGTGGCCGCTCGGGAATTCCCGCCGGCAGGAGATCAGGTCGTAGCGGTCGAGTAACTCCTCGTTGAGGAACGCCCGGATGTTACCCAGGACGATGTCGAGGTCGCAGAAGCCCCAGAAGTCATAGCTCTCGACGTAATCTCTCAGGATGACGCCCCAGGCCGGTTTGAAGTCGGTCAATTTGTAGGGCTTCGGCAGGGCGATGTCGAAACCGAGACGCTCCGCGGCGAGGGCGCGGAAGTCGGCGAAATCGATCTTCACCTGCCTGACGTTGGCGGGCCATCCCTGCCGGGGGGCCGCGCAGTCGCTGACGAGGAAGAAATCAACCGTGGGGTTGTAACGGCAGGTCTCGATGAACAGGTCTCCCCATTCGGGCCATTCGCCGAAGAAGCAATTGAGGATGCCGATGGATTTCAAGTTTCGTCTCCGTTAAAATATGCATAATGTACCACACGCAGGGGCCGGCGTGCCGGAAGCCGCTCCCGGCCAGGACCGTAGGGCGGAATCAGGGGGTCTGCCAGGGAGTTGCGCTTCATCGTATCTTGGGCTATTCTTACTCTGTGAACTTTTCAAGATCGCGCAATAGGTAAAGCTGGAGGGCGCTCCGGGGACCCGGGGCGAGGAACGTCTCTTCTCGGGCAAATGCGGTAGAGAGGTAGCTCCGTGGAAAGCCTTTGGCAGGATGTGCGCTTTGGCCTGCGGCAACTGGTGAGGGACAAAGTCTTTTCCCTCGCCTCGATCCTCACCCTCTCACTCGGGATCGGCGCTGTGGCGGCGATTCTGACAGTGGTTGAAGCGGTGCTTCTCAAGAATCTCCCCTATCGGTCTCCCTCGCAGTTAGTGGTAATAAAAGGAACCTTCGAAGACAAGGGCGAGGTGAAGAGTTGGCTGGTGTCGGAGATGGACTTCGTCGACTGGCGCCAGCGGAGCACGCTCTTTTCGGCCATGTCGATATGGGGTACTTTCGCTTTCAATCTCAAGCAGGGACAGCAATCGCAGCGAATCTCGGGCGAGCTGGTCAACGACACCTATTTTTCGCTTCTCGGGTTCAACCGACCGACACTCGGTCGCTTTTTCACCCCGGATGAGGACGCGCGGCCGCTCGAGCAGTATGTAGTGGTGCTTGGGGAGAACCTCTGGCGGACAACCTTTGGCGCTGACCCTGGAGTGTTGGGACGAAAGCTGCTGCTCAACGGCAAGCTCTTTGAGGTGATCGGAGTGGGGCCGCGTGGCTGCCGGGGGATGTCGGACCAAGCCGACCTCTGGGTGCCGTCGAAGCTGCCTCCCGTTCGCGAGTTCCTCACCATCCGTAGCCTGCGTTGGGCCTCCGGGGTGGCACGGCTGAAGCCCGGAGTGACGCTGCCCATGGCGCAACGGGAGCTCGACGGCACGACCGCCGCCCTGTCCAGGGAGTTCCCGGACACCAACCGGGGGCTCGGCGCGGCGTTGATGCCCTTGAAGGAGTTCTGGCTCGGCAAACTGAACCGGGGCCTGCTGATCCTGACCCTCGGGGCGGGTACGCTTCTCCTCATCGCGTGCATCAATATCGCCAGTCTGTCGCTGACTCGCGCGGTAGCCCGGCAACGCAGCTGGGGGATTCAGGTTGCGCTCGGGGCCAGCCGCGGGCGGCTGGCCCGCCGGTTGTTAACCGAGAGCGTCCTCCTCTCCCTCTGCGGAGCCGCTGCCGGGCTCGTCCTGGGGCAGTGGGCCACCCGTGCTCTGATCGCCGCGGGGGGCACCCAGTTTCCGAGCTTCGTCCACATCGCCATGGAGCCGAGAGTGATCGTGTCGACCGTCGGTCTGGCCGTGCTCTGTGGTCTGTTGATCGGGCTGGCGCCCCTCTGGATCAGCTTTCGGGTCGATCTCAGCCGGAGCCTCGGCCGAGTGGAGAAGCTGCCATCGCGCAGCCAGGGCTGGCAATGGTTTCAGAACGTCGTCGTCATCCTGCAGGTGGCTTTGGCGCTGACTCTATCGGTCGACGCGGTCCTCATGACGAAGAGCTTCCGCGCGAGGCTCGGTCAGAATCTCGGTTTCCGCTCCGACAACCTGCTCACCTCCCGCATCGATATATTGGATCCGAAATACGACGACGAAAAACGGGTATTTAAAAAGATCGAGACCGAATATCTCCCCCGGATCGGGGCCATCCCCGGGTTGCAGCAGATAGCGCTCTCCGATCCCACGATCCCGACCGATGATTGGTATGGTGGCTTTATCACGGTGGAAGACCACGACAGCGACCGGCCGAATGGCACCTATCCGGCCTCGATACACTCCGTGAGCCCGGGGTATTTCGAGGTTCTCGGAGTACCGATCGAGAGGGGCCGCGGCTTCACGATGCAGGACACCCGGACGAACGCCGTCATCGTCAGCAAGGCGATGGCGGCAGAGCAGTGGCCTGGCCAAAACCCGATCGGTAAACGGATCAAGCTCGACACCCGCAACGAACGAGGAGTCCCGTGGCTCACCGTCGTCGGGGTCGCCTCGACGGTCCGGCACGAGGGCTTCCAGCCGGAGAGCGCGGCTCCGGCGCCCGAGCTCTATCTGTCGCTCCTGCAGTTCGTGCGGCGCCCGTTGACGGTTAACTTTCTCCTGCGTCCAAAGCCGGGAGTGTCGACGGCCCAGCTCGGGCGTGCCCTGCACCGGGAGCTCCTTGCGATCGATCCCGAGCTGCCCGACTACGACATGATGACGATGCAGGCGCGCCTGGCGAAACAGCTGGACAAGGCGAGATTCCTCTTCATCCTGACCAATACCTTCGCGACTCTGGCCTTGATCCTCGCGGTCATTGGCATCTATGGCGTCACTTCGTACAGCGTCATGCAGCGGGCGGGTGAAATCGCGACGCGCATGTCGCTTGGAGCGGCCCGGGACGCCATACTCCGCATGGTCGTGGGGCGTGGCGCGGTGCTAGCGGTCCTGGGATTGGCTCTGGGGCTGGTCGCTGTCCTGGCTACCAGCCGACTCTGGGGCGGCGAATTGTTTCAAACCAGCGATACCGATCCACGGGTCCTGGCCGGTACCTCTCTCGGTCTGCTTCTCGTGACGCTCGCGGCGAATTACCTCCCGGCGCGGCGCGCCGCAACCCTCGATCCAATGGTCAGCTTACGGCAGTAGCCCAGGAGCCGGGCGAAGCGATGAGCAATCAGGCCGACAGCCACCTTGCGATCCCTCCGGCTCACAGGCCCTCGGGGCTCGACCGCGAGGCGCTCCTCGCCGTGCCCCCTGCCGACCGTCGGTCGACGCTGGCGGCCGCTCTCGGCGAACGGGCCGCCCGGCTGCTGCGGCTTACGGCGCGGCCTCGGCCCACCCAGCCCCTGATCGGCCTCGGGCTGGACTCCGTCACCGCCTGCGAGCTCCAGGTGGAGGTCGAGGCGACCCTCGGGGTAGCGCTGCCGCTCGACACCCTCCTCGCCGGGGCCGGCACGGGAGAACTGGCCGACCACCTCCTCAAGGCCCTGGCCGAGGAGGAGCCGTCGCCCCCGCCGCTCCCGCCGGACAGCGAGCCGCCTCCCGCCGAGTCGATCCAGTCGCTCTCGGCAGGGCAACGGGCCCTCTGGCTCCTCGAGCGGATGGCGGCGGGCAGCGCCGCCTTCCAGATCGCCGGCGCCGCGCGGTTGGCGGTTGCGACCGCGCCGGAAGCGCTGCGGCAGGCCCTCCGGGCGCTGGTCGCACGCCATCCCGCCCTGCGCACGACCTTCGTCGAGCGCGACCAGGGGCTCGTCGCGGTGATTCACGACCTTAAGGAGGCGCCCCGGATCGAGATCGACGAGATCGACGCCTCCGCCTGGAGCGCCGAGGAATTCCGCCGTCGCCTCTCCGCCGCCGCTTTCGCGCCCTTCGACCTCGAGCGCGGACCGCTCGTCCGGCTCACCCTGTTCACCGGCGCCGCGCCGGGGGACTTCCTGGTCCTCGCCGTACATCATATCGTCGCCGACTTCTGGTCGCTGACGGTGCTCGTGCGGGAGCTTGCGGCGCTCGTCGCCGGCGGGACCGCCGGCGCCCTGCCGCCTCTCCCGCTCACGCCGCGTGACCTCGTCCGGCGGCAGGAGCAGGCGCTCGCCGGCCCGCGCGGCGCAGAGCTCGCGCGGTTCTGGCGCGAGCGGCTGACCGGCGTGCCGCTCCTCGAGCTTCCCACCGACCGGCCGCGGCCGCCCGTCCAGACCTACCGGGGAGGGCTGTGCCGGGCTCGCATCGGCGGGGCCGGCGTCGAGGGCCTGAGCCGGCTGGCGCGGAGCCGCGGCTGCACGCCCTTCATGGTCCTGCTCGCCGCCTTTCAGGTGCTCCTCCATCGCCTCGCCGGCCAGGAGAGTTTCCTGGTCGGGGCTCCGACCTCGGGCCGGGGGGCGCCGGAGCTGGCTGGCCTGGTCGGCTACCTGGTCAACCTCATCGCCCTCCGCGCCGACCTCGCGGGAGAACCGAGCGTCGAGGAGCTCCTGTCCCGCACCCGCCGGACGGCGCTCGCCGCCTTCGCGCACCAGGACCTGCCCTTTCCCCGCCTCGCCGAGCTCCTGGAGGCCCAGCGGGTCCCCGGCAGGCCGACTCTGGTCAACGCGATGCTGGTCCACTATCAGGCCCCTCTGCCCGAGCTCGCGGCCCTGCACGCCTTCGCCCTCGGCGAGGCCGGCGCGCGGCTGGAGCTCTCGGGCTGGGCGCTCGAGTCGGTGGCCCTGGTGCCGCCCGGCGCCCAGGTCGACCTGACTCTGACCGCCGCGGAGGTCGGAGGGGAGCTCGCCCTGGCCCTCGGGTACGACTGCGATCTCTTCGATGCGACGACGGCCGGGCGCTGGCTGGCGATGCTCTCAAACCTCCTGTCGGCGCTCGCCGCGCCCGCCGCGCCCGCGGTAGGGACCGTGGGGGATCTCGACCTGCTGGGCGCGGCCGAGCGACAGCAGCTCCTGGTCGAATGGAACAACTCGGCAGGGGCGGCACCGGCCGCTCCGGCCGCGGCGCGAGGGCTGCACGAGCTGTTCGAGGCCCAGACGGCGCTCAAGCCCGACGCGGTGGCCGTCCTCTCGGGCGAGCGGCAGGTGAGCTACGGCGAGCTCGACCGCCGGGCCGAGCGCCTGTCGCGCCGGCTGTCGCGGCTCGGGGTCGGGCCGGAGGTCCGGGTCGGGATCGCCGCGACGCGAAGCCCGGAGATGGTCACGGCGATGCTCGCCACGCTCAAGACGGGCGGGGCCTATGTGCCGCTCGATCCGGCCTACCCGCGCGAGCGGCTGCGCTTCATGCTCGAAGACAGCGCGGCGCGCGTGGTCCTCTGCGAGATGAGCTGCGTCTCCGCTCTCCCCGCCGGGCATGGCGAGGTGCTGCTCCTCGACGGGCCGGAGCCGTCGACCGGCGACGCCTCCGGCGTCCCCCGTCCGGCCTGCCACCCCGAGCAGCTCGCCTATGTGATCTACACCTCGGGCTCGACCGGAACCCCCAAGGGGGTGGCCGTCCGCCACCGTGGTGCGGTGGCGAGGGTCGTCTGGGCGGCGTCGACCTATCCGCCGCCCCAGTTGGCGGGTGTGCTCGCCGCGACCTCGATCTGTTTCGACCTCTCGGTCTTCGAGATCTTCGTGCCGCTCGCGGTGGGCGGCACGGTGATCCTGGCCGACGATCCCCTGGCCCTCGCGGGTCTGCCGGCGGCGGCCGCGGTCTCCCTGGTCAACTCGGTCCCATCGATCGTGGCCGAGCTGGTACGGTGCGCCGCGCTTCCGACCTCTGTGCGCGCGGTGAATCTGGCAGGGGAGGCGCTGCCGCGCCCGCTGGTCGACCGGCTCCACGAGTTGCCGTGGATCGAAGCGGTAAGGAACCTCTATGGGCCCTCCGAGGACACCGTCTACTCGACCGGCCAGCGCCTCGCCCGCGGCGTCGGCGACCGGCCGACGATCGGCCGGCCGCTCCCCGGCGGCGCCGCCTACCTGCTCGATCGCGCCGGCCTGCTCGTACCGGCCGGAGTGCCGGGCGAGCTCTGGCTGGCCGGCGTCGGCCTCGCCCGAGGCTATATCGGCAGGCCCGACCTGACCGCCGACCGCTTCCGTCCCGACCCCTTCGCCGGCGAGATCGGCGGCCGCCTCTACCGGACCGGCGACCTGGCGCGCCGCCGGCCGGACGGCGAGATCGATTTCCTCGGCCGGCTCGACCACCAGGTCAAGATCCGCGGGCTCCGCATCGAGCTGGGCGAGGTCGAGGCGCTCCTCGCGGCGCAGCCCGGCATCCGGGAGGCGGCCGCCCTGGTGCAGGAGGGCCCGGGAGGGAACAGGGACCTCGTCGCTTTCGTCGCCAGCCCGGATCCCGGCGGGCCGCTCGTCGCGCGACTGCGCCGCGAGCTGGCGGATCGCCTGCCGCCCGCGATGATCCCCTCGGCCTTCTTCGTCATCGAGGCGCTGCCGCGCACGCCCAACGGCAAGCTCGACCGGCAGGTCCTGGCGCGCCGGGTTGGCGCCGCGGCGCCGGCCGCGGCGACCGCGCCGGGCGCCGCCGTGGCGCCCCGGACCGCCGCCGAGGAGCTCGTCGCGCGGGTCTTCTCCGAGGTCCTGGGGGTGGAGCAGGTCGGCCGGCTCGACAACTTCTTCGACCTCGGCGGCAGCTCTCTCCTGATGATCGAGCTGCGGGCTCGCCTGCGGCATCATGTGGGGCGGGACCTCTCGGTGGTCGAGCTGTTCCGCTATCCGACGGTCCGGTCGCTCGCCGAGCACCTGAGCGAAGAGACCGCGGGGCCGGCTCCCGGCGCGCGGCAGACCGCCGTGCTCCCCGCTGCCGCCGGGACGGCAGCGGAGGACCGGGGCGGGGTCGCCATCATCGGCATGGCCGGGCGTTTCCCGGGGGCCGAAGACCTCGACACCTTCTGGCGTAACCTCGAATCGGGACGGGAGTCGATCTCTCTCTTCACCGAAGCGGAGCTGCTCGCGGCCGGCGAGCCGGAGGAGCTGATCCGCGACCCGTCCTACGTCCGGGCGCGCGGCGTGCTCGAAAAGGCCGACTACTTCGATCCCGCCTTCTTCGGCTACAGCGCGCGCGAGGCCGAGATGATCGACCCGCAGCAGCGGCTGTTCCTGGAGTGCGCCTGGGAGGCCTTGGAAGACGCGGTCTATGACGCGCAGCGGTTTCCCGGCGCGATCGGGGTCTACGGGGGCGTCGCGCCGAGCACCTACGGTTTCGAGCTCCTCGCCCAGTCGCGGGTGGTGGGCACGTTCGGCAAGCTGCAGATCCTCCTCGCCAACGACAAGGACTTCCTCTGCTCGCGGGTGGCCTACAAGCTCGGCCTGCGCGGGCCGAGCGTCGTCGTGCAGACCGCCTGCTCGACCTCGCTGACCGCCGTCCACCTGGCGGCCACGGCGCTGCTGCGCGGCGAATGCGACATGGCGCTCGCCGGCGGCGTGGGGGTGAGCTTCCCCCAGCGGGTGGGCTACCTCTATCAGGAGGGCGGCATCTTCTCCCGAGACGGGCATTGCCGCTCCTTCGACGCCCGCGCCCTGGGCGCCGTGGGCGGCCAGGGTGTCGGCATCGTGGTACTGAAGCGTCTGGCCGACGCGCTGGCCGATGGCGACGCGATCCGCGCCGTGATCAAGGGATCGGCGATCAACAACGACGGCGGCCTGCGGGCAGGCTACACCGCTCCCAGCCTGGAAGGCCAGGCGCGGGTGATCCGTGCCGCGCAGCTCGCGGCCGGCGTCGAGGCCGAGACGATCGGCTATGTCGAGGCCCACGGCAGCGCCACCCGCCTGGGCGACCCGATCGAAGTCGCCGCCCTGACCGAGGCCTTCCGCGCCAGCACAGAGCAGCGGAGCTTCTGTGCCCTGGGCTCGGTCAAGACCAATATCGGTCACCTGGATGCGGCGGCGGGCATCGCGGGCCTGATCAAGACGGTGCTCGCGCTGCAGCACCGGGTGCTGCCGCCGAGCCTCCACTTCGGGGCGGCGAATCCCGAGATCGACTTCGCCGCCAGCCCCTTCTTCGTCAATACCCGCCTGCGCCCCTGGCCGGCGGGTCCGGCGCCGCGGCGTGCCGGGGTCAGCTCCTTCGGTCTCGGCGGCGGCAACGTCCACGTGATCCTCGAGGAGGCTCCGGCGGGGACGGCGGCCTCGCCGGCGAAGCCCTGGCAGCTGCTGACCCTGTCGGCGCGGACCAGCTCCGCCCTCGCTGCCGCGACGGCGAACCTCGCGGCCCACCTCTCCTCCCACCTGGAGCTCGACCTGGCGGATGTCGCCTATACCTGCAAGGTCGGCCGCCGTCCGTTCGAGCACCGGCGTGTCGTCCTCGGTCGCGACCTCCGCGAGGCGGCGCAGGCGCTCGCGGGGGAGGGCGCTGGCCACGTCCTGACCGGAGCGCCGGGCCGGGAGAGCCTGCCGGTCGCCTTCCTCTTCCCAGGGCTCGCCGACCACTACCCCGACATGGGGCTCGGCCTCTACCGCAGCGAGCCGCTATTCCGAAGCACGTTCGACCAGTGCTGCGAGATCCTCGCCCGCCGGCAAGGGCTTGACCTCCGGCGGGCGCTGTTCCCCGGCCTGCGGTCCCCGGCCGGACGTGGCGAGGAGGGAGGACGCCCGACGGGCGGCCTCGACCTCCGGCGGATGTTGGGCCGTGGCGGCGCGGTGGAGCTCCCCGGCGAGCTCGAACGGACCGCGGTCAGCCACCCTGCGCTCTTCGCCCTGGAGCTCTCCCTGGCGCACCTTTGGCAGTCCTGGGGCGTCCGCCCGCAGGCTCTGCTGGGCTACAGCCTGGGCGAGTATGTCGCGGCTTGCATCGCCGGCGTGTTCTCGCTGGAGGAGGGGCTCGTCCTGGTGGCGGAGCGGGCGCGGCTGATCGACCGGCTGCCGGTCGGCGCGATGCTGGCGGTCCCGATGAGCGCGCCCGAGGTCGAGCCTTACCTGGGGCCGGGGCTGTCGCTCGCGGCAGAGAACGGCCCGTCCCTTTCGGTCGTTGCCGGGACGCCCGCGGCGGTCGGCGACCTCGAGCGGCGGCTGGCGGGCGAGGGGGTGCTGCACCGTCGCCTCGCCGTTTCGCGGGCCTTCCATTCCGCTGCGATGGCGGAGGTGGCGGACGAGCTCCTGGCCCTCGTGCGCTCGATCGACCTGCGGCCGCCGCAAGTTCCCTACATCTCCAACGTCACCGGCACCTGGATCGACCCTGCCCAGGCCACTGATCCCGCCTACTGGGTGCAGCACCTCTGCCAGACGGTGCGCTTCGGCGCAGGCGCCCGCGCTCTCACTGGGGAACGGAAGTGGATCCTGCTCGAAGTCGGTCCCGGCCAGACGCTGGGCAGCCTGGCGCGGCAGTGTGCACAAGGAGGTGGCGAGCTCCTCGCTCTGCCGTCGCTGCGCCACGGCTACGAAGGGGAGGAGGACGAGGTCGTCCTGCTCAGGACCCTCGGCCAGCTCTGGCTGAACGGAGTGGAGGTGGACTGGGCGGGCTTCTACGCGGGTGAAAGGCGGCGACGGGTGCCGCTGCCCCCGTACCCCTTCGAACGGCAACGCCTCCTGCTCGAGCCCCGGGAGCCGGCAGGGAGCCCTGCCGCGGAGCTCTACCCGGCGAGGGGCCTCGCCGACCTCGGCGGCTCGCGGTCTCTGGAGTGCCCGGCACCCGAGCGCGCGGCTCGGGAGCGCGGTCCGGACCTCCGGCCGGACGACGAGGTCGAGCGGACCCTCGCCGCCCTCTGGCGGGAGCTGCTCGGGGTCGAGCAGGTCTCGGCCGACGACGACTTCTTCCAGCTGGGGGGGCACTCGCTACTCGGGCTTCAGGTCATCGCGGGAATTCAGCGGTCGCTCGGCGTCGAGCTGTCGATCGGCGATCTCTTCGCCGCCCGCACCTTTGCCCGGCTGGCCGAGACCATCGCGGTCCTCTCGGCGAGCCTGCCGCACGGGCAGCCCGGGATCGGCAGGGCCCGGCCGCTCGCGGCCGGCCGGGCGCGGCTCTTTCCGCTCTCCCTGACGCAGGAGCGCCTCTGGTTCCTCGATCAGCTGCAGCGCGGCTCCCCTGCCTATAACATCCCCTACGCCGTCCACCTGCGCGGCGCTCTGGCCCTCGGCGCGATCGCGGCGAGCCTGGGCAAGGTCGTCGGTCGCCACGAGGCGCTGCGGACGCGTTTCGTCCTGCATTCCGGGCACGAGGTCCAGAGCGTCGAACCCGCAGTCGAAGCCCCGCTCCGCCTGGTCGATCTGGAGGCCCTGCCCGGACCGCGCCGCTCGGGGGAGGCGAGCCGCGTCATGACCGCCGAGGCGGGGCGCCCGTTCGATCTCGCTGTGGCGCCGCTCCTGCGCGCCACCGCTCTCCGGCTCGCGCCCGAAGACCACCTTTTGCTGATCAACGTGCATCACATCGTCGCCGACGGCTGGTCGCTCGGCGTGCTGGGGCGTGAGCTGTCGCTCCTCTATGCGGCCCTGGTCGAGGGCCGGGCGCCGGGCCTGGGCGAGCTGCCGGTGCAGTACGCCGATTACGCCGCCTGGCAGCGGGAGTGGCTCTCCTCCACGCGTCGCGAGGAGCAGCTCGTCTACTGGCGGGAGCGGCTCGCCGCTCCGGTGGCCCTCGACCTGCCGGGCGACCGGCCGCGTCCCGCGGCCCAGAGCTTCCGCGGCGGAGAGCTCCCCGTCGTCGTGACCGGCGAGATCGCGGCGCGTCTCGTGAGCCTCGCCCGGGCGGAGAGGGCGACCCTCTTCATGGCCCTGCTCGCGTCGTTTGCGGCGCTGCTCTCCCGGTACAGCGGCCAGGACGACCTGGTCGTCGGCACGGTGGTCGCCAACCGCGGCCGGCCGGAGATCGACGGCCTGATCGGGTTCTTCGTCAACACGCTCCCGCTGCGGCTCGACCTCGACGGTGACCCTCCTTTCCCGCTGCTGCTCGGCCGCGCGCGCGAGACGGCCTTGGGCGCCTACGCGCACCAGCAGCTGCCTTTCGCCGCGGTCGTCGAGGCCCTCCAACCCGAGCGCGACCTGTCGCGCAGCCCGCTCTTCGACGTCATGCTGGTGCTCCAGGACGGCGCTGAGGAGGCGTTGCGCCTCCCGGGCGTGGACGCCGCGCTGGTCCCCCTCCACAACGGGACCGCCAAGTTCGACCTCACCCTGTCGCTCGCCCCTGTCACGGAGGGGCTCGCCGGCGGGCTTGAGTTCAGCTCCGACCTGTTCGATGGGACGACCGTTCAGCGCCTGGCGGAGCATCTCCTGAACCTGCTCCGCGGCTGGGCCGCCGTGCCGCAGCGGCGGCTGTCGGAGGTCGACCTCCTGGGCGCGGCTGAGCGCCGTCAGGTCCTCGCCGAGTGGAACGCCGCGGCCGCCGCGAGCGGGTTCCCGGAAGGCTCGCTGCACGGGCTGTTCGAGGTCCAGGCGGCGCGGACGCCGGAGGCGGTGGCCGTCCTCCATGGCGGGCTTGCGCTCACCTATCGCGAGCTCGACCGCAAGGCCGCGCGGCTCAGCCGGCGGCTGCGGCGCCTGGGCGTCGGCCCGGAGGTCCCGGTCGGGGTCTACTCCGAACGGCGGGCCGAGATGGTCGTGGCGCTCCTCGCCGTGCTCAAGGCGGGCGGTGCCTACCTGCCGCTCGACCCCGCCTATCCGGCACCGCGTCTGGCCTTCCTGCTCGCCGACAGCGCCGCGCCGGTGCTGCTCGCGCAGTCTCCCCTCCTCCCCTCCCTCCCTCCCTACCCGGGAACGGTGGTCGCGCTCGACGGGCAGGAGGTCGAGGAGCCCCGTGGAGATGCCGGAGCGAGCCCCTCGATCCATCCAGAGCAGCTCGCCTATCTGATCTATACCTCGGGCTCGACGGGAACCCCCAAGGGGGTGGCCATCCGGCATCGCGGGGCGGTCGCCCTGGTGAGCTGGGCGCTGGCGACCTACCCAGCCTCCTGGCTCGCGGGAGTGCTGGCCGGCACTTCGATCTGCTTCGACCTCTCGGTCTTCGAGCTGTTCGTCCCACTCGCGGCAGGCGGAACGGTGATCCTGGTCGACGACGTCCTCGCCCTCCCCGGCCTCCCGGCGGGGAATGGGGTCACTCTGGTCAACACCGTTCCCTCCGCCATGGCCGAGCTGGCGCGCGGCGGCGGGGTGCCGGCCTCGGTGCGGGCCGTCAATCTCGCGGGAGAGGCGCTGCGGCGCGAGCTCGTGACGCAGGTCTACCGGCTGCCGGGGATCCTCGAGGTCCACAATCTCTATGGACCCTCGGAGGACACCACCTATTCGAGCGGCGGGAGGGTCCCGCGCCGGCCGGCCGGCGAGCCCACGATCGGGCGTCCGCTCGCCGGCCGCTCGGCGTATGTGCTCGACCGGCAGGCCCGGCCGCTGCCCGCCGGTGTGCCGGGCGAGCTCTATCTCAGCGGTCCGGGTCTGGCGCGCGGCTACTTCGACCGTCCCGCCCTCACCGCGGAGAAATTCGTCCCCGATCCCGCGGGCGGCGCGGCCGGGGGACGGCTCTACCGGACCGGAGACCTGGCGCGTTGGCGGGCGACCGGAGAGCTCGAGTTCCTCGGCCGCAGCGACCAGCAGGTCAAGGTGCGCGGCTTCCGGATCGAGCTGGGGGAGGTGGAGGCGGCCCTGGCGGCGCACCCGGCGGTGCGGCAGGCGGTGGTGGTGGCGCGGCCCGAGCCGTCGGGAGGCCATCACCTGGTCGCCTACGTGGTGCCCGCCGGCGAGGCCGAAACGCGACCGGATGCGGCTGCCCTGCGCGATTTCCTCGCCCAGCGCCTGCCGGCGCCGTTCCTCCCCGCGCGGTTCGTCGCGCTCGACCACCTGCCGCTGACGCCGAGCGGCAAGGTCGACCGCCGCGCCCTGCCGGCTCCGGAGCCGGGCCGAGGGGAGGAGGGGAGGAGCGCTCCACGTACGCCGGTCGAGGAGCTCATCGCCGGCATCTGGGAGGAGGTGCTCGGGCAGGCCGCTGTGAGCGTCGACGCCAGCTTCTTCGACCTGGGGGGCCATTCCCTCCTCGCGACCCAGGTGGCGTCGCGGGTGCGGCAGTCGCTCGAGGTCGACCTGCCAGTGCGGACGCTCTTCGCGGCGCCGACGGTGGCCGCCCTCGCGGCGTGGGTGGAGGCGGCGCGGTCCGCCGGGCGCCAGCCCCTGCCGCCGATCCCGCGGGCCGACCGCTGCCGACCGCTGCCGTTGTCGCCGGGACAGCGGCGCCTGTGGTTCCTCGATCAACTGGAGCCCGGCAGCGCCGCTTACCACGTGCCGGTCCTGGGGCGCCTCGAAGGCCCGCTCGATGAGCGGGCCTTCTGGCGCTCGCTGGCGGGATTGGTGGCCCGGCACGAGGTGCTGCGGACGCGCTTCGAGCCGGCGTCCGGCGAGCCGGTGCAGGTCATCACGGCGCCGGGCTCGTGGCCGCCTTGCCGCGTCGAGCTCTCGGGTTTGCCCGCAGGCAGTCGGGAGCAGGAGCTGGCGCGCCTGGAGAGGCAGGAAGGGGCGCGGCCTTTCGATCTGGCGCGGGGCCCGCTGTGCCGCGCGATGCTCGTGGGGCTCGCCCGGGAACGGCACGCGCTGGTGCTCGTGCTCCACCACATCGTCTGCGACGGCTGGTCGATGGGGGTCGTCCTCGGCGAGCTGACGGCTCTCTATCGAACCTTCGTCACCGGAGAGCCCTCGCCGCTGCCGGAGCTCGCCGTGCAGTTCGCGGACTTCACGGTCTGGCAACTGAGTTGGCTGGCAGGGGATCGGCGCGTCGCCGAGCTCGCGTACTGGCGCCAGGAGCTCGCGGGAGCGCCGGCGCTCCTCGGGCTGCCGACCGACCGGCCGCGGCCGGCCGTGCAAAGCCTTCGCGGGCGGCAGGTCGCGGTCAAGTTGCCGTCGGCCCGGCTCGCCGGTCTCCAGGCGGTCGGCCGGCGGAGCGGGGTGACGCTGTTCATGGTCCTGCTCGCGGCGTTCCAGGTGCTGCTCAGCCGCCTCGGCGGGGAGAGCGACATCCCGGTGGGCACCCCGGTCGCGAACCGCACCCGGCCCGAGATCGAAAGACTGATCGGGTTCTTCGTCAACACGCTCGTCCTGCGCGGCCTCCTCCAGGCAGAGGAGCCGTTCGCCGATTTCCTCCGCCGGGTCCGCGCCACCGCGCTCGCCGCCTATGCCCATCAGGACCTGCCGTTCGAGACGCTGGTGGCCGAGCTCGCCCCCGAGCGCAGCCTGGGTCACAGCCCGCTCTTCCAGGTCATGCTGGTGCTCCAGAACGCGCCGCTCGCCGCCTTTGACCTCGGGGAGCTGCGCCTGTCAGCCGTTCCACCCGCGGGCGGCAGCGCGAAGTTCGACCTCTGCCTGTCGCTGGAAGCCGTGGGGGAAGGGTTGGCCGGGACGCTCGAGTACGCGGCCGACCTCTTCGACGCGACGACGGCACAGCGCCTGGCCGGTCATTTAGAGACCCTGCTCGCGGCGATCTCGGCGCCGTCAGAGGATGGGGAGGCCGGCGCGCGGGTCGGCGAGCTGCCGCTCCTCGCCGCGGGCGAACGCCGGCAGCTGATCGTCGAATGGAACGACCGGAGCCTGGCGGCGACGGCGGTGGAATCGCCCGTTCACCTCGGCTTCGAGCGCCAGGCCGGCCGCACGCCGTCGGCGATCGCGGTGAGGTCGGGTGGAGCCGCCCTGTCGTACGGCGAGCTCAACGCACGGGCGAACCGCCTCGCCCGGCAGCTGCGCGCTGCGGGGGTCGTCCCGGAGGTGCGGGTGGGGATCGCAGCCGAGCGCTCGCCGCGCATGCTGGTGGCGATCCTCGGCACGCTCAAGGCCGGGGGGGCCTACGTCCCGCTCGATCCCACCTATCCGCCGGAGCGGCTCGCCTACATGCTGGAGGACGCGGAGGCGGGAGCGCTGCTCATCGACCTCCCACCCTCTGCCCTGCCGGGCTGGGCCGAGGGCGTGCCGGTCCTCGGGATCGAGGCCGCGAGCGCCGGGGAGGGAGACCCGGGCAACCCGGAGAGCGGTGCGACCGGGGAGAGCCTGGTCTACGTGCTCTACACCTCGGGCTCGATGGGGCGGCCGAAGGGGGTCGCCATGCCGCACCGGGTGCTGGCCAACCTGCTCGCCTGGCAGCGGACCGTGCTGCCCGCGGCCGGGGTGCGGACCCTGCAGTTCGCGCCCCTGGGCTTCGACGTCTCCTTTCAGGAGATCTTCTCGACTCTGGGAGAGGGTGGGGAGCTGGTGATCGCTGACGACTTCGCGCGGCGGGACCCGGGCCTCCTGCTGCACCTCCTGGCGGACGAGCGGATCGAGCGGCTGTTCGTGCCGCCGGTGGCGCTCCTCCAGCTGGCCGAGGTCGCGGCCGCCGGTCCGCCGCTCGCGCTCTGCGACGTGATCACGGCCGGCGAGCAGCTCCGCGTGACCGCGGCGCTGCGCCGCTGGTTCCGCCTGCTCCGCGGCGCGACCCTCCACAACCACTACGGTCCCACGGAAGGCCACGTCGTCTCCGCCCTACGCCTCGCCGAGCCCGCGGACGAGTGGCCGGAGCTGCCGCCGATCGGCCGGCCGATCGACGGCCTCCGCCTCTACCTGCTCGATCGCCGGCTCCAGGCGGTGCCGGCCGGTGTCGCCGGCGAGCTCTATCTCGGCGGAACCGTCCCGGTGCGCGGCTACCTGCGGCGTCCGGACTTTACGGCCGAGCGCTTCGTCCCCGATGCCGTCAGCGGCGTGCCGGGAGCTCGTCTCTACCGCACCGGCGATCTCGCCCGCTCCCGCAGCGATGGGGTGGTGCAGTTCCTCGGCCGCAGCGACGACCAGGTCAAAGTGAGAGGCTTCCGGATCGAGCCGGGAGAGATCGAGTCGGCGCTGGCCACCTATCCGGGGGTGGCCGAGGCGGCGGTCCTGGCCCGCGAGGATCTGCGGCCGGGGGAGAGACGCCTGGTGGCCTACCTCGTGGCGGAGCCCGTGCCGGATGCGCGGGAGCTGCGCTCGTTCCTCGCCGCCCGGCTGCCGGAGCACATGGTGCCGGTGGCGTTCGTGCCCCTCCCCGCCTTTCCTCTGACTGCCAACGGCAAGCTCGACCGCCGGGCGCTGCCGGCGCCGGCGGAACCGGAGAGGAGCACCGCCGGCAGCTTCGAACGGCTCGGCGTGAGCGAGGAGATCGTCGCGGCGATCTGGTGCGACCTCCTCGGGATCTCCCGGGTCGGTCGCCGGGACAGCTTCTTCGAGCTGGGGGGACACTCGCTCCTCGCGACGCAGCTCGTCTCCCGCCTCCGCAAGTGCTTCTCGGTCGAGCTGCCGCTGCGCCGCGTCTTCGAAGTGCCGACCTTGGGGGAAATGGCAGCCCACCTCGAGAGCCTGCGTAGAGCAGAGGCGGGGGGCGAGGAGCGGTTCCGGGTACCCGCTCTGCGGCGGGTGTCGCGGCGAGAGCCTCTGGTGGTGTCGTTTGCTCAGGCGCGCCTGTGGTTCCTGGATCAGCTGGAGCCGGGGAGCCCGGTGTACAACATTCCGGCGGCTGTGGAGCTGCGAGGCCGTTTGGAGCGGTCGGCTCTGGCGGCGGCGTTCGGCGAGGTGGTGAGGCGGCACGAAGCGCTGCGGACCACGTTCGCCGAGGTGGGGGGCGAGCCGGTGCAGGTGATCGCGGAGAGCGTCGTCTGTTCCCTGCCGCTGGTCGATCTCCAGGGCCTGCCCGGGGTTCCGCGCGAGGAGGAGGCCGAGCGTCTCAAGACCGCGGAGGCGCGGCGGCCGTTCGACCTCCGAGGGTTCGACGGTGGCTCGCTGCTGCGGGTGGCACTCCTGGGACTGGAGGCCGAGCGGCATGTGCTTCTCCTGACGATGCACCACATCGTCAGCGACGGCTGGTCGTTGGGAGTGCTGGTACGGGAGTTCGGAGCGCTGTATGAGGCCTTCGTCGAGGGCCGGCCGAGCCCGCTGGCGGCGCTGACGATCCAGTATGCGGACTTCGCGTCCTGGCAACGGGAGTACCTGTCGGGCGAGTACCTGGAGTCGGAGCTCGCCTGGTGGCGGGAAGAGCTTGCCGGGATGCCCTCGCTGCTGGAGCTCCCCACCGACCGCCCCCGGCCCGCGGTGCAGAGCCACCGCGGCGCGTCACGGCACGTGCGGTTGCCGCTCGGGCTCACCCGGCAGGCGCAGGCGCTGGGGCGGCGCGAGGGGGCGACGCTCTTCATGGTGCTCCTGGCGGGGTTTCAGGCCCTCCTGGCGCGCTACAGCGGGCAGCAGGATCTCGCGGTAGGCTCACCCATCGCCGGGCGCACACACCGCGAAATCGAAGATCTGATCGGGTTCTTCGTCAATACGCTGGTGCTGCGCGGCGATCTTACGGGAGCCCTGCCTGGAGGCCGGGCGGGCGAGCTGTCGTTCCGGGAGTTGCTGGGGCGGGCACGCGAGGGCTCGCTCGGCGCCCATACGCACCAGGACGTGCCGTTCGAAAGGCTCGTTCAGGAGCTCGCGCCGGAGAGGAACCTCGCCCATGCACCGTTGTTCCAGGCGATGCTCGCTCTCCAGAATACGCCCTTCGGGGACCCGGAGATCCGGAGCCTGCGCCTGCGGGCGGTAGGCGTAGCCGGAACGACGGCGAGGTTCGATCTTGCGCTCGCTCTGACGGAGGAGGACGGCGGTCTCGGCGGGGTGATCGAGTATGCCACGGATCTCTTCGACGCCTCGACCATCGCCCGCCTGCTCCTCGGCTACGAGCGGCTGCTCGCCGCCGCCGTGGCCGCTCCGGAGCGGCGGGTCCGGGAGCTGCCGCTGCTCGGCGAGGCCGAGCGCCAACAGGTCCTGGTGGAGTGGAACGATACGGCGGCGCCGGGGGCGCCGGGGGTCATCGAGTTGTTCGCGGCGCAGGCGCGGCGCACGCCGGAGGCCGTGGCCGTGAGGCCCGCCGGGGACGAGGGGGCAGGCATCACCTACCGAGAGCTCGACCGCCGGGCGAGCCGGCTGGCCTGGCGCCTGCGCGCCCTGGGCATCCGGCCGGAGGTGCCGGTCGGACTGTGCGTCGAGCCCTCCCAGGAGCTGGCGGTGGGGGTGCTCGGAATCCTCAGGTCCGGCGGCGCCTTGCTCCCGCTGGACCCCTCCCATCCACCGGCGCGCCTGGCTTTCCAGCTCCAGGATGCGGCGGTGCCGGTGCTGGTGACCCAGGCTCACCTCCTCCCAGGCCTGCCGCCGCACGGTGCCGCGACTGTCCTGCTGGAGGAGGAGGCGGTGGGAGAGGAGGCCGGCGAGCCGGAACGGAGCCCCGCCCCCGGCGACCTCGCCTACCTGATCTACACCTCGGGCACCACCGGCCGGCCCAAGGCGGTGCAGGTGGAGCACGGCATGCTTGCCTCCACCCTCGCCGCCACCCGGGAGCGGTTCCGTTTCGCCGCGGACGACCGCATGCCCTGTCTGGCGGCCTCGACGTTCGACATCTCCCTTTTCGAGCTGCTGTCGCCGCTCCTCACCGGCGGCACGGCCGTGCTCTTCCCGCTGCGGCCGGTGCTGGACGTGGAGCGCCTGGTCGACCACCTGGGCGAGCTGACCTGCCTGCACGCCGTCCCGGCGTTGATGCGGGAGATCGTCGACTCGCTCCGGCGGCGCCGTGACGGGGGGCCGGTACCGGACGTGGCAAGGATGCGCGCCGTCTTCACCGGTGGCGACACGGTGCCGTCCGAGCTTCTGGAGAATCTGCGGGGGACCTTTCCGGCCGCCCGGGTGTGGGTCCTCTATGGGCCGACCGAAGGCACGATTGTCTGCACCGCGCACCCGGTGCCGCCGCCCCCTGTGCCAGCGCGCGCGCTGCTCGGCCGGCCGCTCGCGGGTGCCGTGCTCCATGTCCGTGACGAGCACGGCGAGCTGTTGCCGCCCGGGGTGCCGGGCGAGCTGTGGATCGGCGGCGCGGGGGTCACCCGTGGCTACTTGGGGCGGGACGATCTGACCGCGGAAAAATATGTGCGTCGCGGTGGCGCGCGGTTCTACCACAGCGGCGACCGCGTGCGGCGCCTGGCCGACGGCACCCTGGAGTTTCTCGGCCGCCTCGACCACCAGGTCAAGGTGCGGGGCTTCCGCATCGAGCTGGGAGAGATCGAGGCGACTCTGGTCGCGATCGAGGGAGTCCGCGAGGCGGTCGTGATGGTGCGCGAGGATCGACCCGAAACGGGGCTTGGTGACCGGCGGCTGGTGGCCTACGTGGCCGGCGACCGTGCCGCTGACTCCTGCCTCGTGCCGGAGACGCTGCGCCAGGCGCTGCGCGAGAGGCTGCCGAGCTACATGGTGCCGGCCGCCGTCGTGACGCTCGCGGCGCTGCCCCTCACCCCCAACGGCAAGGTGGACAGGCAGGCCCTGCCGGCTCCGGAATGGCAGAGCGCCGAGAAAACCTGGCTGGCGCCGCGGACGCCGGTCGAAGAGGTTCTGGCCGGAATCTGGACCGAGCTTCTCGGGGTCGAACGGGTGGGGGCTGCGGACCACTTCTTCGAGCTGGGCGGACACTCCCTGCTCGCGACGCAGGTGATGTCGCGCCTGCGGGCCGCCTTCCATGTCGAAATCCCGCTACGCGGTCTCTTCGAGACTCCGGTGTTGGCAGATCTCGCCGCGCGGGTCGAGGCGGCGCGGCGAGCCGGCGGAGGAGGCACGGCTCTGCCCCTGGTGCGGATACAGCGCGACGGAGATATCCCTCTTTCCTTCGCTCAGCAGCGTCTCTGGTTCATCGATCAGCTCGAGCCGGGCAGCCCGCTCTACAACATCGCCATGGCGTTCCGCGTCGAAGGGCCGCTCGACGCCTTAGTGCTGGCGCTCTGCCTCGGCGAGATCGTGCGCCGTCATGAGCCCCTGCGCACGGTCTTCGCCGCACCCGGGGGCTCGCCGGTGCAGGTGATCCGGCCAGCGGCCGGTTTCCAGCTTCCGGTGATCGACGTGTCGGGGCTGCCTGGGAGCCGGCACGAAACGCTGGCGCTCACTCTGGCCGGTGAAGAGGCCGGCCGCCCGTTCGATCTCGGGTCTGGTCCGCTGCTACGCGGCCTCTTACTGCGGCTGGCTGTATCCGAGGAGAGGGCGGACCACGTCCTCGCGTTGACCCTGCATCACATCGCCGGCGATGGCTGGTCGGTGGGCATCCTGGTCCGTGAGGTCACGGCTCTCTATACGGCGTTCGCCGAGGGCCGGCCCTCGCCGCTGCCGGAGCCGGCGGTGCAGTACGCGGACTTTGCGGCCTGGCAGCGCTCCTGGCTGCACGGCGAAGTCCTGGAGAACGAAATCTCCTACTGGCGCCGGCAGCTCGCGGGCCTTCCGCCGCTGTTGGATCTTCCCACCGACCGGCCACGGCCCGCGGTCCAGAGCTTCCGCGGCGCGTCATGGCCTGTATACCTGCCGGCCGCGCTGGCACGGCAGGCCGAAGCCTTGAGCCGGCGGGAGGGAGCAACGCTTTTCATGGTGCTCCTGGCCGGATTCCAGGCTCTTTTGGCGCGTTGGAGCGGCCAGGAGGATCTCGCGGTAGGCTCGCCCGTCGCCGGACGCACACACCGCGAGATCGAAGATCTGATCGGTTTCTTCGTCAACACGCTGGTGCTGCGCGGAGATTTGACCGGTGAGCCCTCGTTCCAGACGCTGCTCGACCGGGTGCGCGACACCGCCCTGGCCGCCCACGCGCACCAGGATGTCCCCTTCGAAAAGCTCGTCCAGGAGCTCGCGCCGGAGCGGAACCTCGCCCATCCGCCCTTGTTCCAGGTGATGTTTGGTCTGCAGAACCTTCCCGCCGGAAGCCTGGAGATCCGGAGCCTGAGCCTGCGGCCGATCAACGTGGCAGGGACGACGGCGAAGCACGATCTCACGCTCATGCTCACGGAGCAGGACGGCGCTTTGAACGGTACGATCGAGTACGCCACCGATCTGTTCGACGCCGCGACCATCGACCGCTGGATCCTCCATTACGAGCGTTTGCTCACCGCGGCCCTGGCGGCCCCCGAGGGGAAGGCTTGCGAGCTGTCACTGCTTTCCCCCGGCGAACGCCAGCAGCTGCTGGTGGAGTGGAACGACACGGTGGCGGCCCGCGGCGAGCCCCCCCTGATTCACGAGCTGTTCGAGGTGTGGGCTGAGCAGACCCCCCACGCGGTCGCCGCCGTCTGGGGCGGCGAGGAGATCACTTACGGTGAGATCGAGGAGCAGGCCAATCGCCTGGCGAATTATCTGACGCGCCTCGGGGTTGGCCCGGGCTCCCTGATCGGGATCCACCTGCGTCGCGGGCCGGGCATGATCGTGGCCTTGCTCGCCGTGCTCAAGGCGGGCGCCGCCTACGTACCGCTGGAGATCGGCCATCCGCCCGCACGCCTGTGCTTCATCCTGGGAACGCTCGAGATTTGGTGTCTGCTCACCGAATCGGCAGAGCTTGGCACTGTGCGCGAAATCCAGGAAAGCCTTCCCACATTGACCGGCGTGGTCTGCCTCGATCTTGTGGACCTGACATCCTGCGAGCCGTCGGCTCCCGGCCGCCGATCGACGGCGGACGACCTCGCCTACGTCATCTTCACGTCGGGCTCCACGGGCACGCCCAAGGGGGTGATGGTCCGCCACCGCCCGGTGATCAACCTGCTCCGCTGGGCGCACCGGACATTCGCTTTTTCGGCCGAAGACCGAGTGCTGTTCGTCACCTCCCTGTCGTTCGATCTCTCGGTTTTCGACATCTTCGGCCTGCTGGGGGCCGGTGGCTCGATCCGCATCGCCACCGAGGAAGAGGTACGCGAACCGGCGCGACTGCTGCGCGTGCTTGCCGAGGAACCGATCACGTTCTGGGACTCGGCTCCGGCGACCCTGGAGCAGACGGTGCCTTTCCTTGCCGGGCTGGCCCCGAACGTCCGCCCGGCTCTGCGCCTCGTCTTCCTCTCCGGCGACTGGATTCCGGTGACGCTCCCGGACCGCATTCGCGGCCGCTTCCCTGGCGCTCGGGTTATTTCGCTGGGCGGAGCCACCGAGGCGACAGTCTGGTCCAATGTCTTCCCCGTCGAAGCGGTGAAGCCGGGCTGGACGAGCATCCCGTATGGGCGGCCGATCGAGAACGCGCGCTATCACGTGCTCGACGCGCAGCTCGCTCCGTGCCCGATGGGTGTCGCGGGCGATCTGTACATCGGGGGCGGCTGCCTGGCCGACGGCTACATCCGGGAACCGGAGCTGACGGCACAGAAATTCATCCCCGACCCGTGGAGCGCGACTTTGGGAGGGTTGGGAGCCGGCGGCTCTCTTCTCTATCGTACCGGGGATCGCGCCCGCTATGGGCCCGATGGGAATCTGGAGTTTCTGGGGCGGCGCGACTCCCAAGTCAAGATCCGCGGCTTTCGCATCGAGCTGGGCGAGATCGAAGCGGCACTCTCGGCGCTGGCAGGGGTCCGTGAGGCGGTAGTGGTGGCGCGCGAAAATTCTCCTGGCAATCCGCGCGATCGGCGGCTGGTCGCCTATGTGGCTGGTGACGTTGCCGGGCTGGCGGTCGACGAGATGAGAAGGGCGTTGCGCGAGCGGCTGCCGGACTACATGGTGCCCGCCGCCTTCGTCAAGCTCAGGGCGTTGCCCCTCACTCCGAACGGCAAGGTGGACCGCAAGGCCCTGCCGATTCCAGAAAGAGTGAGAACCGAGGAGAGTTATCTGGCGCCGGGGACTCCGGTCGAAGAAGTCCTCGCCGGAATCTGGGCCGATCTTCTCGGTCTCGAACGGGTCGGGGCGGCCGACCACTTTTTCGATCTGGGCGGCCACTCTCTACTGGCGACCCAGGTGACGTCGCGGCTGCGCAGCACGTTTGGCATCGAAGTGCCGCTACGCGATCTTTTCGACGCTCCGAAATTGGCGGACTTGGCCGCTCGTGTCGAGGCGGCACTCCGGGCCGGCACGCTCTCGCCGGCTCCACCCCTGGTCAAGGCCCCGGGAGGGCCTCGCCCCCTCTCCTTCGCCCAGCAGCGGCTCTGGTTCATCGATCAGCTCAAATCGGGAAGCCCTCTTTACAACATTCCATTAGCGCTTCGCATCGAGGGACCGCTTCACTCCGATCTGTTGGCGTCATGCCTGAGTGAGATCGTGCGCCGCCACGAGACCTTGCGCACGGTCTTCGTCGTTCGGGAAGGCTCTCCAGTATCGGTTGTGCAACCGGTGGCCCCCGTCGTCCTGCCATTGGTGGACCTGTCGGGACTGCCGGAAAGCCAGCGTGAAAGGCAGACCCTCTTCCTGGCCGCGGAAGAAGCCGACCGCCCGTTCGATCTCACTCGTGGTCCGCTGCTGCGCGGCGTGTTGCTGCGGCTGGCGGAGGATGACCACATCTCTCTGCTGACCAATCATCACATCGCAAGCGATGGTTGGTCGATGGGCATCCTGGTCCGCGAGATCGTGGCTCTCTATACGGCGTTTGCCGAGAGCCGGCCCTCGCCCTTACCGGAGCTGCCCGTGCAGTACGTGGATTTCGCGGCATGGCAATCCTCTTGGCTGCAAGGGGAGGTTCTGGAGGGCGAAATTTCCTTCTGGCGCCAGCAACTCGCGGGACTGCCACCACTCTTGGAACTCCCCACCGACAGGGCGCGGCCGGCGGTGCAGAGCTTCCGCGGCGCGTCGCGGCCTGTGCGGTTGGCGGCCGACCTCACCCGGCAGGTGCAGACCCTCGGCCGGCAGGAGGGAGCGACTCTCTTCATGGCGCTGTTGTCCGGATTCCAGGCTCTTCTGGTGCGCTACAGCGGACAGCGGGATCTCGCGGTGGGCACCCCGATCGCCGGGCGCAACCGGGTGGAGATCGAGGGCTTGATCGGATTCTTCGTCAACACGCTGGTGATGCGCGGCGACCTTTCCGGCGAGCCGACGTTCCGGGAGCTGGTCGGCCGGGTCCGCGAGACTGCGTTGGCTGCCCATCTGCACCAGGAGGTGCCGTTCGAGAAACTCGTCCAGGATCTCATGCCGGAAAGGAGCCTGGCCCACACCCCTTTGTTCCAGGTGGTGCTCGCGCTGCAGAACACTCCCGTCGAGAGCCTGGAGATCCGGGATCTGCGCCTGCAACCGGTGAACGGGGCCGGCACGACGGCGAAATTCGACCTGACGCTCAGCCTGGAGGAGAGGGACGGCGAGCTCATGGGCGGTGTCGAGTACGCCACCGATCTGTTCGACGCCGCGACCATCGACCGCTGGATCCTCCATTACGAGCGTTTGCTCACCGCGGCCCTGGCGGCCCCCGAGGGGAAGGCTTGCGAGCTGTCACTGCTTTCCCCCGGCGAACGCCAGCAGCTGCTGGTGGAGTGGAACGACACGGTGGCGGCCCGCGGCGAGCCCCCCCTGATTCACGAGCTGTTCGAGGTGTGGGCTGAGCAGACCCCCCACGCGGTCGCCGCCGTCTGGGGCGGCGAGGAGATCACTTACGGTGAGATCGAGGAGCAGGCCAATCGCCTGGCGAATTATCTGACGCGCCTCGGGGTTGGCCCGGGCTCCCTGATCGGGATCCACCTGCGTCGCGGGCCGGGCATGATCGTGGCCTTGCTCGCCGTGCTCAAGGCGGGCGCCGCCTACGTACCGCTGGAGATCGGCCATCCGCCCGCACGCCTGTGCTTCATCCTGGGAACGCTCGAGATTTGGTGTCTGCTCACCGAATCGGCAGAGCTTGGCACTGTGCGCGAAATCCAGGAAAGCCTTCCCACATTGACCGGCGTGGTCTGCCTCGATCTTGTGGACCTGACATCCTGCGAGCCGTCGGCTCCCGGCCGCCGATCGACGGCGGACGACCTCGCCTACGTCATCTTCACGTCGGGCTCCACGGGCACGCCCAAGGGGGTGATGGTCCGCCACCGCCCGGTGATCAACCTGCTCCGCTGGGCGCACCGGACATTCGCTTTTTCGGCCGAAGACCGAGTGCTGTTCGTCACCTCCCTGTCGTTCGATCTCTCGGTTTTCGACATCTTCGGCCTGCTGGGGGCCGGTGGCTCGATCCGCATCGCCACCGAGGAAGAGGTACGCGAACCGGCGCGACTGCTGCGCGTGCTTGCCGAGGAACCGATCACGTTCTGGGACTCGGCTCCGGCGACCCTGGAGCAGACGGTGCCTTTCCTTGCCGGGCTGGCCCCGAACGTCCGCCCGGCTCTGCGCCTCGTCTTCCTCTCCGGCGACTGGATTCCGGTGACGCTCCCGGACCGCATTCGCGGCCGCTTCCCTGGCGCTCGGGTTATTTCGCTGGGCGGAGCCACCGAGGCGACAGTCTGGTCCAATGTCTTCCCCGTCGAAGCGGTGAAGCCGGGCTGGACGAGCATCCCGTATGGGCGGCCGATCGAGAACGCGCGCTATCACGTGCTCGACGCGCAGCTCGCTCCGTGCCCGATGGGTGTCGCGGGCGATCTGTACATCGGGGGCGGCTGCCTGGCCGACGGCTACATCCGGGAACCGGAGCTGACGGCACAGAAATTCATCCCCGACCCGTGGAGCGCGACTTTGGGAGGGTTGGGAGCCGGCGGCTCTCTTCTCTATCGTACCGGGGATCGCGCCCGCTATGGGCCCGATGGGAATCTGGAGTTTCTGGGGCGGCGCGACTCCCAAGTCAAGATCCGCGGCTTTCGCATCGAGCTGGGCGAGATCGAAGCGGCACTCTCGGCGCTG
>Ga0137403_10000275_pt1 | contig 65860 bp, 63 predicted proteins | sample CZOMad2_1_16fung_FD_122057 | JGI IMG/M metagenome (GOLD analysis project Ga0137403, IMG submission 122057) | Vadose zone soil fungal communities from Angelo Coast Range Reserve, California, USA - CZOMad2_1_16fungal (Hybrid Assembly) | ecosystem: Environmental > Terrestrial > Soil > Vadose zone...
GCGATCATTACGGAGCGGAAGGTCACGCTTCTCAGCATCTCAGGTCTCCCCATTGAACTTTAGTTGTAGTAAGTACCGGGACGAGCCGCGCCGCTAAATCCTGCGAGGGCGCTAGTGAGATTTTTTGTTGTGTTGCATGGACGTCTCACCGGATAGTCCGACAGCCACCTCGTAGGTCGAGCAAAGTGGACCAATCGAGAGCGCTCGGGCCCTTTGGATCTCATCGTGGAGAGGGGCCGGACATTCCAGCATCCCCCTTTTCCGTTCGCGTGACTAACGCGCTCTTAAGACGACTTTGTCGCTGCTCTCTTCTATCGCGATTGGGAATCCGTTTTGAAGGAGCCAGAGGAAGGCGTCAGTATTATTGGCTCGGAAGTTTCCGCCAATGCGAATATCAGCTATTGTTGGGTCGTCGATGACAATCTTACGCGTGTTGTATCGGTTGAATTCGTTCACCGCATCCGCAAGCGTCGTGTCTCGAAACGCGACGTATCCGTTGCGCCAACTCAGGAGCGCTTGGCTTTCCGTGGCCGTCTGCTGGTGGACGAGAACTTCGGTGTTAGCAGTCCGAGCGACGGTGCCGGCGCGAAGCAGGGTGACCGGCGGATATGCCGGACCGGTAGCGGATTCTGCGCCGGAGATCCTGGGAACAATCTCGCCGCTGCCGTCCGGGACGGCGCCCGGGGACGGGAGGATATGGGGCGCCGCAGTGGCTAGGCTAACGCGACCTTCGGTAACCACCACTTGAACATCGTCAGACTCACGTCTCACCGAGAATTTGGTGCCCACGGCCATTATGCGCTTGTTGCCTGCATACACGACAAAGGGCCGAGAGCGGTCGTGGGCCACATCAAAAAACGCCTCTCCTTTATTGAGCTCAATCCGTCGCAGCCCCTTGGTCATGACAACGCGAAGGCTCGTATCCGTATTCAACGTCACCTGGGAGCCATCGATCAGGTGAACCACGTCGAGTCCACCGACCGGGGTTGAGTATCGGTCTCCGGCGAAGACGCCGCTGAAGTAGGTATAGGCGCTGCCTATCATGACGAGCAGAACCGCAGCCGCCGTGGCATACGATCGCCACCGGGCCCACCGCCGGTGTGCACCTGTCAAGGTGGGAGGAAGGAGGTCCGGGACCGGGGGCTCGAGGTGTCCGGAATTTTTAGGACTAGCGCCGAAAGTCGGCGGAGAATGCGTCTCCGGCAGAGTTCCCTTAAAAAAACGAGCATCGCCCCAGGATCCTCGCGCCGGGATCACACCCGCCGGCACGCCAGCGCCAAGTGCCTTAATCCGCGCTAAGTGCTTCCACGCGGCCACAAGTCGAATGTAGGCCACCCGATTTACCGCAGCAGACTCGAGCCAGGCGCTGAATTCCGCCTGGTCCGACTCCGTCCATGTTCCGCTCTCGCGTTTCTCAAACCACTGAGATGCGATCTCTTCGATTTGTTCGCTGTTCATACCATTCGTCATCCGTGCTCAGTCTCGTGATCCCGTCCCCTGGCATCGCTCTGTGCGTTGCCTGCGGACGTATCGCCAAAAACCACTTTTGTCAGAGTGCGCAATCCGCGAGAAAGATATCCCTCTAGGGCCCCTTCGGTCATTCCGAGCCGCTCTGCCGTCTCCCGCTGAGAGAGCCCTTCGACTCGTCGAAGCCAAACCACTGCCCGACAGTTATCCGAAAGTTTGTCGAACGCTTCGGAAAGCCGCCGAAGTTCCTGTCTTGCGCTCAATCGATGTTCCGGGGAAACCTCATCTACTAAGACGTTTAACGGGTCAACATCCTGCGTGTAGTCAATCGAGACAATGCGCTCACGGCGCACCCGGTCGGCCAAAAGGTTGCGCGCCGTCACAAAGAGGAAAGCCTTGGGCGACTCCGGTAGGCGCTTCATCGCACTCTCGAAAACGCGCGCGTAGATTTCCTGACGGATGTCGGGAATTTCCGCCTGTTTGCGCCAAATTCTAACGAGATATCTCATGAGGGCGGCCTCATGAGGTAGAATTTGAGCGGCGAACCATTCGTCTAGAGGGGTCATCGCACTGTCACATTACACTTTACGGTGCGGCCTAGCATCCAACAATTTTTTCGCTGCACGCGCAGGAAATCGACAGCTCATTCGTCTTCATAAGGCTTGCTGCGCGGCGTCAAGCGTGGAGAAGTTCACGGCCACTGATGGAACTTGGCTGCCCCTCGGCAGGTCATCCAGAAGAGCCCACCGGACTCACGTGCGTTCAGGTCGGGCTCAGGGAAATCATATGCAACGGATCACATCGAGAACGGTCATCGCCGCCATCACAACCATGATGGCCGCCAGCGCCGCCGTAGGTCCGCCATTGAATCCATCGACCAGTTTGAGCCCCTACCACACCCTCGTGCTCGACGACCGGCGCCCGCCGGCGCAACCCTGTCTCGTCGGGACACGCCGCTGCCTGTCTCTCGACGAGACTCCGCCCGCTCCGTGCCTATTGTCGACAGAGCGCTGCCCGGCCGACGGACACTTCGAATTTGCCGACACCGCGCCGCGGCGAGCAGCGCCCGCTCTAACTCCTCGGTGAGCAGTTTAGAACGATTCGATTCGTCGAGATCGATGACCGCGGCCTCAAGCCGCTTTGCGTTCGAACTCGGTGACGGCGTTCAGTGGGTAACATTGAGGGTACGCGGCGCTGGAATTGCGCCTGTCCTGTGTCCGAAACTGCAGCAGCTCCGAGCGATTGCCCCGAACCATTCGGCGACTCATTATTATCCGTTATCCAGAAGGGCGCGCACTATCCGGACGGCCCTTGCTCGCCCACAATACTGACCGGCGAGTTGCGGCGGCCTGTCACCATCCGAATATTCAGCTCGGCGATGGCGCGGCTGCCGGTCTTCTCGAAAAGAAACGGTAGCAATGCATGAATCATGCACGCCGAACCGGCAATCAGCATGCGCGTTCCGAATCCTGCGGCGGTGACCAGGTGTTCTCCATAGCTCTCCCCGACCGTTGAGGGGTGTTGCGTGAAGATTCGCTTGATATCCATTCCTTCATCATAAGCCTGTGGCTACGCTACCCGGTTGCGAAGACAGAGGCTTGCACGGCACAATGCGCAACAGTGTTTCGCTCGCACTCGCGTGTAGCGACTAAGTTATATGGATAAACTCGATCGCAAAATTCTTGAACTGCTTCAAGCCAACGGCGAGCTGGCGGCGGCAGACGTTGCGGATCGAGTGGGTCTATCCAAGGCACCCTGCTGGCGCCGAATCAAGCGGCTTCAAGATGAAGGTGTCATCAGGCGAACGGTCGCGTTACTCGATCCACATTCGCTGAATGTTTCGACGACGGTTTTCGTCATGCTCAAAACCGCTCATCACAACGAGGCGTGGTTCGAGAAATTCGTTCGCGCCGTCCGGGATATTCCTGAAGTCACGGAAATACACAGGATGAGCGGCCACATAGACTATCTCATGCGTATCGTTGTTCCCGACATAGATGCATATGACGTCGTCTACAAGAGAATGATCGCAGCGGTCGACTTCCTCGATGTCAGCGCAAGCTTCTCGCTTGAGACGATCAAGAGCACGACCGCCCTGCCGCTCACTTACGTGAAGCTTAGCGTCTAGCGACTGCTTGACGCTCGGCCGCTTCACTCGCTCGCTAGATCAGTCAATCACGAAAAACAACTGTCTTTCTGCTGTTCATCAGGACGCGGTCTTCCAAATGGTACTGAACGGCGAGCGCTAGCATTCGGCGTTCGATGTCACGACCCTTCCGGGCCAAAGTGTCAGCCGTGTCGGTATGACTCACCGGTATAGTGTCTTGAGCAATGATGGGTCCTTCGTCAAGATCCGCCGTCACGTAGTGTGCTGTGGCAGTTGCATCTGGAGTTCTCCGATGCGCATGCGATAGAGCAGGTCACTCAGGCAGTGATCCGCCTTTGACACCAGAACGAGCACTCGGTGCCGTTGATCCAATGCTCTCAATTGCCATTGCAGGTCAATGGCTTTCGCGACGGGCGAGAAGCGTTCGCGCAATTGGGCAATTCCTGAGTGAGCCGAATCGACATCAAACGCGACACGCATGAAAAATCTCTTCGCTGCTAGGTCGTCGAATTGCTGCGCCTCTAGAATATCCGCACCCGACTCGAATAGAGACCCCGCAACCCTCGCAACGATGCCAGGCCGGTTATCACAAGATAACGTAAGATGGTAGGTGTCTTTCATTGGTGTTCGCTATGTTCGTGTTGCTCGCCACTCCATCTCGCAGTCGCAGCAAGCGAAGTTACGGGCGTCAGTCCCACGCGTATCAGCTCAGATGCCACGAGCAGTTGACTCTCGGTGACTGCCTAGGCACTAAGGCAATAGAAACCTCGGCGCCAGGCTTGCACGTCGTGGTTGCAGCGAAGATGGATTCTCGGTCTCCAGGGGTAACCTCCAGCGAATGACCGCGCAAAAGGGCGGCAAGCGCCCACTTCGCTTCGTGCGATCTCACTCCTGGCACCAACACTGTCGGATTCCTCGTACATCGCTCACTTCGCCGGCGGGGGCCGCCCGGCGAAATATCCGCGTGACTCGAGCTAACCATTCGCCATCGAGCGGTAATTTTGGATCCACTCCGTCGTCCGCTCCAACCCGCCAAAGGGATAGAAATGGAATCTCACGTCGCCGTGCACACGCGGATTGAATCGATCAGCAAAATCATTGATCAGCGCGTCAGGCCTTGCGGTGTACAATAGTTTGGTAATTGACACGCCGTATTTCGCCATGACCTTCGCAGATGCTCCCACCCCACAGCGTGTCGCGAAGCGGAGCAGCGTCTTGACGCTGGCGGGACCTGGTATTCCAACCCGGACTTTGACGTGAATATTGGCGTCTTGCCGAACACGTTCGAGCCATTGAAGAACCGCATCGTAGTCGAATACAAACTGAGTGATGATCTCGACTTCCTGACCGCCCGATGTCAATGCCTTGTGCTTCGACTTCAGCGCATTCCACAATTGGAGCTGCGGAATATTGGGGTGACCCTCGGGATAGCCCGCTATGCCAACAGTATCTATCCCATGTTTCAGCAACTCGTCTGTCTGAATCACGGCGAGCGCGTCTTCGAAGGGTCCCAGAGGTTGCGGCGTGTCGCCGGCAACCACGAAAACCCGCTTGATGCCCGCAGCGCCGCGCAGAGTATCGAGGAAGGTCGTCAGATCGTCATGCGACGAGAGCCTGCGCGCCGAAATATGCGACACGGGCATGAAGCCAGACTCCTTTACCGCCACCGCCGCGGCGACGCGGGACGGCATATTCTCTCCGGGAAGAAACGTCACCGAGATGGGTGTTCCAGAAGGAATGCCATCCTTCGCTTGACGCAGGCTCTCGATGTCTTTCGCCGTCATTTCAAGAGAGAAGCCGTCCAGCAATTCATCTACCGCTGCATTGCCTATGTTGTCTTTCCAATTCGTCGCCATAACAAGTGTCCCTCGCCAATCAGTGTCATGTCTCACGCCTGCTCGGTGGGCTCCATGATGGATGACGCCTGTCCTCCACATCGTCGCCCTTCCATTTTGCAATTGGATCTCGCGATGTTGCAGCTCATACCTTCTACGTCGCAATATGGACAGCCCAATACACGCTATTCGCAATGTGAATGATTCCCGCGGGAGGGTGTGATCGGCGGCGCCGCTACAGAGACGACATCTGCGGCGTTCTAGTGCAGGAGATTTTTGCCTGGCTACGCGCCGCCAATTGGGAATGTACGACGAACGCTATACCGTCGCCCCCTCTTTGGAAAGGCGCTGTGTGCTTTGGGAAGCTATATTCCGGCGGACCTTATCGACGGTCTGCAACTTGCTTTCCGAATTGCCGGGCGGGGGGCGCTTACGACCGAAACGCCCGAATACGGCATGACGCTACATTCGAAGCGAATAAACGCCGGTATACCAGTGACCAGAAGTAGAGGCTGCCGAGACCAATAATCAACGACACGGTCGCGTCGCGAAGTGACACGTGGCCTAAGATCACGACTATCGGGCTCGCGCCCGCAGGCGAATGCACCGTGTTTGTTGCCAACATCAAAGCAAGTGTCACTGCGACGGCACCCACCACACACTGCAACTCGGTCGGTCCAACCATCAACCTCGAGCTTGCTTGGAATGTCATGCCCACGGCAACGCCGATGATATGACCGCCAAAGAAACTCCGTGGCGCGGCCATCTCCAGCCGGGGCGCACCGAAAAGAATGACACACGACCCGGCGAGCGAAGGCAGGATCGCCGAACTTCCCGCCAAGCTCGACAAGGCGAACTCCGACCCGAGCGCAAGTATCGTCGTGATGGAGGCCGCGACAATCTCCCTCCCTCGTGCGCGCTCGAGCGAGGGCCGGAACAACAAACCGCGCGTTAGGAGCCTGCGGGTCAACAGCTTGCCTTTACCAACGAGGGACACAGCAAACGCCTTCTGTCCATACTTTCAGAGTGGCGAGGGGATGATCCTCGCCGGCCGCTTTCTCTGCCTTGAACCAAGAAATGTGGCTAGTCTTTCTTGATTGCCTTCTCGAAGAATGGCGCTGGCGCTACCTTCGCACGAATTTCACGAACTTGATGCTTCTCGACGGTCGGCCGACGCGAGTTCGGCTCACCCCAGCGGACAATCACTTCCGTTCCCGGTTCGCTATGCTGGATATCGACCAGGGACAAGGACAGGAGGGCCTTGGCATTCACGCTGAACCCAACATACTGGGAAACGCCCGCGCGCTGGCCGCTCTTCATCACTTCGTCGCACTGAAAGGTCGCATACACAGAGAGCGGAAGGTTTATGAATTTGTTGGCGGCGCTGCCCCCGTACAGCGACGACCGCATGACATCCATCACATCATCTTCGTTCCAGACGAGGGTGACCTTCTTGCGCTTCGGGTTTTTAATCTTTTCCGCGAGCGCCTCGCGGCCGATGAAATCCTGGCTGAAATCGATAAACGGACCGTAACCGGCTTCGATCGGGTCTACGTAATAGTCCATGATGTTGTCCGAATACAGGCTGCCGCCCAGGGAGCCCATCACCTCAATGTGCATCGGGGTCATCCACTCGCGATACGGCTTCATCTCTTTGCTGTGATAGATCGCCGGGCAGGGGCGCGACAACCAACCTGATTCGAGCGCGGTCGTTGGATAGGCCGCCGCGCCGATCTTTTTCAAGCCGTATTTCTCGCCCGCCTTTTCAAGGGCCTCCCTGATGACCTGCTGGTCTCCCCACGGCCCGAACATCTCAAACCCCGCTTGACCAGCCATGCCGTGACGCAACGCACGCACCGGGTTGCCCTTGATATTGAACTCCCCGATATAGAAGAACCCAATTTCGGGCAGCGTGCCTTCCGTGACGTCCATCATCAATTGCAGCGCATGCGGGCCCTGGATTTGGAATATGTAGATCTTGGGCTCACCGCCCCGGAACGCGATACCATCATCGCGTTCGAGTTCAACATCGAATTTACCCGACACTGCATTGAACTCGACCCAATCACCAATCATCGGCGGGCCGACCACGCGGTACACATCGTCCGATGTATGGACGCAAATGCCGTCGCCGATCATATAGCCATCATGGCTGGCGGCGATGAGCTGCTTGCCGCGGTTGATTGGGAATTTACCCATTTTGTTCACGCCGACCTTGGACAATAGCGGCAGGGCACCAGGACCTTTGATATACAGGTCGGACATATGGTAGGACAACTCCAGGAGGGCGACCCCCTCCTTCCACGCGCGCTGTTCGTCGCGCCAGTTGGTATATTGCGGCGGAACGACGGGAAATACGTAGGAACCGATCGATGAGCCGCGGAGTAATTTTACCGGCCCCCCGACCGCAGCAAGGATTTCCTCGAGGTTCTTGTACTTCATCAACGGATGGTTCATCTCGCTTCCTTTCTGGGACGGTTATCGACTGATTGAGAGTGCGATCTGAATATGCCGCTATTTTGCAAGTCCACGGTCCCATGTTGCTAGATTGTCAATCGAATACCTTCTATTCGTAATTCCGATTATGCTCACTCTGCGATCGTCGTTCGCTCCGTAGCATAAGTTGAGATCCGCGTACGCGATGAGCGACACCGGAGACGGAGCGATTGACAGATTTGCTTCGCATCACGGTACGACAATGTCGAATCCTACTCACCGTGGCAGATACCCGAGCGAGGCTAAGGCGTCCATGACAATGGTGGAACTGGCCAAAGTCTCGAGACGAAGCGCGGATACGCTGACCGTTCTATCGCAGCCACGAAGGATTACCATACGATTGCCGACCGCTGATCTGCGACGACTTGCCTTTCATCGAGGAATTCGTGTTTACGGTTTATTTGGGTCAAAAAAGCTTAGCAGGTGATTGACTACGACGTGCGGGCATTCCTCAGGCATGTAGTGACCGACACCGTCGATCACGGCGCCTCGCACATCGCTCGCCACTAGCTCCATGGTCTTGAATAACATGTCGCCCACCCCCGCCTCCGCCCCGAGCGCTAAAACGGGAATATTAAGGGGATGCTCAGCGCGAGCGCGGCTTCTCTTGATCCCGTCCGTACTGAATGCGGCACGATAGAAAGCGAGGGCAGAGCGCAATGCCCCGGGCGCCTCATTGACACGGACATATTCATTCAAATCCGCCGGTCCAATCGTCCAGGTGTTAACCGCCTTGGCGTTGAAGAGCCATGCCAGAAAGGCTCGTTCGCGCCCTTGGATCAGAATTTCCGGTAAATCCGCGAGACGGTTGAATGCGAAGTGCCAAGACTTCAAGTTCGCTTCTTCCGAGGGAATTCCCGGTGCGGGCGGCGGCGTGATGCCCGGAATTGCCGCGTCGAGTACCACCAGTCGTTTCACATCCATCGGCCAATCCGACGCATATGCGTAGCCGATCCAGGTGCCAACGTCGTGACCGACAACATCGACCCGCCCACATTCAGTCAGGCCCAACACCTCTACTAAGTTGTGCAAATCGGCTGCGACTGACCCCATGTCGTATCCGGATGATGGGCGATCAGAATCCCCCATGCCGCGCGGGTCCAGTGCGATGACCCGACGACCGGCCGCGATCAACAACGGCATGATGTAACGCCATGCGTACCAGCTTTGGGGCCACCCAGGAATTAGAATCACCGATGGCCCGGAGCCGCCCTCGACATAGTGAAGGCGGATGCCTCCGACCATTGCCGAGCAATGACGAAACGACTTCCAGAAAGAGATCGCGTCAAAAGATCTGTGGATCAGCGAATTGCTGTCTCCAGTGTACAGATGGTTTTCCATGGGCGAAATGCAGGTGCGCGGCGCGATTGGGCTGTTCCGCGTCACGGATCAACTTCAGCAGGCAATACAGACGCAGCTCGAGTTCATTGGTCATTTCATTTGAATTTGTAACCCACCGTCACTCCGTACGTCGCCGGCATACCCGTCACTCGCGCAACGGTATCGGTAATGTGGGTGATTGATTGCAAATAAACTTTGTTGGTCACGTTGTGACCCCACAGTTCCACTCGCCACTTATTGATATTCATCCCGGCCCTCAAATCCAGCAGTGAGTAGCTCGGCAGCGTGAACAGCCGGGCGTCTCCGAACGCCGCCGAGGTCTTGGTGCGATAGGCAACGTTCGCGCCAAGGTAGGCCGACGCTGCATCCGAAAGCAGGAAGTCGTATTCTGCGTCGGTCGAGACCTGCCATCTCGGAGTATCGGGAAAGGATTCTCCTTTAAGGTCGACGTGCGTATTGAACGGATCGTTGGAAATAAAGTCGTCCGTGACCTTTGATTCCACGTACGTCACGCCGGGATTGATCGTAAGTCTCGCAATAGGCTTCCACGTAGCCGTAATTTCGGCGCCGGTCACCCGCGATTTCGGAATGCTCACCAGCCCGGGGAGATTGCCGAACGCAGTCGTTATGTATCCGAGGAGCTGCTTATCCCGATAATCATAAAGAAAGACGGAAGCGGCAAATTGCAGCCGCGCGTCGGGCAAGGTTTGTTTCACGCCGGCCTCGTACGCCAGTACGGACTCTTGCGGAATGGGGTCAAATTGACTTGGAACCAGACCTGGTACTGTCGGGAAGCTGCCTGCCTTATATCCCTTCGTGGCGTTCGCGTAAATCAGCAAATTGTCGATCGGTTTCCAGTTTGGCCCTATCCGCCACGATACATTGGACTCATCCAAGGACTTGTCGACGATGGGTACGGCGGCGAATGTCGTGGGATTGAGCGTGACGCAATGCCCGGCAGGGATCGGCGACGACGCCAAGAGCGAAAATGCTGCGGCAAGCAGACCGTCCCCTGTATCAAACAGGCAGCCACTAAAATGATTGTCGGACTTGGTGTAGCGGACGGAGCTTTGCAGAGTCAACGTGCTAGTCGCCGCGAAATCGAGGCTGCCAAAGGAGGCCCAGGTATCCACGTTCTGATGATTGTCGTTGAGGAAGGTGTGCCATCTGTCCGGTCCGATCCCAGAATTCGAGGCCGAAGATTGATATCCCAGCTGATCGTCCCGTGTCGTATCCGACTCGTAGTTACCCCCAAGCATCCACCTCCAGCGTTCCTCGATCGCGCTGCCGGCGAGCCTCAGCTCTTGTGAAAAGGACTGGATGGCGGCGCTCGTGGTGAACGCGATATTGCGATACGGCGTACCGTCCGGTTGGATGGGTACCACCTGCCCCAAATCGGACCATGATGTAATCGAGGTCAGTTTCGTCTCAGGCGTGATGCTCCAATCGCCGCGCAGGGAGAACTGGCCGAAATGATCGTCGCGCCTGAGGCTGGTGCCTGGTGCCCAGTCCGCGACGCGCGCGTCATTCGGCGCCGGCCTGTAGGCGGACAGTGCCGCCGCCAGGTTCTGATATCCGTTGGGTACGGTCGGCGAATACTCGACAAATTGAGCCGCCTGCGTATCGCTCTTGTCAATCCATCCATTGGCGTTGAATTCGAAGCGCAGATCGTCGCGAGGCTTCCAGTCGAGCAACATTCGTCCGGTCGAGAAATCACGCTTCCCTAAGGTATCATCCCGCGTCTCACTGGTTTGCCAATCGCCCCGTTGTTCCGTACGCAGGGCTATGCGTCCGGACAAGGTGTCGGTAAGTGGGCCGCTGATGAACCCTTGAGCATCCGCTTCATTGAATCGCCCGTAGGTCAGACCGACGCCAGCCTCGAGATGGTCGGTTGGCTTCGCCGCGACGAAATTGATCGCCCCGCCGGTCGAATTCTCACCGAACAGTGTGCCCTGGGGACCCTTCAGTATCTCGACCCTTTCCAGATCGAAAGCGGCGCCGGGCGTCATGACCGAATAGGGCAGCGGAACCTGGTCGACATAAACGCTGACCGTGGGTGCCACGGCAACCGAGTCGCTCTTGAATCCGATGCCGCGGATGGAATAGACAGGAGTTCCGTAATCGCTCGGCTGGTAGGTGAACCCCGGTGCTACCTTCGCGAGATCGTCGACCCGCGTAATTCCTTGCTTCTCCAGCTGCCCACCGGTGACTGCCGTGATCGACATGGGCACATCGCTTGCCCTCTCGGCGCGTTTTTCAGCCGTAACAATGATCTCCTCGAGCTGCTCCACGGCTGCGAAACCGCCAGACGTCGCCAGAAGCGCCGCAATGCCGAAGGACCAGCTCGCCTTACGCCCAACGTTGCGTGGCTTGGCAATCGTCACCCCCCGTAAGCAGATCGAATTTCTTATTGCGTCCGCCAAACCGCCACTTGCCACCAAAGTGAACACAATGCCCTGCAGACTTCGAAATTTCGTAGCCATTGCCAACCCCTGTGTCTGTCCCGTACATCGGGTTCTTATATGGGATCAGCTTATTGACTTGTATGTTTTTTGTCAATTTGATTGTTTTTGTATAATTCCAAATAACAAATGGCATGATCAACTTTCGCTGCGAAAACGTCAACTGAAGAGCGCTTTCCCGGTCAATACGCAATAGACCAACCTGCGGGGGTTAACCTATTTTCGGGTTGAAGAGGAGTTGCCCGCCTTAATGAGAATTTTGGATTTCCGACCGCTCTGCGGCGCCGCAGCACCGTTCCCCGGTGCAATCTCCAAATCAGGTAGCGGAAGCTGCGCAATCTTTCGAGACTCCCGCGCAGTCAACCCCAACGCCAGGAGCATCATGATGCACAGACTCTCCACATAGCTCGCGGGTGGCTTCTCCGTGAGGGTCGCTCGAATCGCTGACCTCACAACCGACACCACGAGGTCGCGCGCCGCATTGTCGTTCTGAAACATGAGCCGTTTCGCGTCGCGTCCTGCGACCAAATCTGGCATGGGGTAGGCTCTGAGGTCTTCGTTCAGCGTCTCCGCACTCCTGGAGAGGTACCAAACCAGCCAACCCCATGCCGGATCCTCAGCAGCGTTATTAATGACGAGGCGTGCTTCCAAGATGATTCGCTCGGCAGGATCTGTCACCCCTGCGGAGATTTTCTGAATTGCCCGAAATGGATCTTGGCCCACGTGCTCCCACAGTGACTTGATCAGATCCTCACGCGTAGGAAAGTAATTGTAGAAGGTGCCCCGCGCCACGCCGGCAGCATTGATAAAATGATCGATTGTGGATTCGTCCTCGCCCAAGTGAGCGACCACGCGTGCCGCGGCCTCCAGAAGACGTAGCCGCGTCCGTAGACGCTTCTCAAGACCAATTTCTTTGCGCCGACCCTTATTAGTTCTTGTCACTCGCATCTCGGTTACTCAGCACCCGTTGAAACAACTTTGTTCAAAGTGATCGTCTGCCAATTCGTATATTCCATGAGTCCATGAATCGAATTCTCGCATCCCAGGCCGGATTCCTTGTGCCCACCAAATGCCTGATGAGGAGAATACTGGTGAACCTCATTCAGCCAGACGGTACCCGCCTCCAATTGCCGGCCGATTCGCTCCACCGCCATCAAATCCTTGCCCCACACCGACGCCGCCAAACCGTAACGGGAACTATTCGCCCGCTTGATCACCTCATCCTCCTCACTCCACTTCAGCAACGGAAGAATCGGGCCAAATGGTTCCTCTGTTACGATGCGAGATGACTCCGGGGGGTTGTCCACCAGCGTTACTGGTACGAACCAACCTGGCCCGGAAGAATCCACCTGTCCGCCTACTGCGAACCGATAGCCGTGGCGGACGCAATCGTCGAAATATTCCAACACCTTCCGGTACTGCGCCTCATTTTGAATGGGCCCCAACTGCGTGTCGGCTGCAGCACCATCGCCAACTTTCACAGTGCTGGTGTAACGCACCAATTCATGCAGGACATCGTCGTATTTGGATTCATGAATGTACAACCGCTTGGTGGCATTGCAAAATTGCGCGTTGTTCTGAAAGGCCGCCCAGAATAACTTCGGTGCGACCTCTTTAGGATTTACGTCCGGCAACACGATCGCCGGATCGTTCCCCCCCAGTTCCAGCGTTAGGCGTTTAAGCGTCCCAGCGGCGGAGCGCATGACGTGCTTACCGGTATCAGTGTGCCCAGTAAAAGCGATCTTGTCGATGTCCGGGTGCTCAGTCATCCATCGGCCAAGCGCATCGCCTCCGCTCACTACGTTGAATACGCCCTTGGGCAGCACCCGGCGGCACAGTTCACCCAGTTTCAACGTACACAAGGGTGTGTAAGGGGATGGCTTTACGATGATGCAATTCCCCGTAACGAGAGCCGGTGCGATTTTCCACACGGCGAGAAGAATCGGGAAATTCCAAGGCGTGATCGCTCCTACGACGCCCAATGGCGAGAAGTGTGTCACCACACGCCGCTGATTCGTCTCTTCAATCGCCTCTTCGTCAAGCGTCAACTTTGCCATTTCACGGAGCCACAGAGCGGAGCCCCCTACTTCCCATTCGGCGTCCGATCGCGGCTTACCCTGCTCCCGGGTGAGAAGGGCCATGAGCTCTTCCGCGTTTTGGTCAATTACATCGGCAACAGCTTCCACGCCCTCTCGACGTTTAGCCTGCGGTAAAGCTCGCCATAAATGAAAAGCCTTTCGGGCTCCGGCGACAGCGTCATTGAGCTGTCCAAGGCTGCAATCAGGAACCTCCGCTATCCTGCCACGCGTCGCAGGATTGAATACCTCCAGACACTTTTCCGCATTGCAAAGCTCGCCATCGATCGTCATCCGATAGTCCGACTTGAAATTGACCTTCATCTAATCCCCCAATTCATTCAATTCAATTTCGCATCGCCGCCCGCCAAGACTCTTAGTTCACGGCGCAATACTTTTCCTGTGCTATTCTTCGGTAAATCGCTCAAGAATCGCACCGCTTTCGGGACCTTGTATGCAGCCAGGAGCGTACGACAGTGCTGTACGATCTCTTGCGCCGTGACCGAAAAGCCTTCGCGCACGACAATGAACGCCTGAGCAAGCTCGCCCTTCTCTTCGTCGGCTATACCGGCAACGGCGACCATGGCGACTGCCGCATGGGTTGCAATCGCCTGCTCCACTTCGGCCGGATAGATGTTGTACCCCGCGGTGATGATTAGATCCTTCTTGCGATCAACGATGTGGAAATAGCCATGGTCGTCCTTATAGGCAACATCCCCCGTGAGAAACCAACCATCCCTCGTGAAAGAGCCGCGTGTGGCTTCCTCATTCGCCCAATAGCCGCGACTGACGAGCGCCCCTCGTACCAGGAGTTCTCCGGGTTCATTGGGTGGTAGTTCGCGTTGTTGTTCCTCGAGGTCAACAACCTTCATTTCCATTGATGGAAAAGGCAGGCCAATGGATCCCGGTCGCGGCGGCCAATAAGGAGAGTGCGACGCAGCGGGCCCCGCCACTTCAGTCATTCCCCATAACTCCAACAGCGGACATCCAAAGGATTCAACGACCGCGTCCACCTTCGCTTTGGGGATCGTCTGACCACCGACCGTACAGCACCTCAGCGAGCTCAAGTCCGTGTGCGCGAGCGCTTCATGTGCCAGCATGTAGTAAAACATCGTGGGAACGCCTTCGAAGATCGCTGCGCGCTCGCTCTGAATTGCGCGAAGTACAACGCCCGCATCAAATCGTTCTAGAATCACCAACCGCATACCGACCAAGATCGCCGCGTTCATGACGATATTGCCGTAGACATGCGGCAACGGAAGCGCGGTGATGGTTGCTTCACCCCGCTGACGGACATGAATCGTCGCTGTCAGCGCGGCGCTCATAAACACATTTCTGTGGGTCAGCATTGCACCCTTCGGCTTTCCCGTCGTTCCTGACGTATATCCGATGCTGAGTAGATCATCCGGCGCGATCTCCTCGGGCTTTGCCGACTCCCCGTCGAGCAGCGAATCAAAACTCACATGCTTGAAGTCCGGCCTCGCGCTCGTCGTAATACAGCAAAGCTCGGTGGTCAACCGGTGCAACGCCTCGTTCACGAGAGCGCACTTGTCCTCGGATAGGATCACAAAACGCGCCCCTGAATCGCTCGCCATGTAAGCAACTTCGTCGGCGCTGAGCAAAATATTGGCCGGTACTACGACGCCACCAAGGCGGGCGATCGCGTGGTACGCCACGATCCATTGCCACCCATTTGGCAAATGCAATAGCGCCCGGTCGCCGCGGCGCATACCGAGCCCTCGAAGTCCGCCGGCAAACCGGGAAGCCCGCATTTCCACCTCGCGGAAGGACAGCGTCGGACCGCCGACGACGGATACCGCTAATTCATCGCCGTAGAGCGTCGCTGCTCGAGCGGCAAGCGTGCTTATGAGCGGATCCATCGGGGAGCTCGTGTTCAGGGACGCACGATCGCTTTCAGGACTTCGCCAGCCTCTGAGGCCCGCACGGCCTCATTGATTTGGGCCAGCTCGTAAAATTTGATCAACTTATCGAAAGGGAATCTTCCTTGCTTCCATAGCTCAATCAGCTGAGGAATAAATATGTCCGGTATGCTGTCCCCTTCGATGATGCCGCGCACGGTTCTACCAAAAAGGATCGACGCGACATCGAGAGACACCTCCGTGCCAAGCGGGGCAACGCCGACCACCCCACATACGCCTGTGAGCCGCAAACAGTCGACAGCCTGCCGAAGTACCGAGGGCACACCTGTGCACTCGATTGAATACTGTGCACCCTCGCCGGTAATCGCCCGAATCCGTTCGGGGACGCCCCCAGCCTTGGCGTCTACAACATGAGTGGCACCGAGTTCCAACGCGAGCTTCAATCGCGGCTCGTTTACGTCGATGGCGATGATGCAAGCCGATCCGACGACTTTCGCGGCCATCACTGCAGCCAGACCGACCGAGCCGGCGCCAAAGATTGCGATACTCGAGCCCGCCCCTGGCTTGAGCGCGCTGATTACCGCTCCTGCCCCGGTCTGAATTCCGCAGCCCAAAGGACCCATCATCTCGAGCGGCACATCGTCGCGGATCTTGACGACGTTGTTCTCGGTCGCGATCGCGTATTCGCCAAATGAGGATTGCGCAAAAAAGTAACCGCTGATTCGGGACCCCTTGCTGTCACAGCACGGCGAGCTTCCGTCGGGCCGGCCACCTGAGAAATTGCATGCATACAGCTGAGGGCAGTAGAAGCGCTGACCCCGCTGGCAATTGGCGCAAGTCCCGCAACTGGCGAAACTCAGCACCACGTGATCCCCCACCGCGACTTTCCGGACGGTACGGCCGACACGTTCCACGACCCCGGCGCCTTCATGCCCCAAAATGGCCGGCAGGGGAGTCGGGAAGTACTGATCACGTACGACGATATCTGTGTGACAGATTCCAGTCCCGTGAATCCGTATTAGAACCTCGTGGTCCCGTGGATCTGCGAGATCGATGGTCTCGACAAGAAAGGGACCGGACTTCTCCCGCACCACGGCGGCTCTTATTTGCGACACCACAGACTCCCTTTTGAACTTCCGCAAGTCAGCCCGGCGTTCGTGCCGTCGGCCTTACGATGCGGATGCGTTCACGTCACTTTGATAATCGTTCTGCGTCGGTCTTACGATCAAGTCGCGCATTCTCGAAGCTAATTCTTCTTCCCCAACGTTTTCAACGAAGTGGGAAACGTATTCACCGGCCGGATCCAGCAAGTAAGTGAACGCTGTATGCCGCACCTCATAATCGGCGGGCGCGTCAGCATTGGGTTTGACTTGCGAGAACACGCGAAACGCCCGCTTGGCCTCTTCCACTTGCTCGCGAGAGCCCGTCAATCCGGTGAATGCCGGAAAGCTGTTGCTGAGGAACTCTCGCATCACCTCCGGCGTATCACGATCGGGATCGATACTGACATACAAGGGTGCGATTTCGCTCGCGCGGTTTCCGAGGGCGGCCAGTACGTTCGACAGTTTCTTCAAGGTGCGCGGACAAATCATCCGACAATGGGTGAAGCCGAAGTACACCAGCATATAGCGACCCGCGTAACTCGCCTGAGTAACCGGCTGTCCGTGATGGTCGATGAGGGAAAATCGGGCGGTCAGCGGTTTTAGCATGGCCATGACAGCACCAAGTTCGTCGACTCGGCGATTTCCAGGTCCATCAACAACTGATCGCCCTGAATCGACACCGCGTCGTCGGCTCGTACGCCGTTCCTGGTCAACGAAACATTGCCTCGATTCACGGCGTTGGCGATCGTCATGCGAACTGCTCCGCCCTCGATTGGGAGCAGCGTGAGAGCCAGGGCATTCTTGTCCGGACTGAAATACGCCCGACGGATGTCGAGCGGCCGACTCGTGTGTACGAGCGCAGGCTCGCCGAAATGCCGGGAGTCCCACGGGCCATCGAATAGCTTACGGAGCCCGTCTTTTACATTGAGTCGCGCAAAAGGTAACAGGACGTTGCCGGTATGCGGATCCATGATGGTAGAGCGCCCCTGGTCATCGTACGGCTCGTCATGTCGGCGATAGTAGTACGACCCATTGGAGCGGACCGGATGAAGAAATCGATCGGCGTAAGCGAGTAAACCGCGCAGGGTTCCGGAATCACCGACCTCCGACGCCAGTACGGCCGCCCAGCCAAAATCATGGGGCGAGGGGATCGGCGGGCCTTCTCCGTCAATAGGCGGCACGGGTTTGATGCACAAGGTGCCATCGGGTCCGTCCATCAGCCAGCTCCTCAGCAACGTCGGGTACTGTCTCTCGACAAGTTCCGGATTCCAAGCGTGCATCAAGGCACCCATCCAAAAATCTACCCACGGGCGCTCAGGCGGAGAAATAACGGTTCGCTCGAGCTCCAGCACCATCATGTTGAAGTGGCCGTCGGGCGTTAGAACGCCACCAAACTCGCGCCAGGCCTTCAAATAGCCGTCCGTAACCTCTTTTGCGACATCTCCCCCGTACACGAGGTCATGGAAGCGAAATCCCCAAATGGGGACTTGATTGCAGATTTGGAAAACACAATTGGGTTCACACGCGATTCCCAGGAATCCTCGCTCGGCCATTCCCCAATACAAGTGCTGATTCAGCGACCGTTCGTCATAGGCGAAGTGTTTGCCGCCCTCCCCCCAAAACAGGGAGTTGATGGAAAAGGTCAGCGCTCCAGGCGCCGCATAACGGTCGTCTCGAAAGAGATAGTGATACAGCAGCGCCATACTTTGGATGTAGGCGCTGTACATGATGTTGTCCTTGACGACAGGATCCCATTCTGCGGGCAAGTCCCCCAGGCTCTTGTTGAAAGGACCTTTACCCGTGCTGACGTAGTGCCAATACATCCAGACGTCCGGAGAAAGCATTTTTTGAATCAGCGAGTTGAATGCACCATGAAAGGCGACGGGAGCTGCGGGCAATCGGTGTACATGAGTCACCGCTAAAGCGTAGGACATATAGGCCAGCTGAAATCGCAAGGAGCCAAAGTCCTCCTGCAATGTGCTTTGCCCCATCATGCCCGACCAGTCATCGGGCAACTGCGCCGCTAGCTCATGGATGCGCCGTAGGCTGCCGGCCTGTGCATCGTCGAGGATCGGCAGTGAATGGATCCAGCTCTGGTCCTTTGCCGACGGGTCAAAATCTATCGTGCTTGCCAACTCCGTATCTCCTGAAATCGCCGGCCGCCTGGTGTGGCCATCCCAATCTTGTTCTACACACCGAGAGGACGCAATCGGCGACCAAAGTTGCTACGTGGTAAGTCTATTCGTATTGCACTAGTTGTGTCAATTTGACGAAGTTAGTTGACTTCACGATTGCATCTGCTGATCATGCGCCGCATGGAGGAAGGCTCATGGTTCGCGTTGCTATCGTTGGCCTGGGTTGGTGGGGTCGAATCCTCGCCTCGACCATTCGTTCCCAATCAAAGAAGCTAAAAGTCGTGAGGTTTGTTGACCTTCGACCGGACCGCGCCGGCACATTCCCGACCGATTTTGGCGTACCGATGTCTGCCAATCTCGGCGACGCGCTGGCCGACTCTCACGTTGATGCAATCGTGCTCGCCACTCCGCACGGGGGTCACGCTGAACAAATCAGTGCCGTAGCGGCGGCGGGAAAGCATGTTTTCTGTGAAAAGCCCTTGGGGCTCACGGAAGCGAGCGTCCGTAGCTCGATCAAAATCTGTCGCGACGCCGGCGTCGTCCTGGGCGTGGGCCATGAACGAAGGTTCGAACCGCCTATCAGAGACCTCCTTCGATGGCTCCGAAGCGGCGAGCTCGGGGTACCCCTGCAGATCGAGGCCAATTTCAGCCACGACCGCTTCTTGAGCTTGCCCCGAGACAACTGGCGATTGTCGAGTCACGAAGCGCCGGCCGCCGGGATGACCGGACCCGGAATTCATTTGGTGGACTTGGCCGTAATGCTCCTGGGACAGGCACGAAATGTTGTGGCGCATGCGTCAATGCTAGCCAGTGATTTGCCGGCCGGAGACACATTGAGCGCCCTGATCCAACATGAGAGCAAAGCGACCACCTACCTCAGCGCGACACTTGCCACTCCGTTCATTTCTCGTTTCGCCCTCTATGGATCCAAAGGTTGGGTGGAGATCAGAGATAAGGCGCATGTCGAAAGTCCCGAAGGTTGGTGGATGCAGCGCCAGTTGGCAAGTTCGGCGCTCGAACGGACCGAATACGATCCCGGCACCGCCGTGTGCGACAACCTGGACGCCTTTGGCAGCGCGGTCGAGGGAAACGCCGCGTATCCGATCGGCGCAAACGACATGATTGCCACGGCCGCGGCGATGGATGCCATCTTCCGGTCCGCCGCCGCGCACGGTCGCCCCGTTATCGCTAACCCATTGAGCACCGCACCGTGACATCAACGAGCAACCTGCCGGAGCCGACCGTCGTGCGCGAGGCTGACATCAATCCTCGCCACCAGTGGGATCGGCCGCTCCAGGCTCCTGGCCGAATGCAAGTGGATTTTGAGGAACGGGTCGACTTCCGTCGTTTGCACAGATACCGACTTGCTCGTGCCCGACGAGCGCTCTCCAATTCCGATCTCGGTGCGCTGTTATGCTTCGACCAGCACAACATTCGCTACACGACCAGTACCGTCATCGGTGAGTGGGCCCGGGACAAGCTGACTCGATACTCGCTGTTGGCGGGTTCGGGAGACCCCTATCTTTGGGACTTCGGCTCGGCGGCGAAGCACCACCGGCTCCATGCCCCGTGGTTGCGCGGCGATCATTGCCGCGCAGGATTGCTGGGCATGCGCGGCGCGGTGGGTGCCGATCTATCCTTGTTTCGCGAGGCGGCTGCGGAGATCAAGGCTATCCTCGTGGAGGAAGGCGTCGATAAAATGCCCCTCGGGATCGACGTCGTCGAACCCCCGATGCTGTTTGAACTACAACGCCAGGGCATAGAAGTGCGTGATGGGCAGCAAGTCATGCTGCACGCGCGAGAAATCAAGAACATAGACGAGCTCACACTGCTGAACACCGCAGCAGCCATGGTGGATGGCGTCTATCACGATATCGCTGCCTCGCTCAAGCCCGGAGTCCGCGAGAATGAGATTGTCGCCTTGGCGACGAAACGGCTCTACGAAATGGGCTCCGACTGCGTGGAAGCCATTAACGCCATTGCCGGTGAACGATGTAGCCCGCATCCGCACAACTTTACTGATCGCCTGATTCGACCGTCCGATCAGGCATTCTTCGATGTAATCCACTCCTTCATGGGCTATCGCACCTGCTATTACCGAACATTCAGCGTCGGCCGCTCCACCGCTCCTCAAAGAGATGCCTATCGTCGAGCGCGCGAATGGATGGATAGCGCAATCGCATTGCTGAAGCCCGGGATAGGATCCGATGTTGTCGCCGCGCAGTTGCCGACTGCGCAAGACGTCGGTTTCTCCAGCGAAATGGAGGCGTTTGGCTTGAATTTTTGTCACGGACTTGGTCTCGGGCTGCATGAGCGCCCCCTCATCAGCCGCCTAAATTCATTCAAGGAGCCTCTTGAACTGAAAGAGGGCATGGTATTCGCCGTTGAAACGTACTGTCCCGCGAGCGACGGTGTTTCGGCCGCGAGAATCGAAGAGGAGGTCATCCTCACCGCCACCGGTGCACAAATCATTTCTCTTTATCCGGCGGAAGAGCTGCCGGTCGCGAATCCCTACTAAATGCGCGCCGCTTCCCCTTTAAACACTCCCTCGGCGTCGCACGAAGAAACCGCGTGTGCGGGTCCCGATGCCAATGAACGGTTTAACACGTCGGCTCTCTACGAGAGCATGGTGAGATTGCGTCTGTGTGAGAAGCGTTGTCATGACCTGTTCCTTGAAAATCTCGTCAAGGGCACCAGCCATTTAGCCTTGGGCCAAGAAGCGATCGCCGCAGGCTTCGCAGGATCGATGCGCCCTGATGACTACACCTTTTGTACCTATCGCGGGCACCACCATACGCTCGCAAGGGGCGCATCGATGAAGTCGGTCTTGGGAGAGTTGATGGGCCGCGAGTGCGGCCTGCTCGGCGGCAAGGGCGGGTCTATGCATCTCACTAGCGTTCAACATGGCGTGATGGGCTCCTACGCGATCGTCGGTGCACACTTACCCATTGCCGTCGGCGCCGCGTGGTCTGCGCAATATCGTGGAACTGGCCAGGTCGCCGTCGCATTCTTCGGCGATGGCACCACCAATATTGGTGCGTTCCATGAAGCGCTCAATCTGGCAGCAGTGTGGAAGCTGCCGGTTGTGTTCGTTTGCGAAAACAACCTGTACATGGAATACACGGCGATTCGTGATGTCACCGCGGTTGCCAATCCCGCCGCAGACCGAGCGTCCGCTTACGGACTTAAACGTCGCCTGGTCGATGGTAATGACGTTGAGGCTGTCGCCACCATCGCAGCGGAAGCTCTTGCCGAGGCTCGGAGTGGCGCGGGTCCGGCCCTCATCGAGTGTTTAACCTACCGACATGGCGGTCACTCGCGTGCGGATCCTGCCAAATATCGCCCCGCCGCGGAGGTTCAGGCGTGGCTATTGCGCGATCCGTTAGTTCTATACCGACAACGCCTGCTCGATCGCGGAATCGAGGAGTCAGCGCTTCAGTCCATTGATGCAGCGGCCGCGCACGAAGTAGAGGTTGCCTCGGAGGAAGCTCGAAGCTCACCGGCTGCCGCGGTGGAATTGGCATTTCGCGACCTGTGGGCAGACGGAAGTATCGAATGGCGAACCTAAGCTACCGAGATGCAGTCTCAGCCGCGATCGCCCAAGAGATGGCGCGAGACAACCGCGTCGTTCTTCTGGGTGAGGACGTCGCTGCCGCTGGAGGTGTGTTCAAGGCCACTGTCGGTTTATTCGAGCAATTCGGACCCACGCGAGTTCGCGATACCCCGATATCCGAACTCGCGATCCTCGGAGCAGCCATGGGAGCCGCCATGACCGGTTTGCGCCCCGTAGTCGAAATCATGTTCTCCGACTTTCTCGCGTGCTGCTGGGACTACGTCGCCAACGAAATTCCAAAGACTCGCTACATGACAAACGGACAGCAGACATTGCCGTTGGTGATCCGCACTGCCAACGGAGGAGGCGTTCGATTCGGGGCACAGCACTCGCAAAGCGTCGAAAACTGGGCCATGGCAATCCCGGGACTAAAGGTGGTCGCACCCTCCTGTGCATCCGATGCCAAAGGCCTGCTGGCGGCCGCCATTCGCGATCCCGACCCCGTCCTGTTCTTCGAGCACAAGGCTCTTTACTCGACCAAAGAAGATGTTCCAGATGGCGAGCATGTTGAACCTCTGGGTCGTGCCCGCGTCCTGAAAAGAGGAAAGGACGCAACAATTGCTGCGCTCGCTGCCATGGTACCGCGTGCGGTCGAAGCGGCGACGTTGCTGGAGCGCGATTACGCAATATCCACCAGCGTGATTGATCTTCGATGCCTGGTTCCACTCGACATGACAACCGTCACGGCCGATGTGCGGCGTACGGGACGCCTCTTCACGGTAGAAGAAAATCCGCGCCTTTGCGGATGGGGTGCGGAAGTTGCGTCTCTGGTGATGGAAGAGTGTTTCTTCGATCTTGAGCAGCCGGTCATCAGGATCACCTCGCCACACATTCCCTTGCCGGCCGCCGATCAGCTCGAAGATGCAGTACTGCCTTCGGTTCAAAAGATTGTTGATACAGTCAGTAGAGCCATGGCTCCGGCCCACAGAGCCGCCTGACCGCCATGAGCGACGCTGCGCCCAGCGTTCATATCGTCATGCCCCAACTTGGCGAGACCATCGCGGAAGGAACCGTTTCCAAGTGGCTCAAGCAAGTCGGCGATCACATTCGCCTGGATGAACCGCTCTTCGAAGTGGAAACGGAAAAGGTCAGTTCAGAAATCCCCTCATCCGCATCCGGTGTGCTTCAGGCGATTCTTGTCGCCGAGGGAGAAACCGTGCCTGTGGGGACCCCCCTTGCGGCAATTGGACCCGACTCTTTGCCGGCAATACCAGACTCCGCCGAACCCGCACGCGTGACGGTCCCACTAGCCCAATCCGCCAACGCGGCGGGGGAAGCGGTCGATCGGGATACGCGACTCTCCCCCGTCGTTCGTCGATTGCTGAGCGAGCATCACTTGTCAGCCGCACAAATTGTCGGCACCGGTCCCGCCGGCCGCATCACCCGCGAAGACATACTAGCCCATTTGCAGGCGAAGCCAGCGGACGAGTCCGCCGTCGACACAGCTGCTGACCACCTACGCGCCGCTCGAGTACCGCTCAATAGCGTTCGACGTCAAACCGCCAAGCATGTGACTCGCTCGATCGCCTCCAGCGCCCACGTACTGCAGGCAATCGAGGTTGACTTCGAAGCCATCGACCAACTCCGTCGAAATCTTAAAGCGGAATGGATCGCTCGAAACGGGTTTTCACTGACTTTTCTGCCCTTTGTCGCCTACTCGCTGGGCAAGACGCTCCCTCAGTATCCACACATCAACGCGACGTTCGACATCGAGGCCCTCATCTTGCACCCGCGCATCAACCTGGGAGTCGCAGTGGATCTGTCTTTCAACGGGTTGGTAGTACCCGTGATTAAGGACGTGAACGAGAAGTCTCTACGATCAATAGCCACCGAAGCGCACGTTCTCGCAAAGAAGGCCCGCGAGCACGCACTATCGCTCGAGGAGGTTTCTGATGGAACCTACACGATTTCCAATTCCGGCGGTTTTGGAACGCTAATCACCGCGCCGATTATCAACCAGCCGCAGGTGGCAATCTTGTCGCTCGATAGCGTGCGACGCAGCCCCGTGGTACTTACCTCGGGCCGCGGGGAATCGATCGGAATCAGAGCGACCGGCGTACTGGCACAAAGTTTCGATCATCGGGCGTTCGACGGCGCCTATTCGGCGAGCTTTCTACGGGATTTGAAGGCTTTTCTCGAGGATCATGATTGGAAGTCCTCACTCCAGTGAACCCGGTCACCCCTTTAGTGACGATTGGTTGGTCGGGGCCGGCCGCATGGGTACCGCCTTGGCGCTCGGCCCTTAGAGTCCGGCCAGCGCTTACTCGTGTGGAATCGGAACAAAGACCAAGATCCTTGAACATGCGGGTGCGCAAATTGCCGACCACCCTTCCGATGTGAGTGAGTGGCGCCGGTATCCGGCAATGCTAAGGCTGTCGCCGCTGGGCAGTTATCCATGATTTGTTCAGGCCCATCGTAAGCCATCGGGTCGTGCTGCGCCGCAATCATCGGCTTGTCTTCGCATTCGAAAATCTCCTGGATTCCATCGCGCATGCTCTTCGTTAGCTCTTCATCCTGCGCACGATATTTCCGTGAGACGGCCCAAAAATAGTAAGTCGTGGCCTCCGTCTCAGGCGTGAACACATGATAGGTGCCAAGACATTGATCGTCGCTATCGGCGTCTCCCACGTAGTTACTTCGGTGCATCAATGACATCGATGCCGGAGCTTCCCATGGACTTCGACTTTGGCGTCAACACGTTTGCCCTGCGTTTGGAATATCATGGAAAGGACCGGAGACAGGAAATCATTGGGCGCGTAGAAATTAGAATGAACGACGTTACCCTTCTGGAACATTTCCCGCTTTCCGTAGGTGAACGACGGAGCCCCGACACTGGTTTTATGAATAAAGTCAGCGTGTCCTAAATTAGGTAAGCCATCTTTATCTTCAGTTTGTGGAACCGGGTCGAAGGCCCCAGTAGGCATTGTGTACGAGCACACGCACTCCCGAACGCGTAAGGGGCTCAGGATTCCAGTAGGGGTTTTCAAGCGCAAGATCCGTCACACGGTCGATATCGCGTTCCGCCATATCAAGGTCCTTGAGGGCGGTCCTAGCCCCGACCGCCTTTGCCAGGTCGACGAGAGCTTGCGGGACGTCCGCACAACCCATAGCTCGCGCCAGCCGCCTCATTGCATCCGGTGCGGCGCGAGCGTTATATGCCAGCGCATGAGGCAATACGACAGCATGAGTCTCCGAATGAGGCAGATTGCAGGCTCCGCCAAGTGTGTGGCAAAGCTTGTGGTGCAAAGCCACTCCGGCCGTGCCTAAGCAGATTCCGGCCAACCAAGCGCCGTACAATGCCTCTGACCGAGCATCAATGTTGGTGGGAGATGCCGTGATCGCAGGAAGGCTGGTTGCCAAGGCCCTAATCCCCTCCTCGGCCACTATGCTGGTTATTGGATTGGCGTCTTGGGCGTATAGCGCCTCAGCACAATGAGCGAGCGCATTGATTCCGCTCGTGCCGGAAAGAGTGCTCGGCAATGTCAAGGTAAGAATGGGATCGTAGATCACTGTCTTAGGGAGCACCCTCGCGTCCTTACCCGTTTTTTTCAAGCCATCCGCCGTGATCCCCCAGATCTGAGTCATTTCAGAACCCGCGTAAGTTGTCGGGACGGCAATAATCGGAATCTCCGATACCAGTGCAATCGCTTTCCCGAGCCCTATCGTCGAGCCACCCCCAATCGCCACGCAAACATCGGCACGTAATTCCCGCGCCGTCGACCTTGCCAGTTCAGCCACCTCGATCGGAACATGCATCGTGGCACGGTCAAAGAGCCCGACGGACAGGTCGCCCAACGCCGCGGCTGCGCACTGGGCGATCGGTCTTTGTTCAGGAGTGGAAAGCACAAGTGCCTTGGAGCCTAACTTTTTCACTTCCTCCGGCAATTGCGCCAGTGCCCCCTCGTGGAACACGACATTGCATGGCAAGCTTCTATAGTTGAATCGCATTGAGTCATTTCTCATCTAGGTCGCGATGACCGTGTTCAACTGCAGCAAGCGGCCTTCTGGATACCATGGAAATAGACCCCCTCCGCTGCAATTGGCGGGAATCCAGGTGCATTCGGCTGCGATCAGTTGATCGGCAGCGGTGTCTCAAGGGCCCGGGAAGGATTTACAACGCCGTTTTGAAACTGCTCGACGAGGGACATTGTCAGCGCCGGGCACTCGATCATGGGAAAGTGGCCCGTGTCGATGACTTGAAGAGTCGCGTTCTTGTAAAGCCGCAATGTTGTTTCTATCGTGAGCGCTTCGGTGTTGACGGGATCGTGCTTGCCCACGACCGCTAGATAAGGCATTGGCGATCCCTTTACCTGGGATTGAATGTCGGTAACCATTGCATCCTCGGCGTATTTGCCAAACGCGATCGGAGAAATATTGCCATCGGACAATCGAGCGATACCATCTACAAATCCTCTCGTATATCGCTTGCCCGTTCCCGTGTTGATGATGGTGTTTCGAACCGCGGCGTCGGAGGCCGCCTCGGACATCGCACGCAGCCGCTCGGTATTCCGCGAAGTCCCGCGTGCGGTAGTTCCCGCAAGCGATACGATACTTGCTACGCGTGTCGGCACGGCGACAGCGATCATTTGTGCGGCCAATGCACCAACGGAGTGACCCAATAGGTGAGTTTTTGTCCAACCGAGATAATCCAAGAGGCGTACCGCATCTGTCACAACTTCGCGAAATGTGAATAGCCCCGGCTCTCGCTTGGACGTCCCAAAGCCCCGGTAGCCCATTTCCACATACTGATAGCGGTCTAAATCCGCATAGCTCAGCATCGTGTCAAAACCGCCACCGCCCCCAAAGAGGCCTGGCAATATCAAGACCTTTGCATCGCCCGACCCTGTAGCGCGAAACGTTGTCATATTTCCCTCTCAGTCCGAACAACCGGCCGACAAACTCTGATGCGCATGGTCCAACTAGACGGCAATTGGATCTTCGCGCTGCATCAGCGCTTTTAGTTCCTCATGCGACATGCTGAATTGCGGCGAGATTTTAAGGTCGGTGCCAAGCTGGTCCTCCGCCTCATCCATGCCGAAACCCAACGATTTCGTCGCTTCAAACATAGCGCCACCGGGGGTACGTACATATACCGATTCAAAATAGCCACGATTCTTACGATCTGAGAAGTCGGTAAAACCCATCCCTTCCGTATCGAACTTCACGCGCGCCTGCGTATCGTAGTCGGGAACGTCAAAGGCGCCGTGGTGAACGATCCCTTCCGATAGCGTCCATGTCCCCTGCCGCATCTCGGGCGCATGCAACAGGTCGATGCGCCTTCCAGCGCCGCCTGTACCCACTTCATAGCGTGTAAACGCGCCGTCCCTTTCCGTCTGACGGAAGTACCAGGCCTGTTGCATGAAGGTGCCCATATCTTCCAGCTCTCGCACGGTGACGGTCCAGTTGTGAAAACCTCGGACTGCATGCATCTCGGGCACGTAGTCTGATTTCCAAGGAGTACGCTTGTCCGTCGGGTCTTCCACGATTTCAAAATCGATCCCCGCATGCACGACGCGGATGTATTTCTCGCCAAAGCGCTCAGATTCGCCGGCAATCGAAAGTCCGTGACTCCGAAACCGTTCCCGCCAAAAGCCAAGTGAACCTCTTGGCACGGAGTATGCGATGGCAGTGAACTGTCCAGACCCCTTCCGACCGATCAGCTTCGTGCGTCTCATTGGAAACGTCGTCATGACCGTACCAGGCGTACCCTCCGCATCCGAGAAATACAGATGATAAATTGGGATATGCCCATCGTAAAACAGCGTCCGCTTTATGAATCGCTGTCCCATCACCTTGACGAAGAAGTCAACATCCCCCTGCGCCGTGCCCGTGCAGAGAGTGATGTGATGCAGACCCCTGATCCCCGATTTATCCATATTGACTCCTTACCGAATGACGACGCGTCGGGCAACACGAAGGCTGGCCGTTGCCTTTGTATTGCAGCGAAAGCCGCGTTTCATGCTGCACGCACTGAGTGAATTCCCGAATTCATGGGCGCCACTCATAATTGGTGAGGCGCCAGTCTGGCTTGTACGACCGGCTTCGTCCTGCACAGATAGACATATTTTCTGCACGAATTACGTATTGTTTTCGTGATGTTCTACCTGGCCACTTGCAACGCCCCCGATTGGTTTCTCAGAACGTGTCGGTATGCGCGCGATCCTCGCCGACAAACGCCAGAAGCTGGCGATCGGCTGACTGTACGGTGACAAAGGCCGCCGATCGTCTTCGGTCTCTACCAAGACGCCGCTTTTCTGTATGCGGAGGGCGTCGTTCCAGAGCGCGCTCGAAAAATGCGGGTCAAATGTTCTTGATGACAGAACCCACAAGCGGCGGCCACTTCGGCAATGGGTTGAGAGGTCGACGCGAGCAATTGCTTTGCACGTTCGAGGCGACGCTGCATTACAAACTGATGCGCCGACATATTCGTCGCACGCTTGAATAGTCGTCCAAAATAGGCTGGGTGAAGGCCGGCGACAGCGGAAAGATCGTCGAGATCGAGATGTTGATCCATATTGGCCTCGACAAACTCCAGTACCCGCCTCAGCTGCTGCCTGGACAAGCCGCTTTTATGAACACCGGGCGGTTTCCGGGGGCTACACGAATGCACGAGGTGAGCCGCCAAAGCCCACGACAGTTGCTCGACGTACAACTTGCCGGTCCAACTATTGTCGGTCAGGGCTGAACGGATCGCGATCGCAATCTGTTCCACAAACGGATCGGAACCGTTGAATATCGGAATGAGTTTAAGTAGCTCCGCGCCACCCCACATCTCCTCGATTACAGTGTCGACAATAGTTCTGCGGAGATATAGATGCATAGTTTCAATCGAACCACCCAATCGGACTCCCAGCCCTTCTCCCCCGGGAAGAAAATCGTAGCGCCCCGGTGTTACGCGCCCATCGATCGCGTGATCCGGCATCGACCATTGGATGCCGACAGACCCTTTGAGATGGAAAATAAACAAATGGTCGTTGACTGGGTCTAGATACGAATCGTACGCCGCCTCGCGCTGGATCACTGCGTAAACGCTGCGCCATCCAAGTCCCTCGCTCGAGGCCATCAATTCGTGGTCTGGCATCGCGACGATGCGATGAGTGTCCTTCATCTTAAATTCATCGTTCGAGATGGCGGCTTGTACTGGCGGGTGCCTCATGGGTCTCCAGAACCGTGAACGAATAAGCTCTTTTACCGGGCAGACGTCGAGAAAAGATGCCCTGCGAATTCACTTGGCGGATGGCCTGGCCAATTGATGATTGCGTCTTTGACCGATTGCCTTTGAAAAAGACGGTTGGCGTACGCCTCGACACGAGGGCGATAGCCCTCAGTGGTCCAAAGCCCGCCATATCCGACCCATACGAATCTGAATAGGTTGACCCCCCAAACTAAATCTGCAAGTGTAAACCGGTCGTCAAAAAGCCACTGCCCTCTTGACTGGCTCAGGAGGTCATCAAGGCCCGAAATAGTCTGCCGAATGTAATTTATTGCGGCTCTCATTCGAACAACATCTACGACAAAATTCGCCGCCGCCTTCTCTTTCGACATTTTTTGTTGGTACGCGGCAAGCAGCTGCGGATCCCCATCAGCTAGGGCGATATTTCGCTCGACTGCTTCGATTTTGTATTTGTGAATGCCAGGAAGCTTGGCCTGAACGTGGGCTGGCCTGTGATCACCATCAGGGTCCGCGCCGTAAAAAAGTGCAGCGTGTGGCATTGAATCGGTAATGTCCAATTGCCCCAAAATCGGCGCCCGGATGTCTTCAGGAATCAGGTCTATACCCGACGTTATGTTTTGACAGATATACAGGCAAATGGCTTTGGAGTCTGTGACGACGCGGCCGGCCTCATGGTCAACGAAGGTCGGTACGACCAACGGGTCGAAGCCTTCGCCTTCCACAGACGTTGAGGCGTTAAACGACCCGCCGACTCTTTTGCCATCGGCTGCAGCGGACGCCAAGCGCAGCCGCACATAATCAGGGCTGTAGTTTTCGCTTTCCGGTGGCATGATATGGATCTCATTCGAGCCGTAGGTCACTCCTTTTTCGGCCAACGTTCCGCGCACCCTTTGTGAGCAGACGGAGAATACAAAATGGAAAAGCTCGAACCGAGGGTCCTGACTAACGGAAGCGCGGAGGACCGTGGGTCGCTGCTGATTTGATGAGATCAGAGTGCAGCGGTTTTCGGTGAGCACGTTGTCGCGAACTCTATCTGTCAGCGTCCTAGTATCGGTATTCATCGCAGCAGTCTCCTCGTTCAAAACCTGAACGCAAAATAGTTGTTCATATGTAGCCCCCACAGGTTTCTGATACTATCCAGCGCAAGAGCCTTCTGCATCGGATGAAATCGCATACGATGTATTCAAATTCAGAATGGCTACCCGCCCGGCGCGAACGAGATCCCACTGCTCTGGATGGTTGGCAAATAGCGACACGCCGTTTGCGATTCCGAAGATCGTCGTGTCAAGACTTTCCGCCCCATGTAAATCGATCTGTCCTCGGTAAGCACTAGCCGAGGGCAAGTCACTCATCGTTCTTGGGCCGCCGCGCGAGAAAAATGTGCCGGAACGATAAGGAAACGGCCCAACGCCGGAAGAAGGATCATCGCTCCAAGCATGTTCAAGAAAAACATGAACGCCAGCAGAATGCCCATGTCGGCTTGGAATTTGATCGGTGACCACGCCCAACTGGATACCGCCACCGCCAATGCGAATCCCGTCAATATGACGACCCGCCCGGTGAATAGTCGGGCGTGCCGCACCGCGGATGTATACCCAGCGCCTTGTCGCAGATGCGCAATGATGACAGCGACGATGTACAGCGCGTAATCGATACCAATGCCGACGCCGAGTGCGACCACCGGCAGCGTCCCCACCTTGACGCCGATCCCCAGTAGGACCATGAGGGCTTGGCACATGAGCGACGTGAGAATCAGTGGCAGTATCGCTGTAATGGTCGCTCGCAGCGACCGGAAAGCAACGAGACACAATACTGTCACCGCCGCATACACGAGAATGAGCATCTGCAGCGTGGATCGACCGACTACGATATTGGTGGCAGCGTCGATTCCGGCGCTACCGGCGGCCATTAGAAACTTTATCGACGATGTGTCGTACCGCTGAGAAAACCCCTCTACGTGATTGACGACTCGTGTGAGCGTCTCGGCGCGATGGTCCTGCAGATACACGATGAGCGAGAGAAGATCGCATGATTCATCGAACAATTCGCGCGATGCGCGGTATGTGACGGCATTCAACATGCTTTGAGTGCGCACGAGTTCATACCACTTGGGATTGCCCTCGTTCATGCCACTGACGGCAAATTTGCTGAGATCGGCCAACGAACTGGTCGCTTCAACACCGGGCAGTTGACGAAGCTCCGATGACAGCGCGCTGACGCGAGCGAGGGTGTCGTAGCTCGTACACCCGTACTTCGGCGTGGTCACCATGACGACGAATACGTCGCTCGACGCCGCATAGTTGGACGCCATGAACGCGTTATCCTTGTTATATCGTGTATTTACCCTGAGTTCCGGGGCGCCAGGATCAATGTCGCCCACCTGCAGGTATCGACCGGTCACGGCGCTGGCACACCCGAGCGCGATGGCGCAGACGATGGCACCGATCGCCCACGATTTTCTCGTGAACCGAGAGAAGAACCTCATGACGATGCTTTCATCTCCCCGCTCCTCGTTTTGGAGACTTCTGGCAGCCGCCTTGGACGACACACCGACAAATGACAAAAGCACCGGCAGCAGAATGAGATTGGTAAAGACCAGAGCGGCAACCCCGAGGCTCGCGATCAATGCGAGCTTTTGAATAACCGGTATATGGATGGTCATCAACACCGCAAATCCGACTGTGTCACATAGCAATGCCGTCAGGCCGGCCATGAACAAGCGTCGAAATGTGAATCGCGCGGCAAGCAATTTGTGCGTCCCGCGGCCGATGTCCTGCATGATGCCGTTCATCTTTTGGGCACCATGGCTCATACCAATTGCGAAAATCAAAAACGGCACCAAAACCGAATACGGATCAAGGTCGACGCCGGCGGCGGAGATCACACCCAACTCCCATATCACCGCGATTAGCGAGCATATGACTACGAGTAGAGTACTCCGAACGCACCTGGTATAGGCATGCAAGATTGCGGAAGTGATGGCGACAGAGATGAGGAAAAATATGAGAATCTGATGCAAGCCATCGATCAAGTCGCCGATCAATTTGGCGAAACCCACTATGTGAATGTGGATGTGCGCGCTCTGATACTTTGTTCTCACCTGCTCGAGGCGCGCACTCAACTGGCGATAGTCAAGGCGCTTTCCCGTTTCATTGTCGTTATCGAGAAGCGGTACGAATATGACCGATGATTTGAAATTGGTGGCCACGAGCTGGCCCAGTTCGCCGGACCGATCGATGTTGGAGCGCACCACAGAGAGACTCTCTGGGCTGCCGTTGTAGGACTCCGGCATCACAGGACCGCCGTCGAGTCCGTCCTCGGTGACGGCGGACCATCGTGTAGCAGGTGTCCATAGCGATTTCATAGCCGGACGATCGACGCCGGGAAGAAGAAACACCTCGTCATTGATCGAGCGTAGAACGTTGAGATAGTCTGGGTTGAGAATATCTCCGTCGGTGGTTTCGACGGCAATTCTTATCGCATTGCCAAAACCTCTCAGCTCGTTGGCGTGCGTGAGATAGTTGACGATGTATTCTTGCTTCGATGGCAGCATCTCATCGAAGCTGGCATTTAGATGGAGATGGCGGCACTCCCAGCCGAGCATTGCCGTTGCGATGGCGCATACGGCGACAACCGACCATCGGTGGTTGAAGATGAGTCGTTCCAGAAGAGATCCCCGGTGTGGCGCGCATCGGGTCAAATCATCGGAACCTAGACGGATATCAGACGACGGGGCTTTCATGGATTTCGTACGTCACTGTCATTGCCAAGGTTGATCTACGTTCAATCTAGGGCAGAGTCACGTGTGCAACACCTCTGGGCCCCACCACGACCAAGCCATGTGGCGTTTCGACGAAATCGGATATGGGTGCCGGACCGAATGTCGAGCCCTTGTGAAAGCTTGAACCGCTATCTTGACTAACCCAAAGCTCCCCCGTTTGGGTTGCCAATACAATCCGGCCGTCGCGGAGGCGGCGGCCTGCATTGATGGCTCCGGATGCCGAGATCGCCGCATCTCTCCAATGGAGTCCGCCATCGTCCGTCACCACAGCGTGTCCGCGCAGACCGAACCCTATGACTGATTCCGGCGATGCGTTCACGAGCCCAAAAAAGGAGCCGGAGTATGGCGACTGGATCGCAACGAGAGCGCCATCCATTGCATTCGAAAGATAAAGACTTCCAGTCTCGCCGGCAAAGATCAACCCTCTGGTCGTTGGTACCACGGCATAAAAGTGCTTACCCCCTTTCATAGCGGATGAATCGAGGCGTGGTGCCCAATGTTCGCCCCCGTCCGATGTCAGCAGAATGAGCCCGTAAGCACCGCAGACGATCACATGCGTTGCATCGGTGGCATAAAGAGTGAGAAGTGGCTTGTCAGGACCATCTTGAATCATTTGTGCAACGAAGGTCGCCGCGTCGGCAGACGCTGTTTCGTCCGCCGACTTTGGGTTTGCAGCGGCCAAACGCGCAAGTATCTGCCGCCCATCAAGTTGCCGCTGCCAACTCTGCCCTGAATCACGCGTAACAAGAATGACTCCGCTGTGACCCACGGCCCACCCATCATGGTCCGTCGCAAACGCTACCGCCGTCAGAGTCACACTGACAGGCGTCACGGCTTGATGCCAAGAGGCCCCGGCGTCGTCGGAAAGGGCGATTAAACCGCTTTCGCCGACCGCCACGAGCCGATGCCCGGCCGATGCAATGGAGACCAGCACCGCACGATCCGGCCGTGCAAATATCGTCGCCGGGCGGTCCAGCGGGTCGAGAGAGGTCTCCCGAGCCGCTGGCAGAGCGCTTCCCGCGACAATGCCCAGTCCGACAACGGACAGCATGAAGTGGCGGAGGTACGGAACCCTCACCTCATCGAACTCCGCGTGCCGCCAGGGCGTCGGGAGTGTAATAGGAGTCCGGTTCGCGAGCTATCGATCGAAAGTGAGCCTCTGACGCGTTGTTATAAAGTACGGCGATCGCCCAATTCCCCGCCTGGACGTTTGTGATTACATGCGTCACTGTGATGAGGCCCGGTACGTCTGGCGCCAATAGCGGTAGGCCATAGTAGTGTTTCCACAATTGGCCTTTTGCGTCCCAACCGTCACCCAGCAGAATGGACCAAGTGTCCTCGTCCAAGTAAAATCGTCGGTGAGGAATTACGTGCCGCTTACCCGCCTTCAGCGTCCCGTCCACCGCCCACACCCGGTGCAGTTCCCAGCGCAGCAGATCCGGGTTCATATTTGCAGGGCCGTTCTTGAAGACAGCGGCGTGGTCACTGGCAAGTAATTTGTTGTCGTTGTAGGGAACGTAAAGTTCTTGCTTGCCGACAATCTTCCAGTCGTATCGGTCCGGTGAGCCGTTGAAGACAAATATCTCGTCGTAGTTGGAGACGCCCGACGCCTCTATGTTGGGCGTATCGAAGCCGATGGTAGGCGCTCGGCGCACGCGCCTTTGGCCCGTCAGGTATTGCCAAGCCTGTCGTGAATTGGCCGCGTAGTCGGTGGGATCGCGGTACATTACTACCTCGCCGGCCTTGAATGGTGGATCCGTGGTTATGTTGTCGACCATATAGGCGTCACCGGTGAACGTCTGCAACGTTCCGTCTTTATAGTAGTACGGATACTGTTGGACATTTTTGGCCCGTGAACTAAGAATGCTTTCACCGCGATCCGTGACCATGTAATTGCTAAATCCAAATGTCGCCGCCTCTGCGGCCCATGCCAACTCATGGTTCCAAATCAGCTCGTTGCCCGTGCGCGGAATCGGAAAGGGTATCCCCCCGTAGGCGCCTTGCAGCGTCATTCCGTCATTGATCGTCTTCGCACGCGTGGCATTCGCGAAGGTATTGTCGTAGACCCACTGCGGTGCCGACGCCGTTCGGTGAGTGGGATAAACGTCAATTCGGTAGCTCGCAAATTTTGCGAGCATGACACGGTCGCCCTCTGACAGTTTGTCTGCGTATTTTTCCATATTCGATTTGGTTATGGAGAGTATCGGCTTGTCCTCCGCAAAGAAGTCCGGGCGGACGCTACCGCTCTTATATCCCGGCGGAACGGTTGTATATCCGCCCGTCCATCGTGGAATGGAGCCGTCTGCGTTGCCGGCGCGTTCCGCCCCTAGCGGTGTCAGGTCGGACTTGAGCTTTGCCGCCTCTTCGGGCGAGGCAGCACAAGCTCCGTTCGCTGCTACGATGAGTGTTGCCGCCACAACGACGATAAGGGAGTTCTTCGAGTTAAACATGGATAGAATCCTCAAAAAGTGCGTTGCACAGAAAGAGCCGCAAAGTCTCGGTCATGAAAAATATTGTTGGGAGCGGTGCCGAAGTACTGGGTATACGTCAGGCCGGCATGCCACACGGTCTTGATATCCAATGTGATGCCAAGGGTCGCGTCGCCTCCCTTTATTGCACCACCGTTGAATACCTGAACGACGGAAGAGTTGCCTTGGGGATTGTAGCCAACTCCCAGCGGCACGGTCAGATCGACTGCGGGGTAGATCTGGAACCACTGAGGACTGAAAATGAATCGCAGTCCGGCGGCCGAGCGCGTCGTCGTCGGATCGAGCGCCATCGGATTCTTTGTAATGCTGAGGCGTCTATTGTACGCAATCTCGCCCGCGAAGTTGCCGCCTTGCCACAGAGCGTTCGGTGACAGCAAGTACAGAGCAGACACCTGTGCGTGAAATGAATCCCCAATTGCACCGGTCGTATGACCCGCATCCACGTACGTTGCCGACACCTGAGGCACGCTCACCAACGGCTCGTGAATTCGAACGGATACCTCGCCGCCGACATTGACGGGACCCGCGTTAGTGCTGACGCTGAATCCAACGATGTGAACGTCTTTGGGATATATCAAGTAATAGTCACCGAGTTGCCCGATGGCAAAATTGGGCGCTATGTACGCTCCCACTTGCGGCAACTTGTCATGGTAATTGACGTAGTAGAGGCCGAATTCAGTACCTAATTCCGCCGATGCGTAACGCAATGCAATCCCGAACTGTCCCAACCCGGAAGGCTGGGCGTCCTCTGTTCTGCGAAGGTATAAGCCCCCGGGAAGGAGCTGCCGTTCACCGCCGTAGTCGGCGGCATCGATAAAGCTGAAATAGCTGCCCGATCCGGGCAGACGCGTTTTCCGCCATTCGAATTGCTCATAGGCAGCAATAGAGAGGCTATTCGTGAGTTGCAATTGCCCGGAAAGCTGCGCAACGGGAAGGAAGAGTTCCTTCGCGAGGGTGTTTGGAACACTCAATAGCTTTATGACATCGAGCGGCGCTTGCCCATAGGCAATACCGTTCGTTGGAATCAGAAGACTCTCTCCCCAAAGCAGCGTGTGCCGACCGGCCCGAAAACTCAAGGTGTCGTGTCCTATTTGTGCTTGTCCGTAGACAAAGGCGTTCAACAATTCTGCATCGCGCCCGTCAATATCCCGCGTGGCGGTCGTAAATCGGTTGTGTGAAACGGATACGGGGTTGAACGTGGCCGGGGAATTATTGTCGTTGCGCTCGTTATAAACCGAATCGTACCAACCAGCCGCGCTGACACTGAGACCGTACTTGTGATAGGAAACGTCGAACTCACTCAATAAGTCGACGCGATTGGAAATCAATCCCGTATTGAAATTTCTATCGCCATCATCGGCATTGATGTTGGACAGAATATACGGATTCTGTGAATGCACCCGAAATGCATCACTGTATTTCACCGTATTGTCCCACCTTATGCTCACGTCACTGTTGGTAGATATCTCGGCGGCGTGCAATCCCTCTGAAGCAAGCATCGACAAGGTAATAAACTGAACACTTACCAATAGTCGAGAACGCAATGACAGTGGTGAATTCTGCGGCGCAAAGAACATCGTCTTCATGTCGAAATCTCCCCCCGAACATGATGGTCGTACGAGACTGTCGTCAATCTGGCCCCTTGCTGTCGTTACTTACGCAGGTAAAGCCGACCAAACAGATTCAGATCTAGTTTTCTTGTAGTCGTCAGGCGCGGTACTTTGAAGCCGCCACCTTCAGAGGTTGGCGGATGCGTCAGCATGCCGCCAGATTTGAAGGCGGATTTTCTCTATTCGATAATCGACTAGGGTGCGATTTTCGAGTAAGCGTTATGCGCTTCGTGATCTTGACGGCCAAGTGCGTTTGGCTGACGCTTCACGTCGAGGCTTGGCTGACGCTTCACGTCGAGGCGACGGCGAAACCGGAGATTGATTTTTTTGTTGACCCTGTGCCCGATTTGTCGACGTATGAGGCGCCGGAAGAACGTCACAGCCTAGTGTCCTGAATCATTAATACGTTGCTCGATTCGCCTGCGGATTTTCGTGCCGGGCAAGGCGCGCCGACGAGGGGATATTTAAAGGGCACGGGCGAGGAGGCGCAACGCCGCCCGGCGCGAAAAGACGCGGCGCAGCGAGTAACGGATTAATGATTCAGGACACTAGCACGGTTCATCATCGGCGGTGTCGTCTGATAGCCATATGAGAGCATCACATCATGGATGAAACGCGATCGGTTCGGCGCCGCGACGTTCTATTGGTCGGGAGCGTGCCACTCCCGGACGCAGACATCGTATTTAGAACGGTCAGCAAAATTCTGGGGTCTTGCATCCGTCAGATCCCCGACGGCGAAACTGGTGCCCGGTCCAATTGGATCAATTGGCAGCTTGAAGTAATGCGTTCGGCACCCTTTCTCACGCAGCAAAGCTCCAATAGTGGATATGGCACCCTATTGGTTGATGTCTTCGTTCCGCGCCGACCTGAGTCGGACCCCGCAGAGTGGGAATTTGGACCACTCGGCTACGCCCGCTTTGCCAAGCAGTCCTATTTGGTGTTCAGCCGCCTCAAAAGGGAGGGTGTAATTCCGGGTCATGTTAAGTTTCAAGTGAGTCTACCCACTCCTCTCGCCCCGGTTACTTCTTTCATTGCGCCTCAGTACTATTCCCTGGTGGAATGCGTCTATGAAAGGCGCATGCGCCAGGAAATCGCCGAAATAGTGACGGCTGTACCGCCCGGAGAACTCGCGCTCCAGTGGGATACGGCAGTGGAGTTCGCGTTACTGGAAAACGCATTCCCCGGTGCCCTGGCCAATCGTCCCGCGGAGATAATTCAGCGCCTTGCACAGCTGACGTCGTGGGTACCACCCGACGTCGATCTCGGCTTTCATCTTTGTTATGGCGATGCTGGGCACAAGCATTTTAAGGAACCGCCCGATAGCGGGCTGTTGGTCGATATCGCCAATGCCGTGGTTAGTTCCTCGAACCGTCCGCTTCAATGGTTACACCTGCCGGTGCCGCGTGATCGAGATGACGCCGCATACTTTGCTCCCATGCGTCGCTTAAAGCTTCCGACGAATGTGCGCCTTTATTTGGGTCTAATTCACTTCAGTGACGGACTCGACGGCGCGCGACGACGAATCCACGCCGCAGAAGCCATTACGCATGAATTTGGTGTTGCCACCGAATGTGGCTTTGGCCGCCGGCCTGTCGATCAGGTTGCGCCGCTTCTGCAACTTCATGTCGACACCATACGCTCGTTGACGACACCGGCGTCCCCGCACTGAAGCAGCGATTATCTATAGGGTGACCGTTGTATTATCTCAAGCTCGCGGCCTTTATCGGCATTCCGCGGACAATTAACGCTTACCCATCTTGCGGTGGCGATTTCCGTTCGCTCTCTGGGGCGTCGAAACGGGAATCGACGCTGCATATTGAGAAGTATTTGCAACGGCGCTACGCGGCGGCGGCTCTTTGTCCGACTGCGATAGGGCCGCCATGGTGTGCCGGAGCCATGTGTGGCCTTCATCGTCATGAAAACGCTCGTGCCAGTATTGTCTGATCGCGAAGCTGGGCAAATCAATCGGGGGTTCGAATTCCCTTAGTGTCGTGCCACTGTTCAACAAACGCAACGTGCGCGACGGAACTGTGATGATCAGATCGGACTTCTCAGCAAGCACCGCAGCGGCGAGGAAGCTATAGCACTCGACCCGAGCGTTCCTGGCATCCAGGAGTTTGCGAAGCGTTGTCTCCGCAAACGAATGGACATGCCCGGATCCATGCGCCGAAACAATCAAATGGTTGGCACCGAGAAACTCGGGGAGACTGACGCTTCTGTTCGCGAATGGATGTGACGCCCTGACCAGACATTTGTAGCTTTCTTGAAATAGGAGCTGCTGCCGGATGCTGGTGTGAAGATCCGGAAACCCGCCGACTGCAAGGTCTATATCGCCGGATTGCAGTCCGTGAATCAGTGCCTGAAAATTGAGAGGAACGACGCACACTCGCAACCCCGGCGATGACGCCTGTATCACCGGCAGAATCAAGTCTAATACAAAAACGGTGCCTACTTCTGTTGCCGCAATATGGAAGGTTCTACCCGATCGCTTTGGATCGAACGTGCGCAGTTCCGACATGTGGTCCAAATAGACGTTCAAAATCTGTTGGGCGCCGGCGGCGAGCGACAAAGCGCGGGGCGTGGGCTGCATTCCGGTCGCCGCCCGGACAAACAGTGGATCTCCAAAGTGCTTTCTGAGTTTCGCAAGGCACCGGCTTACCGCCGGCTGCGAAGCATCAAGTTCTCTACCAGTCTTGGTAAGACTTTGAAGCCTCAATAGCGAAAGAAACACTTCTAGGTCGCGAAGGCTGAGATCACCGGTATCCATCCTTGCGAATATACAAGATTCTGTATCAACATGTCGTGCGGTGATCGCGTTGCGTAAAATGGACCCAGTGTCGACCCAAGCTTTTGATCTCATCAGCGTCGGCGGCGGCAGTGGCGGCCTCGCCTGCGCGCAGCGTGCGGCTGAGTACGGCGCGAAGGCGGCTGTGATCGAATCACACCGATTGGGTGGCACATGCGTCAACGTGGGCTGCGTGCCGAAGAAGGTCATGTGGAATGCCGCAGGCCTCGCGATGTCGCTGGCCGACGCCGTTGACTACGGCTTCGATGTCAAGGGCGCGGACAACGATTGGACGGCCCTAAAGCGCAAGCGAGATGCGTACATACTCCGATTGAACGGTATCTACGCGCGCAACCTGGCCACGAGAGGCATAACGCACGTGCGCGGCGCCGCGCGCTTCGTGGAGCCGCACACCGTCGAGGTTGACGGAGAGCTTTTTACAGCGCCGCACATAGTAATCGCGACCGGCAGGGTACCCGTGTTGCCGCCGCTACCCGGAGCGCACCTCGGCATCACCTCTGACGGCTTCTTCTCGCTCGACGAGCGTCCACGTCGAGTGGCCGTCATAGGCAGCGGCTACATTGCGGGTGAATTGGCGAGCGCCTTTCACGAACTCGGCAGTCAGGTGGAGCTGTTCATCCGCAAAGAGCGCATGTTGACCCACTTCGATGTGATGCTGGGCAAATCGCTGATGCGCGAAATGGCTGCGCGGGGCATGATCATCCACGAACGTGTCGTACCCGCAGCCGTGACGGAGAAATCCGGACTGAAGACGTTGGTAGCCGCCGATGGCCGACAGTTCGTGGGATTTGATTGCCTCCTTTGGGCGATTGGGCGTTCGCCGAATGTCTCCGATCTCGGCCTGCCTCGGGCGGGCATCGCGGTGGATGGCGGCGGCTTCATCGTCACCAACGATTTGCAGGACACCAATGTGTCGGGAATCTATGCGATCGGCGATGTGACGGGCCGAACTGCCCTCACGCCCGTGGCGATCGCCGCCGGAAGACGGCTGAGCGATCGCCTGTTCAACGGCCAAGCCGCCCGTCGGCTGGACTACAACTCAATCGCGACCGTCGTATTCACGCATCCGCCCATCGGCACCTTGGGAATGAGTGAAAGCCAAGCGCGCGCCATGTACGGCGATACGGTCACCGTATACGTCGCGGATTTCACGCCCATGTATCATGCATTGACGATCCGAAAATCGCGTACGGACATGAAATTGATCTGTGTGGGTCCGGAGCAGAGGATTGTCGGCTGCCACGTCATAGGCGCCGGCGCCGACGAAATGATGCAGGGATTCGCGGTGGCGATTCGCATGGGCGCCACCAAACGCGACTTCGACGACACGATCGCCATTCATCCAACCAGTTCCGAGGAACTCGTTACGATGCGCTGAAGCTAGCGTCCGATATGATGCGGCACTAAAGCCTATCAGGCCGCCGACGGACAGAAGCGGTCAGCATCGAAGGTGGGGTCTTCAGCAGTTCCAATATACGGGTGCCTACGTGCCGGCTGTAGACGGTCAAAGGTCCTCGCGGCAGACCTTGACTCACATCTCTGAACTCGCGCTGATGACCGCGGCAAGCTGCCGGATCTTGCGCTCCAGACGCTGCAAGTCACTTTTGGTGCTTTCGATCGAAAGCGCCGAAATGCTAATGGCAGCGACAGCGTAGCCCTGCGAGTCGCATATCGGAGCGGCGACACAGCATGCACCGACATCACACTCTTCGACATCGTGAGCAACACCGTCCTTGCGTACCTGAGCAATCTCAGAAACCCAACGCTGCCGGCTTGTGATCGAATTTTGGGTGCGTCCCACGAGCCCCGCGTCGACCAAATTCGACGCCAGCTCCGCATTCGCGTCAAACGCAACGAGACATTTTCCGAGAGCAGTCACATTCAATGGCCTTCTCTGTCCCACCACGGAGGAGATGGTTGCAAACTTGACGCTCTCCGCCTTGTCGATATAAACGACTTCGTTACCGTCACGAATCCCCAGGTGTACTGTGGGACCGCCCGACTGGACGAACTCCTCCATCGCTACCTTTGCTCGTCTGCGCATAATGGCCCAGCTTCCGGCTTGAGCGGCCAATGCAATGACCTTGGGGCCGAGCTGCCACATCGGTTGCTTCGGAACCGATCTCACCAGCCCAAATTGCTCGAGCTCATTCAAAAAGCGATAAGCGGTCGGACGAGAAACCTTCGCTGCCTTCATGAGTTCCGCGACGCCTATTCCTGCGGGATTGGTGGTTTCTCCAATCGCAAATAGCAGGCGGAGAGCCTTACCGAGCGAGGTCTGCGATTTCATCTACGTCCCTATCTATAAAATTGAACTGGCCGGATGGTAACCACCAACGCCAAACATTTTCGTGCCCATTGTGGGTACGATGAGCTGTTGCACTCCCTTCACGAACGGTGACTGCTTGAACAAACGTATGATACTGGTGTTCATGGGATACCGTAAATGACTAAAAACGTGATAGCGCGGTGCCGCCGCCGGTACTGGATTCATAAGCCGCTTCCACCAGTCGCATCGTGTTGAGCACATCATCGACATGGGTCAGCAGCACGGTATCTTCACCGCTGACAAAACGTTGCAAATTGCTCATCGGGCCGATGAAGGCGTCGGGGAACCATGAACCGGCCAGCGTCAGGGTTTCCCAGTCCCGCCCCTCGACTTTGATCTCGAACGAGTCCGGCTGTCCCTTTGGATAATCGAGCATCACGCCGATGCGTATCCAAACTACCCCTCGATCACCTTCGAACTTGAAGGTCGCTGCCTGCCGATGCGAGCCATGCGCGTAGTTGTGATTGAGTGACAGGCACACTCGCGTGGCGCCACCATAATTCAGGATGATTGAAGAGCGTGTGCTCTTCAGCTTGGGAAAGCGTGCATCCGGGATGGTGAGTGCGTACACTCCCGCAGGCTCACCCAGGAGCGATCGGATCAAATCCAGGTAATGGATCGAATGTACCTGAATTTCCACTCGCTCCATTTGCTCGAGAAATGGGAACAGATGCCATGGATCGGAGCAGTTCAATTGCATTTCAACGTCAGTCATGGCGCCAAGCCAGCCGCGCTGGAATGCATCGCGCAGTGCCAACATATAGGGCGCGAAGCGCAGTTGATGGTTGACTGCCGCGACCAATCTCTTCCGCCGACAACAGTCGACGATGGCGCGCGCCTGCGCCAGATCGGTGCCCATCGGCTTTTGCATCAGCACTGAAGCTGCCACCGGCAATCGTTCCAACAGGGACAATGTTGCCGCGGGCGGGACGGCTATGTCATAAATCACCTTCTGGGCGCCGGTGCCCGCGATCATTTCATCCAGGCTAGTCCAGACCCGAGCAATCTTCCAGCGCTCGGCCATCGACTGCGCGCGCTGCGCGTTCTCGTCAAAAATTCCCAAGACTTGGAATCCGGCCTTGCGATAGGCCGGCATGTGTGCATCGTTGACGATGCCGCCCGCACCGATGATGGCGATGGGGAGCGGGTTTTCCGGGAACGGCCACGCCTGTTGCAGGGCCTGGACGGTACTCATGATGGTGTTCTCTCTCAATTTAACCTGTAGATCCGCCGCGCATTCCCTTGCGCCAGCGCGTCGAGCTCCGAGTCGCTCGCCCCACGCATCAAAAGATCAGTTACATGTTTCCAAGTCGTGAGCCCCTTGGTCAGTTTACAAACCGGAAAGTCGCTACCCCAAACCACGCGCTGCCAGCCGAAGTTATGAATTACCTGCTCGATGTACGGGCGTAAGTCGTCGGCAACGGCTGCAATGTCGCCTCCAGGCCAGCGCGAGGGATCGCCGTAGGCGATGACACCGGAAATTTTGCATTGAACATTTGGAAGCGTTGCCAAGGTGCGAATCTGCTCACGCCAGTATTCGAACTCGCCACTTGCGACCGGAGGAATACCGCAGTGGTCGAGCACGAACGTCGCACGGGGCAGAGACCTTGCGAGTTCAGCGGCCTGCGGCAACTGACTTGTCAAAACACAGAGGTCGAAGGGGTGGCCCTGCGCCGTCAGAAGACGCAAATTGGCGCGGAACCGCCCACTCGACGCAAGTTCGCCCGGCTGTGTGTGCAACACGCGCCTGAAGCCCCGTATCAGCGGGTTCGCGGTCGTGCGCTCGACGAACGACGCGAAGGCCTTGGTATCGGTGGATTCAGGACGGCATGATGAAATTGCGCCAAGGATCGGTCCGGATGGGTCTTGGGCGAGTTCTTCTACCAGCTGGGTTTCAGCTTCGATCTCGGCTTCGCGCACATCGGCTTCCATGTGCAGTGCCGGACCGATGCTCAGGGACCGCGCCTCACTCAGGTAGCTCTGCAGATGAAACGGATGCTGGAGAGCGGGCAGCTCTACCGTCCAGTCGTAATGTAGCCTTTCTGGGTAGAGCAAATGCAGATGGGTGTCCAGCCATTGCCGCATAGCGATCACACCGTTGCCGAGGGCGGATGCCGGTATTTCACGGTCTGCAAATGCTCGCAATAAAGCACCAACGCGCCGTCATCCTTGAAAACTTCGTAGGACGCCCGGTATAGACCTAAAGTATCGTTCTTTGGCGCCTTGTCCATGTCCGTCTTGATCGTATAGATGGTGTCGCCTATGAAAACCGGCGCAATGAAGCGCAGACGGTCGTATCCGTAACTAAATGCGTTTTTGCAATTAGTGGCGACCAACCCCAAGCCGACACTGAACACCATGGCGCCCGCGACCAAACGGCGGCCGAATAGGCCGCCACGCGCGAAGGGTTCGTCAGCGACGTAGGGGTGCATGTCGAGCACGAGACCATTGAACAACATGCATTCGCCCTCGGACAATGTGCGGCGAATCGACCGAATCTGGCGGCCGGGCGTGATGTCCTCCCAGTACCAATCCTCAGCGTTCCATATTGGGATGTCCGAGTGCTTCTCCGGCGGCGTGTTTTTCGGACGTGTGGCCATGATCAGGTCATCTCCCTCAAGAATGTTTGATTTACCCAGTCGTTATGCTCACCCACACGGGGTGCCGCACGCGGCGACTCCGGGCGAACTCTGTCAAATCGAATCGGGCAGCGCGTGGTGCGTATTTCTCCACCTCCATCACGCCGCACTGTTTGCAGCATGTCGAGGCAGCGAAAAGCCTCGTGCTCCAGGAGCTCATGCCAGTGTAGAACGGGAGCGCACCAGTAATCGACGGCGCGAAGGCGTTGTAGCCAGTGTGCCGTCGATTGTTGGGACAGATGCGCCGCGAGCACGGCTTTGACCTCGTCGCGCTTGGCGAAGGCAGTCTTGGCTTGGTCGAAGCCGTTCAATGCCGGACATTCCAGCGCTCGGGCCAGTGTCGTCAACGAACCCATGGCGACCGCCAGGTGTCCGTCCGCCGTTGCGTAAATGCCGTAGGGGGCACCGAGATAGGCATGTGCATTGTTGATAGACGAACGTCGTGGCGCTCTGCCGCCGTCATTCAGATGAGTGGTCAACACCTCGAACTGGAAATCGACGATGGATTCGAGCAGGCTCACTTCGACCAATAGACCTTTATTGGTGTTGCCGCGTTGAATCAAGGCGGCAAGCAAGCCCTGCACCAGGTGTGCACCTGTGAGGATGTCGGCAATCGCCAAGCCCATCGGCACGGGTCCCTGATCGCGGTCACCACTGAGCCAGACCAGGCCCGACAGACTCTGCGCCAGCAAGTCCTGGCCGGGAAATTCCGCCCAGGGCCCCTCTCTGCCATAGCCGGTGACGCTCCCGTAGATCAGGCGCGGATTGAGTGTTCGGACCACGTCATAGTCAAGCCCGACGCGTTGCATGACGCCGGGGCGAAAGTTCTCCACCATCACGTCCGCCTTCGCAATGAGATGTCGAATCGCACGAAGGTCGTCCGGAGATTTCAGATCGGCGACGTAGGACCGCTTATTGCGGTTGATGGTGTGGAAGAGCGTGCTATCGCCGTCGATCTCTAAATCGCTGATGTAAAGCTGGCGACAGGAATCGCCGACGACAGGACGTTCTATTTTAATCACCGTGGCGCCCATGTCCGCAAGTCGCAGAGTGGCGCTTGGTCCGGACAGGAACTGACTGAAGTCGAGCACCAGCAATCCGGCAAGGGGTAAAGCGGCGCCCCTCGGCAGGTCGGACCCTGAGGTTGACGCTTTGCCGTTCATGGAGCTCCTTCGAGTGTGTGTGAGCTTAATCGCCGAAGTCGGCGATCCAATTCGTCGAGCGCGTCTAGCGCTTCTCGAGACGAAAATCGGCCGCGTAAGTACGAGTCCATCACCGCCGTGGCGCGTGTCTGGAATTCTATTGCCCGTTCGTGCCGCGGCCGCACATAGGCGCGATCCAGGGTAGCCAGCGTATCCGTGAAGAAATTCTGAGTGATACGGTTGTTCTCGGCGTCGAGCCAGGCGCCACGATAGCCGGGCTGGCCGCCGCTGGCGGTAAACAACCCTGTCTGAACGGGAGCGGATGCCACAAATTGTGCGTAGTTCAGGGCGGTATCGAGTGTGATACCGCTGCAGCGGGCAGAAACGGCCAATCCAGCGCCGCCCAGTGTCGTGCACAGCGGCCTACCCAGTCGCTTCGGTGGGGAATCAAAGACCAGCCGGCCGCGAGGGCTGATGGAATATCCGGCCCTGGCATAGTTCGAGTACCCGTAAGCCAGCGGGCTGTACGCGTAGTCATCGCCCGCCATCAATTCATACGCAGCGATTGGATTACGCGTAATGCTGCTTTCGCCGCATATCGTCACCAGCTCTTTGATTGCCGCCAGAGCCGCCATCCCTACCTCTTCATCCACGATAGATGTCGCCGAGATAAAAGGCGTTTGTCCCTCATTGATGCAGAGCGTATACCAATGCATGAGACAGTCGAGAGGCAATCCCGCGAGAGCTACCAATCCGGCGCGCGCTAACTCCAGCATATCATCCCACGTTGCCGGCGCCGCGAATCGATTCGCCTCGAGTATATCCGGTCTGCAGGCGGCAACGGGAGCGGCCGCGTCAATGGCTAGCGCCCACTGGTGGTCAGCGATTTGATAGCTGGCATGGGAGGCACCAACGCTGTTGTCCGACTGGTCCTGCAGGAAATGCTCTGGCAGGAAATCGTCCAGGGGAATGAAAATGCCGTGAGACGCGGCTTCGCCGATAGAGGGATGGTCAATGACGAGAAGATCGTAGTTGGCGCTCAGGGTGGCAATGGACTCATCCGCGAACGACTGGAGGGAGCGGATGTGCCAGTCGATCCGCACATCGGGATGCAACTCGCCATAACGCTGCGCCGTCGCCACCATCGGTAGATATCCGCGCGTGTGGCCCCAGGTAATTCCTCGCAGTACGAGCGGTGGCATCGTTGACTCCCGAAGCTTGTCAGATCGCTAGGCGATGGGATGTGAATGGGGATCGTATGCGACCGTCCTTTGCAGTTGCTCCCCCAGCTTCTCGATACCTACACGCATGATTTGTCCCGGTTTGAGATAGACGGGTGGCGATTGCCCCAGTCCCACGCCTGGCGGCGTGCCGGTTGAAATGATGTCGCCGGGTTGCAGCGACATGAACTGACTGACATAGCTGACGAGATAGGACACGCTGAAAATCATGGTTGCCGTACTGCCGTTCTGATAGCGGTGACCGTCTACTTCCAACCACATCTTGAGATTCGCCGGATCCCGCACCTCGTCGGCAGTGACCAACCACGGACCGATGGGAGCGAAAGTATCGCAGCTTTTTCCCTTCGACCACTGGCCTGACCGTTCCAGCTGAAATGCTCTCTCGGAGAGGTCGTTGACCACACAGTAGCCTGCGATGGCCTTGGAGGCCGCGCTCTCATCAACGTAGCGAATTTCCTGACCGATCACGACCCCCAACTCCACTTCCCAATCCGACTTCTCTGAGCCCGGGGGAAGTACCACATCATCATAAGGTCCCGTGAGGGCGGAGACCGCCTTCATGAAAATGACCGGCTCAGAAGGAAGCGGCTGCCCCGTTTCTTTGGCATGGTCCGCATAGTTCAAGCCGACGCATATGATTTTCCCTACTCCGCCGACACATTGCCCGATACGAGGCTTGCTCTCGACCAAGCGCAATGAATTCAAGTCGATTGAGTCGAATCGCCTGAATTGCGCCAGCATACCGCCGCCAATATCGGGTACCAGATGGCCGATGTCACGGATGCGGCCCAGGGCGTCTAGCACACCAGGACGCTCTTTTCCTTTTTCCCCATAGCGAACGAACTTCACGCGGACAATTTCCTATCAAATAGTCATGCCGCCATCGATGGCGAGCAATTGGCCGGTGACGAAGCTACTCTCATCGCTGGCCAGATAGACGCACAAGGATGCGACTTCTTCCGGCGTACCGAAGCGCATCATAGGCTGGCGAGAAATGAACATATTTCGAGCCTTGTCATACCCTCCAAGCTCTTCGCCCAGGGCCGTGATTCTCTGCTCCAAAGAGGGTGAACTCACCGTACCTGGACATACGGCGTTACAGCGGATTCCGTCGGCGATGTAGTCGGCGGCGAGAGACTTTACAAGGCCGTTCACTGCCGACTTTGAGGCACCATATGCAGCCCGCTGCGGCAACCCCTTCAAACTGGACGCAACCGATGAAATGCACACGATGCTCCCTCGACCGGCCTTGCGCATGCCAGGCAGAACGGCGCAACAGGCGAAGAAAAAGCTGTCGACATTGATCTCGAAGGACCGTCGCCATGACTTCAGGTCACAGTCAAGCGAGGTTCCTACGTGTACGTAGCCGATGCAATGTATAAGAGCGTCGAAACCAGGCGAGTTCTCGACTAGGGACTGAACTGCCTCCCAATCCGTGCCATCTAGCGACACGGTTTTAATGGTGGCGCAGTCGAGACCCGCGAGCGCTGACGGGTCAATGTCAGTAGCGATGACGTATGCACCTTCTGCACATGCGGCGAGAGCGCACGCTCGTCCGATCCCCCGACCGGCCGCCGTTACAAGTACCGTTTTTCTTTCCAGCCGTCCCATTAAATCTCCCACCAGTATCGATCAGCGACGCGCTGTCTCATTCAAGCGACTAGTGTGTATCAACATACGAGAAAAAACAATACTACTTCGGATAAAACAAATAGCGTTCTTATATGTTGACACTCACAGTCTAGTATGTGAGTATTTTGAAAATAATTAATTTATTTCGATCACGAAGAAGCTGGTTATCTCGTTAAGGGAAGGGGGTTAGGGTATGAAATGTTGGCAATGGCGCTGCGTATCTGCATCTTTAGGCATCCTCGGTTTGATCTCCACGATGAGCCTCCGCGCACAGACCGCCCAGGTCACGACCAGCACCACCGGCGCGACCACAAACAGTGGAAGCAAAAGCGACGGCGATCTCGAGGAGATCGTTGTCACCGGTCTGCGCGCATCGTTGGAATCGGCTCAACGAAAAAAGAGAGATGCCGCCGAAGTCATTGAGGCAATCACTCCCGAAGACTTGGGAAAGTTCACGGATAACAACATCGGTGACCAACTGCAGAGGTTGCCCGGCGTGCAGATCGATCCGGGTACCGATGGTCGCTCGGGCGATCACGTCGCTATCCGCGGTATAGGTGCCGAATACATTACGACTACGGTCAATGGTCGCCAGCCCGGCGGTTATGGTTACGAAGGCGTTCGAGATTTACGTGAATTTGCCGTAGACATCCTGCCGACCGAGATCTTGGCTGGCGCAGAGGTCTACAAAACGTCGTCGGCCGAGCAAATCGAATCGGGCATCGGCGGCGAAGTAGAATACAAAACCTTGAGGGCGCTTGATTACGTTCCTGAGAGCGGCAACAGCTATTACGGTAACTTGACAGTGAAGGGCACCAACTACAGCGGTACGGGGGACTGGGGTAGGGGCGTGAGCGCACTCATCGGCGATAAATTCTTCGACAACACCCTCGGCGTGTACTTTGCCGGTCTGTGGAATAACAGTCCCGAAATCCAGGATTACGTCGAGACCCGGCCCAATAATGTCATTGCCAATGTCGCCAATGCGGCCGGTCAGGTCTCACAGGTATCTGCTATTTTTCCGAACGACATCGACTTGGGTCGGATATTCCGCGAGACGCATCGCACGGCCCTCAGTACCAATGTCGAATGGAAGCCGAATGATTTCCTAACCTTCAATGCCGATTACACCAATAGCAAGTACAATCGCGATGAAAACCGTGACTACAACACCTATTTTTTGGATGGTGGCGTCGCGGGTACTCTGCCTGGAGTGTTTAAGCCCGGCGGCATCACGGTGCAAAACGGCGCCGTGACCGGCTTGAACTATGCCAATTACAAACCACCCGCGGGAGGCGCGGGGCTGCAACCCTATGATTTGGAGTACCCGCTGCTATATAACAATGATGACGATTTACAGATTGGGGGTCTAAACGGTAAGTGGACGTATGCCAACTGGACGGCAAATCTCGATCTCTCGTTCGACCGCTTGGTTACCTGGCAGAATCTGGCGATTTTGTCGGCCAATCCAGTCAATCTCACCAATGCAACCTATTCCGGCAACACATCGGGCCCGCCCACCATTGATGCCGGCCAGCCGCCGCTGACCAATCCGGCGTTGTTCAATTCGTCGCTGGGATATGCGTTCGAGAGATATTTTCATACCGTCAATGGAGGTGAGGCAGCACGGCTCGATTTCACCGACAAATTCAGCGATAAGTATACGTTGAAATTTGGTGCGCGTTTCACCACGAATGAAGATGACACGCGCGCGGCGGCCAATTTTACCAACGGTCCTAGTGTATCTGCCGCGAACGCGGCAGCGATCAACGCCATCTTGTATCCAGGTGGTATCGACTACATTTTCCCGGGACAGAATCTTGGCATCAATGCTCAACCGCATGCTAATCCATTCGCGGCTTACACCTATGCAATCTCTCACGGAATTCTGCCCGGTGTAAATTTACGCGCCGCGCCGTTTACGGGTCCCTTTGCCAACATAATCGGTGCAACTCAGGGCGGGAACTGGGGCCCCCAACCAAATTATGACTTCGATGTCCGCGAGAAGACCGAGGCCGGCTATCTGCAGTTGGACGGCAAAGGTGAGATATTTGATATCCCTGCAAGCGGCAACGCCGGCTTGCGATTGGTACATACGAGTGAAACCGCCAAGGGGTTCCAGTCCACTTTCTATCAAGACGTCAACGGGTTTGAGACCAGACCCATTTCGACCGACGTACTGGTAACGCAAACCAATAGCTACAACACCTTCTTGCCGGAGGCAAATCTGAATATGCATCCGCGCGAGGACATCAATTTGCGATTTGCGATAGGCCGCACAATGAGTCGACCGGAGTACCAGGACCTCTCACCTCAAAACTCCATCGGCATTCCGGATCCGAAACTAGGGCTTGGCACCAAGACTGTGGGAAGCGCCTCAGTCGGAAATACGGCGCTCAAGCCCACGACGGCTTGGAACTATGATGCCAGCCTCGAATTTTACGAGCCCACCGGCGCTTTTTATTCGGTGAGTATTTTCCTAAAGAGAATATCTGACTTCATCGCTCCAAATGCAGTAGCGCAGACGATGCTACCTGGTCAGGGAGCGCAGTTGTTCAATACCACCGTTCCGCAAAACGTATCGGACGGCCATGCTTATGGTTATGAGATGGGATTTAATCAGCCGCTCAAGGTTTTTGCGGACTTTTTAAATGGATTCGGGTTTCAGGCCAACTATACGTACGTAGACAGTGCAATTGACGCGCCACAAAATGGCTTCAAGGTTACTTTCCCGGGCGCCTCGAGAAACAATGTCAATGGCACGCTGTACTTCGACAATGGGCCTTTTGACGCACGAGTCGCACTCATCTATCGAAGTGCTTACTTGAGTCAGCTGCCGTGGGCAGGTGTGGTTAATTATAATCTCTCGACGGACGCCTCCACTAGGCTTGATGCCAGTGCAAGTTACAAGATTTTCCGCAACCTGCAACTTACCGTTGCTGGCACAAATCTGACAGCCGAAAGCCGGCGAGACTACGTGAACAATACGGCTAACTTTCTCAACTACTATACGGTGCCGCGGGCCGTCGCTATTGCTCTCCGTGGGTCATTTTGAACTCTCTAACGATCTTATGTGAATTTTTTCCTACTCTGGAGCTGAATGCGAGGCAGGCGTTAGCATTGCGCAGAACGCGGCGCGCGAACCGAAGGCAGTCCTCAAGTTGACGCGCCTGCCGGTGAGCGAGATGGGCCAACGGCGCCGGTCTCGATGCAGTCCAAGCTCATGACGTTCGAATGACGCTAGCCCGGACCATATCATTCGAGGACTATCGGGACGCCGCAAAGCGCCGGCTCCCCACGGTACTCTATGACTATGTCGACGGCGGGTCCTATGCCGAAGTCACGATCAAACGGAACACGGCGGATTTCGCGGCGCTGACTCTTCGGCAACGCGTCATGAGGGACATGAGCGCAATCCGTCTTTCGACCGAGCTCTTTGGTCAATCTCTTGCGCATCCGGTGATCTTGGGTCCCGTTGGGTTCGCCGGGATGCTCTCGAGAAGGGGGGAAATCAAGGCGGCGCGCGCGGCGGCGGAAGCGGGCGTACCGTTCTGCTTATCGACCGTCAGCATTTGCTCTATTGAAGATGTGTGTGCGGCGGTGAAGACTCCCCCCTGGTTCCAACTGTACATGATCAAAGATCGTGGTTTCGTTCGGGAGCTGCTTTCCCGCGCGCGTTCGGCCGGTTGTCCGGTCCTGGTGCTTACGGTGGATCTTCCAACACCCGGTGCCCGATACCGCGACCTGCGATCGGGCATGATGGCGCAGCAAACTGGCCTGGGAAAGATACGGCAACTTGTGAACGGCCTGTCTCATCCCCGTTGGTTGTACGACGTATTCGCCCAAGGCCGGCCCCATACATTCGGCAATCTGACTGCCGTCAGCGGCACGGGGAAATCGTTCAGCGACGCTTGGGAGTGGATCCGCACCAACTTTGACGTATCCGTGACATGGGCGGATCTCGAGTACATTCGGTCGAACTGGTCTGGACCCATCGTGGTGAAAGGGATTCTCGATCCTGAGGATGCGAAAGAAGCCGTCCGAGCGGGGGCGGACGGTATCATCGTGTCCAATCATGGCGGCCGACAGCTCGATGGAGTGGAGTCCTCACTTCGCGTTCTGCCGCGAGTCGCAGAAGCCGTGGGCGATAGCCTGACTATTCTCATGGACGGTGGTGTACGCTCCGGGCTCGACGTACTCAAGGCGCTGGCGCTCGGCGCCAAAGGTTGCCTACTGGGAAAAAGCTGGGCATTCGCGTTGGCGGCGGGCGGTGAGAGAAGCGTTCTGCGTCTGCTCGACACTTCGCGCGATGAGCTGCGGGTGGCGATGATTCTAACAGGGTGTTCCGATGTCAGAGCGGCGGGGCTTGATCTGGTCCGGAGCTCGTGAAATGAGACCAGCATGGCGGCGACCCCAATGAAGGATGAGGAATTCCCCGGACGCGTGTACGCGGTAGTGCCGTTTGCCATGACGATCTGTCTATTCTTCCTTTGGGGGATGGCGCACAACTTGAACGATATCTTGATCGCGCAGTTCAAGCGAGCGTTCAGCTTGAGTAACTCCCAAGCAAGCTTGGTTCAGTCGGCCTTCTACTGTGCGTACCTGGTGATGCCGCTGCCGGTATCCATCGTGATGAACAAATTAGGGTATAGAAACGCCGTGCTGTGCGGGCTCGTCACATACGGTGTCGGCGCGATGTTGTTCTGGCCCGCAGCCGCGGTCCATGAATACCCGGCGTTTCTGGCTGTTCTATTCATCATTGCGTGCGGAATCGTTTTTCTCGAGACATCCGGCATGGCAATGATTGCCGCGTTGGGACCAAGACATAGCTACGAGTGGCGAATAAATCTCGCCTCGGCGTTCAACCCCGTGGGCTCGATCGCCGGTATCTTGATAGGCCGCCAGTTCATCTTTCCCTCCATCGAACTCACCCCCGGACAGCGAACACTGCTGTCGCCGGAGCAAGCGGCCAACTATTCGGCAATTCAGGCAAACGCGGTGCGATGGCCTTATCTAGTGATCGGCATCTGTGTCATTTTGTGCGCCGTGGCGATCAAGATGACTCCCTATCCCCGCGAGGTGGACGAAAGGCCCGCGAATGCCAGCTTCAAGGGCGAGCTGGCGGCGCTGTGTAGAGCCCCTCACTATCTCTGTGGCGTCCTCGTACAGCTCTTGTATGTAGGCTCTCAGATATCGTGCTGGAGCTTTCTCATCTTGTATTCAAAAGCGGAGCTACCCGGCATAACGGATCGGACGGCCGCTACCTACTTGATCTACTCGTTGTGTGCCTTCATCGCCGGTCGCTTCACGACCACCATCGGCTTGCGATGGTTTTCGCTGGCACAGATCTGCGCTGCTGCGGCTTCGGCCAACGTTGCCTTGTGCGCCGTCGTGGCCTTGGTTGGCGGTGCACCCGGCGTGTGGTCGCTGGTGGGCGTGGGATTCATGATGTCAGTCATGTTTCCGGCAATCTTCACCATGGGACTGTCGGGTCACGAGAAAGAAGCTCGCCTGGGCACTTCACTCATGATCATGTCCATCATTGGTGGAGCGATCATCACGGCGATCATGGGGACAGTCGCCGACAGATTTGGCCTGATGCAGTCCTACCTCGTCCCGGCGGCATGTTTTGCGGCGGTGTTCATTTACGCACTCATGTCCATCAAAAGGGCGAAGCGCCGCATCCCTCTCGTGCAGGAGGCGCCAATTGGAGCACGAGTAGTGACATCACGGGAGGTTTGAGTGTGGTTACTCGTATAGAACGCGCGACGGTGAATCTGATCAATCTCACGCCACCCGTGCGCCGGGTCGATGCCATCCAAAGCTTCGTCAGTCAGGAAACGCCGGTGCTACGGCTGCAGTGCAGCGATGGCTCGGAAGGCGTGGGCTATACGTACACCATTGGCACGGGCGGCTCGTCCATCGTCGCCTTGTTGCGGGACCATCTGCTGCCGCGTCTCATCGGGCATGACCCGGAACGAATCGAGGAGATTTGGCACGACCTACTCTTGCACACTCACGCCACCCATGTGGGGGCGATCACGAGCCTGTCCCTGGCCGCCATCGACACTGCCCTGTGGGACAGGCGCTGCAGAAGTCTGGCCTTGCCGCTGTGGAAGTTGGCGGGCGGCGCCCGCTCCCAAGTGCCGATTTATACCACCGAGGGTGGTTGGCTGCATCTGCCGACGGAAGAACTGGTGGCGCAAACTGCTATTGCCAAGCAGAACGGCTTTTTAGGCGCCAAAATAAAAATCGGGCGACCGCACATGAGCGAAGACTTCGAACGCTTGCAGGCCGTGCGCGAAGGCGTGGGCAGTGGTTTTGAGTTGATGGTAGACGCCAATCAGGCCTTCAGTCTGTCCGAAGCGCTGCGGCGTGCGCAGGGCTTGCAGAGCCTGAACCTCGCGTGGCTGGAAGAACCCATGCCCGCCGACGACGTGATGGGCCATGCGCGACTGTGCGCCAAGTCTGCGGTGCCCATCGCGGTGGGAGAATCGCTCTACAGTACAGGCCAATTCGCCGACTATGTGCGTGCCGGCGCGTGCGATATCGTTCAAGTCGACGTAGCCAGAGTGGGCGGCATCACACCTTGGCTGAAAGTTGCACACCTGGCGGAATGCCACAACCTGTCGGTGTGTCCGCACTTTTTGATGGAATTGCATGTCAGTCTGGCTTGTGCGGTCTCCAATGCCGCTTGGGTAGAGTACATCCCTCAGCTCGACCCTATCACCATCAGCCGCTTGAGCATTCACGATGGACGGGCCAAGCCTCCCGACGAACCCGGTCTGGGCATCGAATGGGATTGGGCGAGCATCGCGCGGCGCAGCGTCGCAACGCTCGAGATCAGATGACCTCGGTCAAGGAGAATGGTATGCAGCGTTACGGCATGGTGATAGGCGTCAGGCCCGAGATGATCGTCGCATACAAGCAGCTGCACGCAGCAGTCTGGCCCGCCGTGCTGGCACAGATTTCGCGCAGCCATATCCGCAACTACAGCATCTATCTGCGCGAGCCGGAAAATCTGTTGTTCAGTTACTTCGAGTACCACGGTCATGATTTTGCCGCCGACATGGCGACCATGGCCGCAGACCCCGAGACCCAGCGTTGGTGGGCCGTCTGCATGCCCTGCCAGGCGCCGCTGCCCAGCCGGCGGACCGGGGAGCATTGGGCCACGATGGAAGAGGTATTTCACTGCGGTTAGGCCTCGGCGTGCGGTCAACGTCAAATATTATTATCATAGAGTGATTCAAAAGCTGGATGGCGTCGAATCGACAACGATACGATCCGTCAGCGGCACAGAAATTGCGGGATGGCGTTGCGCGAGGGAGAGAGAAAATGTCCAACACGATCAACCGTCGCGATTTCCTCGGCGGCACTGCATTGGTCATCTCTGCCGGTCTGACTCCGCTCGCTCAGATGCGCGCCGAGCCCGGCCGCTACTACCCGCCGTCGCTGACCGGTCTTCGGGGCAGCCATCCCGGATCGTTCGAGGTCGCACATCAGGTCGGCCGCGAGGGCAAGTCGTTCGGTATCTCCGGCCTCGCGGTCGAGCAGAATTTCGATTTGGTGGTGGTCGGCGGCGGTATCAGCGGCTTGGCGGCGGCGTGGTTTTATCGCGAGGCGCACGGTCCCACTGCGCGCATTCTGATCCTGGAGAACCACGACGATTTCGGCGGGCACGCGAAGCGCAACGAATTTCGGGTCGGTGATCGCCTGATGCTCGGGTACGGCGGCACCGAGTCGCTTCAATCCCCCAAGACCTTCTTCAGCAAGACCGTCAACCGGCTGCTCCATTCGCTCGGTGTCGACCTGAAGCGCTTCGACACGGCCTTTGACCGCAAGCTCTACGGATCGCTCGGCCTGACTCATGGCGTGTTTTTCGATCGCGAGTCGTTTGGCGTGGATAGGTTGGTCGCCGGCAACCCCGTGATTACCGGGGGCGATTCGTTTGCAAGCGATACCAGGCTTCGCCCCATCGAGGCGGTGGTCGCCGAGTTTCCCCTATCCGATGACGCTAGAGCGCGGCTCATCGAGTTCTTCGAGCGCCCGAAGGATTATCTCGCGGGAAAGTCGCAGACGGAGAAGATCGCCTACTTGAAGAAAGTCAGCTACCGCGACTTCCTGCGCAAGGATGCGGGGCTGGGCGATGAGGCGGTGAAGTTCTTCGATGGCTCGACCGTCGGTCTCATGGGCATGGGCCCAGACATACTGCCGGCGCTGGATGCGATGAGCAGTCAGTACACAGGCTTCGCCGGCCTTGGGCTGGGCGATCTCAAGGATCCGGAAGTGGCGGCTTTCGACGAGCCCTACATTTACCACTTCCCCGACGGTAATGCCTCCGTCGCCCGACTGCTGGTCCGCAGCTTGATCCCCACGGTGGCTGCCGGCCATACCATGGAGGATGTGGTGCTCGCCGATTTCGACTACTCGAAACTCGATGCCGAGGGCGCGCCCATCCGCTTGCGATTGAATAGCACGGCGGTGACCGTCGCCAACGCCCGCACTCGAGGCGGGCCGGTGGACATCGGTTACATGCGTTCGGGCGCCCTGCATCGCGTGCAGGCGAAGCAATGCGTACTTGCCGGCTACAACATGATGATTCCGCACATCATGCCGGAGCTGCCCGAGGCGCAGAAGCGGGCGCTCGCCCTCAGCGTCAAAATGCCGCTGGTCTACGCCAACGTCGCCATTCGCAATTGGCGTGCCTTCGTCAAGCTCGGAGTCGATGACATCTACAGTCCTCATGCCTACTATTCGCAAACCAAGCTTGATTACCCCGTGGCGCTCGGCGGCTACCGCAATCCGCGCGACCCGAGTGAGCCCATGCTGCTGCATATGGAACACATACCGCTCACGCCGAATCGGGGTCTCTCCAATGTCGAGCAGTTTCGCCTAGGAAGGCAGCTGCTGCTGAGTACACCGTTCGCGGAATACGAGACGCGTATCACGGATCAGCTTGACCGCATGCTGGGTCCGGGTGGATTTCAGTCGGCGCGCGACATTGTGGCGATCACGGTCAATCGCTGGCCGCATGGCTATGCCTACAGTGAGGATTCCTTGTTCGATCATGAAACCCAAGGACCCCCGCCCTATGAAATCGCCCGCAAGCGCTGCGGCAGCGTCACCATCGCCAATTCCGACGCGGGCTGGAATTCCTACACACACGAGGCCATCGATCAGGCATGGCGTGCGGTGAATGAATTGAAATCGGCCTGAGCAAGCACGTGCCGCTCATATTCAACACGGTTGTCATGGCAATGAGTATCAGCGCAATGAGTGTCGTTGCCACGCAAGTGCTGTTGACGCCGAACGGTTGTGCGAGAAACGGTGCCAAGCCCGGTAGGGTGCAACACAGCGACGCCCATAACTAGCGTAATCGGTCTCAATTGCGGACCGTCTGGCGATACCGGCCGGGTGTGTTTCCGGTGAAGCGCTTGAAGGTGTGGGTCAGATGCTCTTGATGGGAGAAACCGCAGCACAACGCGATCTGAGCGATGGCTTCGTTGGTGTGTTTCAGAAGGCGCTTGGCGCGCTCGACGCGGCGTCTGAGTACGAATTGATGCGGCGAAAGGCCTGTGGTGACTTTGAATCGGCGCGTGAAATGCGAAACACTGAGACCGCTGGCCTCGCTCAACGACAACAGTCGGATCACCTCATTGAGATGGGTCTCGATATAGTCCTCCGCCCGTTTGAGCTGGGCGGCGCTAAGTCCCTGCATGCTGAATGCGACACCGGAGAACGCGTCAGGCGAATTGATGCGGATCAGCCGGGCCGCGATGGCGAGTGCGAGATGATCTATATAGAGCTGGGCGGATGTCGTCTGGCTTGTCGCGGCGCGCCCAACCTCCAGCGCAAGTTGTTCCAGCAGCTCATCCGTTTCACCCAGTCTTGGTGCGATATGCACCGTACCCGGTTCACGATAGCCAAGGGAAGCCGCCACCTCTTCCACCACGGAGCTGCGGATATAAAGATGCATGGTCTTGACCGACGCTTCCAGTTGGATGCGAAAGCCGCTCCCGGCCGGCCAGAGAAACAAGCTGCCGGCTGGAACCAATCGTCTGACATGTCTGTCTTCCACCTCCCCGCGGACATACACCGGTCCATCGAGGTGAAAGACCAGGAGGTGGTCGGACACCGGTTCGACCGCGGCCTCGAACGGCGATTCATGCTGCGTTGAGACAAACAGCGACGTCCATCCCAGGTCGGCGCTCGACGATTGGAGCGCACATCCGGGTAGACGAGTCAGCCCGTGCGTTTCGTTCAACGTAAACGGCATCGTCGCGCTCATTTCCGTGTCCTCCTTTTGGATCTCGATGGCCCCGTATCCCAACTATCCCGTGGATCGACGCAGAGTTATCGCGAACTTGCTGCCTGGTAGTTTGAGTCGGATGTCAACGGGCCTCGATGACAAAATGATTGTGGCCACAGTACGGAAAAAATACGACAAATAGATCGAATACGACCTATCAAGAATGGAATAGATACTATTCCATTCAGTGCCCTTACGCCCTTGCGAGCCTCACCCTTGAAAAGCTAAACATTAAGCTGCCACTCCGAGTAGAGGAGGCGCGCGAGCAGAGGTGACGCATCTCTCATGTTTAGCCGACATGCTTGTCCCAGATGTGGACGAACGCTTGCTTGAACAGACCCGCTTTGGTGAAGGGATCTTCATCGTGAAAGCGTCTCGCCTGCTCCAGGCCATCAGCCTCCACAACCATGAAACTTCCAATGTTCTTATTGTTCTCGTCGTCCATCAGTGGGCCGGCCAGCACGAGCTTGATGACACCCGACGCAAGATAGGCTCGATGAGCCGCGCGGTGTTCGTCGCGAAGCGACCCAACGCCCGGCTTATCGAGACAGAGGCGGATAAAAAGCATGTTCAATCTCCTGTGCTATCAGATCAGTTTATGGCAGGTTGCATATGCACGCCCCAGCATCGGAAGCCTAGTTATGGCTATCGAGAGAGACTAAATCCTGCAAAACCCGATAAATATTTTGCAAGAACTTACCGTTCCGTCGAAGAATCGGAAGTGTACGCCACGCCTTCAGTTCAGTGCTGGTGCAGCAAGGCGTTCGCGATCTCCCACCCGGGTTTCGTACGGGCTGCGCGCCGGGTCGACATTGAGTGAAATTGAATAGTATCTATTCCAGTTTTGCCCAAGCGCTTCGGTTCACTCTTTGGAAGATTTCATTTATGTTGGAAAAAAGATTCGTGGCGTCGTAGAGGGAGTTAGGCATGCTCACCAGCATTCTCGGCAAACGCATGAGTTGGCATTTTCCCAATGGGTGGGTCTTCGATCCTGCCATCGTCGAACCCGACACGGTCGAATACACGGTAAAAAAGGGCCCGCACGTTGGACGGCATGCGATCCAGCACTTCTGGTATCAACACGTGGCTCCGGGAGTCGAAACGACGGTGTGGTATGAGGAAAGCGGCGCTGTTGTCCACCTCACCTGGTATCTGGAGAGACAAACGATCCATCGGTGGGCGGCACTTCCGGCGTGGCTCGCCGAAGATATGACCGTTTATGCGGGTGACAACCAAGATCCGGCATTCATCGCCAAGATTAGAAAGCTCATCCAAACGCGCCCCGATTGGCCCCGGCGCATCATAGACGATCAGGGTTTTTTCGAGATTCTCTGATGGTCCTCATCAATTCAATCCGGAGGGCCTGCACGTCGATCGGCGGCCTGAGTGGCCGTATTTTGATGCGACGATGGTTCTTCTTGCCTCCGAGCATGGACCGGATGCGGCACCGGATCAATACGACGGAGCAGATCCAATGATAGCAACGCGTCGCGCTCTACTCGTATCGGGCATCGGTACAGTGTCCGCACTGGCGATTTTGCGCACGGACTCCAGCGGTGCTGCAACGCTTGGGCAGACTGATCCCCTCACTTTGAGGGAAGGCTACGAATCCGATGACAAGTCTCTGGCGCTGAGAAAGGCACGCCGGGGGGAGTGCAGCAATTGCACTTTCTTCAACCTCAAAACCGAAGAAGCGTTTGGTCACTGTCCGATGAGTGCGCGGGTGAGCCGGTGGCAGCAAAGACCTGCCTGCAGCACATATTCAATGAAGGTCTCATCTTAGTAGTTTCGATGCACGGGTGAGTCCCGTGTTCGAGGCAGCGGTCGATTGCGCGGTCGCGAGCGTCACCTCGGCCCGGTGAGTGGGAAGAAAATAAATAGGGAGTGCGTCATGCGTTCGAAGTCAATCAAGAGATTTGTCATGCCTAGCGTCTTGCTGGGTCAGCTGATCTGGCCGGCCGTTTCCCTGGCGGCCGCGGGGGATGCCGATACAGCGCCGAGTGGCGGTCTCGAAGAGGTCGTCGTCACGGCGACCCGGAGAAGCGAACGACTGCAAGATGTGCCGATCAGCGTCCTGGCCTTGAGCCAGGAGCAGATGGATGCGCAGGGGCTCAAAAACATCGACGACCTGTCGCGCCTTTCGCCGGGCTTGAGCTTCCAGCGCAACGGTATTGCCAATGCATACAACGACGAAGGGTCCGACATCAATATCCGCGGCATCGACTCGGCCGCGGGTACCTCGACCACCGGCATCTATATCGACGACACGCCGGTCCAGACGCGGCACATCAGTTTCGGCAACGTCAATGCCTTCCCCGCGCTGTCCGACCTCGATCGGGTGGAAGTGCTGCGCGGCCCGCAGGGTACCCTGTTCGGCGCCGGCGCCGAGGGTGGCGTGGTGCGCTTCATAACGCCCGAACCTGACCTCGGCAAGACCACCGGTTATGCGCGCGCGGACGGCGCGATCACCGACGGGGGCGCTCCGAGCTACGAGGGCGGAGTCGCCATCAGCGCGCCCCTCATCGAGGACGTGCTCGCGTTTCGACTCAGCGTCTCGTACCGGCGCGACGGCGGCTGGGTGGATCGGGTGGGCTACACGCTCTCGCCAAGTGCCTTCGTGCCCCTGCCCACGCCCATCTACAGCAATACCACGGATCCGAACGCCAACTGGCAGGAAACCACGACGGCGCGCCTGGCCGTCAAGTGGAAGGTCAATGACGCGCTCGAGATCACGCCGTCGATTTACTACCAACGGCTGCAGATCAACGACACGTCCGCGTACTGGATACCGCTCTCGAATCCCTCTCAGAACGTCTACCGGAACGGTAATGCCGGGACCAATTCCAGCACCGACCCGTTCACCTTGAGCGCCATCAAGCTCAAGTGGGACTTAGGTGGAGCGTCTCTGTTCTCGAACACATCCTTCTACGATCGTAACCAAAACGCCACGTCCGACTACACCCAATTCTTGCGCGCGACCGTTAGCTCTTTCGGCATATTGCCCAATACCTTTCCCGCGCCGGGAGATAACGGCCACACGCCGTTGCAGGATACCCAGCGCAATTTCTACCAGGAAATCCGCGTGGCATCGAGCGATACGAATGCGCGGTTCGTCTGGAGCGGCGGGCTCTTCTACTCGCATCTGAAAGAGAACATAGCGGAGGACATTATTGATCCCACCTTGAACCAGGAAATCATCGATTACACCTCCTTTTTCCCAGGTGGCCCCTATCCGTTCTGTGCGCCGAACGTTCCGGCTCTGGCATGCCCCGGGGGGCGCATATTGCATGCGCCCGTGCAAGAAGTGGTGGACAAGCAGATCGCGGTATTCGGAGAGGCAAGCTTCAAGCTGACAGACACGTTCAAGGCAACCGCGGGACTGCGCGTCTCGAAGCTCGACTACGCCGGATCGGTTCTGGTAACGGGGCCGTTGCTCGGCACGACGATCAACACTCCCTCGAGCGGCACAGAAAAGCCGGTCACACCGAAGGCAGTTCTATCTTGGCAACCCGATCGCGACGATCTCGTGTACATCAGCGCCTCCAAGGGCTTCCGTCCGGGGGGCCCCAACGTACCTGTGGGCCCTACTTGCGGCGGCAATCTCGCGGCGTTAGGACTTACTGAAGTACCGGGTCAATATGGTTCGGACAGCCTGTGGAGCTACGAGATCGGAAGCAAGAACACGTTCTTCAATCACATGCTGCAGATCGACGCCAGCCTGTTCTACATCGATTGGAACGGTATCCAGCAAAACGTCTACTTGCCGGGCTGCGGCCAACAGTACACGGCCAATTTAGGCAAGGCAAAGAGCGAGGGTGGTGACATCGAGGTACTCTACCGGCCGATCGATGTACTGACTTTCGATCTCACCGCGGCCTACACTGACGCGAGGCTTACCAAGACTTCCTGCGCCGGCACTCTAGCCAACTACGACGCTGCGAACCTAAGCTGTGTCGCACAGGGCCAGCCCGCCGCAAGGCCGGTTGCCACCGAGGGCGATGCGCTGCTGGGCGCGCCTTGGTCATTCACGGCATCCTCGGAGTACCATTTCCCCGAGTGGCAGGGCCGCGTCCCTTATTTTCGCGTAGACTTCCAACACTCGACCGCCCAGAAATCACGCCTCTCCGGGCAGAATCCGAACAATGCGCTCTTCGACAATACCATTCCCGGACTGCCGGTCCTCAATAATCTGTCGCTGCGGGCGGGATTCCGGTTCAACGGTTTCGATCTATCGGCGTACGCGAATAACGTCACCAATGCGCACCCGCTGTTGTTGGAATCTCGAGACAACGCACCAGGCGCGGGTCCGCCTGGCACGGGGGCGAGTGAACTCGGGCCTACCACCGATAACCTCTACTTCGGGCGCGGCGTGCGGCCGCGGACGATCGGCGTGACGGCAACGTATCGGTATTAGGCGAAGCGTTTCGGGGAAGTTCATGCGAGGATTTCGGTACGGTGTGGAAATGGTGGGGCTTCTCGCCCTCATGGCGGCGTTCCCAACCTCGGCCGGCAGCCAAGTGGCTGCCGCGGATCTCGTGGTGGACGGCGGGAAGATTTATACCGAGGATCCGCTGCACTCCGTCGTCGAGGCCTTGGCTATTCGCGACGGAAAGATCGTCTTTACCGGTTCCTCCACCGATTCGAAGCGATGGATCGGGCCGTCAACCCAGGTAGAGCACCTGGGTGGGCGGCTGGTACTCCCCGGTCTCTTCGATTCGCATATTCATCCGCTCGGCATCGTCCAGACCAAAGTCTGTGATCTGAACAGCCGCGAGAAGACACTCCGCGAGCTGTCGGCCTTCGTGCGGTCCTGTGTCGCCGAATTCAAGGTACCCGATGGCGGCTGGCTGAGCGTGTATCAGTGGAACCCCGCTCATGGAAATCAGCCCGATGCCGAATTCCCGACGTTGCGAGTCGCGCTCGACAAGGTATCCACCGCCGTCGCGATTCAGCTGCTCGGCAACAACGCTCACAATGGCGCCTACAACAGTACCGCGCTCGCGCGGGCCACCACCAGCGGCGGAAAGGTTGTCGGCTTGTCGAAAGCGACGCTGGCGGGAGACTTTGCCGCATTCAGCAAGTTCGTCGGCGTCGACGCCGACGGCAATCCGAATGGCACGGTCAATGAGGATGCGCGCTGGCTCTTACACGCTCCGGACAAGCTGCTTGGGCGCTTTGGAGATCTGATGAAGGCGCGGGCACAGCTGCCCTATCTGCTCAATGCCGCCGGCATTACAGGCTTCATGGATGCACTGGTGAAGCCGCAATTCCTGGAGCTGTACGACGCACTCGAGCGGGACGGCAAGCTCACGGCGCGCGCGACTCTGGCGCAATTCTACGATCCGGAGGACATGAAAACCCCGGATGGAAAAGTCGACTATGCCCGCATGGTGGCAAGCGCTCAACAGGTCCGCGCCAAATACGCGGCGGACCCGCTGATCCGCGCCGACGTCGTCAAGCTGTTGGCCGACGGAGTCATGGAAGGCAACCCGTACTCTACGCCCCCCACTCTGCCCAACACCCTGTCGTTGCATCCGTACAGGCAACCCATTTTCGGCAAGGACGACCGCGGGAAGCTGACCGTCACGGGCTACGTCGACACCGACTCCCCAGTCTGCAAGGATGTGCGCAGCAATCAGGCGAAGTACGCCTCCTCGTCAGCGATAACGGAATTCACGGCTGCACACCACTTCCATCCAGGCCAGTGCGCGATCTCGTACGGCCAGCTGCAACACGATCGCACCGTCATCATGGAATTCATCAAGCGCTTTCACCTTGCCGGATTCACACTTCACGTGCATGTCATCGGCGACGGAACGCTCACGACCGTGCTTGACGCATTGGAAGCCGCACGCGCGGCCGATGGCATATCGACTCAGCCCGACGGATTGGCGCATGTCCAATTGGCGCAACCGTCGGATGTTGCGCGCATCGGCAAGGATCATCTATATGTGGCGTTTACCTATTCCTGGGCGAATGCCGACCCGGACTACGACATGACTGTCGTACCGTTCATCGATAAGGTCATCAGCAACGGCTACGCAGCCCTTCACGCACCGGGCGCCTACTATGAGTCCAACGTCTATCCCTTCAAAGCCGTCAAGGAGGCCGGCGGAATTCTGGTGGCGGGCTCCGACGCACCGGTCAACACCCGCGATCCGCAACCCTTCGTGAACATGGCGATAGGCGTCACC